>Ga0209808_1000608_pt1 | contig 17741 bp, 16 predicted proteins | sample GraSoiAngelo_157_FD_186171 | JGI IMG/M metagenome (GOLD analysis project Ga0209808, IMG submission 186171) | Grasslands soil microbial communities from the Angelo Coastal Reserve, California, USA - 14_1009_16_20cm (SPAdes) (version 2) | ecosystem: Environmental > Terrestrial > Soil > Grasslands ... | reverse complement strand
GTCGCGCAGCAGCCGGTTGTACAGGATGTTCGCTCCGGCGGGGCGCGGCGCAGGCTTGCGGAGCATCATCACGAACCCCGTCACCAGCGCCGCTCCCCCCACCAGGCCGAGCTCGCGCTTCGAGCTCGAGCCGAGGCTCGAGCTCTCGAGCCCCAGCGTGCCCACGAGCGCGCCGCCCGTATAAAGGAATGCGAGGCCTACCGGACGCCAGCTCTGCGGCGGGATCTCGGTCTCGGACAGGAACTGATAGCCCGGGAGGCTCATGACAGTCGGAAGCGTGTCCACGCGGCCATGACTGACACGAATCGCCTGTGACGCCGAAAACGTGTTCTGACCCAGGCGCGCATCGACCACGACCGTGTATGCGCCCGCCGGCACTGCGTCTCCGTTCGCGAGCCGCGCGGGCCAGCGCAGGTTCACCTGCCCGTTCCACGCGCCCGAGTCGATCACGACGGTTGCGCCACTACTGATGGCGCGGACCAGCACGCGGGCGGGCTGTGTGACCGTGAACCGGATGGGCACCGCCCCACCCCCCTGCCCTCCGACGAAGCTGACGCTGTCGATCCGCAGCTGACGTACCAGCAGCACCTGGCGCAGCGCTACGTCGAAGGCGCTGTACGCCTTGGGCGACACGCGGTTGGGATCGAGCTGTCGCTCGGGGTCGATGAGCACGACCTGCTTGAAGGCGTCCACGGCCTTGAGGATCGAATCCATGGCGCCGTAGGTGAACCCCAGCAGCTCGTAGGCCCGGGCGCGCTCGGGACCGGTGAGGCGCTCGCGCAGCGCCGCCCGTGCGCGTGTCAGCACCTGCCGATACTCGAGGTTGTCGTAGGCTTGCTGCGCGCTTCGCAGGGTGGCGTTCTGTATCGTCTGCCCGGCGCCCACCGCCGGGACGGCGAGACCTGCGAAGCACACGACCGCGCCAAGGTAGCGGTGCATGGGAGTCACTCCGGCAGCAGAGTGTAGCGCTTGCGGACCGTGTTGCTGGCGTCGACCTGCACGGTCTCGGTGACCGTCTTGAACCCGGCGTGCTCGATGCGCACAGTGTGGCGGCCCGGCTTGACGACGTACTCGACGAGCGGCGTCTGGCCGGCATCCACCCCGTCGATGTACGCCTCGCCGAACGGGTCCGCGGCGATCGTGAGGAAGCCCTGCGCCTCCGGCGCGGGCGCGGCCGGCCGCGGCTTGGTACGTGGGACCGGGGCGCGGCTCGCTTGCACCGGCACGCGCACGGTGTCCTGAATGCGCACCGTGTCCACCACCGCCGGCGGTGCCGCTCCCCGCTCTGCGTCGCTTTGGGGCCCCAGGACGAGATACCCGGCCACGCCGGCAGCCACGACGACACCGAGTCCGATCCACACACCGGCGCGCGACCGTCGGCGCGCGGTCGCGAGCGGCTTCGTCGGCGCACCGGTGATCTGGGTCGGCGCGTCGGCCGTGGCCGCGGGACGCGGGCGCGCTCCGGCGCGCCCTTTCTCTTGTCCGGACGACGCGACCGGCTGCTCCGGCCACACGGCGGTGGCGAAGTCTTCCATCGTCGGAAACCGCAGGTCTGGGTCCTTGGACAGTGCGCGCGAGATCGCGGCCGTGAGGCCGCCGGGGATGCCGGGACGCTTCGCGCTCGCGAGCGGCGGCTCCTCGTAGATGTGCTTGTAGATGATGGTATGGACGGAGTCGCCCCCGAACGGCAGCTCGGCCGTGATCATGCGGTAGCCGACCACGCCGAGCGAGTACTGATCGGCCCGCCCGTCCACGGGCGCGCCCTTCCCCTGCTCGGGCGCCATGTAATGCGGCGTGCCGATGATCATACCGGTAGCGGTGAACCCCGTCGCCGCCTGCAGCGCCTTCGAGATCCCGAAGTCGGTGAGCATCACGCGGCCGTGGTGGTCGAACATGATGTTCGCGGGCTTCACGTCGCGGTGCACGACGCCGCGCTGGTGGGCGTGTCCCAGAGCGCAGGCGGCTTCCCACAGGATCCGCTGAATATCTGCGACGGGGAGCGGCTCTTTCTTCTCCAGCAGGTCTTCCAGCGAGGTGCCCTGGATATACTTCATCACGAAGTAGTTGAGCCCGCCCTCGCTCTCGACCCGGTAGATGGGGATGATGTTGGGGTGGTCGAGCTTGGCCGCGGTCTTCGCCTCCTGCTGGAAACGGCGCACCACCTGGTCGTCCTGGGCCACGTCCGGCGGCAGCACCTTGATGGCCACTTCGCGCTCGAGGGTGAGGTCGTGTGCCAGAAACACCTGGCCCATTCCCCCCTTCCCCAACAAGCGCTCGATGCGGTACTTGCCCTGGATGATGCGCTGCAGCCGCTCGCGCACGATGTCGACGCTGCTCGTGCTGGTGGGCCCGTCCCCGCCCGAGACATCGGCGCCGCACGACGAGCAAAACCGGCTGTTCTCCGGGATGGGCGTGTGGCAGCGGAAGCACTCGAGCACGCCGTTGGTCATCGGCGCCCGCGTGTTGGGAGTGGGGGCATACGCCCAGAGACGCGTACCAGAGCGGAGCGGCGCCGGGATGAGGGCGCGGGGGGCGCCGGGAACCCGGCGTTGCATGGACCGCCACCCAGCAGGGTGTTGGTGGTCCCGACGCAGAGCTCGTACGTCGTGGCTACGCCCGCGAAGTCCACGATCACCAGGTAGTAGTCGCCGGTGGCGAGGTTGACCGTGCGATTCACGTCCGACCCCGCGGTCGTGTCGGCCAGCAGCACCTGGAGCGCGGTATCTGATGGCTGCGGCACTTTGACGACGTAGAGATCGAGGTCCTTGAGAGAATCGGGGTGCGTGCCGGGGAACGCGTGCATGCGGAACTGCGCCGTGGTGCCGAGTCCTCCGTTGGTGTAGTGGAACCTGATCCAGTCGACGTCGTGCGGGTTTTCGATCGCCAGCGTGTCGCGGAACGGGGCCGGCACGGTGTCGCGCAGGTCGGCGGCGTTACAGGAGTTGTCGTCTTCGTGCGCGTCGGCGGGGAGCTCGCTCTGGTAGCCGGCGATCACGCCCAGGCCGTAGCGACCCGCGGCCGAATAGATCGCGATCGCGTCGAGCGCGCCCGCCGACGCGTTCTTGAGCGCCACGATCGTCGAATCCGCCGCCGCTTCCGGGGGAGCGAACCCCAGGCCGTGACAGGCGTGCGACCCCGGCCCGAAGGTCCACGCATCCTTGCCGAGAAAGTAGCTCTGTGCCGCGCCGTTCCAGCCGAGCGAGTCCGTGAGGAACGTCGAGAAGGTGCCGGCGATCTGCGGCGCTGTGAGAACGATGGTCAGGTCCCGCGGCTGCGCCTGGGTGAAGTGGTACCAGTCCACGCCGGCCTTCTCGCTCCGCTTCAACCGCTCGAAGGCGAGTGCCGGGTTGAAGAACAACAGCGTCGGCAGGGCGGCGAACGGCGGCGCGGCGTCCAGGTCGATGTGGTGCGGGATGGTGTCGTCCGGCTCGTAGATATCGCGCTCGACCACCTTGGTGGTGTCACCGTGAACGAAGCCGAACACGCCGTTCCCGCTGTAGATCCCGATGATGAGCAGGGAATCGGTGCGGGCCGGGAACGGCACCCAATAGCGGCGGCGCTGGGTGCCCTGGGCGTAGGTCGTGTCCTCGACCGGATTGGGGATGAGCGACGCGCTGTCGAGGCTCGCCACGAAGATGGAGTCCACCCCGATCCCGTAGACCGTGAGGAACTCGCCATAGCGCACCGTCTTGGGTCGAATGCTGTCGACTTCGATCGGCGCCGAGACACGCACCGTGTCGGCGGCCGCGCGCTGTCCCGCGTCGAAGTTCGTGGCCGCGGCGGTAATGATCGCGCTGCCCGACTTGATCCCGACGATCCGCCCATCGGAGCTCACCGTCGCCACGGCGGCATCGCTCGTCGACCAGGTGAACGCCACGTTGGGGATGACCACGGAGTCGCCCGGACCGCGGACCTGCCAGGCTCGCGCGGCGGCCACCGTGTCATGGCCGCTGAACAGGATGTGCACCGGCGTGAGGCTCACGTGCACCGCGGCGTCGTGCTCGGTGGGATAGACGCACATCGCAACCACCGCACTCGTCATCAGCAGCGTCAGGGCGACCAGACCGCGACTACGTCGCATGCACTCCTTGCCCGGCGGAATTGGCAGTCAATGTAATAACGGCCCGGCTCGGCACCCAAATGCGGACCGTCCCTAGAGCCGTCCTCGGCGCTTCAAATCGAGATACAGCGCCACCACGGCCTCGGCGGCCCGCTGCGGCGCGACGTCCAGCACCAGCACGCCGGCGCGCCGCATGTGTCCCAGCGCCTCCTCCCGGGCGCGCAGCAGCTCTTCGGCCGCCGCCTTGCGAAACGCGTCGTGCGCCGCGGCCGGTCGCAACGTCGCGACCTGCTCGACCTCGGGGTTCTTGAGCGTGACGGCGAGAGGCAGGTGGCGCGGCCGCAGGCTGGCGACGTTCGCCACGAGGGCGTCCGACGCGAAGCGGTCGATCACGTCGGTGAACAGCACGGTGAGCGCGCGTTTGCGGTTGCGCGCCGCGAGGTAGCGGAACGCGCCCGGGTAGTCGGGCTCGACGAGCGTCGGCTGGATCACCGCGAGCACGTCGAGCACGCGCTTGAGCGCGGCGCGGCCGCGTTGCGGCGCGACGAAATGCTGCACCCCGTCCGCGAACGCCATGAGGCCGACGTTGTCGTCGTGCTGCGTCGCCGCATACGCCAGCTCGAGCGCCGCCCGGACCACGTAGTCGAGCCGCGACAGGCCGGCGATCTCCGCGGTGAGCAGCCGGCCCGTATCGAGCACCAGCAGCACCTGCTGGCGCCGCTCCGCCTCGTACTGCCGCGTGATCACCTTGCCGCGGCGCGCGGTGGCCTTCCAGTCGATGTGGCGCAGGTCGTCGCCGGGCACCCAGTCGCGCAGCGACTCGAACAGCCGGCCCTCGCCTCGCTGGCGCAGCGGCGTGATGCCCTGCTCGCGCCGCCGCTGCGCCCGGGCGACCGATGCCTGGAGGCGCACGGTGACGAGCGGAGGATAGACGGCCGCGTCCCACGGCAGGTCGATCCGGTCGCGCCGGGCGCCCAGGCCGAGCGGACCGATCGAGTCCAGCGCGAACCCACCCCCGCGCTCCCGACCGCGCCGCACCGGGCGCACCGACACGCGGTCCCGCGCCGTCCCGAGGGGCGGCACGGCGATGCTGCGTGGCGGCTGCGTGCCGCCCAGCACGTCGGGACGCAGCTCGCGCAGGCGCAGGCGGGCGGTCCGGTGCGTGGCGTTGACCCAGTGGTAGGTCACCTCGCCTTCGCGGCCCACCGAGAACGCGGGGGGAGCGACCCGCGACACGCTCAGGGTCTGCCCCGGACGGGTCGCCAACAGCGCGTCGACCCATACGGCGGCCACGAGCACCAGGTCCGCCACGAGCATCGCGTCCAGGGCCCACGGCAACCACACGCCCGCGAGGCCTACGAGCGCGAGCCCTGCGCCCAGCCACAGGGCCCGCCGGGTCCAGAGGATCACGCGGTCGGCACTTCGATCTTGTCGAGGATCGCCTTGAGGGCCGCGTCCGCGGTGACGCCTTCGAGCTCGAGCTCCGGCGCGACGCTCACCCGATGCCGCAGGACCGCAGGAGCCAGCGCCTTCACGTCGTCCGGGATGACATAGTCGCGGCCGTCGAGCAGCGCGGCCGCTCGTGCGGCCTTGAGCAGCGCGACGCCCGCGCGCGGGCTGGCGCCGAGCGTGAGCGACGCGGCCTCCCGCGTCGCCCGAACGATGGACGTGATGTATGCCGTGATCTGCGACTCGACGCGTTCGGCCTCGACGGCGGCGCGCAGCCGCTCGAGTCCGGCCGCGTCGGTCACGCGGCCCACGCCGTAGGTGGCGGGCCGATCGGCTTCGAAGCCCGCCACCGTGCGCGCCAGGATCCCCTGCTCGTGCGGGGCATCGGGATAGCCGACGAGCACCTTGGCCATGAAGCGGTCGAGCTCCGCCTCGGGGAGCGGGTAGGTGCCCTCGAACTCGATGGGGTTCTGGGTCGCGAACACCGTGAACGTCGCGGACAGCGGGTGCCCGACGCCATCCATAGTCACGGTACGCTCCTGCATCGCCTCGAGCAGTGCGGCCTGTGTTTTCGCGGGCGCCCGGTTGATCTCGTCGGCCAGCACCAGATCGGCAAAGATCGGACCCGGTCGGAACGTGAACTCGCGAGCGCCGCTCAAGAGCGTGACGCCGGTGATGTCGGCGGGCATCAAGTCGGGGGTGAACTGGATGCGCTGGAACTTGACGTCCAGCGCGAGCGCCAGCACGCGCACCAGCAGCGTCTTGGCGGTTCCGGGAACGCCCTCGAGCAGCACGTGACCGCGAGCGAGCAGGCAGACGAGCGCCTCGCGAGTCGCCGCCTCCTGGCCGAGGATCACGCGGTCGAGCGTCTCTAGGATGCGATGCGCGTCGTCGGCGGGCGAAGCTCCTCCCACACGTCCTCCACGGCTCGGGCGGCCGCGAGCGCACGCTCGGGTCCGCCGGGTTGAGTGACGATCTGCTGCAGGCGCCGCGCCGCGTTTCGGCCCGCGGCGGTGGGAAGCGCGAGCTCGAGCGCCGCGAGCCACGCCGACTGCTCGTCGGTGCGCAGCACGCTCGCCCGGCCCAACCGCCGGCGCAGACCTGCCACCACGAGCGCGACCGACGTGTCCACCCCCGCCGCGCCTTCCAATCCCGCGGCGAGCGCTTCGAGATGCTCCAGCGGCGAGCGCCGCCGCCGCTCGATGACCGATCGCGCCGGTCCGAATCGCACGGCCGCGACCGCGATCCCGACGAGCCCAACGGCGACGATCTGTAAGATTGCCCATCCCGCGGGCGAATCCACCAGCCACGACGCCAGGACGCTCGTGGGCGAGTGCCCCTTACCGAAGCCCTGGTGGTACTCGTCCCACGCGAGGCGCCCCCCCCGCGGCGGGGCGATCAGCGGCACGACGAACTCCGGTACGCGGGTGTCGCGCCAGGCCGCGTTGCGCACGTAGCCGACGTCCCCCACGAGCGTCACGCTGCCGCCCGCCGCATAGCGCAGGCGCAGCACGACCGGGTCTCCCCCGACGAGATGGAGCACCGTGTCCACCGCGACCGGCCCGAGCGCGTCGCACGCGTCGGCGTCGCCACCGCGGGACCGGTTGCCCGTGTCCAGCTCCTCGCGGCGCGGCGGCCGCAGGTAGTTCGTCACCGCCGGGAGGCTCAGTCCCGGCCGGGGCGAGGCCACCGCCAGACTGTCGCCGCGCAGGAACGCGTGTGGGTACACGAGCCGCCAGCCCACGCAGGACGTGATTCCTCCACCCCATCCGGCCGCGACCACGCGCCCGCCACCGCGCACGAAACGCACGACCTGGTCCAGCTCGGCACTCTCGAGGTCGAGAGGGGGGTCGAGCACCGCCAGCACGGCCGGGCGCCGGCGCGCATCGGTCGTGAGGTCGAACAGCGGCGCCCGGCGCCGCTCAACCGGAATTCGCAGGCGAACGAGCACGTCGTATAGGGCGCGACTCCCGGAGGGGCCGCTCAGGAGCGTCGACGCGCGCAGGTCGAAGCTCGGCTGCGACCCCGCGGCACGGTGCCCCGCCCAGATCGTCGCTGCCAAAACCGCGACGAGGAGCAGGACGAGGCCGATCTCAACGCTCCGCGACATGGTCGAACACGAGCTCCGCCTGGGCGGCAAACTCGTGGTAGCCGTGCTCGTCGCATGGAACGGCGCCGAACACGTGGGCGTACAGCCGCGCGACGAGCTCGCTCAACGACGCGCGGCCCGATCCGTCGAGCGGCCGCAGCGCCGTCGAGCCGCGCCTCCCGCGCGTACTCCGCCGGCGTCTTGGCCGGATGGAACTTGAGGGCGTCGCGACGATCCAGGTCCAGCACCAAGGCGACGAAGCGGTGCGCCAGGGCCTCGACGTAGCGACCGGCGGCCGCGAGTTGGTCCGCCCGCTCCCGGTGAGCGCGCGCGTCCTCCAGGTGCAGGCCGCCCGACGCGCCGGAGGCACCGGGGGTCCGGACCGTTGGCCGCGTGACCCGCCACACGACGTAGCCCATGTGGATCAGCATCGCGAGCAGGGCGACGATGAGCACGACGAGCAGGGCGCGAAACAGGGCGGGATGGTGCCGCTGGGCCTGACCGAGCCCGTCGAGCAGCCGGCCGATTTCCTCGAGCAGCCACTGCGCCAGGGTGCGACCCCTGGCCCAGCGATACTCGGACCGGGCGAAGACCTCGGTCACGGCCCGGCGCACCGAGTCCGGACGCACGCCCTGCGCAACCAGGATGTCTGCGCCGCTCAGATGATCCCCAGTTGCTGGCCGAGCACCTGAAGGTCGAACGCTTCCCGCCGCACCCGCAGGTCGTAATACATCAGGGTGATCACGGCGGCCAGCACCGGCGTCAGTATCAGCGGCAGGACATAGCCGAGGGCGGTGAGCGTCATGCCGAGCGCGGGCACGGACGGCAGCACGGCGCCCCCGAGCGCCCGGAAGACGAGCGACGGGACGGTGTTGGTGATGAGGACCGCCACGAGACCGAGTCCCAGGACTTTGAGCTTGAAGTTGCGTGTGAGCTCCCAGGAGCGGCCAAAGGCGTCGAACGAGCTGCCAAGCGTCTCGAGCACGACGACGGGTGTGGTGACGCCGTATCCGCAGGCGACGAAGGCGGCGAGCCACGCTCCGACCACGCAGGCGACGACGATCAGGAGCACGGCGACGGCGCCCCCACTCTTGGCCAGGGCGACGAGGATGGCGACGACGATGCCGATCGCTGCCATGACCAGGAACAGGATGATGCCCTTGCCGATCCCGACGGCGAGCAGCGACCCGATCTTCGAGACGCCGAGCGCGAGGGCGTCATGCAGTCGCGGTGTGCGGCCGAGATAGGAATCGGAAATGATGCGCACGGTGCCCGCGGTCAGCACGAGGCTGGCGACGTAATAGAGCAGGATGATCGGGATCAGCAGCAGGACCCCCTGGAAATTGGGGGTCTGCGTCATGACGGAACCCATGAACCGGGCCGCGACGTAGACGAACAGCAAGGCGGGTATCGACAGCGACACGACGGCAAGCTTGAGAAACAGGCCGAAATGGCGCCGATAAATCGTGAGGGCAGCGTCGAGGATCTCGCCGAAGTTCAGGGGCCGAATGTCCGCCATCGCGACTCGCTCCGCGTCCGGGGTGGCGGTAAGATGTTGAGGTGAACGCTGCCGCGCGAGAGCCGCCCGGGTCCGGGGTATCCCTGCAGCAGCAGCTGGGGATCGAGACGCCGGAGCACGTCGCCGTCCACTTGGAGCTCGCCGGCGTCGGCTCCCGCACCGCCGCCGCCCTGGTCGATACGGTGCTCGCCACCGTCGGCCTCGGGCTGCTGGTGGGTCTGGTGCTGCTGCTGGGCGTGCGCACGCCCTCGGCCCTGGAGGGCTGGCTGCTCGCCCTGATCATCCTGCTCCTGGCGTTCGCGTTCCTCGCGTATTTCGTGCTGCTCGAGGCGCTGAACGGCGGCCGCACGGTGGGCAAGCAGGCGCTCGGCATCCGGGTGGTGATGGAGACGGGCCACTCCGTCACGCCAACCGGCGCGGTCGTCCGGGGCCTGTTTCGGTTGCTCGACTGTTATCTCCCGATCCTGCCATTCCTTCCGGGGCTCGTGCTGATCTTCCTGCAGCGGCGCAATCAGCGTCTGGGAGATCTGGTGGCGGGCACGATCGTGGTGCGCGACCGTCCCATGGACTGGGGTCTCGGGCCAGCCCCAGCTGCCGACGAGCCGCTCGACGCCGGCCCGCCGGAGCTCTCGGACGACGAGTTTCGCCTGCTCGACCAGTTCCTCGCGCGCGCGGGGGATCTCGAGCCGGTGATCCAGACCCGGCTCGCCACCGAGCTGGCCCGCCGCTTCCAGGATCGCGTCCCGCGCCGGACCGCGGACGCCGATGCGTACCTGGCCGCGTTGCACGCGGACGAGCAGCGCAAGCGGCGCAGCCGGTTCGCCACGCGCGCGCGGAGCGGCGCTGGTCGCACGACGGTCACGGCCGAGCGCTTCGTCGCTCGCAAGCGGGACACGTGGGAACGGTTTCATCATCTCGCCATCCTGGTCGAGCAGGGCGGCGTGAGCCGGCTTCCCGCCGGGGACATCCCCGCGTTCGCGACGAGCTACCGCGAAGTCGCCGCGGACCTGGCGCGGGCGCGCACGTACGGCGTGGACCCGCGCGTCATCGCGTATCTGGAGCGCGTCGTCAGCGCGGGCCACAACGCCTTTTACCGCGCCCGAGGCCGCCGGCGGACCCCGGTGTTCCGCTACCTGGTGCGCGATTTTCCGGCGGCGGTCGTCCAGTCGTGGGCGTACGTGTTCGTCGCGCTCATCCTGTTCGCCGCGCCGGCAGGCATCGGCTACGGGCTGATCCGGGCCCACCCCGAGCTCCAGGACGAGCTGGTCATGCCGGTGATGGTGAGCCGCGCCCGCCAGGCCGCGGAAAACCAGGCCCGCGGCATCGGCTACGCCGAGTCGCCCAGGGAGGAGCTGCCGGTCCTCGCTTCCACGATCATGAGCAACAACATCGGCATCGGGTTCTGGGCCTTCGTCGGTGGGCTGCTGCTGGGACTGCCGACCGTGTGGGTCCTGGTCACGAACGGGTTGAGCCTGGGAACCGGGTTCGGCGTGTTCGCCAACTATCACGCGGGCGGCTATCTCGGAACCTTCGTCGCTGGCCACGGCGTGCTCGAGCTCACGGCCATCTTCATCGCCGGCGGCGCGGGGTTCCGACTCGCCGGCGCGGTCCTCCTGCCGGGAGACCGGACCCGTCGGGACGCGCTGATCGTGGAGGGGCGCGTCGCGGCCCGAATGATTGGCGCCGTCGTCACGCTCCTTGCGATCGCCGGCGCCATCGAGGGATTGCTCTCGGCCAGCGACGCGCCGACGGGCTACAAGTACCTCGCGAGTGGATTGTCGGTCGTGTTTCTGGTGATCTACTTCGCGAGCGGACGTGCCTTCCTCGCCCGACGGAGGGCGCCGCTAGGCTCCGGCCCCCAGTCCCAGCTGCTTGGCTAGGACTTCCAAGTCGAATCCCTCCTTGCGCACCCGGAGGTCGTAGTAGAAGAGTGTGAACACGCAAGAGATCACTGGATAGACGAACAGCGACACGAACCCCGTGAGCACCGCGACGACCGCCTCGAACGCGCCTCCCAGCGCCGCGAGAACGCCACCGAGCAGGCCGGCCCCGAGGAAAACCGCGAGAATCAGGCACACCGACACCAGCCACAGCGCCAGCGCCTTCCCTTTGAATCCCTTGGTGAGATCCCAGGAACGGCGCAACGCTGCCCCGGCCGAGCCGGGAGACTCGAGCGCCGCCACCTCGGCGGCGACGGAGTAGCCGCAGGCGACGACAATCCCGGGGACGACGAGCGCCAGGAGCGCCAGGCCCGTGAGGATGCCGCTTGTGAAGTTCGCGCCGAAGATGGCCCCCAGCTTGTCGCCCGCGAAGCCCAGCGCATCTCGCAGTCGGGGCGTTCTGCCGAGGTACGCCTCGGACACGACCCGCACCGTCGCCCCCGTCACGAGCATGGCGCCGGTGGCGCTGAGAATGCGGTCGAGCAGCGCCAGCCCGGGATGGTCCCCCCCACCGCCCGCGAGGTCGAGGTAGACGTCCATCACGGTCGGAACGCCCTCGAAGGCGAGCGCGATCCATAGAACCAGTCTGAAGTGACGGCGCAGCAGGGTCAGTGCCCCGTCGAGGATTTCACCCGTGGATAACGGACGCAGCGCGTAAATCGCCATGAGATCCTTTGCTCAGCCGACGAACCGGCCCGCTGTGGGCGGCCACCGCAGCCAGCGATAGCGACCGGCGCTGAGCCGGCGCGGCGACCACCACCGCGCACCAGGGCAGAACCGCGGCCGGTGGCGCCGGCTCACTGCGTCCGCTTCACCGATTCACCGATTCATCGATTCATCGATCGAGGGCTTCGAGAATGCCGCGCATCTTGCGCGACAGCGCTTCAATCTGCTTCAGGCCCGCAACGGTCTCCGCGTCGTATTTGTCCGCCCCCAGGAGGAGCAGCTGCGTTTCGGCCAGAATGGCGGCGAGGGGGTTGGACAGGTCGTGCCGGAGCTTGCGGATCGGATCAGCAGCGTCGGCCATCTACAGCAGGGACCGGTACAGATCGCGCAGGTGATGGTCGCGCAGGTCGCGCACCGCCTGCCACAGATCCGGCTCCGACGTGGCGCAGAAGATCTCGGCCGTGGCCCGCTCCGCCTCGGTGTCCGCCGCCCCGAACAACACCCGGCCCCGCCACACGCCATCCTCGCTGCGGCGAACCTGGAGGCGAATGGGGATGAGTTGTCCGTCGAAGCGAATGGGGGGGAGGTCGTGGACGACTGCGTCGCCCGAGTCAGGTGCGTTGAAGCGTGCCGGCTGTGCTGGCATGCGCCCCGTAGGCTGGTTTGGGTAAAGATATAAGAAGGGCGGACTTACGCAATACAGCAGGTTGGGGAGGTTCGGGAGGTTGGAGGAGGTTGGTTCCGAGCGGAGCAACCTCCTCTAACCTCCCCCAACCTCCACAACCTCCTGAACCTGGTTTACAGTCGGAACGGTACCGGAGCAAACGTGCCGACGAACAGCGCGAGCGCCCCCCATGCGAGCCAGCGCCGCGACGCGGGCAGCGGTCGTTGCGAGTCGAGCACCGGCGGATGGCCGAGGCGCCCGCGCGACAAAACCAGCACGAGCACGCCCCACATGTACCACCCCGACCACCAGCCCCCCAGCAGGATGATGAGACACCAGAACACGAACGCGATTCGCTGGTGCCAGCGCGGCAGCGTCGCGTAGAGAATATGCCCGCCGTCCAGCTGGGAGATCGGCAGCAGGTTCAGCATCGTCACCAGCATCCCCACCCAGCCCGCGAAGGCGACGGGATGGACACTCACGGCCGCCGCCCGACCGAGCACCAGCCGCTGGACCAGCAACGTGATCAGAGAGTCGCCCAGCGGAATCTGGGGACCGCCGCCGAAGTACACGGCGAGCCCCGGTGCTCCCGCTTGCACCGGCACGGGGTGACTCAGCGCCAGTCCGGCGGCGAGCACCGGCAGCGCGACCAGGAATCCGGCGATCGGTCCGGCCACGCCGACGTCGAACAACTGGCGGCGATCGGACAGCACCGTCCGCAGCCGGATGAACGCGCCCATGGTGCCGATGAGCGTCGGGAACATCGGCACGGGAATGAAGTACGGGGGCGAGACGTCCAGCTGATAGCGGCGCGCGACCACATAGTGGCCGAGCTCGTGGCACAGCAGAATGGCCAGGAGGGGAGCGGAAAACGGGAGGCCGGTGGCCCAGGCCTGCAGGAAACCGGGATAGCCCGGGTACCCGCTCGTGAAGAAAACCACGTAGCCGGTGTAGGGAATGCCGTTGGCGAGCACGGCGCCGGCGAACGTGACGGTGTAGAGCGTGGCGAAGAACAGGAGAAGGTGGAGTGCCCAGCGCTCGCGCCGTCGAACGAGCGGACGGGTGATCACCAGGTGCCGGCCGTCGGGCTCGTCCGACCAGTAGTAACTGCCGGGCCATTGTCGCAGCACCTGTGCCAACCCCGGGGATGGGCCGGCGTGCGCCGGATGTACAAGTGCGTCAACAACTTCGCGGTCTGGCAGGGACGTCGTGCGCCAGGCCAACAGGAAGTCGGTGATGGTCACGCGGCGCTCTTGACTGGGGCTCTGAGGTAGCCTAGTATAGGTGTCTCGCATTCCTTCGAATTTCCAGTTTCCATTAACATCACCGCGTTCACGGCCCCACCTCGGGGTTTCGCCCGCCGTAGCCTGGAGCAACACACACGTGGATATCGCTGAGCTGAAGAGAAAATCCGTCGCGGAACTGCACGCGATGGCCGAAACCCTGAACATCAGCAACTACTCGGGGCTCCGCAAGCAAGACCTGATCTTTCGTATCGAGCAATCGCTGCTCGACTCGGACACCGTCCTCCGAGGCGAGGGCGTCCTGGAAATCCTCCCGGAAGGCTACGGGTTCCTGCGCAGCCCCGACTGGAACTACCTGTACGGCCCCGACGACATCTATGTCTCGCCCAGCCAGATCAAGCGGTTCGACCTGCGCACCGGCGACACGATCATGGGGCAGGTGCGGCCTCCCAAGGAAGGCGAGCGCTATCTCGCCCTGCTGAAGGTCGAGGTGGTCAACGGCGACGAGCCGGAGAAGGCGAAGCACCGGGTCGCGTTCGAGAACCTGCGGCCCCGTTACCCCGAGGAGCGGCTCAAGCTCGAGCGCGCGGACGGCGACCTGTCGATGCGAGTGCTGGACCTGCTCAGCCCCATCGGCAAGGGCCAGCGCGCCTTGATCGTCTCGCCTCCCAAGGCCGGCAAGACGATCCTGCTGCAGAAGCTCGCCAACTCCATCATCGAGAACCATCCCGAGGTCTACCTCATCGTGCTGCTGATCGACGAGCGGCCCGAGGAGGTGACGGACATGGAGGAGAACGTCAAGGGACCGAATGTGGAGGTGATCTCGTCCACGTTCGACGAGCCGGCCGACCGCCACGTCCAGGTCGCCGACATGGTGATCGAGAAGGCCAAGCGCCTGGTCGAGCACGGCAAGGACGTCGTGATCCTGCTCGACTCGATCACGCGCATGGGCCGGGCGCACAACGTGGTGGTGCCCCACTCCGGCAAGATCCTGTCGGGCGGTGTGGACGCCAACGCCCTGCAGAAGCCCAAGCGGTTCTTCGGGGCGGCGCGCAAGATCGAAGGCGGCGGCTCGCTCACGATCGTGGGCACGGCGCTCATCGACACCGGCTCCCGCATGGACGAGGTGATCTTCGAGGAGTTCAAGGGCACGGGCAACATGGAAGTGATTCTCGACCGCCGCATCGCCGAGCGCCGCACTTTCCCCTCCATCGACGTGCAGCGCTCCGGCACCCGCAAGGAGGAGCTGCTCCTCACCAAGGAAGAGCTCAACAAAGTGTACCTGCTCCGCAACTTCCTGGCCGACATGCCGCCCGTCGAGGGCATCGAGTTCCTGCTCGAGCGCATGAAGCGGACGAAGAACAACGTCGAGTTCTTCCAGACGATGCAGCAGGGATGACCGGCGGGTCGGGGCGGCTGCTCGGCGTGGACTGGGGAGAGCGCCGCATCGGCCTCGCACTGTCCGACGAGACGCAGACGCTCGCCCAACCGCTCGCGACCCTCACGCGCCGTACCGGCAAGCGCTTCCCCATGCGTCAGCTGCTCACCCTGGTCGAGCGTCACGCCGTGACGGGCGTGGTGGTCGGCCTGCCGCTCGACCCGGACGGCGGAGAAGGTGACGCCGCCAGCGCCGCCCGCACGCTGGCGGCGGCGATCGCGCAGCACTCCGGCAAGCCCGTGGCCCTGTGGGACGAGCGGCTCACGACCGCGCGCGCCCTCAACGCGGTGCGCGACATGGGAGGCACCACCCGGGGCCGGAAGGACGCCGTGGACGCGCTGGCGGCGACGGTCTTGCTGCAACACTACCTGGACGCCCGTCGAGGGGGAGCAACGTGAACGGGATTGCGGATTGCGGATTTCGGATTGCGGATTTGAAGGGCGGGCGTCCAATCCGCAATCCACAATCCGCAATCCGCAATTGCCTGCTGCTCGTCCTCGTCGCTTGCGGCCGCTCCGACGGCCCCCGCGTCACCGTGACCATCCCCCCCGGCGCCACCCTCGAGGCCGCCGTCGACTCGCTCGCCGCCAACCGGGTGATCGACCATCCTGGCGTGTTCCAGTGGTACGCCCGGGTGCGGGGGCTCGCCGGTTCCCTCAAGAGCGGCGTCTACCTGCTGCGCCAGGACGAGCCGTGGTCGGACGTGGTGGGAGCGCTCGAGCGCGGGCGTGGCGTCGAGCAGCGCTTCACGGTGCGCGAGGGCCTGCGGCTGGGCGAGATCGCGGACCTCGCCCAACGTGGCCTGCGGATTCCGCGCGACTCGTTCCTGGACGCGGCGCAGGATTCCGCCCTGCTGGCGCAGCTCGGGCTCCCCGAGCAGGCCGCGAGCGTCGAGGGATATCTGTTCCCGACGACGTACCTGCTGCCCCTGCATATCGGCGCTCGCGAGCTGGTCAAGGTGATGACGCATCAGTTCATCGAGCAGTGGAGCCCCGAGTGGCAGACCCGCCTCGATTCGCTGCACTTCACGCGGCATCAGCTCGTCACCCTGGCGTCGATCATTGAATCGGAGGTCCGCTACGATCCGGACCGGCCGTTCATCTCTGCGGTGTACCAGAACCGGCTCAAGCGTGGAATGCGGCTCGAAGCCGATCCGACCGTGAGCTACGCCTACGGCCGGCGGTTGAAGCGCGTGTGGGAGAAGAACCTGGCCGTGCGATCCTCCTACAACACCTATCTGCACGCCGGGCTGCCGCCCGGGCCGATCTCGCAGCCTGGGCGCGCCAGCCTCGCGGCGGCGCTCTACCCCGCCGACGTACCGTTCCTGTACTTCGTCGCGCAGGCGGACGGGAAACACATCTTCTCCGCCACGTACGCGGAGCATCTGGCCGCGATCCGGCGGGTCAAGGAAATGCGGCGCGCAGCGCGCGCGCCGCATCCGCCGGCTCGCTAGCGCTCCACACGGCGCCGATCACGGCGACGCCGGCGGCGCCCACGCGCGCGAGCGCCGCGGCGTTGGCCGCGGTGATGCCGCCGATCGCGATCACCGGGGTGCCGGCCGGGGCCAGTCGGGCAAGCCGGGCGAAGCCGTCGGCCCCGAGCGGCGGGCCGGCGTCCGGTTTGTTTCCCGTGGCGAAGCACGGTCCGACACTCCAGTAATCGGGCCCCCCCTCCCAGGCCCGCACGCGCTCCGCCTCGGCGGGCGTGCCGACGGAGATGCCCAGCAGGAACGTGGGAGGCGGGGGCACGTGAGGTCGCACGCGGTCGAGCGGCAGGTCGTCCTGGCCGAGGTGGGCGCCAGCCGCCCCGGCGGCGAGCGCCACGTCGACCCGATCGTTGACGATCACGGGGATGGCGAGGGCGCCCACGAGGGAGCGCGTCAGGGCCGCGACGTCGCGCGGCGGCGCGTCCTTGAGGCGCACCTGAATCATGGTCGCCCCGCCGCGCGCGGCCTGGCGGCACTCCGCGACCACGTCGCGCCCCTTGAGGAGCGCGGCATCCGTGAGCACCATCAAGCGCAACTGATCGGCGAGGGCCATGACCAAGACTCTGCGTGGACTGCGCGGCGCCACCACGGCGGCGGCCAACACGCGCGAAGCGATCCTGAACGCGACGGCCGAGCTGTTGCGCGCCCTCCAGGACGGCAACGGCTTTCGGCCCGAGGACGTCGAGAGCGCGATCTTCACGTCGTCTCCCGACTTGACCGCCGAGTACCCGGCGCGTGCGGCGCGCTTGCTCGGATGGACCGACGTCCCCCTGCTGGGAACCGCGGAAGTCGCCGTGCCGGACGGCCTGCCGCGCTGCATCCGGGTGTTGCTCCACTTCTACACGGCCAAGCCGCAGCGTGAGCTGAAACATATGTACCTGCGCGACGCCGCCAAGCTGCGCCCGGACAGGGGCGGACCGGCGGACGGGCGGACGGGCGGACGGTGACGGCGACGGCAGCGGTGCGCACGGTGATCGTGAGCGCCAAGGGCGCCGCCCGCTGGCAGGCCGGCCATCCCTGGATCTATCGCACCGACGTGTACGACGAGCCGGGCGACACGCCCGGGATCGTGGCCGTCACCGACCGCCGCGGCCGCCACCTCGGCCAGGCGCTGTACTCCCCCAGGTCGGAGATCCGCCTGCGCCTACTCACGCGCGGGCGCGAAGCGATCGACGCGGCGTGGTGG
>Ga0209808_1000607_pt1 | contig 17752 bp, 19 predicted proteins | sample GraSoiAngelo_157_FD_186171 | JGI IMG/M metagenome (GOLD analysis project Ga0209808, IMG submission 186171) | Grasslands soil microbial communities from the Angelo Coastal Reserve, California, USA - 14_1009_16_20cm (SPAdes) (version 2) | ecosystem: Environmental > Terrestrial > Soil > Grasslands ... | reverse complement strand
ATCCGACGGCTCGTCGCCGTGTCAGCGAACATCCGGGCCGACGCGATCTATCTGGAGATGCGGGCGCAACAGGGTCAGGTGAACGCGGCCGCCGCCGAGTTCATGAAGGACACGCCGATGTACCAGCTGTACCAACGGGTCGCGCCACGCCCTGAGGACTTCCCTCGGTTACTGAACAAGATCGGCGAATCGATGTCGAAGGGCTACGACTTCACTGAACAGGTCCGCGGTCTCCAGGTGCCGACGCTCATCGTTGCTGCGGATGCCGACATGGCGCCGCCGAGCCACTACGTCGAGGTGTTCAAGCTACTCGATGGCGGCCTCAGGGACGGCGGCTGGATGGGCGAGGGCCGACCAAAGGGCGGGCACGCGCTCGCGATCCTGCCGGGCCTAACCCACTACACCATCTTCAGCTCGCCACTCTTCGCCGCGACTACTCTCGCCTTCCTTGAATAGCAGCCGACCTAAATGGCTGACTTGCTTTCTGTAGCGGTGCTACCCGAGAGCCGAACAGACTACGCGCCTGCGCTCTCTGTACTCGCCCAGACGAACCATTGCCGGATAATGGCACGAAGGCCGTCCCCATCGAACGCAACTGCATTTTCAAGGTCGGGCATGCGGTACGACAGGCGAACGTGCACTGGATCCGGGCCCACGGCGACAAACACCGTGTCCCCCTGCCGAGTCAGCGCTTCCAGAATCCGTCTCTCTCCACCGATGAAGTCGGCCAGATCAGTCGTCCGCTTGAGGTAGAGGAAGCGTCCATTCAGCTGCAAGACGCCGACCGAGGTAACGACAAGATCTTCCGCGCCCTCCGGAACAAGCGATTTCTCGTGCTGCAGCCAATCGAACCAGCCCGATTGCTCCCCGTGACTCTCGACCATCTCGATAGCCATAACGACGCAGGCCGTTGGGCTCTTTCGCGCCGGATCTACATCTATAAGCCGCTACGTCTCGTCTTCGTCGGCACTAGGCGCATCAGTTCCGTGGCAACAGCCTCGAGCGGCCGGCTATTTCCCTCGGCGCGACACAAGATAAGGGCGCCTTCCATGCTGGCGACGGCTGTAAAGGCGACGGACCTTGCACGGTCCGGGGGGACTTTCAGCTCAATAAGCCGCTCGGCGAGCTCGGCCACCCACGATTGAAAGGTTGTCCGCACAAGCCCGATCAAATTGTCTTCAAAGGCACCGATGTCAATCGCGACGCCAGCGACGGCACAACCAGAAGAGCCGCGCGACGCGAGCACTGACTGCCGCCAGAGGTCAACAAAGCAGGCCAGCAGATCAGACGGCGTCGTCGCTCGACAGGCCCGGAGATGGCCGAGTACCTGGTCGGAGGTCCAGTCGATCGCGGATTCGCCGAGCTGCCGCTTACCGTCCGGAAAGTGGTGATATATCGAACCCCGGGGCGCGCCGCTGTGTGTGAGGACGTCGGAAAACGACGTCGCTGTGAAGCCACGTGTGCCGATCAGCGCGGCCGCGCTACGGACCATCCTGGCCTTGCTGTCCCTCGCCAATCAGTTCTCCAGTTTGACTATGACGGTCGGCATAGTGCATACTCTACCCACTATGACGGTCATCATAATCCAGTGGAGGGATAACCATGCCGATGATTGACGTCTATGCCGCCGAAGACACCTTCAAGGACAAGCAAACGCTGGCGCATGATCTCGCGAAGGCCGTCATGCGCTGGGAGCGGGTACCCCAGCTTCCGCTGTTCTTGGACAACACCGCAGCGTTCATCCATGACCTGCCCGCAGATGCGATCTCGAACGCGGCCGGCGACAGCAACTACGTCCGCGTCCAGGTGCTCACGCCGATCCACGTGCTCGACCGCGAAAAGCAGCTCGGCGTTGTCAAAGAGCTGACGGAGATCGTCGTCGCCGCGGCTGGCGACCCAGGCCTCGCGGATCGCACCTGGGTACTGATCACCGAATCGCCTGAGGGTGGCTGGGGCATCGACGGGCACGCCAACACGAGCGGCGACATCGTTGCCGCGGCACGAGCTGCGCTGCAGGCGAAGACATGAGTATGCATGGGCGCCGACCGATGAGTTTTTGACCGTGCCGTAGTCTGAAAGGGCATCAGCATCAAGGAGGCAAGCAGCGACATGAGAAAGCTCATCGTTTTGTCGTTCATCACGCTCGATGGGGTTATGCAGGCTCCTGGTGGACCGGGGGAAGACGACAGCGGCGGCTTCAAATACGGGGGATGGTCTGTCGGCTACTTCGACGACTTCCTGGGAAACGTCATGACTGAGCAGATGGGCCACCCGTTCGATCTGCTCCTCGGCAGGAAGACCTACGACATCTTCGCGGGCTATTGGCCCCAGGTCAAAGACGAAACCGGCGCTGGGATCAATCGCGCGAAGAAATATGTTGTCTCGCATCGGCCGGTCAACCTCGATTGGAAAACAACCGTCCCAATCAACGGTGATGTCGCCGGGAAGATCAAGCAACTGAAGAACGAGGACGGCCCGGAGATCCAGGTTCATGGCAGCGGCAACCTGATTCAGACCTTGCTGAAGAACGACCTGGTCGACGAGTTCTGGCTCAAGACCTTCCCAGTTGCCCTTGGTTCAGGGAAGCGCCTATTTGCTGAGGGAACGATGCCGGCGGGATTCACGTTGAAAGAAAGCCGGACCTCGCCAACTGGCGTTATCGTGAGTTCCTATGCCCCGGCGGGGGACGTGAAGATAGGCTCGTTTGAGCTGACACCTTCAGGCCAAGAAGCAACTCGGGACTAACCGCGCTACCCGGCTCGTTCCCCGTTCGGCCTGGACATGGACCCCTTCACGACTACGAACCTTAGAAGGAGAAAACCATGAAGATGACCAGGAACAACGTGGGGACTACTAAAGGGCCTGGCGAGTGGTTCACGGGCGACGTGTATATCGACGCCGTCGCGGCCCCCTCAGCTGCCTCGCGCCTGAACGCCAGCAGCGTCCATTTCACCCCGGGCGCGCGAACCGCCTGGCACACGCACCCGAACGGGCAGACCATCTACGTCACCGAGGGGGTCGGTCGCGCGCAGCGTCGCGAAGGGCTGATCGAGGTCATCCGCCCTGGCGATCGCGTGTTCTTCGAGCCGGGCGAGGATCACTGGCACGGCGCCGCGCCAGATCGCTTCATGACCCACCTTTCAATGGTCGAGGTCGACGACAAAGGCAGCAGTGCGACCTGGGGCGCCCAGGTCAGCGATGAGGAGTACGCGGCGGAGCTCAAGATGGAGGAGGCGTAGCGATGCGTGCTGCTGTCTTTCTCGGACCCCGCCGTATCGAGGTGGCGGACCGACCCGACCCGGCGATCGTCGAGCCGACCGACGCCGTCGTTCGGGTCGTGCTGGGTTGCGTCTGTGGCTCCGACCTCTGGTACTACCGCGGTGAGTCCCCCCACGCGCTGGGCCCAATCGGCCACGAGTTCATCGGGGTAGTAGAGGAGGTCGGGGCAGAGGTACGCGGCATCGGTGTGGGCGACCTCGTCATCGCCCCGTTCACGTACAGCGACGGCACGTGCGCGCACTGTCGCGCGGGATGGACGTCGAATTGCGCCGCCGGCGGCGGGTTTGGGAACCACGGAATCGACGGCGGCCAGGGCGAGGCTGTGCGCGTCCCCTTCGCGGCTAGCACCCTGGTCCAGGTCCCTAGCTCCGATCATTCGGCCGAGACGATGCGCTCGCTACTCACACTCTCCGACGTCATGTGCACGGGTCACCACGCCGCGGTGAGCGCGGGGATAAGGCCGGGCAGCGTGGTCGCCGTCGTCGGGGATGGCGCGGTGGGTCTGTGCGCCATCATCGCTTCCTGCCGTTTGGGCGCGGCCCGGGTCGTCGCCCTCAGCCGCAATCCCGCCCGCCAGCAACTGGCCCGCTCATTTGGTGCCACGGACATCCTCGCCGAGCGCGGCGACGAGGCGATCGAGGCGATCAAGGAGATGACGGACGGGGTCGGGGTCGATGCCGCGCTCGAATGCGTCGGTACGGGCCAATCGATGGCAACCGCGTTCGGCATCGCACGACCCGGCTCGATTGTTGGCGCGGTTGGGGCCCCTCACGGCGTCGAGGTGCCGATTGACACCGTGATCTTCCGCAACATCGGATTGCGCGGCGGCGTCGCGCCGGCGCGCCGGTACATCCCGGAGCTCCTCGACGACGTCCTCGAAGGCCGCATCCATCCCGGGCGCGTCTTTGACTTCGAGACCAACCTCGATGGTATCGCCGAGGGGTACGCTGCCATGGACGAGCGCCGCGCGATCAAGTCGCTGGTAACGGTGGGGGCGAAGGAGACACGCCGATGACCGAGTGGACGAAAGACGAGCTCACCAAGATCGGAAGCGCGGAAGAACTGCAGATCGCGTCACTCCGGCGCGACGGTACCCTGCGAAAGCCGGTGACCATCTGGGTGGTCCGCGACGGCGACAGCCTCCACGTCCGATCCGTTAAGGGGCCCACGGCCGCCTGGTTCCGTGGCTCGCAGGAGAGGCACGAAGGTCGGATCCGGGCCGGCGGCGTCGAGAAAGACGTCACATTCGTCGACGCCGACCACAACATCGACGACGAAGTCGACGCCGCTTACCGGACCAAATACCGGCGCTACGCCGGAAGCATCCTCAACAGTGTGCTGACCCCTCAGGCGCGATCCACGACGACCACAGTCGTGCCCCGCTCGACACGGTCTTAGTCCGGTAACCAGCGGGTCGAATATGGGTCCTGCCCGAGGCTTGGCGCACCGGGCGCCGGTGTGTATAGTCTCACCCGGGAAACATCTCTCCGGTCTGTATGAATTTGGGGATTCGACCGGTACCACTGATGAGGACACTGCTGTCACGCGGCGGCCTGGTTGGCGTAATGCTCCTGGCGGTGCTTGTGCTAGGGCACTCGGCCTCGCCTCAGCATGCGTTGCTGGTGCAATCGGCGTCGATCACGCTCGCGATCCCTGAGACGGGGCCCGAGTTGGAGCCAACGCCCCGGCAGCTGGCCCGGTTGCTGGCAACACCATCGCCGCAGCCCCAGGCCATACCCGCGCCTGCGGTGCGGGGGACGGTGCGACCGAGGCCGGCGCGAGTTCCGGCGCCGCCGCGCGTCGCCGTTGGCACCGGCCAGTGGGGCTTGATCAACCAGGACCGTCAGGCCGCCGGCCTCGCGCCGCTGCAGTGGAGTCCCTGCCTGGCAAACGTCGCGACCGGGCAGGCGGCGCGCATGGCGACGCAGGGCTACATCTCGCATGCCAACGGCCGCAGCCTCGACCTCGGCTGCCGGCTGGGCCCGACGACCGGCGAGAACATCGGGTTCCAGGGAGGCGGCATCAACGATGCGGCAATGAACGCGTGGTTCATGGGGGATCCACCCCACCGCGCCAACATCCTCGGGCCCTATCACTACGTCGGCGTGGCCTGGGTGTTGGCACCCAACGGCACCGCCTATCTTGCCGTCGAGTTCGGGTAACCCGGCGCGACGACTAGCTTCCGGCCGTCCCGGTGAGTGGCTGAATCGGGCGCGGCAACGCCGTTTGCGCCACACCGGAAGGTGCCAGCGTCAAAGGGCGCTTGATTGCAATTAGCGTGATAATCGCCGCGGCGACGCTGATCGCGGCCGCGATCACAAAGGCCTGGTGGTACCCGGCGATAACGGCAACTGCACCTTGCGGGTGGAATTCCCGCGTGACCGACCCAGCGATGTTAACCAGAACCGCCAGTCCCACGGCCGTCCCAACTTGCTGGGAGGTACCGATGAGGCCGGAAGCGACCCCCTGATCCCGCTCGGGGACGCCAGCCGTGGCGGCCACGATAACGCTGACGAAGGCGAGTCCTGCGCCGACTCCGGTAACCAGCATGGCAGGGATGAGGACGCTGAGGTAGTCGCTTTGCGGGGCGGTTCGCAGGAACAGGAGCAGCCCTGCCGCGAGCGCAAGAGTTCCTACAGCGATCAGGCTTCTGGCCCCCAGCCTTGTGAGAAACCGGGCCCCGATATTAGAGACGACCATGATCAGTACCGTTTGGGGGAGCCAGGCCAGACCCGCCTGGATCGGTGAATATCCCAGGATCTCCTGTAGATACAGCGAGTTGAAGAACACAGTTCCGATCATCACGACCATCAAAAGGCCCATCACCCCGTTGCCGGCCACGACCGATCTCAGCCTAAGCATCCGACCCGGCAGAAGGGGTTGGCTGCTGTTCTTCTCGACTACAACGAATGCAATCAGGAGCGCGGCAGAGAGAGCCAGAGCGATCAGCACTTTCGTGGAGGCAAAGCCTCTTCCGGTCGCCTCGGTCACGGCATAGGCGAGGGCGAGAACTCCGCCGGTCAGGCTCACCGCCCCCGGGATGTCAAGGTAGGCCTTGGCTCCACGGCCGCCAGCATCTGCCGGCAGCACCGGCGAAAGCAGTACCGCGGCGAGACCCAATGGCACATTGATAAAGAGCGTGAAACGCCAGCTCAACTCCTGGGTGAGCAGCCCTCCCAAAATCAGCCCAGCCGATGCTCCACCGGCAGCCATAGCACTCCACATCCCAAGCGCACGATTACGGTCTGGCCCTTCCTTGAAAATTGTTATGAGAAGCGACAGTGCCGCAGGCGAGACCAAGGCGGCGGCAAACCCCTGGATCATGCGAGCCGCGATCAGCATTCCGCCGGACCAGCTGAGTCCGCCCAGCATCGACGCCGCGACGAAGAGGACCAAACCGGTCAAGAACATGCGCCGCCGGCCAGCGACATCAGCCAGCCGACCACCCAGCATGAGAAAGCCGCCAAAGGTGAGTGCGTAGCCGCCGACCACCCATTGGATGCTCTCAGCCGACAAACCGAGAGTACGCTGCATCGAGGGCAGCGCAACGTTGACGATCGCGATATCCAGGATCAGCATGAACTGCGCTGCGCAGAGCAGCGCCAGTATCAGATTCCACCGATGCCGTGGGACTTGTACGACGCCCAAAGCTCCTATGGGTGGCGGCTGAAGCTTGGGCCTCACGCCTTCACGCGTTCCCCCGATATTGCGGACCTCTCGATGGCGGCGATGACCTGGTGGCTCCGGACGGCGTCGGCGAAATCCGGCACGGTGTGAGTTCCCTTGTCGATGTCTGCCGCGAACGCGGCGTAGACACGCCCGACGTTGAAGGCGGGCGCTCCTTCCAGGCTCGTAAGCGCGGGCCATTTCTGGGTCAGCGCCGCCGGAACAGCAAGCTCGGCGGGCTCGTTCCGCCCGCGCGCTCCGGCGACGCTCAATGGAAAGATTCCGGGTACAGCGGCGTCAGCGGTAATCTGGAGCGTTCCGTCGGTCCCGTTGATTTCCCACAAGAAGCCGGTACCGCCAGCCACTGCCTCACGGACGTGGATGCTGGCGGTCGCTCCGGAGGTGAGGGTGCCGATCACCGCGATTTGGTCGGGCGCGGTTTTCACGATGCGCTCCCCGGTCTCTTCGATAGTGATGAGCGGCCGGCGAAGATCCGATACGGCCGACAGGTCGGCGAACTCGCCCAGTACGTAGTTGAGGAGATCCAGGCTGTGGCCGACGGCGATCGTCAGCACATTGGCCCCGTTTGCCCTGTCGAGCATGTAGGCGTTGGGCTGGACCACGGCGTCGCCCGGGATCGACAGTCCGACCATGGTCGTTGACAGGACCTCGCCAACGTATCCATCGCGGAGCAGCTGCTGGACGAACTCGATCGCCGGGGCCTGGCGGGCCTGCAACCCCACGATTGTGCGGACTCCCTGGTCGACGGCGAGCGCGGCCATGGCTCGCGCATCGTCGAGGTCGCGGCCAAGGGGCCACTCGCAGTAGACGGCCTTACCGGCAGCAAGCGCGGCGGAGACCAGCTTTCGATGGTGCGGGACCTTGACGGTTACAACGACCATGTCGATGTCTGGTTGCGTCACCAGCTGCTCGTGGTCTGAGAAGACCGCATTGACCCCGAACACTTCGCCTGCTGCGCGCGCGGATTCCACGTTGTGGGCGCTGAGTGCCCGGATCTCGTAGCTCGGCAGCGCGCGCAGTGCCGGGATGTGGGCGGTGGCGGCCCACCCCCGGACGGGGCTGACCCCGATGATCCCGATACCTAGCGTCGATTCAGGCATTACTGCGGCTGATCTAGTTTCGCGTGATTCTGTCCGGGGCATTTAAAAACCGAGTACCTCGTCCACCAACACGACGGTGATCCGCCCCGGGACGATCTCGCGGTTGATGACCAGAATCTTGTTCACGGCGCTGCGTATGCCATACGCCGCCTGGGCGCGGGCGTCTTCGAGCGTGTAGGAGTATTCGTCGATGCGCTGCAGACCCTCCTCGAGGTCAGGCACGATCTTCTGCGTCCCCACGACGAGAATGACTCGTCCGGCCCCGCTGCTATACGGCCCAAGCTGGCTGCCGCTCATCGACGCCGTGAGCAACGACCCGGTCTCGGTGACCGCGTGGACACTGCCGAGCATGACATCCGGCGCGGCACCCAGCCGGCGGATGTCGTCGCTCTCGGTCTTGCGATCCATGCTCCAGATCCGCGGCCGGAGTGGCTCGTAGCGTCCGGACCTGTCGATCTCGTCGGTGATGCCGACAAGGTCGAGCGTTTGGGAGGCCCCGACGCCCGGACGACGCTGATTCCATTCGCCTCGAGCGCGGCAACGGTCCTTTTCACTCGGACCTCGTCGGCCCGGGTGCCCCACCGCCGCCGCCGCGACCGGTCCAAGCCGAGTTCGAGTTCGTTGATCATCGGTAGTCTCCTTCTGCGCGCTTCGCGTATACTTGTAACTGCAAGTATCTTAGCGTAGGTTGGTTGCATATGCAAGTACTATCGGAAGCCGATGCTGCGGCTCGCTTCGATCGGATCGTGGCGAGGGCGTTGCCAGGCCGGCGCGGATTGCAGGCGTGGCATGCACTGCTCCGGGCCCACGCCACCCTCATGCGCCGGCTTGAGACCGATCTCGAGAGCAAGACCGGCCTGGCCCTGGCCGACTACGACGTGCTCGCTCAACTGGCGCTCGCCGGTGGTTCACTGCGGATGACAGAGCTGGCCGACCGCGCGCTCATCTCCCGTTCCGGCATGACCCGGAGGGTGGCCCGGCTCGTTCACGAAGGCCTGGTTCGTCGTGGCCACGCCGATGCCGACGCCCGCGGTGTCGTTGTCCTGGTGACAGACTCCGGACTGGAGCGGCTGACCGGTGCAGCTCCGGTGCACCTGCGCGGCGTTGCCGATCTCTTCGTCGCGAATCTGGACGACCAGGAGCTCGCCGTTCTCGAGAGTGCCCTGGCAAAGGTCACCCTCGACTGCACGTTTGGCTAAGGCTCGTGCGGAACCAATGAGAGCCGTTGTCTTTGACCGGTACGGCGCACCCGATGTCCTGCGACTCGAAGACGTCGAGCAGCCCGTCCCCAAGGAGCACGAAGTACTCGTCAAGATGCACGCCACGACGGTCACTCGGTCCGACTGCGCGGTTCGTGCAGGCAAGCCGTTCATCAGCCGCTTCTTCACGGGCCTCCGCCGACCAAAGCAGCGGATCCTCGGCACCGAACTGGCGGGAGAGGTCGAAGCCGTGGGCGCAGCCGTCCACGAGTTCGGGGTCGGTGACCACGTCTTCGGTACGACCAGTACGTTTAGGTTCGGGACACATGCGGAGTTCATCTGCATGCAAGAGAGCGCCCCGCTGGCGCACAAACCGGCCGGCATGAGCTTCGAAGAGGCTGCGGCGGTCTGCGACGGAGTGATCCTGGCCCTGATGGGCCTGAGAGCGGCAGGGCTTCGGAAGGGGCAGAAGATCGTCATCTACGGCGCATCGGGATCGATCGGCACAGCCGGGGTGCAGCTTGCCAGGTACTTCGAAGCCGACGTCACCGCCGTGTGCAACACGAAGAACCTCGAGCTCGTGAGATCGCTCGGCGCCGACAGGGTCATCGACTACACACAGGAAGACTTCACCAAGAACGGCGAGACATACGACGTCATCTTCGATGCGGTCGGCAAGCACTCGTTCCGGCGCTGCCGAGATTCACTGAAGCAAGGCGGGATTTATGTGGCAACCGACGGGCTTCGGAATCTGATCCTGGCGCTGTGGACCCCGCGGCTCGGAGGGAAGAAAGTGATGTTCCCAATACCACCTCGATATACGAAGAAGGACGTTCTTTTCCTCAAGGAGCTCATCGAGACCGGGAGGTACCGGGCGGTCATTGACCGACGCTACCCGTTGGAGGCGGTAGTCGAAGCGACCACGTATGTGGAAACAAAGCAGAAGACTGGGAACGTCGTCCTGACCATCAACGGCAGCCGAACCCGGTGAGTACGGCGGCCGAGACGGGGCGCCTAAAAGCTACCGGTCGGGTGCGCTCAACGCCAGATAAGCGATTTCCATGGCTCGCGCCAGTCGCTTCGATGCGGTGAATTTGCCTTCTTCGGGGACGATGGGATATAGGTCCAGCTCGCGGACCTTATCCATGATGGCGTGCGTGCTGGTGCTTGCTCGTTCGTGATCCATGCTGAGTACAACTCCTTCTCCAGCGCGATCCATGTGAAATCCGCCCAGTCTGGGGAGGGTGGCCTCAGGAAAGCCCAGGCACTCCTTCCTGGCATTCCCATCGACTGACGGCCGCTCCGATGAGTTTTGCCATGTATGCCGTCTAAAAAGTGACGCCCATGCCGCTGCCCAGGCAAAGCGCGATCACCTTTAGAATCAATGGCCCAATCGCGCGCGATGATTTAGCCGGCCTCTGTAGCCGCGTCTGCACCTTGCTCGACCGCAGCGGCGCCGGCGAGGTCGACTGCGATGTGCGCGACGTCAATGCTGATGCGGTGACCGTCGATGCCCTGGCACGGCTTCAGCTCGCCGCTCACCGCCGCGCCTGCCAGGTTCGATTACGGGGCGTGTCGGATGACTTGCGCGAACTCGTCGCCCTGATGGGGCTGCAGGACGTGTTGACGGAGTGAGGTCAGTCCTCGAGACGCGGCGGTAGGCCGAAAAGCGGAAAGAACCGCTCGGTATCGAGAAAGAACGTCAGTTCGGAGATCACGTCGTCTTTCACCTCGACTACCATCAGCGCCCATGGATCGCGGCCACTTCCCGACGGACTCGGCTTGTACTGCCCGTAGGCTACCGAGCCATTGGCGCCCTTGGTGGGCAGTAGCCGTGAGTCACGGCAGCCGATGCCAGGCCCGAACCACCAGTCGAAGATGTTGTCCCGACCCTGCAGCCACATGTCGTATGGCGGCATCGATTGCCGGGCGTCTTCCTTGATCAAAGAGGTCAGGGCCTTGATGTCGTAGCGCTCGAAGGCCGCGACGTAACGGTCGAGAAGCTTGCGCTGCGCCTCATTCATCGGCGGCGCCGCATCGTAGGCGCTGATGCCGCTGGCCTCTAGGGTCGCCCGCGCGCGCTGCAATGCGCTGTTCACCGAGGCAATGCTCGAGTCCAGGAGCTCGGCAACCTCTTTTGCGCTCCACCTCAACACTTCACAGAGCACCAACACAGCACGTTGCCGAGGCGGGAGATGCTGCAGGGCTGCTACGAAGGCAAGCCGGATCGACTCGCGTTCCACCGCGCGGTCTGCCGGATCAGCCTCGGGAGCGACGAGGTTGTCTGGAATCGGCTCGATCCACGTCGCCTCGGGACGCGTGTTGAGGTTCGCTGCATCGGGAGACCGGGAAGGTCCGAGGTCCATCGGACGCGCCCGGCGCGATCGCCCCTCGAGCATATCGAGGCAAACGTTGGTCGCGATGCGATAGAGCCATGAGCGCAAGGCTGCCCGACCCTCGAAACGCTCGAAGCCTCGCCACGCCCGCAGCAAGGTCTCCTGCACGGCGTCCTCCGCCTCGAACGGCGAAGCCAGCATCCGATAGCAGTATCCAGTCAGCGCCGGACGCTGCGCCTCGAGCTGGCGCTCGAGCTCGCTCGACCCGATCGTTGCCGACGAGGCCTGCATCAATCTGATGCTACTTGACGAGTCCCTGGAATCGACGCATGGCATTCAATGGTGAACCGGCCGTTCATCTAGGCCGACTCCTCCTCGAGCTCGATAGAGTCATCCGGTTCGACTGCTGTCGAAGGTCTCAGCACGGTTGCGGCGAGAACGATGGACACGAGCACAAGCCCGGCGCCGATCGCCCAGGCGAAGTGATAGCCACTGCTCAGGGCTGAGGTGGCACTCTCCCCGTCGCCGAGCAGCTGGCTCGTGCGGTTGGTTGACAGCGTTGCCAGAACCGCGAGGCCGAGGGCGGCGCCCACCTGGGTGGTCGTGTTGAGAATGCCCGAGGCGAGCCCCGAGTCGCTGGGCGTCGCGTCGGCCATGGCGAGGATGGTCAATGCAGGAAAAGCCAGCCCCGCGCCGATGCCTAGCAGGACCATCGGAACAAGCCAATCTCGCAAGTAGTCGGTGGTCTCCGGGCCGAGGACCAGCAGGATCAGCGAGATGGCCACGAGCATCTGGCCGGCGAGTAACACCGATCGGGCGCCGAACCGCATGATCATTCGGGCGGACAGGCCCACCGAGAGGACGCCCATCGCGACGGCATTGGGCAGGAACGCCAGGCCAATAGCCAGCGGCCCGTAATGAAGCACCCGCTGCAGGTCGAGCGTACCGAGGAAAAAGAACCCGAACATGCCCGCCAGCATGCTGGCCTGAATAACGTTGGCCGCGGAGAGGTTGCGTGATCGGAATAGGCGCAGGGGCACGAGCGGGTTGCGGGTCGTCGCCTGTCGCCAGATGAAGGCCGCAAGCAGAGTCGTCGCAACCAGACCGATACCAAGGGTTTGCACTGAGACCCACCCGTAGCGCTCAGATTGCACGATGGCGTAGACGCCCAGGACCAGCGCTGTCGTCACCAGGAAGGCGCCGAGCACATCTGCACCTTCCGAGAGCCCGAGGCCGGGCTCAGATTCGAGAAGTCGCCAGGCAACGATCGCAGTAATAAGGCCAATCGGCAGATTCACAATGAAGATCCAGTGCCAGCTCACCGACTGGGTGATCAGCCCACCCGCGATCAGGCCGATCGAGGCGCCAGCCGAGGCGATGAAGGCGAAGATGCCCATGGCCCGCGCGCGTTCCGCCGGCTCGGGAAACATCGTCACGACCATCCCGAGGATCACGGCGGTCCCGACGGCGCCGCCCAACCCTTGAAGGAAGCGAGCCGCAATCAGCATCGGCTGACTGAACGACAAACCGCACAATACCGAGGCGGCCGTAAACATCGCGAGTCCAGTGAGGAAGATGCGCTTGCGGCCCATCAGATCGCCCAGCCGCCCGGCAAGCAACAGGAAACCGCCGTAGGCGATGAGGTATGCATTCACAACCCAGGCGAGGTCGGCCTGGGAAAAGCCGAGGTCGCGCCGAATTGACGGAAGCGCCACGTTGACGATGGTGGCGTCGACAACGATCATGAGAAATCCGATGCAGAGGATGATCAAGGACAGCCATCGAGATGTGGTCGCCGAGCGGTGGCCTGTCCTCGCGGTGTCGATGATGGTCATGAAGGTCCCTCCCTGCGCCTTAGTCGCCTCTTTAGACCGCCCTGGCCACAAAACTCATCGGTCTTATCCCGGGATAACCTGTCGACGGCATGGAAAAATTCCCCCTCGGTAGGTTCCGTGGCTTCGCCCCGCCCGGTAAAGGCTGGTAAAGAGCTTGACAATCGGGCCGGCGTCGGCGATCCTGAGCGGGCAGCCGCGTGCGGCTATATCACTGGGAAGCGCGATCTAGGGAGGGAAGCATGAAGCGATCTATCCGCTGGCGCCTGCCGATTACCGTTGCGGTTGGGGGGCTGCTTCTGAGCGCGGTCTCGGTATCCGCATCACCGGCCAATGTCAGGCTGACTCATGACGAGGCAGCCGGCGGCTACGTGAGCGCGTATACGCTGGCGACGGGGGCGCCCTACACCGACCCGACCCTCGACGAATGTTCGGGGTCACATGGCCGCCAGAATGAGCCGGCCGTCGCGGTCGATCCGCGGAACACCAACCTCCTGATCGGAAGCTCGAACGATTACTGTGGCGTCTACAACGACGGCAGCGATGCGAACGACGCCCCGATCCCTAGCGGCCCGATTTGGCTGGGATACTACCGCTCCGAAAACGGCGGCGGGAGTTTCGTGAGCTCGCTCGTCCCGGGCTACCCGGATGACACCTCGCCCTACGCCGCGCTTGCTCAGGTGCGGACGGCCAGTTCGGGCGACCCCGTGATCGCCTGGGACAACCACGGCCGGGTATTCATGGGCTCGGAGAGCTCAGGAGATCCGGAGGGTACGGCCAAGACCTTCGGCGACGTCTGGGTTGCGCGGTACGTCAACCCCGGCGGACCTGGTGGGGCCCCTGCCAACGACGGCAAGGCGTACCGGGGAACCGTGACGGTGGCGCAGGGCTCCTCGGCGCCCAACTTGCTCGGTAAGTTCCACGACAAAACCGCGATCGAAGTCGATCGCACGGGCGGCTCGTGCGACGGCTACGTGTACTTCGCCTGGGCGCGGTTCACGGGCAACACCTCGAGTGGTTACAACTCCAGCGTCTACCTGGTTCGCTCGACCGACCATGGCGCAACCTTCTCGAATCCAATGAAGGTGAGCCAGACGGTGCACGACATCCAGTTTCCCGACATCTCGGTGACGAGCAACGGCCACGTCTACCTGACATACCGGCAATTCGCCGATGTTCGGAGCAGCCAGACACAAGATGCGGTGATCTACCAGAAGTCGACGGACTGCGCGCGGACCTTCTCCCAGCCCAGCCAGATCACGACCTTCGAGCCCTACGACGCGACAGACCTTCTGGATTCAGGTGGCCTGACGGGAGGCTGTGGAGACTTCGCTTCCCACTGTCAGTCCGGCTACACCTTCTTCCGGCGCTCGACCCAGGTCCGCTCAACAGCTGACCAGCTGGACACGAGCCACGAGAACATCTACATCGTCTATGACCCGAGCAAGCCGGGTACCGAGGTACCGAGCGGGACAACCTATGGATCGGTGGTTTCAGGGGACCTGCCCGTCAAATATCACCAAAACATCGGCAGCCAGTCAGCCGTGTACTTCATCAGACTGAACGGTGCAACGGGCGCCCATTCTGCGCCGGCCTTGCTCGACAATGAGGCGGTCGGCCATCAACTGTTCCCGGACATCTCGGCGGATGGCGGCGTCCTGCACGCCACGTGGTGGGATAGCCGGCTCGATGCAAACTACTCGCCGCAGCGGCCGGTCGGCAACGACGCGGACGGCGTGACCGGACCCGCCCTGGACGTCTTTGCCACCAGGTCAACCAATGGGGGCGCCAGCTGGGCGACGGCGACCCGGGTCACCGACGTCAGCAGCAATCCAAACTACGAGCAATTCTCGGGCCGGACCGTCCCGTTCGCCGGCGACTACCTCTGGGTCACGTCGCTGGGCAACTTCGCTTTCACGGTCTGGAGCGATTGGCGGAACACCCGCTTCGGAACAGATCAGCGAGAGACCGCTGAAGATGAGGACGCCACCAGCGCGGACGTGTGGCAGTGCCGCACGCCGACAGCCTCGGGTGGGTTCACCGGCGATACCTGCCCGCGGGCCGGCGGCCTCGACCAGAACATCTACGGCGACCGAGCGCCATAGCGACCGTCGCGAGCGCGAAAGGGCCGGTGGCTTCTCAGGCCACCGGCCTTTAGCTCTTCAGCACCTCGGGCAGCCTGACCGCCTCAGACTGCTCGTCGACGCTACTGCGGAGTCCAACCAGCCGGCGTCGCGACGTTAAACACGAGGGTGTCCTGTGTCGAACGCGCCACGATCATCCGCACGGGCTCGCGTTGACCGGCGTTCATCTCGATGTGCACGGCGCCGGGGCCGACCCAGATAAAGTCGCCAGGCCCTGCCTCGCACTTTAGTGCCAGTCCCTGGCCTGAATAGAAACGCGCCTCTCCGGAAATGACATAAATCGCGCTCTCTGCTTCGCCATGGTGGTGGGCTGCCGAAACTAAACCAGGTCCGAGCTCGACGTAGCCCACCCAGATTCGCTCGGCTCCACACAGCGTCTTTGAAATCGCGGCCATACGCCGCATCGCGCCGCTAGCCACGTCCGGCTGTTGTTCGGCCGGCCTAATCACGCGCACCGGAGGGAACGTGCTCACGACTGACTCGATTGTAGGCACGTGTAACTCAGGCGGGTTGTTTCCGCTCACGCTGCTGACGGAACAACTCGATGATCTCCTTTACTGTCGTGGCGTCCTCCGGCCTCTTGTCTGCGTCCCTGAAGGAGACCACCCTCGGAAAACGCAGGGCAAACCCCGGCTGATCACCGACCTTGCCCGCTGTATGTCTCGGGCTGGGCGTGATTTCGTCGGCCATCACCTCGACCACCACCTCTGGCTCGAGCCATACGTCTGGGACGAGAATCGAATCCACCCGTGCCGGCCGCTGATCGACCTGTAGCTTGTCCGCGCGCTCGTGGATCTGGCGCCATTCGGCGTCGGACAGGCCGGTACCAAGCTTGGTAATCGTGGCAAACCGGTCATTTTCCGCGTCGTAGACGCCCCCAAGCAGCGCGCCTACTCCAAACTCCGCGCGCTTGCCCTTCCCGAAGTAGTAGCCGAGCAGGACGAGGTCGACCGTGTCATTCAATTCACCGCTGGTGTGGCGCTTCAACTTGACCCAATTGAAGTTGCGGGCGCCAGCCTGGTATTTGGATTCGGGCCGCTTGACCACGACTCCTTCCAGGCCCTGGCTGATGTTGTCCAGCAGCGTCTTGGTGAGAACCTCGACCGAGTCGGTCTTGATGATTGGAGCAGGGAGCAGCACGGTGGATCCGGTGATCACCTCGTCAACCATCGCGAGCCGCTGCTCGTACGGGAGCTCCGTGAGGTCCCGACCGTTCCGGTAGAGGATGTCGAAGATGAAGGCGACAAGCGGCAAGTCCCTCGCAGCCTGCTCGATGCCGTGCTGACGCCTGCGGCTTGCCGTCAGCTGGAATGGAAGGTATTCCTCTGATTCCTTGCTGTACGCAATCGCCTCGCCGTCGAGGATGAGCGTCTCGTCCTTCAGCCCGCGCGCAGCCGTGGTCAGCTCGGAGAACATCAGGGTGAAGTCCTCGAGGTTGCGTGAAAAGACGCGCACGGCCGAGCCATTCTTATGGATTTGCACACGGATTCCGTCGTACTTCGGCTGCACGGCGACCATTCCAAGCCTCTTGATCACCGCTTCCGGATTGGGTAGGCGCTCCGCGAGCTGACTTCGGATCGGCCTTCCGACCGTAACCTTGAGTGCGTTGACCTCCTTTTCCCCTCCTGACCAGAAGGTCTTCGCGATCAGGCCAAGGTCGGATGCTCGATTGTAAGCGGCTTCCAGCAGCGGCCGGAGGGAGCGGTCGCCCTTCCTGGCAAACGACAGCGCGTCGAGCACGGTGGGATCGCCGATGCCGAGCCGCAAGCGACCGAGCGCGATGCGCACCAGGTGCTTGGCTGAGGTGGGATCGACCTGCTTCAGCAAGCTCGCGAACAGCGAGCGTTTCTTTTCGACCGATCCGGCACCCGCCGCGCCGGCGACTTCCGTCAACCTCGCGTGCACCTCACTGACCGGCAGCGCCGCGCTCGTCCCATGTACCGAGAGCTTTGCTGCCACCAGCCCCAGGTCACCGAGCCGGCCGAATAGTTTCGCGACCTCACCGATCGGCGTACCAAAGGCCTGAGCGATGGCCGCCATGACCAGCTTTTCGCCAAGGCCGATCTCGACCGGCTCGAAGAAGGGAACCAGCCGCCCCTGGATCAAATAGGTGAGCGGCTGAATCTCGTCGGGCGAGCTCTGTAAGTAGAGCTCGGCGAGTGTCTTCACCAGCTC
>Ga0209808_1000604_pt1 | contig 17780 bp, 17 predicted proteins | sample GraSoiAngelo_157_FD_186171 | JGI IMG/M metagenome (GOLD analysis project Ga0209808, IMG submission 186171) | Grasslands soil microbial communities from the Angelo Coastal Reserve, California, USA - 14_1009_16_20cm (SPAdes) (version 2) | ecosystem: Environmental > Terrestrial > Soil > Grasslands ... | reverse complement strand
TTATGACATTTTTCGGCGAGGGGTCTCGCCAGTTGAAGCTGAACCGGGCGAGTCCTGCGAAACAGGTCGCAGAATCAGCCGGTCCGCTGTTTTCGGTATGCCGTAGCTCAGCGTGCAGGTCAACGTGCAAACTGCGTGACCTCAAATCGCCTGCCCCGATTCCGGATCAAGGCTTGTTCTGCGCTTGTCCTGTTTCAAATGGAACTGGTTTGGGGTTTCTCTTCTGGAAGAGCCGGGCGGAAAATAGGACTACGGTTCGTTAATTCCCCTCGCAGAGATGAGTTTTGTGTCGCGTGCACCAAGTGCAGTTGAGGCGTCTTGGTTGTCAACGGACTTTGGTAACCGTGAATGGTACAGAATGCGGGTGGATGATTTGGGTTCTCTCATGATCAGGCATGTAAAAGGTCGGCCGGGGGCGCTTTCGGTCTGCGTAGGCGAGCAGAGAGATGAGCAGTACGACAATCGAGAATGCGACCAAGAGGATGTGAACGATTCCCTCAGTGATGGCGATCACTGCGAAACACGTGAACCCGGTTCTGGCTCAAGGATTGACGTTCAGTTCGCCGTTTTGCATCCATGGAAAGTGGATAGTGCAAAAAATTTGACAGAAGACTCTGAAGCTTCCTAGGGTATTAGCAGAGAACCTCACGTCATAACACCCTCCAGGGTTCACCGTGATTCCGCTGTCAAAAAAATGTGTTACGGTAAAACCATGAGCCTGAGCCGTATCGTTATTCACTACATGGATCACAACGTCTTGGCCCAATGAGACATTCATTACAGGCCAAGGAAAAGAATGAAACCTACTGCCATTGAATCCCACGTTCAGTCCTTCATTTGCCATCACGACCGTAAACACCGCAGTATTAGCGGAGCCAATTGGTCGGACCCAACAGTTTGGTGGGCTAGGCCCGAACAGATGAAGCGCATAAGCAGTGGAGAAAAAACCTGCGACAATTATGATTACTGCCAACGTAGCTTGCCATCGTCTTGAAAGTCTCAGCACTCTACCCCATATCGTCTTCTTTGGATTTGACAAGCCATCACGAATGGAATAGTGCCGCGAAGTAGGTGGCAAGGAAACCGAGGAGTATGGGGGCCACGATCCTAATGGAATCCTCAGAGGTCACAGTCTCTCCAGACCGGAACAAGGGTCTGGACAACCTCAAAGCTGCGTAGATCGAAGTTCCAGTGCCCAGCGCGAAAAAGTACGTCGCGTCGAAGCCCGCCAAAAAGCCTGTAGCAGGACCCATTATGAAGTAGCCCACGACCGCACCAATGAGCGACGGAAGGACGAAAACTAGGCTCAACAGAAACACATCCTTCAACTGACCTTTGATACCAGACGCGGTTCTATTGGTATAGGCGCAATAACATGCCGCCGCCATCACCGGCTCCAGGCCCTTGTGCAACAAATACGCGACACCAGCCGAAACTCCCCCAAAGGCGTCGAGTAGAGATGTGCTCGAGGTGGAGTAGGCGGTCGCACCAAAAGCAGCACCTTCCCCTAGACCATGTATCCCTATGGCACCTGCAACTAGGAGGGGTATGGCCACGCTGACGGTTGCCGTTGTTGATTCCGAGGAGAAGAGACCACGCCGCCGGTCGATCCAAAACACCGAGAGCACCCCCACTATGAACAGCCCGACTGCGGCGACCTGTGCAGCACCTCCAGTGAATCCCGCATTAACGTCTAGGAGTGCCGAGCCTTGAATTGTGTCCACAAAGAACCAGAGAAAAATGCCTAGGGCGAAAGCCGTGAGATACCTAGATTTTACAATTTGACTTGCCCAAACTATTGCAAGCAATCCGACGAAAGCCGGGATCCAGGTCGAGGCCAACCACGCAAAAAAGCCCACGGCAAATTCTATCATGGTTGGATATGGGGACTGGCGCGTTTTGAGAGTTGTGGCTCAACCCGCGAACCAGACAGTCTCCTTTGGGTGATTTTTCATGCGTAGTCTAGCAGAGTAGTCTTGCGCTTCTGTCTCGGACCCCTGCTCTTGACTGTCGCTAGGTAACGGTGCATTCTTTCTTCTTTTCTAATGCTGGTCCAGTAATATGCTTCATCGATAGTCCCTTCGGTCATCAACACCGTCGTCTTGCCTGGTCTGGTTCTGCCGGTTCTTCCCCGCCGTTGAATCATGCGAATCTCAGATGGGACAGCCTCGTAGAATATCACATGGTCTACGTCTGGTACGTGCAGACCCTCCTCCCCTATGCTCGTAGTAACCAGAACGTTGTGTTTTCCATCACGAAAGTCTTCGAGAATCTGCATCTGTTCATTTTGACTCAGACCCAAATCCTCACTGTTTCGACTGGCCTGACCTACAAACCGGACTGGCTGCACGGCCTCAATCATACCAAGCTCCTCGACGATAGCCTCTACACTGTCTCTAAACTGGGTGAACACAATAACTTTCGAATCGGGATTTGATCGAAGGTCCTCCGATATTAGCTCTCGAAGTCGTTTCTGTTTTGGATGAGGGATCGTTGAGAGGGAAGCACATGATTTCTGAGCTTCAACTACTCGAGGATCGCGAGCTAGTCCGCGAGCTGATCTCGTGCTAGCTCTGTCGAGCTTGGAGAGGAATTTGTCGGCACTCCGCGATCCCTGTGTCTCCAACAGGTCGATAGCATGGTTCAGCGACATCGCTTGCGCCTGGAGTTGTACCGCGCCGAATAATGCGCCGCCCCCGCCTCTCTTCAGACTGTTGTGAAGCTTTTCGCCTAGGTCCAGTAGGATCCGTTTGCTTATTCTCACGTTGGCTGGGAGCTGGTGCATGGTTCGTAGTTTGTTTATCCTCTCGTCAAGAGCCGTGCGCAGAACCTTGCTTACCTCTTTGTATTTCTGAGGTAAGGCTAGTCGCTCATAGTTGAGAGAAACGTCTTTGACATACGGGGTGACGTCCTCGTCAGCTTCCGTTCGGGTCTCAACATTGGTGATGGCGAGTTTTTCGCAGATTTCTTCGACCCGGCTCTTCTTCGCACTTGGAGACGCGGTCAAGCCTAGAATCAATGGGTTGCTGGCTTGTAGCTTGTACGATTGGGCTACCTCAGAATAAGCGTAGCTTCTGACACATCTGTGAGCCTCATCGAACACGATAAGGGAGACATTTCGCAGATTGTACCGATCAGCTGAAACGTCGTTTCTGATGACTTCAGGCGTTGCAAAGACCATTGTTGATTCGTCGAAAGCTGTCTCCCTCAATGGGGCCGGGGTCTCGCCGGTGAGGACAGTCGATCTTGCCTCCCGATCTTGAAAGTGTTCTTTGAAGAATTGCGCATGCTGAAGCACGAGCGGCCTCGTAGGTGCTAAAATCAAGATCTTGCTTTGCGGATAGGCGGATAGGCGTTCAGCAGCTACGAGCAACGCCACAATTGTCTTCCCGAGCCCGGTCGGCAAAACCACAAGAGTGTTAGCGGCCAGGGCGGATTTCGCAATAGCTCTCTGATACTCTCTAGCTTCGATACCCACCTGCTGCAAGGCTTGCAATATGGACGCGCGTCACTAGTTTCTAACGGTTCGGTGACGGGTAGTTGAGCGGAGCGTTCCGGAGAAGGAAGAAATGTCTTCGCCCATACTTGGTTACTAGGACGGCGCTAGCCAGCCAGGCCCCTAAAGCGGTTGCCTCAACGACCAGTCGGACGGGCCGATCGAAATAGAGAAATCCTGTTAATCCGAGCAAGAGTCCGATCAGGGCCAAGAATTGGTATCTGTCCACGAAATGGAAATCGGACACCCCAGCTCTCCAGGACTTGAGTGCGGTGGCCAGATAGAGGAGGAGTCCGCCCCCCGCCAGAATGCCCACTGATATGGGATTCCAGTAGGACAGTTTGAGAATGAGCAAACCGATCTCGTCTGCTACGAGTCCCAGTCCGATGCCTGCGACGAGCGCACTGTCCCATCTTGCCCGTGCGTCTGAAGCATAGATCATCACACCGGTAGAGACCAGTAGCAAGAGAACGCCATAGTACATGTGGTGAAATCTGAAGCCTTCAACTCTGAGGACGGGACAGTGCTGAGTGCAGATTGATTCCAGGGTGACGAACAGACGCGCGATTCCAGCCGAGACTGTGTACCCTAGTGAGACGAAGAATAGCCCAACAGGGCCAAGGAAAGCTCCGGCCCGCTTCATTCTAGTAACCCCATCCGTTCTCATTCTCTTTAACCTATCCGGTCACATTATCGATTCTGTATCCGAGAAGAAAACCCTCATTTAGAGGCTAAGCAAAAACAAAGTTCTAAGAAAAGGCGAGACCAGCTATACTTCTCTACCGTCTTCAGTGAAACGCCTGTGACTATTGGGATCTTGCAATGAAGTGGAAGGAATTAAGACACAACGGTGTCGCGTTTCCACCAACCTATGAGCCCAGAGGGCTCCAGATCATCGTCAGAGGCGAGACGGTCCGACTCTCGCCCGATGCTGAAGAGATGGCTTACGCGTGGGGAAAAAAGAGGACAACACCCTACGTTCAGGACCCAGTCTTCCAGACTAACTTCCTTTCCGACTTCGTGAAAGTACTTCCCGCCAAGTTTGGTGACGCGAAGTATTCTGAGGTCAACTTGACACCAGTCTACGAGTATCTATCGAAAGAAGAGCTTCTCAAGTCAGACAAGGAACTGAAGAAGAAGGTGGCCGCTCAGCGAAAGGAGCTTCGGCTTCAGCTGAAGGAGAAGTATGGCTATGCCATCATCGATGGTACCAAGACTGAGTTTGCAAACTACATGGTAGAACCCCCCAGCATATTCATGGGTCGGGGGAGTCATCCTATGCGTGGCCGCTGGAAGCCGAGAATATTTCCGGAGGATGTGGTTCTGAACCTCTCGGAGGATGTGCCTGTCCCACCAGGGAGATGGAAGGAGATTGTTCATGATCACGAGTCTATCTGGCTGGCCTACTGGGTCGACAAGCTGAGCCAGGTTAGGAAGTACGTCTGGCCCTCAGACATTTCGGACCTACGCCAAGAACGGGACAAGATGAAGTATGATAACGCGAAGAAGCTTCGAAGAAGGCTTCCTGATGTTCGTGAGTTCATCGAGAAGAACCTTCACTCTCCAGATGTTAAGGTCCGGAAGCTCGCGACCGTCTCTCACCTGATCGACAACTTGGCCATGAGGGTCGGTGATGAGAAGGAGGAGGATGAGGCTGATACTGTTGGCGCCTCGACGCTTCGGGTCGAGCACGTCAAGTTCCTCCCACGAAGTATCGAGTTTGACTTTCTCGGAAAGGACAGCGTGCGATGGCAGAAGACCCTCAAGGTGGATGGCACTGACAGTCCGATTCGAAGAAACCTCCAAGAATTCGTGTCAAACAAGAAGCCTGAGGATCTCGTCTTCGACGGAATCACTTCCGCACACGTTAACAGGTTTCTTGGGAAAGCTGCGCGGGGTCTCACCGCCAAAGTCTTCCGAACCCATCATGCCACTGAAACGGTGCAGACCTATCTAGGCAGGCACAACGGGTTCAAACCTACAGACTCCGAGTTCGTCAAGTTGTACCATGCTCGAGTTGCGAACTTGGAGGCAGCGATCCGGTGCAACCATAAGCGGACCCCCCCGAAAACCTGGGAGGGAAGTCTGGACAAGAAGCAACAGCGGCTCGCCGAACTAATGAGGCGTCCCTTCAAGACCGACAAACAAAAGCAGCGGTTAGCAGAGAGGACGAAGAAGCTCAAATTCGATATTGACCTGCAACGGCGGACCAGAGATTACAATCTGAATACTTCTCTCCGCAACTACATCGACCCGAGAGTGTACAAGAACTGGGCTAACAAGGCAGAGTTCGACTGGACATCGATATATCCGAAGACTTTGCAGAGAAAGTTTCTCTGGGCAAACAAGAGCAGGGCCCAATAGCGTCTGAAATAATGCGGAAGGACCCGCCTCCAAACAGGCACCATTTTCTCTCTTAGAAGATTGATCGCGTCATTTCCATTATTTTTCCGAAGTCATTCAAGAGCCCCGCGTAATTCTCGTCAGCTCCAGCCCAGACTTGGCGTTTACTCGTAATCGTATTCTTCGCGTCGGCCGCTGACATTCCCGACAGCATGAGATATGCCGCGGCGCAGGTGGGGCTTCTGCCTCTTCCCTTAAAGCAATGGAGAACAACTTTCTTGCCAGAGTCGACATTGTCTCCGATGACCGAGGACACTATTTTGAGACGGCTTATGGGAATGGGCTGACCTGACTCAGGCACCAGTGGAGTCCTCTCATCATACGTTATGCCTAGCTCACGACACACCGATTTCTCTTCGGGACTTGCAGTCAGATCCATTATCACAAGCTCGCTGCCAAGCTTACGCTTGAGTTCAACCAGGTCATCTTTGGAGGGAGCTGCCCCGATCCAGAGTCTCTCTGGAATTATCTCCGTAAAGTCCAATTTGAATACCCCTCAAGACTTACTTGTTATTAGGATGACGGTTTCCCACATTGTCCCTCGCCGTGACGGGGATGAATCAAAACGTACTGGTAGGCACAGATGTCGTTGACGAGAAGAGCATCAGGGCACTCTCAAGATACTCTAGGGTCTACAAGCTCGCTGATCTGACAGAGGATCGCCTGAACCAAGTTCTGCCCTCGATTCACTGTCTCGTAGTATTCTCCTGGCCAAACCAACTGACAAGCGACAGGCTCCAAAAGATGACTAGCCTGCTTTTCATTCAGAGCATTGTCGCAGGCGTCAACCATATTCCTTTTGCAAGTCTTAACAAGAATGTTATCGTGAGTAGTAACGCCGGGGCTTACTCAGACGAGGTTGCAGAGTATGCTTGGGCCTTGCTTCTCTCGGCTGCTAAGAGAGTGGTAGAACTCCATGTGTCGCTCCGAGAACAGAAATGGACCCTCAAACGTACCGTTGACGAAGGGAGCGAGATCACCATTTTGAGAGAGAAGATCCTTGGAATACTCGGATTCGGCGGAATCGGTACTGTTGTCGGCAGAATCGCTAGGGGATTTGGAATGCAGATGATCTACGCTTATTCGAGAAAAAGGTCAGTGGCAAGAGGCGTCAAGTTCTTCGTAGGTATAAGTGGATTGTCGGTTCTTCTGAAGAAATCCGATGCTGTAGTCTTGGCGCTTCCCTTGACAGGTCAAACCGCAAGGATCATCAACGCTGAGCGGTTGTCTGAGATGAAGAAAGACGGAATCCTTGTCAACGTAGCTCGCGGAGAGCTCGTCGACGAAAAGGCGATGTATGAACACCTAGTGGCCAATCCAAATTTCCGGTATGCCACTGACGTATGGTGGTACAGAGAAAATAGAGAATCTCTCAAGACGGACTACCCCTTTCTCTCATTGCCCAATTTCATTGGCACGCCACATGTCTCGGGGCCATCAGGCCTCGCCACCGGTCGGCCGGTTCAACTCGCAGTGGAGAACACTATTCGATATTTGAAAGGGCTCCGCCCTCGCAACATGGTGAGCTCGGAAGAGTACAAGATGAGCTATTCCTACTAGCAAATGATCGGGACGAGCGTTTACGAGAGCAGGCGATTTAGGAGTCTAAGAGAGACGTTTCCTCCAGAAACGACCAGGACAACCCGGTCGCCAAGTCTACTCCGATTCTCCGGTTTCGATAGGACTGCCAGCGGGGCAGATCCCGATGGCTCTGGAAAGATGTGAGCCTCTTGTATCAGCAGTTTCATTGCTGAGAGAATCTCATCGTCAGAGACGCTGAACATTCCGTCGACATTCTTCTGACATGCCTCCAAGGTTAGGTCCCCGACCGAAGCTGGGATTAACCCGTCAGCGATCGATTTTGGCTCGTTGATCATAACGATCTTTCCAGCGCTGAGGGAGGCTTGCATTTTGGGAGCGCCGGTTGGTTCGACTCCGAAGACTCGTGCAGAGGGATTGAGAGATTTCATGGCGATGGATATTCCGGAGATGAGTCCTCCTCCACCAACTGGAACGATGACCGAGTCGAAGTCGTCGAGTTGTTCTGTTATCTCAAGCCCACATGTTCCCTGGCCTGAGATAATTTCGGGATCGTTGAATGGAGGAACGAAGGTTGCGCCGGTCTCACCGGCAATTTCACGAGCCTTTGCCTCTCTATCAGAATGGTATTTTCCGAATTTGACAACCCCCGCCCCGTATTCTTCTATAACATCGATCTTTTCCTTGACGGCAGTCTCGGGCACTACGACAGTACATTGCTTTCCCAGCAGTCGTGAGCAATAGGCTACCGCAATGCCATGATTACCGGATGACGCGGCAACTATTTTCTTGGCGGATAATTGCGAGATCTTGTTGTAGGCTCCCCGGATCTTGAAGACGCGCATAGGCTGGAAGCATTCAAGCTTCAAGTAGACTTCACGCTCGAACCTTCGGGAGAGTGCTGGCGATTCGATAAGCGGAGTTCTAGAAGCGACCCCGGATATTCGCTGGGCCGCAGCCTCAATATCTTTCAGCCTCGGAAGTTCCAGTTTCATTTCTGAAATCAACCACGGCTCTTCGGAAGTTCTTTAACCTATAATGAGTTCCCTCTGACCTGTATCAAGAGATGCTTCCAACCGCGGGAGTCAACAGAGTCTTTGGCCTACTGGACCTGCTAAGGGCGTATAACGGCAAGACGGACGTAGCGAACCTCACAATCGACCTCAGGATTGCCCTTGACGAGCTGCTCCCCATAATCGACACCGCCGAGTACTTGGCGCTCGTCGCAGTGCAGCAAGGAGACATTTCTCTTACCGATCTTGGCAAAAAGGCGCTTAATGGTAAGATTCCGGAGCGGAAGAAGATAGTTCACGATAGGCTCGTGAGTCTTGAGCCGTTCGCTGACGTGGTCCGGATGGTTCATGAGAAGAAGCAGTTGAGCAGGTTTGAGCTGGCCAGGTTTCTCAGCTCGAAGTTCGGCTACACGACCGATCTTCCGACCATTATCAACGTGCTCATAAGCTGGGGCGTGTTTGCCGGACTATTCAGGTATGATGGACAGTCCGAGAGTCTGCTTCCAAGGGAACTGTCTTAGCTGATCTTGGAAATGATTCTGTCAGAATAATCAAACATTGCCGGGTCCCGTTGGTTCCTGGGCCTCTCTAGAGTTATCTGGACATCGTCAACGATGTTCGCGGGACGATGATTCAAGACTATGACCCGGTCAGCCATATAGACCGCTTCTTGCACGTTGTGAGTCACCATCACGACGCAGTTGGTTGCGTAAACAGGATCCCTCCATATCTCCAAGACTTCCTGTCGAAGATTCTCTGCAGTAAGAGCGTCGAGGCTAGAGAAGGGCTCGTCCATCAATAGCACCTCAGGCTGGAGCGCGAGAGCACGGGCGATGCCTACCCTCTGCTTCATTCCTCCTGATAGCTCCTTTGGATAGGCGGTTTCGAATCCTTCCAAGCCTACGTCCTGAATGTACTTTTTCGCAATTTTCACCTGCTCGTCTTTGGGAACTGTGGTAGCTTGGAGGGCCATTTCGACGTTGCCGAGGACTGTCTTCCAAGGAATCAAGGCGAAGGTCTGGAAGATCACTCCGATCTTGGGGCTGGGCGCAGTGATGCGTTGGCCGTGGAATAGGACTTGACCCGAGGTCGGCTGATCGAGTCCGTCGATTATCCGGAGAAGCGTGCTCTTGCCGCATCCGCTGGGGCCCACGATGCACAGGAATTCTTTGTACACGTTGAAGTTGATGTCCTCGAAGACTGTTGTGCTCTTTCCTTCTCCCGGGTAGACCTTTGAGACGTCTTTGATTTCGAGGAGGGCCTGAGTGGACTGGGACACGTTCTTGATGTCAGGGAGGGGTTCTGTGGGTTGGGTCAAGGTTCTAAGCCTCGAACTTGTACCGGTCGGCCTTTCTGAGCAGTCGTCTCCAAACGAGCCTGTTGATGGCTAGGACCGTTGCGGTCATGGCGAGCAAGGCTGCGAAGATCTCCACGGAGGAGAGTAGAACGTTGGATAGGTTTGAGGCTTGGACTAGAAACGAGCCGAGTCCAGGCACATTTGCGTTCGGGTCAATGTATTCGGAGACTATGAGTGCATTCCATCCTCCTCCCCATGCTTGAATGCTGCCGATGAGAATCGCAGGAAAGGCGGCCGGAATCAGAATCTGTTTCACGTATCGCCCTCCACTTACTCTGTAGGCCTTGGTCGCTTCGGTGATGTCGTTTGGAACACTGTTGACCGCTCCAACTATGTTGAAGAGAAGGTACCACTGCATGCCCGTCAGCAAGAGGATAATTGAAGCGAAGTTGAGGGTCACTCCCAGATAGGGAGTGTTCCTGAATGGATCGACGAGTATGATCACCACTAGGGGAAACAGTGCTGTGGCGGGAATCGACTGGCCGATGTCGAAAATTGGAACGAGCCACCGGGAAAACCTCTGGCTTCGAGCAATGAGTATCCCCGCGGCCAGGGTCCAACCAAGAGCGATTAGGTAGGCTATGACCAGCCTTGAGAGTGAGAAGAGAGTAAGCCCGATCAGCTGAAAGGCTGTCACGTTCGCAGCCAGTACCTCGAGAGCGTTTAGAATAGATACGGATCTAGGCGCGATGAGGAGTTCGAGGCCGAAGGCGACCAGTCCTAGGAAGATCGCATAGCTCAAGAGTCTTCCCCAGAAAGGTATCCTGCTTATCCGTTCAGGAAATCTCAATCTCTCCGTGACATGAAGCAGCTTCGTAACCCTCACAACTTCGAGAGCTCTGGTGACGATCGATCTTTGAGACTTGTAGAATGTTCGAACTGGCGCCACGATACGATCCTCATACTTCCTGACTCCCTCAGAGACGCCCGTCCTCTGGGTTGCGGTAGTTCTGGGGGCGGCGACTGATTCATACTTGTACTTCTCAGCTCTCGCACCTAGAGGTCTCCAGACCAGTTGGTCGATCGCGTAGATCATGCCTACGAGTATGATAAGTCCAAAAAGAGCAGAGGCCAAGTCTGAATGAGCGGAGGCTTGAGCGATGTATGAGCCGAGGCCCCCTGCCGAAATTGGCGATCCCTTGAACGGGACATACTCTTCAATTGGAATCAGGTACCAACCTGATCCCCAAGCCAATATGCTGGTCCATACGAGTTCCGGGTAAACCGCGGGGAGCACGATTTGTCGAAGATATCTGAAGCCTCTTAGACCATAGGCGCGCGATGCTTCTTTGATATCGGCGGGAATGGCGTTTATCCCTGCTATCACGCCGAAGGTCGGGGACCAAGCCATGGCCGTGAAGATCAGTATGATGGCAGCGATTTGTAGACCGAAGGGATTGGCCTGTGAACCGGTTCCGAGGAATATGGCAAAGACGATTGGGAGGTAACCCAGCACGGGGACGGATTGGAAAATATCCAGCAATGGTAGCAGGACATGTGAGGCTCGATGGCTCATCGCCGTCGCGATTCCATATGATAGGGCGAAAGTGAGGGCTAATGCATAGGCGATTGTCATTCGGCCCAAAGTGAAAACCGCAAACAGAGGAAGTTTCGGGGTGAGCGCATTATTGATGATAGAATTCAGGCCGCCGTTCACGATTACCTCGACAACGAGCAGAAAGATGGCGGTGACGATGACCACTCCTTCGATGGTTCTGATGATGCGAGGGTTCGAGCCTCGGGCCCAGAATCTAGGCTCGCGGATATTGGGAGAAGAGTGTCTTAGTGGACTCATGGGGCCTGATCCACCATCGTTTCTGAATCGGACGGTCGCTCCATGTTATAAAAGGGCAATCCGAGCCGACTCCCATTCACTTCGCTACTTGAAGATAGAATTCTAGGGAAGAAAGCTAACTGGAGAAATCTGCTTTGCGGAGCTAAATTTCTCATAGCGCTGTATTCTCTGGGTCGCCAAGTCGTTCAGAATGGGCTGCATTTCAGGTGCATCTCCTAGATTTCGCAAATAGTCGATTGTCAGATCGCTGTCGTGAATGAATCCGAGCTGGGATTGCCATGATCGAAGTCGTAACAACAACCTGGCGGTTTTCTTAGATCGGAATAGTTCAGCTAAGTAGCGGAGTCGTCTGCAATCGATTCTCAAGAGATGTAGGTCCCGGAAATTATTTGAGTCCTTCAAGACCATCGGGAGTCGACCGTTGATAGCGGCGATGAGCTGGTTCGTGGTCTTGTTGAGCCTTTTCTGAAGTTTCGGGACTGACAAATCCTTCTCTGTTATCCTGGGTATGTGTTCCTTCTGAAGCGTGTTCGTTTGTCGTCGGGCCGCCTGTAGGTTAGACTCACGCGTCTCCTTGATTCCTGAGATCCGCCCTTCCATGCTCGGATCATGTTTGTATGTTGATATCTTTGACAGGATAATATCAAGATCTCTGACCCTTGCATTCGCTTTGGACGACTCATCAAGAGAGGTGAGGAAGGTTCGTGTCGCCTTTGCTTTCCGTATCTTTTTCGGAAGCAGCTCGATGCGGAGCCTCGTTCTGCGCATGCCGATGCGGAGCTGAGCTCCGGACATCTTCCTTGGAAGTCCGGATTTAGGTCTGACCCGGCACGAGCGACACTCATGCGCGTAACGAGAATCACAGAGTTGAGGCGTTTGTGCTGCCTACGGGATCCAAGAAAGGGAGAGAGTTGTGGCTATTTTCACTCGACTATTTCTCGGAGAAGCTCATGGAGCAGCCGTGGTCCCCACGGAGTCTTCCCTTGAAGCCTAATTCGAGAGTTTCAGCGGCTTTCTTGTAGCTCCCTATGCATGTGGCGCAGAAGATCGATCTCGCTTGGGGTTTTGTCAGCCCGTATGCTTCTGCTTGTGCGACAACGGATTCTATGCATCCGCACCGGTTCAGCCTGACCGTCCGGGATTCATCTTCCGCTTCAATCTCATAGTCGCTATTGAAGGTCTCGCCCATGCTGTCGGCCAAGTTCTGGGAAAGAGCCTCGACCCTGCTCCCTTGGCTCTTACTTTTGATATCCTGAACTTTCAGGTTTGCCTTCATATCCGTCAGTATGTTCATCGCGGGTGCAATGGCGTCGAAGCCCGCTGCGGTGACGAACGTGCCTACCTGGAGAAGAAGATAGTGAGCCAATGTCTTCCTGAGCATCTCATACCGTTCCCCTAGGCTTCGGGTCCGTTTCGGTTGGGTCAGCGTGGTCATCTGGTCTCGACGTCTATTTCCAAAAGGCTCGTTTTTTAAATTAGTGTACTCGATGCCTCAGATAGATCCGTAGCCCAGTCGCGCTTCTCCGAGGGTGTGTTGGCGTGAAGGGTCCTGGAGTAGGTCCCAGCCGAAGAAAAACCTGGTCACCTCAAGGCTAGAGAGTGATCTAGGTAGCGAGGCTCATAGACGCTCGCCACTCAGGCTCTCGTCGGCGCGTCGAACATCGTAACCATCCTCTAAGTTCAGAATCCTTCACGTAAACCGTAAACTAGAGCCGTCGAGACCCTTCCCCCTAGTTCAAAGGTTTTGAAACGCTTGAGAAGCTAGTCAATTGCGCCGTGTTGTTTGAGAAGCGCTACGATTCTGTCATTGTTGCGTTCTGAAGCGACTGCTAGTGGAGACTTTCCTTGAAAATTCTTCGCCTTTGCATCGGGTCCTGCATTATCAAGCAACCACTCGACGATTGCGTGATTGCCCCTCGATACGGCGTTCTGTAGCGCGAGAGTCGCGCCGGATTTCGCACCTCGTTCGAAGACCAGTTGAACCAGTCGCGGATTTTCGCTCCACACTGCGTGAGGCAACAGTGGTATTCCATGAGCCCCGGTAGCATGGGCATTCCGAGGATCCTCATTCAGTCTTCGTACGACTTCGTCTTGCATGCCGAGCATGGCTGCGGTGCAGATCTCCAACGGGGCGCCCTGCTTGAGAAGAAATTGGGCGACATTAGCGTTGCCAACTTGGGCGGCGGCCTGGATGGCTGTTTCGGTATCGTTCTCGTTCCATCGATATGATACATTGAGGAGTTCAGGATTCTCTGCAAGCATCTGTCTAACGTTCTCTAGGTTTCCGTGTCCGGCGATGACGAATTCCCGGATCTGCTCCGTGGAAGGTGGCCGTTGCTCCGTCTGCACGAATTGCTATCACTCAAATGCAAGTATAACCTTTGCTTGAGGTAGGCTTAGTTTCCCAGCCACTTGACTCTTGACTTCGCATCAAGTTTTGCCAATTACATTGTTCTAGCCGAGTATTGGTTTCCCTGTCAGCTCGACCAGCCTCTTACCTTTCATGAGCCGGGAGACCCAGAGGACCCCTCCGAGCTCCAGCTTCATAAGTTCCCGGTTGAGTTCTCTAAAGCTGACCTCCCCGAAGTTTGACTTCACCTCTTTTTGCAGGTCAACGTCGCTCATCGAGCCCTTCTTTTCTAAGACTTCCACTATGGCTAAGGACATGGGCCTGGGGCTCCATATCTTGCTCAACGCTAGGTCACAAGGAGAGATTATGATGGGAGAGGTCTATGCTACTGCGACGGGGGCCCTCTGCTTCTTGAATCTCTTCGTGAATCCCTGATACCACTTCTCCATGTCACTTGTCATCGAAGGCTTGATTCGATCCAGAGCATCCCGAAAGTCCTCCATGGTAACACTATTCGTCTCGATATCTCGCCTCAGAGAGATGAGCCCCGCCTCTCTGCAAACACCTTCTAGATCAGCCCCCGAGTAGCCTGCGGCTTGACTGGTAATCTGGTCCACATCAACATCTTTGGCTAAGGGCATGTTTCGAGTGTGGATCTTCAAAATCTGGAGACGGGTGCCGTGATCCGGTGCTGGCACGAAGATGAGCCTATCGAAGCGGCCCGGTCGTAAAATGGCTGGGTCAATCATGTCCGGCCGGTTGCTCGCGCCTATGACGACCACGTTGACCAGGGCTTCGATGCCGTCCATCTCAGTCAGCAACTGGCTTATCACGTGCTCTGAGGCACCGCCGTCATCGGAGCCCATTCCTCTGCTAGGAGCAATCGAGTCGAGCTCGTCGAAGAAAATAATGGATGGGGCAGCGCTGCGACCTTTCCTAAAGACCTCACGGATCCCCTTCTCTGATTCCCCAACCCACTTGCTGAAGAGCTCGGGACCCTTGATCGAGATGAAGTTAGCCTCGCTCTCAGTTGCAACAGCTCTAGCCAGCATTGTCTTCCCGCAGCCTGGGGGTCCAAAGAGGAGAATGCCCTTCGGCGGCCTTATTCCAATTCTCTTGAAGACTTCAGGCTTCTTGATCGGCCATTCGACTGCCTCCTGAAGTTCCTGCTTGACATCGGTCAGCCCCCCTACATCCGCCCATTGGACGGAGGGTACTTCGACGTAGACCTCCCGCATCGCGGTGGGAGTAATTTCTCGGTAAGCGTTCATGAAATCGTCCAGGTTCACTTCCATCTTCTCAAGCATCGCACTCGGGATTCTTTCGTCCTCCAGGTTAACCTGAGGAAGATAGCGTCTCAATGATTTCATCGCGGCCTCCCTGCAGAGTGCTGAGATGTCAGCGCCAGTGTAGCCGTGACAAATCTCAGACAACCGGTCTAGGTTCACATCAGCGGTTAACGGCATGGCTCGCGTGTGAATCTGCAGAATCTCGTGTCTGCCTATCTTGTCAGGGACTCCGATCTCTATCTCCCTATCAAAGCGTCCCGGGCGTCGCAGTGCCGGATCAATGGCGTTAGGCCGGTTGGTAGCACCTATCACGATGATGTTTCCCCTGGCGCCCATGCCGTCCATCAGGGAGAGCAGTTGCGCCACGACTCTATGTTCCACTTCACCGGTCACTTCTTCTCTCTTGGGAGCGATGGCATCCAATTCGTCGATGAAGATTATGCTCGGAGCAGTCTCCTGGGCTTTCTGGAAGATCTCTCGGAGTCTAGCTTCAGATTCGCCGTAGAACTTTGACATGATCTCGGGTCCGGAGATGACGTAGAAGTTTGCATCTGACTCGTTGGCGACAGCCTTGGCTACGAGTGTTTTGCCGCAGCCTGGGGGGCCGTAGAGGAAGATTCCTTTGGGGGGCTCGATGCCTAGCCGCTGGAAGAGCTCAGGGTGTCGGAGTGGAAGTTCCACCATTTCCCGTATTCTCTGAATCTCCCCCCGGAGGCCACCAACGTCCTCGTAGGTGACGATGGGTAAGCCCTTCTTTTCCGGTGAAGGTTCGCTCATCACTTGGAGAACAGTGGACTCTGTGACCTTCACGGGACCGTGGGGACGGGTCCTGGTTGCGAGTAGAGGTACGGAGCTGCCGAATATGCTCAGAAGGGTCATGTCTCCTTCGATGAAGGGCATGTCCATGAATCGACGTTTGACAAAGCTCACGAACTCGTCGTCTACGCTCAAGCGGACGTCGGTGGGTGCAAAGACGATTGTCTGGGAGTCGTGTACTTCCGCCTTCTTGATAGTGATGAACTCGTTGAGGGCTACTCCTGCGTTCCTCCTGAGAAGCCCGTCGATCCGTGCGATTTCCTGAGCCTGATCTTCGGCATAAGCCGGCCAGGCAATGGCGACCGTAGTGCGCTTGCCGCGTACTTCTATGAAGTCGCCGGCCGTTATCCCGAGCTTCTCCATTGTCGCATTATCGATGCGGACTTTACCATGCCCAACATCTCGCTGTTTAGCATCAGCTACTCGGACCTGTACTTCTTTGGCCATCATTAATGGTTCAACTCCATGGTTGTGATGGGCAGACTGAGTTCCGGAGAAGACTGTCGTCTAATGCTCCGGACTGCTCCTGACCTGTCCCTTCATCGTTCTATTCGGCCACAATAGGTTTTATCGTCATTATTAGCGATGTGTATCTCATTCAATAGCCTGCGCTTCTCACCGGGCAGAAATAGGAATCGGCAAGTCCCACCGGGGACTTCCCCTGGCACTTCCCATCCTAAACGACAAGCTTCTTACTGCGTAATTCAAGATTCGCTGACGATCTCAATCCAAAGATGCCCCACGCGCGACAATTTCGCGCATTCAACCGTTTGTAACGTCTTTATCGCTCGTTGAGCTGAGGAGTTAGAGGATTCATGGGAGCTGGTTTCGAAAGTTTCGGCCTGGAATTTCCATTGGTCCAGGCTGTGCGGGAAATGGGCTTTGGTGAGCCGTTCCCCATACAGGCTATGGCCATCGCACCTCTTCTGGAAGGCAGAGACCTGATGGGCCAGGCTCATACTGGGGCTGGCAAGACTCTTGCCTTCGCACTGCCCATGCTTCAGAAAATAGATCATCAGCTGCCGGGAATCCAAGGATTGGTAATAGTTCCTACAAGAGAGCTAGCTCTTCAAGTGGCGCGTGAGTTCGAGAAGCTTGCTAAACACCTTCGCGTCAGGGTCGCGGCGATCTACGGAGGCGCGAGCATGAGGCTTCAGATAGAGAGGCTAAGGAATCGCTCTTGCAGTATCATCATCGCAACTCCTGGCAGGTTGATCGATCATCTTGACCGGCGGACTGTGAGTTTGGACAAGACGAGTTTCGTTGTTCTAGATGAAGCCGATAGAATGTTGGACATGGGATTCATCGACGATGTACGAATCATCCTTAGTCACGTTTCGAGAAACCACCAGACGGCCCTGTTCTCCGCGACCATGTCCAATGAGGTAGTGAAACTTGCTCATCGGTACATGAAAAACCCGCTGAGGGTATTCGTTGACACGGACGAGCCGTCCGTGGACTCTGTCCAGCAGAAATTTGTCAGAATAGACGAGGGCGGAAAATTCCCCACCCTCCGCGCGCTCCTAAACCAGGAGCACATCACGAAGGGTTTGATCTTCTGCGAGACAAAAGCAAGGGCGGGAGAGCTGGCGCAGGCTTTACAGGATCAGCACTACAAGGCCTTAGCTTTGCACAGTGATCTCTCACAGTACCAGAGAGACAGCGCCGTTCATTCCTTCCGGATAGGCCTGACAAACTTGCTGGTGGCCACGGAGGTTGCAG
>Ga0209808_1000602_pt1 | contig 17802 bp, 15 predicted proteins | sample GraSoiAngelo_157_FD_186171 | JGI IMG/M metagenome (GOLD analysis project Ga0209808, IMG submission 186171) | Grasslands soil microbial communities from the Angelo Coastal Reserve, California, USA - 14_1009_16_20cm (SPAdes) (version 2) | ecosystem: Environmental > Terrestrial > Soil > Grasslands ... | reverse complement strand
TGAATGTCATCGCTGCGAATGTGACGCCGCCGAGGACGATTCCCGCAGTTTCAAATCCCGGACCGACCAACGCGAGCGGCGCGGGTTTGCTCGACAAGGATTTGATCACCGCAATCACGACCTGAATTATTCCTTCGCCAACGATCAGACCCGACGCGAGCAACACGCCAAGCTGCTTCGCGGCTTCGGGCTTGGAAGTGCGATCGGCTCGCCTGTCGTAGAACCAACCGGCAACGGCTCCGACAACAATCATCAAAGTGGCCGAAGTCGGCAGATAGATTCCGAGACCGACCGCGAGCGGCGGAACGCGCGTGTGTTTGGTCGTGCGGGCAAGGATTTCATCCAGCAAAACAATTCCAACGCCGATCAGTGCGCCGATTTCGATCAAACTCCAATCGATGTCCGCGGCGATCACGCCTTTCGCGAGCGCTTGGATGAGGCCCGCTTGCGGTGCGGGCAATGGATGCGGACGAAGCTCGGCGCCAGGCGCACCAACGAAACCGTAGGTGTGATTCATAAGATCTAGCACCGGCGGAATAACCAGCGCCCCTGCGACGACACCAATCACCAGCGCGACTTGTTGCTTCCACGGCGTCGCATCAACCAACTGTCCGGTCTTGAGATCCTGAAGATTATTATTCGCAATCGCGGCGACGTTGAAAATTACCGCCGTAGTAAAAAGGGCGAACGCGATCAATGCCTTGCCGGAATCCGGCGACACGTACGGCTTAACGCCGATCACCAGGAGCAATGCCGCACCGATCACCACCAGAATTCCAATGCCGGATAACGGGCTGTTCGATGAACCGATCAGCCCGGCCATGTAGCCGCACACCGCCGACACGAAAAAGCTCATCAACACGATGTAGACGACGCCGCCAATGATGAGCGTCGGCAAATGCGCTCCGAGGCCGCTGCTGCTTCCGAAATCGCCCAGAAGCCAGCCGATCGGCAGCATGCAAGCGAGTGTGACCAAACCGACGATACCGATCGGAATGTCGCGTTCGGTAATCGGCAACGTGTCGGCTTTACCCGCTTTGCGCGAGCGCGACGCAGCCATCGCGCTGGCCAGACCACTGATCAGCGGCTTTGCCAGCTTCAACAAAGTCCAAATCGCAGAAATGCCGATCGCGCCGGCGCCAATGTATCTGACTTTGCCGCTCCACGCGCTGCGCGCGAGCGCAGCTACCGGTGTAGTGAAGTCATGGGCAAGGCCAGAATAATGCGGCACTCCCCAGCCCCAACCGATCAGCAAGCCGATCAGCATCGCGATGCCCACCGAGAGACCGACAAGGTGCCCGATCCCTAGCAACAAAAATGATAATGAGAAATCGTAGCCGCTGACCGCACCTTTCTTCCCGATGCGAAAATTTTGCACGACATCGGAAGCGAAGATTTGTGTCTCAATGATTAATGCAAAAGCTGCGGACACAATTGATCCCCACAAAACTGCGAGCAGGCCGGCGCGGCCGTGTTCGATATCGTCAGCATGCTTCGAATCGTCGCTGCTGCCGATTTTCAAGACCTCGGCGCACGCGACCCCCTCCGGATAAGGTAAATCCGAGTTCGTTACCAACGCGCGCCGAAGCGGGATCGAGTACATCACGCCGAGAATTCCACCGAGCGCGCAAATCCAAAACGAAGTCCAGAAGGGAAAATCCGTCCAATAACCGATCATAATCAGGCCGGGCAAAACGAAAATGATCGATGAGAGTGTGCCCGCCGCCGAAGCGACCGTTTGCACAATGTTGTTTTCTTGGATCGTCGCATTGCGGAAGCCCCGCAGGATTGCCATCGAAATCACCGCCGCCGGAATGGACGTTGAAAAAGTCAGAGCCGCCTTGAGCCCGGCGTAGACATTCGCCGCAGTGAACACGAGGGTGATTAGAACGCCTATGATCAGGCCGCGGACTGTCAGTTCAGCACGCGTGCTCTCGCGCATTTGTCGGTTGGCGTTCACGGTTCAATAAAGTCGCAGCGGTTCCTTCCCGACGACGCGAGCGGAGGATAGTGCGGAACCATGTTAAGGGTCAAGACGCATGCGCCGGCCTACGCCTGCCTACACTTTCCGGATCAGAACATCTCCACAGGCGAACGTTGGACATTTTGGGGAGTGGTTTGGCTCGCGGCTTCTTCGCCGACAACGGCGACGCGCAAGTCCCAGATTTCACTGTCGATCTTGCGAAATGCGGCTTCGGAGAATTTGTCGGGTGGCGTGAGATTCTTCTTAAATCGCGCCACACTCTCCAGCGCGCGGTCAGTTTGCTTGCGTGGCAATGCGTCGAGAATCCGATGCACAGTCTGGATTTCAGGAATGCGATGACAAATCATCGCGAGATCATTTCCAGCGGCGATGACGAGAGAAATAGTGTCCTCGAGGCAGTATCGCGTGAGAATCGCACCCATGTCCAAATCGTCGGTCATGATGAGACCATTGAAGCCAAGTTCGTTGCGTAACAAATCGGTGATGATACGCCGCGACAATGTGGCTGGTGTTTTCTCCGGTTCGAAACATGGATACCAGCCATGGCAAATCATCATACTGTCCACGTTGTCAACGAATGCGCGAAACACAGCCAACTCGTTATGATCAAGTTGCTCGCGCGTGCGATCGATTCGCGGCATCTGGTAATGAGCATCTGAAGTCGCAGCGGAGTAACCGGGGAAATGTTTGCCGCAGCTTGCGGTCCCCTGCCCTCTCATCGCTTCGTTAAATGCAGCAGCATTGCGCACCACTTGTTCGACCGTTTTCCCATAGCAACGGCCGCCCAACGAATTATCGGCGTCGTCATCAAGTGAAATGTCGAGGACGGGACACAAATCTAAATTGAACCCGAAAAGGCGCAGCAGACGCCCGGTGATGTCGCCGTGGCGCCGGATCAATTCCACATCATCTTTGTCGCGCAATTGTTGGGCGTTCGGCGGCTCGTTACCGATCAGACGCAATCGCGACACGCGGCCGCCTTCCTGATCGATGGTAATGATCGGCTCGACTTCGCTCAGGTCGCGCAAATCGTCGATGAGCTTTCGCAATTGCGCGGCGCTTTCAATGTTGCGGCCGAAAAGAATGAACCCAGCCGGTTGCACTTTGCGGAAAAGCCTGGCCGTCGCGGGCTCGAGCTCTTTCCCAGGCACACCCGTCATGATGAGTTGACCGAGCGAATCGCCTTTCATAGCTTTCAAGCTAGATGTCGCGTCCGTCTGGCGCAAAAATCCACGGCAAATTGCCCGTATTCACAGCTGTCATTCTGAGCGAAGCGAAGAATCTCAGATCAGAGATGTTTCGCTTCGCTCAACATGACAAGAAGAAAAGTCATTGAGCATTGAAAAAGATCAGCATTTATGGCGGCTCGTTCGATCCAATTCATCATGGTCATTTGATTTTGGCCCGCGAAGCGCGCGAGGCTTTGAATTTGGAAAAAGTAATTTTTGTTCCCGCCGCGGTGTCGCCGTTTAAGGGACGCGCCGCGGCAGCGAGCGGCGATATGCGATTAAAGATGTTGCACGCCGCGATCGAAGGTGAAGAAGGATTTGCAATCGACGATTGTGAGCTGCGGCGGCCGCCGCCATCGTGGACGATCGATACGGTGTTGGAAATTCGGCAACGCGAAACTGACTCTGAGATTTATCTTCTCATCGGCGAAGACAACGTAGCGACGCTGGACCGTTGGCGACGGTTCGACGAGCTAAAGAAAATGGTGCGCTTTGTGGTGCTTGACCGAACGGGCTCACAAGCGCAGCGCGATTACCAGATCGTGCGTGGGAAGATCGATATCTCAGCCACGGAGATCAGAAAGAGGGTTGCGCAGGGACAATCGATCCGTTATCTCGTACCGCCAGCGGTGGAGGAAATTATTCAACGCGAAAAACTTTACCGGGAGCAATCGAAATAACGCCGGAAAACTTAGCAAAAACCTGCGCGGAACTCGCCTCGAACAAAAAGGCCGAGGACATTGTGGTGTTGGATTTGCGCGGCATTTCAACGTTTACGGATTTTTTTGTGATCTGCTCCGGCACGTCCGAGCCTCAGCTGAAAGCGATCGCAAACGAAATCGAAACGCGCTTGCGCGAGGACCACTCACTCCGACCCGTAGCGATCGACGGATTTCCTGCCAGCCAATGGATGGTCCTCGATTACCTGCAAGTGGTTGCGCACATTTTTCATCGGGACAAGCGCGCCTTCTACAGCCTGGAAGATCTATGGGGCGATGCCCCCCGGATAGAATGGGAAGTGGCCCTGAAGGAGTGACGGCTTCCCGAGCCGTCGTTCCTTGAAACATCAAGCCGCTATGATTATTTCGGCGACGGCTTGGGCGGCGCCGGTGGACCTTTCGGTGCACCCTGTGGCGCAGGTCCTGAAGCTTGCGGGGCAGGCGTCGGAGGCGGTTTAACGTCCAGCAGTTCCACTTCGAAAATCAGAGTCGCGTTCGGAGCGATGTCCGGTCCGACGGACCGCTCGCCATATGCCAGGTTCGACGGAACGACGAACTGATATTTCGATCCCTGCTTCATCAGTTGAAGCCCTTCTGTCCATCCCTTGATCACGCCATTGAGTGGAAAGGTGGCTGGTTGGCCGCGCTTGTATGAACTGTCGAACTCCGTGCCGTCAATCAGCGTGCCGCGATAATTTACTGTCACCATGTCGGTCGCTTTGGGTTGCGGCCCTGTTCCTTCTTTAAGGACTTTGTATTCCAATCCGCTGGCAGTGGTTTTTACGCCTTCCTTCTTTTTGTTTTCCTCGAGGAACTTCACGCCATCCGTCTTATTTTTCTCTCCGGCTGTTTTCTGTTTTTGTTCCATATCTTTCTCGAATTGCTGCATGACGTCCTTGACTTGGTCCTGTGTGAGCTGCGTTTTACCAGCGATGGCGTCCTTTATGCCGGCGGCCAGCACATCTGGATTGATATCTACCTTCTGCCGGCTGAGATTGGCCCCGATATTCATGCCGATGCTATAGCTGACCTTGTCTTTCTGGTCTTTTAGTTGCGGTGATTTCTCTTGCCCGAACAACGGGAATGCAAGTAAGGATGCGCTGACGATAAGAATAAAACGTTTCATAAGATGGTTTTTCCCGCGCCACTTTAATTAATTTAATCGTCGCGGAAAGTCGCACGCTAATGGATAAATGCCGCCCGTCAAGAAAACAGCGTTTCTGCCTTCCGAGGGGCTCTTCGGTCATTGCCGCCACAATTGCGCTGTGGCCGCACATATCGTGTGCCATCACGTTCTCGCATGGTGACGTTCTGAGAATTGGACAAAGAGTCTGGCAGAACGAATGCAACGGAACTATTTCTGGGCTCACCGCATGGAATGGAGGCGAAGATTTCGCGTCGCTGGGCATTGGCCATTTCATCTGGTACCCGAAGGGACGACGCGGCCCTTTCGAAGAAAGTTTCCCCAAACTGATAAGCTTCATTTCGACGCGCGGCGCCAAATTGCCAACATTACTCTTGAAGAGCAGCGAGCAGCCATGTCCTTGGAACTCGCGTGCCGAGTTTCTTCAAGCGCAACACACACCGGAGATGAATCAGTTACGCCAGTTTCTTGTCGATACGATCGATCTTCAGGCTGAATTCCTTATTGCGCGGCTAGAGGGCGCGCTGCCTAAAATGTTGGATGAAGCAACGCCTGCCGATCGAGCAAACGTACAGCAACAGTTCGAGCGCATGTCGAGAACGCCACGAAGATGTTTCGCCCTTGTGGATTACGTCAACTTCAAAGGGGAAGGCGTCCTGCACACCGAACGTTACCAAGGCCAGGGATGGGGCTTGCTTCAAGTTTTGGAAAGCATGCACGGTGCTACGGACGCCGGTGCGGTTGATGAATTCGTGCGCGCAGCGAAGGCGACCTTGACTCGACGCGTCCACAATGCGCCGCCCGAACGTCATGAATCACGATGGTTATCGGGTTGGATTCGGCGCGTGAACAGTTACAGTGGCGGCTAATTTATGCGACCGAAACTTCGCATGCTGTTTTGCGCCATTTTACTGGTTGTTCTTACCAGTTCGGTCAACGGTCAGTTCCATCTGTTCGGACCGAGGCCCACGCCAAAACCAATGCGCAAAGCGTCCGAGCTTATTAGCAGGCAACCACCGTTGAAAGTGAATCAATCCTTACTCAAGCAGGCGACACCGGAAAATACACGCATCGTCGTCTCGATTCCGAAGCAGCGCGCTTACCTGATGATCGAGGACCGGGTCGTGGCCGATGGTCCCATTTCGTCCGGCAGACGCGGGCACGAGTCGCCAACGGGCCACCTGCACGTGCTTGAGAAAGATCCCAATCACCATTCCAATCTGTACGGCGATTTTGTGGACTCTTCGGGCCGCGTAGTAAGAGCTGGAGTTAGCGCCCGGATCGATTCGGCTCCGAGCGGCACGCACTTCACCGGCGCGCCGATGAGATGGTTCCTGCGTTTGACCGACGAAGGCGTAGGCATGCACGTGGGAATTTTGCCCGGCTATCCAGCTTCACATGGCTGCATTCGTCAGTCAGCGGATGGCGCGAAATTAATTTACGACTACGTGAAGGTGGGCACGCCTGTGGACGTTGGCGACTACTAACATTTTTGGGCTGTCATTCCGAGCGAAGTCGAGGAATCTCCAATTTTAAATAGCAATTCCGCAATCGCGGAAGACTTCGCCCGACATGACAAGAGCGTTAGCTTAAGGCAAGCAATTTCTGTCGCAGCATCTCAAAGGCCGCCTGTGCCGCCAATTGCTTAAATGTTTCCCGATCAGTGGGGAAAAAGAATTCTCTCACAATCGTTTCCGATTCTGCTGAAGCCAACGCAACGTAAACCGTTCCCACTGGTTTTTCCGGCGACCCACCGGTGGGCCCGGCGATTCCAGTTGTTGCCAGAGCATGGTCGGACCTCGCACAAGTACGGGCGTGTTCGGCCAACGCCCGCGCGACTGGCTCGCTCACGGCACCGCGCGTCTCGATAAGCTTTGGATCGACATCCAACATGTCAGTCTTGGCTCGATTGGCGTAACAAACATAGCCAGTCACAAAAATCTGCGATGCGCCGGGAACGTTCGTGATGCGGTTCGCAAGCAATCCGCCAGTGCACGATTCTGCTGTGGCCATCGTTTGATGGCGTTTTGTGAGCAGTTTGACGATCACCTCCTCCAAGATCTCGTCTGCTGTAGAAAAAATCGAGAGGCCCAGCGCCAATCTGATGATGGCGTCCGCCCGTTCGATTACCTCCGCTTTTCCGATAATCCGCACTTCGACTTCGCCCGGACGCGCGCAATAACCGAGCTCAATTTCCGGAATCGCGAGAATCTTTTCACCGATTGCTTCTTCGACCAGCGACTCGCCAACTCCTGCGATCTTGTACAGCCGCTGGTCCAGTAATGCCGAGGGCGGTACGAGGGCGCGCAAGATCGGCAGCACGAACTTCCCAAACATAGGCTGAAGCTCGCGCGGCGGGCCTGGCAGAACAAAAACGTGCGGGGATGGAACGCGCGGATTGATGTTTGCCTTCAAATATAATCCAGGTGCGCTTCCGTTTTCGTTTGGGAGAACCTGCGCGCCGACCGGGACGTCGGACTGACGGGCAATCCCCGCAGCCCATTTGATTCCGCGAATTTGAAGTCTTTGCCGAAGCGAATTCAGCAATTGAGGGTCCTGACGTAATTCTAAACCGAGCGAATCTGCAATCATCTCTCGCGTGATGTCGTCGCTGGTTGGACCCAACCCGCCGGTCACAAAAAGAATTTCACAACGCGGAAATAGCTCAACCAAGGTATGCCGGATTGCCTCGCTATCGGGAACCGTGCGCCGCTCCTCGATTCGCAGGCCTAACGGAAAAATCTCGCGTGCAATAAACGCGAGGTGCGCGTCCTGAACATTGCCAAGCAAAAGCTCAGTGCCGGTATTTATAAGAGCGGCTCGCATCTGAGATCGACAAGCAAACGTCGAACGCCCAACGTCTAACGTCCAACGTCGAACGCAGATTTCCGAATCTTACACAAACGGAGAACGCAAGCCGTCTGTAGTTTGATGTTGGCAGTTCGGCGTTTTCCGCAAATCACGCCGCGGTCTTGTCCTGTTTCTTACGAATCAGCGGTAGCTTTTTGCCTTCTACTACCGCGCGGTTGATCGTGACTTCGGCAATATCTTCCCGACTCGGCACATCGTACATGATGTCGAGCATGATGCGTTCGAGCATCGAACGCAACGCACGCGCGCCTGTGCCTTTCGTGACGGCCTGCGCCGCCAGCGCGCGCAGGGCATCCTTGGTAACCGATAGCCGCACGCCTTCCATTGAGAAAAGCTTCGTGTACTGCTTCACCATCGCGTTTTTCGTCTCGGTAAGAATGGCTAGCATTTCTTCCTCGGTCAGCGTGTCGAGCGAACTGACCACCGGCAGGCGTCCGATGAATTCAGGGATCATTCCGAAGGCAAGCAGATCTTCCGGCTCCACGTGACGGATCGCTTGCTTTCGCAGTGCTTCCTCCACTTCCAGAGTCGGGCTGCCAAAGCCCATCACTTTTTGGCCGATGCGTTTTTGAATGATCTTGTCGAGTCCAATGAACGCTCCGCCGCAAATGAAAAGAATTTTCTCGGTATTGACCTGGATATATTCCTGATGCGGATGTTTGCGGCCTCCCTGGGGCGGAACGTTGCACATGCTGCCTTCCAAAATTTTCAAAAGCGCCTGCTGCACTCCTTCGCCGGAGACATCCCGTGTGATGCTCACGTTATCGGTCTTGCGGCCGATCTTGTCGATCTCGTCAATGTAAACAATGCCGATCTCCGCCCGTTTCACGTCGTAATCGGCGTTTTGCAGTAATCGAAGAATAATGTTTTCGACGTCTTCACCGACATAGCCGGCCTCGGTCAGCGTGGTCGCATCGGCGATGCAGAACGGCACGTCCAGGATTCTGGCCAGCGTTTTTGCGAGTAAAGTCTTCCCCGAGCCCGTTGGACCGATGAGCAAAATGTTGCTCTTCTCAATCTCAACGTCCGCAAACGGGTCCGGCTGAAAAGTAGCGGAGGCGTCGCCCGCCGATGCACTTTGCAGTACGCGCTTGTAATGATTGTGCACTGCGACTGATAGCGTCTTTTTGGCGATGTCCTGACCGATTACATACTGATCGAGCGCGCGCCGGATTTCTGCGGGCTTTGGTACCCGAATGTTTGAGGACTGCCGCCGTGCGTCTTCGTTGAGCTCCTTGTCCAGAATGCTCTTGCAAACGTTGATGCAGCTATCGCAGATGTAAACGCCAGGCCCGGCGATGAGCTTGCGCACCTCGGCATGGCTCTTGCCGCAGAACGAGCACATCGTGAGGTTAGAAGCGCGGGCCATATTGGTTTGGGGGTAAGAACGCTGTTATCCCGACACCTTGCGCGGTAACGCCACTTCCGCGACTTCTACAGACCGATCACCGGACGGCGGCGTGGCGCCATCGAGCAACTTTATTTGCTTTCGCGACTTGATCACTTCGTCCACCAAGCCGTATGCTTTCGCCTCTTCGGCGGACATATAATAATCGCGATCTGAATCGACCCGGACCTGCTCCTCGGATTTTCCAGTGTGCTGCGCGATGATTCGGATGAGGCGCTTCTTCAGCTTGAACATGTAATCAACCTGGCGTTCCACATCACTTGCCGCGCCTTGCGCGCCGCCAGAAACCTGGTGAATCATGATGTCGGAATTGGGGAGCGCGAAGCGTTTGCCTTTCGTACCCGCGCAGAGCAAGACCGCGCCCATGCTGGCCGCCATGCCGAGACAATACGTTGTTACATCGCAGGTGAGAAATTGCATTGTGTCGTAAACGGCCAGCCCGGCTGTGACCACGCCGCCGGGACAATTGATATAAACGTTGATGTCCTTTTTGGAATCCTCCATCTGCAAAAACAGCAACTGCGCGATCACAAGATTCGCGATGTGATCGTCAATCGGCGTTCCGATGAAAACGATCCGATCCTTGAGCAGCCGCGAGTAAATATCATAGCTGCGTTCGCCCCGGCCAGTCTGCTCCACGACCATCGGAATCAACACCTGCGAAACATTTTCCTCGGACACGCTCATGGTTTTTCTTCTTTAACAGTGGATTCGATGCTAACATTCGCCTTCAGGAAATCAAGAGTCTTACCCAACAGGATTTGTTCGGCCACGTCGTCCAACGCATCTTTTTGCTGCAACTCCTTGCGCATTTTCTCAGGCGAAATGTCGTAACGCGCCGCCTCCTGCCGGAGGCGAAGATCGAGGTCTTCCTTCGTTACCTGAATTTTTTCGCGATCTGCGATCCGGTGCAGAATGAAATTTGTTTTCAACCGCTGAGCCGCCACTCCGGCGGCGCCGTCGATCAGCTCTTTTTCTTTTTCCTTCAGCATCTCATCAGTAACACCGTGCTCGCGATTGCGTTGCACCAATTCGGCCAGCGCGCGGCGCGTTTCGTTTTGCAAGAGTGCCGGAGGCAACTCGAACTGGATATGCTCATGTAAATATTTGAGGATCTGCGATTCCTTGGCCCGCTCGAGATCATGCTGTTTCGCATGCTCGATATCGTGCTCGATCGTCTGGCGAAGATCGGCAAGGCTTTTCCCTGGGTCGAGTTTGGCCGCAAATGCATCATCGAGCGGGGGCGGCACTTTCTCCTTAATCTCGCGCAACGTAACGGCGTAGTCCGCTTTTTTACCTGCCAATTCTTTGATCGGAAAATCCGCTGGGAATTCCACGATCACCAGACGCGTTTCGCCAGCCTTTTGTCCCACTAACTGCTCACAAAATTTCGGCAGGAAATTGTCACCCGCCAGATGCAGCCAGAATTTTTTGCCCGCTTGCAAATTTTTGCTAGCCTGCGGCGCAATTTCGCTGATCGGCTTCGTGTCCACCGAACCCTCGAAATCGATCACGGCAAAATCGCCCATTTGCAGTCCGCGTCCCGGCACATCGACAAAATCAGCTGATTGATCACGCAAACGCTCCAAGGCTGCGTCCACTTCGGCCTCAGAAACTTTTGTGTCTGGCAGTTGCACGGAAATGTTTTTGTAATCCGGCAGCTCGAACTCCGGCGCGGTAACGACAGTCGCGCGGAAGCGCATCGACTTGTCCTCGCCAAACTGGATGTCTTCGATGTTCGTCAACGAAGCCACGCGCAACTGTTCCTGCTCGACTGCTTCGTGATAACTTTTCGAGACGAGTTTTTTGGTTAGTTCATCCTGGATTTCCCTACGGAACCTCTTGTCGATCACAGTGCGCGGCGCCTTCCCCGGCCGGTAACCTGGGATCTTGGCGAATCGCGCGAAGCTGTTCGCGATCGCATCCCACTCCTTCGCCACTTCTTCAGGCGGCAATTCAATCTGGAGCTTCGAGACCGAGCCGGGCTGCTTTTCCACTTCAACCTTCATTGGAAAACAATGTAGCGGCGCTCTGTGAGCGCCGCAAAATTTGGGGAGCAGGCTGCCAGCCTGTAGTTGCCGGCAACATGTAAAAAGAGGGCGTTTGCGGGAACGAGTAAAGCATCTCGGCAAGCTGCCGAGATGAACAGGCTGCAGCCTGTGCTCCCCAAATCAAACGCGCTCGCCCTTCACATACACCGAATGCGCCTGCGGTATTCCAAACCAGTACGCCAGCTCGCGAAAATCTTCGCAATCGAAAACAGAGAAGTTCGCAAGCTTGCCTCGTTCAAGCGAGCCGATCTTATCGCCGCGATCGAGGCTGTAAGCAGCATTGATCGTCGCTGCCGTGATCGCTTCTGCCGGCGACATTTTCATCTGCGTGCATGCGAGAGATAAAATCATCGGCATGCTTGCGGTCGGCGATGAGCCGGGATTGAAATCTGTTGCGATCACAACGGCAAGCCCGGCTTCAATCATTTCGCGCGCGCGTGGATAATCCGGCGATCCGAGCGCATACACCGAACCCGGCAACAGTACTGGTTGCACCCCAGCGGATTTCAGCGCCGCAATCCCATGTCCATCTGTTTTTTCCAGATGATCAGCAGTCGTTGTCTCCAATTCCGCAGCCAGCTTGGCTCCGCCCAAATTACTTAGTTGATCGGCGTGAATTCGCAGTTTTAGCCCAAGCTTTGTGGCTGTCGTCAAAATTCTTCTCGATTGCTCGGTGTCGAAATAACCGCGTTCGCAAAATACGTCGCAAAATTCCGCGAGTTTTTCCTTCACCACTCGCGGCAACATCTCATCAATCACAAGGTCGATGTACCGTGACGCAGACAATCCTGTCTGCGAGTCTTGGGACGCAGGTAGGATTGTCTGCGCCACAGTACGCGGCACTGCATGTGCTCCGAGAAACGTGGGCACAATCTCAAGCGGCGATTGCTCGTTGAGCGAGCGCATGACACGCAAGATTTTCAGTTCATCTTCGAGCGTCAGTCCGTAGCCAGATTTTGTTTCGACGGTTGTGGTTCCACAGCGTAGAAACCATTCTGCGTGTTTCTTTGCCTGCACGAGAAGATCCTGCTCACTGGCGGCGCGCGTCTTCTCTACCGTGGACCAAATGCCGCCGCCAGCTTTGAAGATTTGCTCGTAACTTTCGCCGCGCGCACGCCGCTCAAAATCGTCGAGCCGATTTCCGGCAAAAATCAGATGCGTATGCGCATCGACAAATCCCGGCAATACAACTCGCCCGCCGGCATCAACCATTTCTGCGCCGTGCGATTTCTTTTCGATCTCATCGCTCGGACCGACACTATCGATCTTCCCGCCTCGAATTAGCATCCCGCCGTCGCGAATAATTGCCAGTTCAGCCATTTCCGCCGCAACGCGCGGCCTTTTCGGACCTGCCAGCATGACCAATTGCGAAACGTGAAGAACAGCCAATGACTTCACGATTTGCTTAGCTTGCTTTCAACAACCTGGATGATCGCTTTGAAGTGCGCCTCCGAATCCGCGCTGATCTTTCGAAGTTTTTCCTGCAGATCCGACTTGAATTTTTCGTCCTTCAACTGCCCGAGGTTGATTCGCACATTCAGCGCTGCGCCTTCAATGCACGCGCGAGTGGCAAGCGCACCGACACCCACATCCGAGATAGAACCCGGATTTCCTTTTTCAGCCATTTCCGCCAGCAACGCGTACGATTTTGATGCCGTCTCCATGACTTTCAGAGGCACTTCCGCCGCATATTTCGTCGCCGCTTCAATCGCAGCCGAACGCGCCGTCTTTTCTTCTGCCGACTCTTTCGGCAGCGCAAATGAGTCCATCACCTTGTTGAACGCGGCAGTGTCTTCATCCACCAGCGATAGCAATTCATCTTTGAGTTGCTGCGCTTTGACTGCCCAATTGCTGAAATATTCGAGCTTGTCGTCCCAGCCGCGTTTCCCGGCGGAAAGGTTTGCGACCATTCCGCCTAACGATGCGCCCAATGCGCCCATCAACGCGGCAACAGAACCGCCACCCGGCGCGGGCGAATCGCTCAACGTTTCATTGCAAAACTCGAGCACATTCATTTTTACGAGGGATTTTTTTGACTCGGCAGATTGAATCTTGAATTCAATCACCTTTTCGTTTGGATCGAAAGGTTTCAGTTCGCTCAAGCCCATGGAGCGAATCGCAATGTCGATCAGCCCTTCCTCTGAAACACCTTCAGACCACCGTTGCTTGCGCAGGAAATAGCGGCCGGCATCGACCAGACATTTCTTCGATACCATTCCCACAATTTCTGACCCCGTTACGCGCATGCCGCGTTTGGCTGCGGCTTCGACGCAGGCGTCGAATGCCACATGCAACGGCGTCTCCTCGATGTTCGTCAGATTCATCGACACCTGCGCGATCCCATACTCCTTTACGAACCAGCCGATAGCTTTGACGTACTTCAACGCGCCAGGAATGCGAACCGGTTCGCCATTTGCATCCAACACCGGTTTTCCCCACGGCGTGCCGTCTTTTGTCTTCGCCCTCCCCTGCTCGCGCACATCAAACGCGACCGAGGTCGCGCGCCGCACCGACTTCGTGTTCAGGTTTATGTTATAAGCGACCAGGAAATCGCGGACACCGATTACGGTGGCGCCCGATTTCTCATTGAAAACGGCCGGACCGAAATCCGGTTTCCATTCCAGTTGCTTTACTTTTTCGAAGAACCCTTCGTACTCTCCTGCGCGAATCACTGAAAGATTCGCACGCGTCTTAGCCTTTGCCGCTTTTTCGTAGAGATAGACCGGAATTTTCAATTCCTCACCGACACGTCTTCCGAGTCGATTCGCGCACTCGATTGCTTCTTCCCAACTGACGTTGCTCACCGGAATGAACGGGCAAACATCAGTCGCGCCCATGCGCGGATGCGCGCCTTTGTGTTTGCGCATATCGATCAGCTCAGCCGCCTTTTCAATCGCGCGAAATGCAGCCTCCACCGCCGCATCGGGATTCCCGACAAACGTCACCACCGTCCGGTTCGTGCTCGCCCCGGGATCAACGTCCAGCAATGAAACGCCATCCACTGATTCAACCGCATCGGTGATCTGCCGAATCACGCTAAGATCGCGCCCTTCGGAAAAGTTCGGTACGCACTCAATGAGCTTTGGCATGGCTGGTCAGTTTTCCAGACAGGATTTATGTGATTGACAGGATTGCAAGGACGGAACGGGATAAGGACAAGACCGTCTTGAATCGGTCTGATTCTAGACCAGAATTGGACAGATGCCCACAACCCTTTCAATTAGTGAAGCGAAACAGCGCCTCGGCGAAATCGCCGACCGCGCAATCCAGGGCGAGCACATTGTCATCGTCAGGAAATCAAAGCTGCTCGCGCTAAAGCCGCTGGAGTTACCCGAACCGGTCCCGATGCGGCCGCCCGGATATTTTGAGGATTGCTATGACCGGGAAGCCATCAAGGAGTCAAATATGCTCGCTTCGCGGTCGGCGCGAAAACTTGTAAAATGAGACAATGGGAAATTTATCTTTTCCCGTTTCGTGAAGAGAAGCCTCATCCGGCAATAATCATTTCCAATGACGAGCGTTGCGTGAACAGGGATCTCGAATACGTCAACGCGCTCATCTGTACTTCGGCAAGACTGAGCCGCGAGGCGAAAAAGAATGAAGTGATCTTGAATGCTGCCGATGGACTTGACTGGAAGACTGCTGTGCGCTGCGATGTAATTTACCTGTTACCCAAAACTGAATTCGAGGAACGCCGTGGGAAAGTGAGCCTCCAACGCCGCGTTGCCATCGCCCGCAAGATTGCTGAGACACTCCGGCTGCCAATGGCATGACGACCACTCTCGGCGGCGATTAGTCCCGCGCTTGCGGCTGCGTCGGGATGTCAATCTTGTGCGCAGCAGCAAATTCGATTGCGCGCGAATAACCGGCATCGGCGTGCCGGAGGATGCCGGTGCCGGGGTCGCTGGTGAGAACGCGCTCGAGGCGGCGCTTGGAAATCTCTGTGCCCTCGGCAACAACGACCATGCCGGCGTGCTGCGAAAAACCGATGCCAACACCGCCGCCATTGTGAATCGATATCCACGACGCGCCGGCGGCAGTATTAATGAGCGCGTTGAGCAACGGCCAGTCCGCGATGGCATCGCTGCCGTCGAGCATGCCTTCGGTTTCGCGATTGGGCGATGCGACCGAGCCGGAATCGAGATGATCGCGGCCGATCACGATAGGCGCTTTGATTTCACCGCGCCTGACCAGTTCGTTCATCGCGACGCCAAACTCGGCCCGTTCCCCATAGCCGAGCCAGCAAATTCGTGCCGGTAATCCTTGAAATTGAATCCGCTGCTCGGCGAGCTTCATCCACCGCGCCAGCGTTTGATTTTTCGGAAACAATTCGAGCGCGAGTTTGTCAGTGCGCGCGATGTCAGCCGGATCGCCGCTCAACGCGACCCAGCGAAATGGACCATGGCCTTCGCAAAACAACGGACGAATGTATTCGGGAACAAACCCGGGGATGTCGAACGCGTTTTTGGTTCCGGCTTTTTTTGCCTGCGCGCGGATGTTGTTTCCGTAATCAAACGTCACTGCGCCGTTCTTTTGCAACGCCAGCATCGCCTCGACGTGCACCGCCATCGATTGCATGGCGCGCTCGATGTATTCGTCCGGATTTTTTCGGCGCAAAACGAGCGCGTCCTTGAGCGATATCCCGTGCGGCACGTAGCCGTTCAACGCGTCATGCGCACTGGTTTGATCCGTCAAAACGTCGGGCACAATTCCGCGTTTGACGATTTCCGGCAGAACGTCGGCGCAATTGCCAACAAGTCCTACCGAAAGCGATTTACCATCTTTGCGCGCCTGATCGATCAACTGAAGCGCTTCGTCCAGGGTTGACGCGATCTTGTCGCAATAACCACTTTTCAATCGCTTCTCGATGCGGGCAGGATCGACTTCGACGCCGAGAAAAAGCGCGCCGTTCATCGTCGCAGCCAGCGGTTGCGCGCCGCCCATGCCGCCAAGCCCGCCAGTCAAAACGAATTTTCCATCGAGCGAGCCACCGAAATGTTTGCGGCCCGCAGCTGCAAAAGTTTCAAACGTTCCTTGCACAATTCCCTGGCTACCGATGTAGATCCACGAGCCGGCTGTCATCTGGCCGTACATCGTAAGTCCCATTCTTTCGAGGCGATTGAACTCGGCGTAGTTGTTCCATTGGCCAACGAGATTCGAGTTCGCGATGAGAACGCGCGGTGCTTCATCGTGCGTTTTGAATTTTCCGACCGGTTTCCCTGATTGCACGAGAAGCGTCTCGTCATTTTCGAGTTCGCGCAGCGAGCGAACAATCGCGTCGAACGCCTCCCAGCTGCGAGCAGCGCGTCCCGTCCCACCGTAAACCACAAGCTGATCTGGATTCTCGGCTACATTCGGATCGAGATTGTTCATGAGCATGCGCATAGCTGCTTCTTGGTGCCAACCTTTGCAGCTGCGTTCGCTGCCGTGTGGCGCATGGATAACTCGTTGTCCGCTCATGATTTTTCACTCTCTGCATCAAAGTCGCCTCGGCGAATCGCTCCGGCAACAGACGCGATGTCGCCCGAGAGCGCACGGTCCTCCGTAAGTGGCGTCGTGATTTTCCGCACAGCAGCGAATGCGCGCTCAACACCAACTCCGGCTTTCAATGGTCGGCGATGTTCCAAACCTTCAGCAGCAGCGAGCAATTCGATAGCGAACAAATTTTCGGCAAGATCGACGATGGCACGCAGCTTTAGCGCGCTGGTCATTCCCATCGAAACGTGGTCTTCCTTTCCACCAGATGTGGTTATGTTGTCAATGCTCGCAGGATGCGCCAGCACGCGCGCTTCGTTGACTAACGAAGCAGCCGCGACGTGCGCAGTCATGAAGCCGGATTGCAGACCCGGCTGTCGCGCTAGAAATGCGGGCAGCCCTTCGTTCTTGTCTGGATTGACGAGTCGATCTGTCCGGCGTTCGCTCATGCTCATCAGATCGACAATTGCAATTGCAGCGTAATCGAACCCAAGCGCAAGCGGCGCGCCATGAAAATTGCCGCCGGAAATCACTTCACTGCTTTCAGCAAACACAAGCGGATTATCCGTCGCCGACGCAGATTCAATTAGCAAAACATCTTCGCAATGTGCCAGCGCGCCGCGAACTGCTCCGTGCACCTGCGGCATGCAACGCAGGCTATATGCATCCTGAACGCGCGGATCGCTCTCGATATGCGACATGCGAATTTCGCTGCCTTCCATCAGCGACAAAAGATGTTTGGCAACAGCTTTCTGACCCGGGTGCGGACGCGCCTCCTGCAGGCGCGAATCGAAAGCGGCAGGTGTGCCTCTCAACGCTTCGAGACTCATCGCGCCGGCAATGTCGGCGACTCGCGCAAGGCGTTGCGCGCGCAGAAGCGCCAGTCCGCCCACGGCGTGCATTCCCTGCGTGCCGTTGAGC
>Ga0209808_1000600_pt1 | contig 17851 bp, 13 predicted proteins | sample GraSoiAngelo_157_FD_186171 | JGI IMG/M metagenome (GOLD analysis project Ga0209808, IMG submission 186171) | Grasslands soil microbial communities from the Angelo Coastal Reserve, California, USA - 14_1009_16_20cm (SPAdes) (version 2) | ecosystem: Environmental > Terrestrial > Soil > Grasslands ... | reverse complement strand
CGGAAGCGCTTGCCTCTTCCGGCACGGTCGGCTCGACCTCGGCCGGCGGAGGAATATCCTCCGGGGCGACTTCGTCCCGCAGCGAAGGCACATCCGCCGCGTCGAGGTCGATGTCGCCGAACTCCGCGCTGGTCGTCTCGAACCCTTCGAGCGTGCCTCCGGCGTTCGTGGCCTCCAGCCCTTCGACGAGACTCGTGGACTCGATCTCGAGGGACGTGTCGGGCTCGGCCGTCACGGGCTCAATCAGGCTTTCGACTGCGGGCTCCGGGTCGAGCGCCGGTTCGGGTTCCGGCTCCGGTACCGGCTTGGGCGGGATCGCGACACGCCCCTTCACCGGGGGCCCCTTGGCGACCGGTGGCGCATCCACGTCGAGGAACACCAGGCTCGACGTCTTCCGCTTCCCCGACTTCGACGGGTCGTCAGGCGGCTGCGCCTTGGGGGCCGCCGGCGCGGCCGCCCCGGCGCCGGGCCGCCGCTCCGGAGCACCGTACATGCGCAGGTGCTCTTCCAGCGTCTCGCGGAGGTGTGCACTCTCCGCCGAGATGTCCGCCAATTCCTTCAGGGCGGCGAAGGCATGCTGGATCTTCCCGACCTTGTGCATCCGCTCGGCGTACTCCACGAAGTTCTGCTTGGCCTCGGCCATGAAGCCTTTGGAGGCGTACAGTTTGGCGAGCTTGAGGTAGGTGGTCTGCCGCCCGGGCGCGTTGCGCAGCACCTTGTTGCACATCGCGATGGCATTGTTGTGGAAGCCGAGCTCGGCGTATTTGTCGACCGCTTGATCGTAGTAGTCGGCCGCCTGAGCGGGCTCGCGGATCTTGAGATACAGGTCGCCGATGCGATTGAAGATGGCGAGATCGGGGTTGGGATCCCCGTCCTTCTCCTGCCCCTTGAGGATCTCGAGCCACGTCTCGATGGCCCCTTTGGGGTCTTTGCCCTCGAGGCTCCGAGCCTTTTCCTTCAGCTTCTCAAGCTTTGACATGGAGCCCTAAAGATACGGGCCCCGTCGGGAGCGGACAAGCGGAACCGCCTGTCCAGACGGCGGTTACGAGTTGCTCCCCCATCCAGTATGCGACTTCGCGCCAATCTGACACGGCCCACGACACGAGGTCCGCGCGAAATCCCGGTGCAATCTGCCCCCGATCCGTCGCGCGGCCGAGCGCCGCCGCCGCGTTGACTGTGACCGCGCTCACGACCTCTGCGTAGCGCAACCCCAGCTGCGAGACGCCGAGTGCCATCACCAGTGAGAGCCCGACCGTCGGCGACGATCCCGGGTTGAAATCGGTCGCGAGCGCGACTGCCGCTCCCGCGTCCACGAGGCGCCGCGCCGGCGCCTGCTCGCGCTTGCCGAGAAACATCATGGTGGCCGGCAGGAGGACCGCGACCGTATCGCTCGCCGCGAGCGCCCGGATCCCGGCCTCGGAGACCGCGGCCAGGTGATCCGCCGAAAGCGCGCCGAGGGCGGCGGCCAGCTCGGCGCCCCCCGACTGCTCCAGCTCGTCGGCGTGCAGCTTCAGTGCGAGTCCGTGCTGCCGGGCGGCGGTGAGGATCGTGCGCGTCTCGGCGACGTCGAACACGCCGGGTTCGCAGAACACATCGCAGGCCGCTGCCAGGTGCTCGCGCGCGACGGCGGGAATCATCTCATCACACACCAGCCGAACGTAGGCCGGGCGGCGATCACGGAACTCGGGCGGGACTTCGTGGGCGCCGAGGAAGGTCGGCACGAGCGCGGCCCGCTCCGTGGCGGCGGTGTCGCGAATGGCGCGGAGCTGCTTGAGCTCGTTCGCGGGGTCGAGCCCGTAGCCCGATTTCACTTCGATCGTCGTGCTGCCATGGGCGAGCAGGGTGCGCACCCTTGTCCGCAGGAGCGCTACGAGGTCGCTCTCGGTCCGCGCCCGCACATCCCGCACCGACTGGAGAATACCTCCGCCCCGGGCGGCCACGGTCTTGTAGTCTTCACCCAGCGCCCGCCGCTCGTGATCGTCGAGCCGTGGTGCGCCGAATACGGCGTGCGTGTGGCAGTCGACGAAGCCGGGGAAGAGGACGCCCGCCACCTCCACCACGTCGATTGCGGATCGCGGAATGCGGAATGCGGAATGGAGGTCGCGAGCTTCCGAGCGCGGACCGACCCAGGCAATTCGCTCCCCTTCGATCAGGACGGCGGCGTCCCGCAACACCTCCAGGTCCGCCAATTCACGACCGCGGCGGGCACGAGCGGGTCCGCGACATGTCACGATCTGGCTCGCGCCAACGAGCAGCGTGCTCAGTCGCCCGCTCCCCCCTCCCGCATCGGGAGCCGGATCCCATGCCGCCGGGCCGCGGCGAGCGCCTCGGGGTACCCCGCGTCGGCGTGGCGCGCCACGCCGAGGCCCGGATCGTTCGTGAGGACCCGCTCGAGCCGCCGCGCCGCCGACGGCGACCCATCCGCCACGCTCACCTGCCCCGCGTGCAGCGAGTTCCCGATGCCGACGCCGCCGCCGTGATGGAACGAGACCCACGCCGCCCCCGACGCCGTGTTGAGCAGCGCGTTGAGGATCGCCCAGTCGGCGATCGCGTCCGAGCCGTCCTTCATCGCCTCCGTCTCGCGAAACGGGGACGCGACGGAGCCGGTGTCCAGGTGGTCGCGCCCGATGACCACGGGCGCACCGATCTCGCCCCGCTGCACCAGCTCGTTCAGCGCGCAACCGAATTGCGCCCGTTCCCCCTGACCCAGCCAGCAGATGCGGGCGGGCAGCCCCTGGAACGCCACCCGCTCCTGCGCGAGCCGGATCCAGCGGCGCAGGTGCTCGTGCTCGGGGAAGAGCTCGAGCACCAGGCGGTCGGTGCGGTGCAGGTCGGCGGCGTCGCCCGAAAGCGCCACCCACCGGAACGGCCCCTTGCCCTCGCAGAACAGGGGCCGGATGTACTCCGGAACGAAGCCCGGGATCTCGAACGCGTCGGTGACCCCGGCGTCCCGCGCCTGCGCCCGGATGTTGTTGCCGTAATCGAAGGCGACCGCGCCGCGACGTTTGAGGGCGAGCATGGCTTCCACGTGCGCCACGATGCTCGCCACCGACCGTTGCACGTACTCCGCCGGCGCGCTCCGCCGCAGCGCCGTCGCCCGCTCCACGCTGAGCCCCGCAGGGATGTATCCGTTCAGCGGATCGTGGGCCGACGTCTGGTCCGTCAGCGCATCCGGGACGAACCCCCGGCGCGCGAGCTCCGGCAGCACGTCGGCACAGTTGCCGACCAGGCCCACCGAGAGCGGTCGCGCCGTCCGCTTCGCCTCCTCGCACCAGCCCACCGCCTCGTCCAAGGAGGCGGTGGAGCGATCGAGGTAGCGGGTCTCGAGGCGGCGCTGCACGCGCGCCGGGTCCACCTCCACCGCGAGACACACGCCGTCGTTCATCGTCGCCGCGAGCGGTTGCGCGCCTCCCATGCCGCCCAGGCCCCCGGTCAGGACGATGCGCCCCCGCAGCGATCCCCCGAAGTGCCGCCGCGCCATGGCGCCGAACGTCTCGTAAGTCCCTTGCAGGATCCCCTGGGTGCCGATGTAGATCCACGACCCGGCGGTCATCTGGCCGTACATGATCAGGCCCTGGCGCTCGAGCTCGCGGAACACCTCCCACGTCGCCCAGCGCCCGACCAGATTCGCATTCGCGATGAGCACCCGGGGAGCGTCCGGGTGAGTCGTGAAAACGCCGACCGGCTTTCCCGACTGCACCAGCAAGGTCTCGTCGTCGGCCAGGGTGAGCAGCGTGCGGCAGATCGCGTCGAACGCGGGCCAGTCGCGGGCCGCCTTCCCGGTGCCGCCGTACACCACCAGGTCCTGGGGGCGTTCCGCCACCTCCGGATCGAGGTTGTTCATCAGCATCCGGAGCGCCGCTTCCTGGATCCAGCCCTTGCATGTACGAGCGGGGCCCCGCGGCGCCCGAACGATTCTGGCGCCGGTCACGTTCTACACCCCCGCCAGCAATTGCGGATTGCGGAATGCGGATTGTGGAATGACAAGGCGAGGTCGCGCGCCAAGGTGCTCGCAGTTCCAATCCGCAATCCAAAATCCGCAATCCGCAATTGGATCACCGATTCCATCCTTCCGGATCAAAGCGTCCCTCACGGATCCCCGCCGCGATCCCCTCGATGTCCGCCGTCAGGGGCCGGTCGCCGTCGAGTGCCGCGGCCACGGCGCGCACCGCCGCGTACGTGCGCGCCACGCCCTGCCCGGGCCGGAGCGGTTTCAGGTATTCCAGCCCTTGAGCCCCCGCGAGCAGCTCCACGGCGACGATGCGCGCTGCGTTCCCGAGGATCCGCTCCGCCTTCCACGCCGCGGTCATGCCCATCGGGACGACGTCCTCCTGGTTCCCCTCGGTGGGCACGGACTGGACGCTGGCCGGCGTCGCGAGCACCCGGCACTCGGCGACGAGCGCCGCGGCGGCGATCTGTGGGGTCATGAACCCCGACTCGACGCCCGGATTCCGCGCCAGGAAGGGCGGCAGCCCGGAGGACAGGTCCGGGTTGACGATGCGCTCGATCCGCCGTTCCGCGAGCCCGGCGAGCGTGGCGAGCGCGATGCCGATCAGGTCCAGTGCCAGGGCGATCGGCTGCCCGTGAAAGTTGCCGCCGGAGAGCACGTCGTCATCGAACACGAGCGGGTTATCGGTCGCCGCGTTCAGCTCGGTCGTGACCAGCCGCTCGGCGAACGCGAGCGCTTCTCCCACCGCGCCCAGCACCTGGGGCGTGCAGCGCAATGAATAAGCGTCCTGCACGCGCGGGTCGTTCTCACGGTGCGACTCGCGGATTTCCGAGCCGGCGAGCAGCTCGCGCAACAGCGCCGCGGAGCGCTGCTGGAGGGGGTGAGGGCGGGCGTCGTGGATCCGTTGGTCGAACGGCTCCGGCGTGCCCCGGACCGCCTCGAGGCTCATCGCCGCCGCCGCGTGGGCGGTGCGCCACAGTACCCAGGCGTCGTGGACGGCGAGCGCCGCCATCCCCGTCTGCGCCTGCGTCCCGTTCACGAACGCCAGTCCCTCTTTGGCCTCCAGGGTGAGGGGTCGCAGCCGCCGGGCCCGGAGCGCCTCGCCGTCCGCACCCTCGCCGATCATCGCGAGGGCCAGATGCGCGAGCGGCGCGAGATCGCCCGACGCTCCGACGCTGCCCTGCGAGGGAACGCGCGGGTGCACCTGGGCATTCAGCATCTCGACGATGAGCTGGGGCAACGCCGGTCGCACGCCGCTCGTCCCGCGCACCAGCACATTGGCGCGCAGCAGCATCATCGCTCGCACGGCGTCGACAGGCAGTGGGTCGCCGACGCCCGACGCATGGCTGCGGATCAGATTGAGCTGCAGCTCGCGCGTCTGCTCCGGCTTGATGCGCACATGGGCGAGCTTCCCGAAGCCGGTGTTGACGCCGTAGATCGTGTCACCACGGGCGGCGGCGGCCTCGATGGTGCGGCGCGATGCGGTCACCGCCGCCAGCGCGTGCGGGGCGAGGGCGACGGGCACGCCGTGGCGCGCGACGGCGACGACGTCCGCGATCGAGAGGGAGAGGCCGTCTATGGTGACAGAGGCGGGCATGCGGGAGGAAAGCTACGTGCACGAGTGGCGAGACGCCAAGGGAGACGCCGACACGGCGTCTACCTCGACGCTACCGCCTGCCCACTCGACGCCGCCCGCTTCGGCGGCACCAGCTCCGCGTTCCCTGAATCCGTCTGCACGCTCCAGTCGAAGATCACGTACTGGCGGCTCACCGCGGTGACACGCAGGCCCGCGTAGTGGTACTGCCCGCTTTCCAGCCGCTGGAATACGTAGCCGTAGCCGGGGACGGCCTGGATCGTATCGCGGCCGTAGCCCGTCGCCGGTGCGAAGTCGATGGACGTCAGATCGGCCACCGGCGAGCTCTGATACAGTTGCATGGAGTCCCCCGCGAACTCCGGCACGAGCCAGAGCGACGAATCGGCCGGCTCCACGAAGACCGAGAAATCGATGTCGCTGCGGTTGCCGTCTTGCACCAGGCCCAGCTCGCCCGGGTCGCCGTACCCGTTGGCGTTCCCGTCCAGCCAGAACCGAAAGCCCGCTTGCGGCGTGTTCACGCCGACCGCCCAGACCAGCCTATTGCGGCCGTCGGGCCGCGGGGTGTCCTGCCACAGCGGCGACCACTCGCTCTCCAGCCCGTCGGTACTGATGGCGGACGTGGCAAAGCAGCGTGGCACGCCGTTCCGTAGCTGCGCGACAAGGAACGTGTGTGAGACCGTGGTCCCTTCTGCGAACCAGTCGGTGCCGCAAAGCCCACGATCCAGGTCGTAGCTCGCGCTGTACACGCGGTATATCGAGAAGCGGCTGGGATCGGATTGGTACGCGTTGTCCGCCCAGTCGAGGTGAATCGCGCTGTCGAGCGAGATCGAGCTGAGGCTCGCCGGCGCCTCGAGCGGGGTGGAGGCGGCCGTCGTGTTCTCACTGCACGCGACGGCGCCGAGACCGGCGAAGACCAACAATGAGCAAAGCGAGAGCCGCATGGCATCCTCAGGGCTGCAGGTCGGCCGGGGAGAACGCACGCGGCATGCCGACACGTAAGTGCCACACGCCGCGGCAGTTGGAAACCGGCGCCGCGCCGGCTGTGTCATCTGGAGGGGACGACTACTGGGTGAAGGACTGCTGCTCGTAGTCGAACTTGATGTCGGGCTGATCCAGCAGGGCGACATAGAAGCTGAAGGCGAAGTTGCCGTTCGGGGACTTCAGAAACGAGAAGCTCGCGTGCCAGCGGTGCAGATCGCGCTCGAGGCGAATGGCGTGAGCGCCGAACTGCCGTGTGTCGAAATTGTAGTTCGAATCCCAGGTCGCCGACCAATGTGCCGTCGGCTGGAATGAGAGGCGAAGTCCCAGCTGCTGGCTCCCCGCACTCGCGCCGACGAATCCGGTATCCGCCTGCGGGCGCGTGCGCGTCCTGGTGTAGTTGATCGACAGGTTGAACCCCTTGCCCCCGCCGCCGATCGGCAGGGCGCCCGGCCCCGTAAAGCCCTTCTGACCGAGTCCACCAGCGCCACCCAAGGGGCCCTCGGTTCCCGCGGGCGTCGGGGTGGCGGCGGGGGGGGGGCTGGTGGCGGAGCGCCCCCCCAGGCCGAACAGGGCGGCGATGCCGTGGATCGTCGCCGGGGTGATGGCGAACTGGGCCGAGACGTTCGTCAGGAACGGGGCGAACTTCGCCGTGTCGGTGCCCACCTGACCCTTCCACAAGTCGTGCGTCAGGCTCAGCGAGAAGCCCGGGAGCAAGTCCGAGGCGAACGCGTTGTTGATCGACGATGTCTGCCAGCCGGTATGACCCGGCTCCTTCGCCTGCTCGAAGTTGTAGGACAGCGAGCTCGTGTTGATGCTCAGGAGGCGGATCTTGCGCGCCGCCCGCTGGGTCGTGTCGCCCGCCGGCGGCTTGAGCTTGGCCTCGAAGTTCTGCGACAGGCCGAGACTGATCGTTTGCTGGGGATCGCTGCGCGCGGTGAAGTTCCGGCCTGTGGGATCGACGGCGTACGCGAAGGCCGAGTCGACCGTGGACCCCGGCGCGTAGGCGTAGCTGATCAGCGGCGAGACCGAATGCCGAATCCGGGCGATGGGCCCGATCCCCGGGAAGAATCCGAAGAAGGTGGGACTGAGGCCGGCGCTGAACTGGAGCCGCTTGCCCTGCCGCAGGAATTGGCCGTTGGTGAACTGATTGCGGATCATGAACGGCCCCGCCGACGTCTGGTTAACGATCGCGATGCCCGGCTGGAGCTTCCAGGTTCCCGTGAACAGCGAGGGCAGGTTGATGGAAGTCTGCCAATTGACGGCCGTACTGAACGTCTGGTCGGAGAGCACCCGGCGAAGCCCGCCGGGGGCCGTCGTATCCGGAATGTCGAACTCCTGCCGCGCGCTGCTGATGTTGTCGGTCACGTCGAAGGTGTTGCTCCAGTTCCAGGGCCCGATGCGGAGGGGTGTCTGTAAGCCCAGGGTGGAGACGCGGCTGTCCGCGAACAGCGTGTCCAAGGCGCCGCCGGGGACGAGCACCGGGGGCTGGACCTGGTGGAACGACTGCTGATTGGAGAACGAAAACCCGGGCGACCACGTGATGGACGGCGTGATGTTGATGGGGGATGGCGCGAGGCTGACTGACGGGATGGTCTGCGAGACGAGACCGCTCCCGACTTCCTGCCGCCGGTTGCCGCCGATGCTGAGGGTGCCCCAGTCGAACTGCTTCGTGAAGCTCATCTGCGAGGTGAGGCTCGCCGTCGCGAGGAACGGGTTGACGGTGTTGGTCTCAATGACCTGGGTGTTGCTCGAGTAGTCGACGCTCGCGTTGAAATGCGTACGCGAGGAAAAGCGCTGCTGGTGCTGCCAGCCGAGGCGGATGGAGGAGCCGGGTGTGTCGAGCTGGCCGTACCGCTCGAACGAGATGCCCCCGTCGATGAACCGGTCGAGCCACTTATAGCTGCTCTTGGCTCGAACCGACACGTAACGCCCGGCGTACCAGTCCATCGAGACCAGCGCATCGAGGTAGTCATTGATGGCGAGGTAGTACCCGACGTTCACGATGTGGCGCTCGTAACTGCGGACCGGGCGGACGATGTCGTTGAGTCCGAAGCGCGGCACCAGGATGCCGCTGCGACGCCCTTTGCGGACGTCCTGGAAGATGAACGGGAGCCACATGATCGGGACGTCGTGGATGTAGAGCACGGCCGGGCGCGCAACCATCACATCCTTGTTCAGCCACTTCATCTGGCCCGTGGAGAAGTGGTAATCGGGAACGGGGTTCTCATCGGACGTGACTTCGCTCTTCGCGCCGTACAGGCGCGTGGAGCCCGAGTCGACCGCGAGGTCGCCGCGCACATACCAGCGGGCGGCACCCTGCTGGAAGTCGGTGAGCGCGTTGTGGACCGTCCCGCGCTTGATGCAGGTGTCGTACCGCATGCCTTCCCCCACCATGACCGTCGCCTGATCGAACAAGCGGGGATCCCCTATCGCGTCGAGCCGACAGCTCCGCTGGTGGTAGCGGATCGAGTCCGCTTCGAGCTTCGTGCCCTCCCGCTCCACGTACGCTTCGCCGCGCAGATGAATGGTCTCGGTATCGCCACCCTGGACGATGAGCGTATCGGACACATACTGCGTGATGCGAAATCCCGGCAGCTTGAGGAGCGAGTCGATCACGGCGTCGGACGGCGGAAAGCTGCGCGTCGGCCCGGTCGGCAAGCCGAGCCGGCGAGCGGTGGCGGTGTCGAGGCGGCCCTGAGCGGCCGAGTCCGCGGCGGTGCGCGGCGTCGTGTCGGCCCGAGTCGGCCGGAAGGGCGGCGGTGTCTGGGCGTCGAGCGCGCCGCCCCCCAGGACGAGCAGGGCCGCGAGCCCGGCCGCGCTCGCCGCACCCCCCGCCGCGCGCGCCCGGCGCGCGCGACGCCGCTCGACCACCCACGCGCACCAGATCCCGACCTCGTAGAGGAGCCACAACGGCACCATCATCAGGACCATGGAGACGGCGTCGGGCGGCGCGAGCAGGGCGGCCGCCACCGCCGAGATCACGATCGCGTAGCGGCGGTTGCGCGCCAGAAACTGGGGCGTGACGAGCCCGAGCGCGGCCAGGATCACGATCACGAGCGGCAGCTCGGTCACGACGCCGAAGGCGATGATCAGCTGCGCCGCGAACGCGAAGTACTTGTCCGCCGTGATCAGCGGGTCGAACACCCCCTGCTGAAAGCTCAACAACACGGCCAGCGCCCGCGGCAGCACCCAGAAGTACGCGGCGGCGGCCCCCCCCAGGAACAGGAGGGCCCCGATCGACAGCGCCGGCACGATGAGTCGACGCTCCCGCGGGTAGAGCGCCGGCACCAGGAACGCCCACACGTGGTATCCCACCACCGGCGACGCGAGCACCAGCCCCAGCACGAAGGCGAACTTCAGGGTGATGAAAAACGGTTCGGTGGGACCGGTGACACGGAGCTTGCCGCCGGGGATGAGCGGCGCGATCGGGCGGATGAGGAGACCGATGACGTCCACATGCTCGACGATGACCCAGCCCGCCAGCGTGCAGACCACGATGGCGAGCAGGCTGTAGAGGATGCGCCAGCGCAGCTCCTCGACGTGGTCGAGGAACGGCATCTCGGCCCGGTTGTCACGCGTCTCCGACACGCCGGCCCCCCCCGACGCCCCGACCCCGGCCCCCGGCCCCAGACCCCGGAGCGGGCTACCGCCCCAGGCGCTGGAGCTTGTCGCGCGCGAGGTTGGCCTCTGGAGCGCGCGGATAGTCGGCGATCACACGGGCGTAGTATGTCCGCGCCCCCGCCTTGTTGCCGCGCTGCTCGGCGAGGAAGCCCAGCTTGTAGAGCGCCGCCGGTGCGCGCGGCGAGGTGGGATAGGTCTTCACGACCTGCTGATACACCGCGGCGGCCGAATCCGCGTTCTCCCCGGCTAACGACTCACCGATGAAGTAGAGCGCGTCGGGCGCCCGCTCGTTGGTGGGGAACAGCCGCAGGAATTCCCGAAAGCCCAGTCGGGCCGTCCCGTAGCGGCTCGCCCGGTACTGCTGATGGGCGAGGTCGTACATCTGTTCCGGCCCCGGGCCCGCCGGATTCCCCGACGGCCCGACCGGCACGCCCGCTCCGCCGCGGCTGGTATCCAGGACCGGCACCGGCTGGCGGGCCTGCTCTTCGAGCCGCCCGCGCAGCTCCGTCAGGCGCTGTTGGCTCTGTCCGGTCAGCTCCTGGACGCTCACGAGCTGCTGCTGCACGGCCAGCAGGTCGGTCTTGACGTCACCGCGCAGCTGCACCAGGTACGCCTGCTGGGCGGCGAGTCGCTCCTGGACGGCGGCGAGCAGCGTGCGCACCGAATCGACCGCGAGCACGTGCTGGCTGTCCGCCCGCGCACGCTCGACCCGCAGCGCCTCGACCTGGAGCTCGACGCGCCGGACGTCGCCTTTCAGCGCGCAGCCGGCGGTGAGCCCCAGGGCGAGCACGAACGGCCGGGCGTGTTTCACCCGTCGAGCCGGCTCACGGCTGTTTCAGGTTCTCGCCGCCGGAGAGAATCTCGAACTCGTCTCGGCGATTCTGCGCCCACGCCTCCTCGTCGTGTCCGGAGGCGAGCGGCCGCTCCTCGCCGTAGGACACGGTCTCGATGCGGCCCGCATCGATGCCGTGGCTGACGACGTACTGCTTGGCCGCCGTCGCGCGCCGGTTGCCGAGCGCCAGGTTGTATTCGTCGGACCCGCGCTCGTCGCAATGGCCGCTGATCCGAATGCGCAGGCCCGGGTTCGCCTGGAGGATCGCCACCTTCTGGTCCAGGACCGAGGCGTCGCCGCCCCGGATGATCGCCTTGTCGTAGTCGAAGTGGATCATCGTCCCGAGGAGGGCTCGCACCGCCTCCGTCGACTTACCGAGCGCCGCGAGCGAATCCGCGATCTGCTGCTGGCGGCGCCGTTCGGCTTCCTCGCGCTCCTTGGCCGCGGCTGCCTCACGGGCCTGGCGTTCCGCCTCCAACCGCTGAGCCTCCGCGATCGAGTCCGTATTGGCGGTCACAGGCCCCGGCGGCTCTGGCTTGGGTCCGCCGCCGCACGCGGCGACTGCCGCCACGGCGAGACCGCTCAGCAGGAGCAGGGATAGGCGTTTCATCGGTTGAAGTCCTCTCCAATTTCAAGGGGTCGACGATGCGGTCTCCGGCAACCGCGGAGACCAGGCCGGCAGGCGCGCGCCGCTCTTCTGCAGCAGCGGGCGGATGCGGCCGGTTTCCACATCGATGATCCAGAGCTGCCGATACCCCGAACGATCCGACACGAACGCCATATGACGGCTGTCGGGTGCCCAGGTTGGATCTTCGTTCCGTCCCACAGAGGTGAGCTGCCGCACCGCGCGCGTCCGCACGTCGAGGACGAACACCTGCAAGGTGCCGCCCACGTCGCGGTGGAAGGCGACTGTCTGGCCGTCGGGCGACCACTCCGGCGCGTTGGACGAACCGGTGGCACCGTAGTCGAACGGCGCGAAGAGCTGCTGGTCCGTCCCGTCCGCCGCCATCGCGTAGATCTGCGGCAGCCCGGCTCGCGTCGACACGAACGCGATCCGCTGGCCGTCGGGACTGTAGGTCGGTGACAAGTTGTCGTAAAAGCGCCCCACGGTCAAGCGCTGTAAGCAGCAGCCGTCCTTGAAGTTCACCGTGTAGAGATCGGTGCCCTCCTCGGTCGCGCGGCTGAACGCGAGCGTCTTGCCGTCGGGCGAGAAGGCCGGCGTGAAGTCGAGCGCCTGCCCCGTCGTGGCGACGGGCGCGCGCTTCCCGCTCGCGACCTCCTGAACGAATAGCCGCCCGTGGCCCTCCCAGAATTCCATGTAGGCGAAGCGGCGCCCGTCCCGGGCCCAGGCAGGCGACATCGCCTGGTGATCGCTCGAGGACACGAGCTTTTGGTCGGCGCCGTCCTGATCGATGGCGTAGACCTTGCCCTCCATCACAAACAGGACGCGCGTGGCGGCGGTGCCGCCCGCGCCGAGCGCCGCTTCGAGCACGCGGTCCGCCAGCTGGTGCACCGCCAGCCGAAACGCGGGGTCCTTGAGCGCCGGCAGGTGCACGCGGAGCTCACGCCGCACGCCGCCCGCCGCCACGTCGTGCACCGTGACGATCGTGCTATCGCCCGACGCGGGCAGCACGGCAACGGCGAAGTCGGCGCCGAGCGCTTGATACAACGGATAGTTCAGCGTGGTGGCGGCCGCCGCGCCCCCGCCCCCGGTCCCCCGCCCCGTGCCGCCCGCGGCTGGGGGCCGGGCCCCGGGAGCTGCGGCCGTGACGCGGATCGAGTCGCCGCCGGGCAGCGTGATCAGCTCGAACCGGTCGCTATAGTCGAGATCCCGCGTCATGATGGCGCGCACCGAATCGAGCGCGGGCGCGTGCACCGGCAACAGGACCATGCCCGGGCGCACCCCGGGCCGGTAAATGATCCCGACGCGGACTCCCCGATCGATCGCGGACGTGTCTTGGGCGGTCAGCCGGTCGGGCGGACCGGCGGTCAGCAATGCCGCGGACACACCGACCGCCAGACCGCCCGACCGCCACGCCCCCGTCATTGGCGCCTGCCGCTGAAATAGAAGCGCACGAACAGCACGTCGGCATCCCATCCGTCCGGGAGCGCCCGGAACGCCTTGATGCGCCCCACCTGCTCGATCGCCCCCTGCGCTTCGAGGTCGAACGCATAATTCCCCGAGCGCCTGAGGATCTGCAGATCGCTCACCGACCCGTCGCGATGCACCAAGAACGAGACCTCCGCCTCGAGAGGAGTGCTTTGCAGCGGGCGCTGCCAGACCCGCAGCACCTGCGCGACGATATTCTGCAAGTACTCGGGGAACGGGAACTCCACGCCTTCCGTGCTCACCGTCGCGACGTCGGAGCCGGTCGACGGCTTCTCCCCGGGGAGCGGCGTCGCCTTGGGCGTGGTGCGTGGCGCCGCCTCGCGCTTAGTGTTGTCCGCCACCGGCGGCGGCGGTGCCGGAGCCACCGTGCTCTTTGGTGACTTGCTCTTGGGTGCCGGCGCGGGCTTTTCCTCGGCCGGCCGCTCGACCGCCTCGGGAGCCTTGCGCGCGTCCTCGGCCGGCTCGGGCGCGGCCACCAGGTGCACGCGATAGGTCGGAGGCACGGGCTTGCGGGCAGCCGCTGCGCCGGCCACGAGAAACAGCGCGGCGAGTGCGTGTACCGCGACTGTTCCCACGAGGGCCACCCTCGCGCTCTCGGGATTCCGACGCGCCGGTCTCACCGCGCCACGGCCTCGGGCTCCGCGACGAGGCCGACGTCCGTGACGCCCGCGGCGCGAATCACCGCCAGCACCTGGACGACGTCCGCGTACGGCACCCGACCGTCGGCCCGGAGGTACACCCCGGTGGGGCGTTTGGTTCGCACGAAGGCCGGAAACGTGGCGCGGAAATCGCCGTACGAGAGCGCCGCCTGGTCCATGAAGATGCGCCCCTCGCGATCGAGGGTCACCACCAGGCCCGACTTCGGCTCGAGGGGTCGCGCTTCGGCGCGTGGCAATCGGACGTCCACACCCCCCTGCATGATCGGCGCGGTGATCATGAAGATGATCAGCAGCACGAACGCCACATCGACCAGCGACGTGACGTTGATGTCGGCGTTCAGGGGGAGCTCGCCGTGCGCGCGCAACCCTCCCCCTCCGCCGCCCAGGAGCCCGGCCATTAGAGCCTCCCTTCGCGCGCCATCGTGCCGATGATCTCCTGGGCGAACCCTTCCAGCTCGCCCGCGAACAGGCCGAGGCGGTTCACGAACAGGTTATAGGCCATCACGGACGGTACCGCGACCGCGAGCCCGGCGACCGTCGTGACCAGGGCCTCGGCCACTCCCGGAGCCACGGCGGCGATGTTGCCCGAGCCGCCGACAGCGATCCCGATGAACGCGTCCATGACGCCCAGCACCGTCCCAAGCAGCCCGAGCAGCGGGCTCACCGAGCCGAAGGTCGCGAGCCAGGGAATGAAGCGCGCCGCGGCGTCGCGCTCCGCCGCGACCTCCTTCGCGAGCACCATGCGCAGCGCCTCGAGCTGGGTGGTGGTCAGCGTGGTCTGGGTCGCCACGGCGGGCCCGTTTTCCTTCAGACCGCCGGGCTTCAGCTCGGAGAAGAAATGAATGCCCTCGCGCAGCAGGCGATTGTAGGGCGAGGCGGGCAACCGCATGGCGGCGTGGTAGGCGTCGTCGAGCCGCGTCGCCCGCTCGATCTCGGCCATGAACCGGTCGGCCTGCCGTCGCATGCGGCGGAACTGCCACCACTTGAGGAAGATGAGATACCAGGAGACGATGGAAAACACGACGAGGATGGCGAGGACGAACTTGGTCTCGCGGCTCGACGTGAGGACCAGCTCCCAGGGCGTCGTGGGGACCGCCCGGCCCACCTGAAAGAGCACGCTGTCAGCCCTCCCTGAACGATTGCAGGGTCCGTCGCAAGCCGTCCCCGACGGGGACCCGCGCGCGCCACCCGAGCCCCTGCGCCGCCTTGTCCACCGCCAGCGCGTTGCGCCGCAGCTCGCCGGGGCGCTCCGCTGCGTGCCGAATCTCCACCCGGCGCCCCCCGATGGTGACGAGCGTGGCGGCGAGGTCGTTGACCGACGTCTCGATGCCGGTGCCGATGTTGAAGGCGCGCCCGTCCACCCCGTCCGCCGACGGGAGCGCGACCTGACTCGCGGCCAGATTGGCTTCCACCACGTCCTGGACGAACACCATGTCCCGCGTCTGACCGCCGTCACCGAACACCGTCAGCGGCTGACCCGCGAGCACGCGATGCGCAAAGATCGCGACGACGCCCGCCTCGCCGTGAGGGTTCTGACGGGGGCCATAGACGTTGCTATAGCGCAGCGCCACGGTCTCGAGGCCGTACAACTGGGAAAACGTCGCGAGATAATACTCCGAGGCGAGCTTGGCGGTGCCATACGGCGAGGCGGGCAGCTTCGGGGCCGACTCGACGAGCGGCAGGCGCGCGGTCTCGCCGTACACCGTGCCCCCCGACGACGCGAAGACCACCCGCTGCACACCACCCAGCCGGGCACCCTCGAGCAGGTTGAGGAGCCCCAGCACGTTCACCTCGGCATCGAACAGCGGATCCGCAACGGAACGCCGCACGTCCATCTGCGCCGCGTGGTGGTTGAGGAGCGTGAAGTCGCCCGTGGCGAGGAGCTCTCGCGCGGCGGGCGATCGCACGTCGGCCTGCACCAATCTCGCGCCGGGCGGCACCTGCTCCCGCTTGCCCGTGGATAGGTCGTCGAGCACCGTGACGTCGTCCCCCGCCGCCAGGTAGGCGTCCACCACGTGGGAGCCGATGAACCCCGCGCCACCCGTCACGAGGACCTTACGGGTCATCGCGCCGCTCCAGGCCAAACAGCCGTTTCAGCGCCTCGAGCAGGCCGTAGCCCCGCCCGGCCTGTGCGGCCTCCTTGAGGGCCAGGGTCGGCTGGTGCAGAAACTTGTTCAGCAGCGTCTGGCTGAAGTGCTCGATCTCTCCGCGATCCTCGGGGCTCAGATGCGCGAGGCGGCGCAGCGCGCGCTCCAGCTCCGTGGCGCGCACCTGGTCCAGCCGCTCGCGAAACTCCTTCAGGACGGGCACGACGACCAGCCCGCCGTACCACGCCCAGAAGCGCTCGACCTCTTCGCTCACGATGCGCTCCGCCGCCGGGATGTCGCGGCGGCGCTCCGCCGCGGCTTGTGCGGCCACCGCCTGGAGATCGTCGATGTCGTACAGGAAGACGTTCTCGAGCTGCGCGACCGCGGGCTCCACATCGCGCGGCATCCCGAGATCGAGGATGCACAGCGGACGCCCCCCACGCCGAGCGACGGCGGGGGCGACATGGTCCCAGGTGACGACGGCGTGCGGCGCCGCGGTCGAGCTGAGCACGATGTCGGCGTCGGCGAAGTGCTCCCACGCCTCGTCCAGCGTAAGGGCGCGCGCACCCATCTGCTCGGCAATCGCGCGAGCGCGCTCGTACGTGCGGTTGGCCACCAGCGTGACCCGCACGCCTTCGGACGCGAGGCAGGTCGCCGCCAGCTCCGCCATGTCTCCCGCTCCCAGGATGAGCGCCGAACGGCCGGCGAGCCGGGTAAAGATCCGGGCCGCTACCGCGACGGCCGCGGAGGGGGCGGAGGCCGCGCCGGTCGCGAGACCCGTCTCGCTGCGCACCCGGGCGCCGACGAGCAGCGCCGATTGGAACAGCCGGTGCAATACGGGGCCCGCCTGGCCCTTCGACGTCTCCCACGCGTCCCGCACCTGCCCCTGGATCTGGGATTCGCCGAGGATCATGGCGTCGAGCCCCGCGGAGACGCGGTACAGATGACGCACCGCATCCCGGTCCCGGCGCGTGTACCCGTACTCGCTGGCGCTGCGACCACCGCCCAGGCGCTCCGACAGAATCGCCCACACCGCCTCCGGCACGGCCACGTCCGCTTCGGCGAGGTAGAATTCCGTACGATTGCACGTGGACAGCAGCACGCCGCCGCGCGCGCCCGCCGCCAGCACGCGCTCGAGTGACGCTGGCACTTCGCGCCGCTCGTGCGCGAATCGCTCGCGCACGTCGAGGGGCGCGGTGCGGTGGTTGACGCCGAGAACGGTGATGCTCATTGTCGCCCCGACTCAGAGAAACCGCTGGGTTCCCGGCGCCGCGAGCTTGAGCGCGACGTAGACGAGCAGCACCGCCGTGAAGCTCGCGATGCTCGCGAACGCGGCCCGCCGGCCGGCCCAGTGGCGCACCACGCGTACCCCGACGGCCCATCCCAAGACGACCCAGGTGAGCATACCCCAGACGACCTGGGCGGCATCCACCGACGCGCCGCCGGCGTAGCGCACGCCGAACCCGAGCAGCACACCCAGCGTCACGGTGGGGAATCCCAGCACGAGCGACAGATGATTCAACTGATCCAGCCGCTCCAGCGGAGGGAACAACCGGAACACGGCCCCGAAGCGCTTCGCCTTGAGCTCCCGGAACTGGAGCAGGTAGAGGGCGGCCGCGATGAACGCGAGCGCCAGCATAGCGAGGCCGAGCACGCTCACCGTGATGTGGAGGATCGACCAGGCCCCGCGCCCCGACGGCGGCGGTCCTTCGGGCGCGAGCCCGATGAGCAACGCGAGCCCGAGGAGACCGGTCGCGAGCGGACCGGTGAAGACGCCCACGGCGGACGCACCGAACAGGCCTTCGCTCGCCGCCTGCAGCGCCACGAGGAACAGGGCCAGCATCGAGAGGGTCGGGGCGACGCCCAGGAAGGATGTGACCCGTGCGATGCCAATCACATGGGCCGCGATGCCGAGCAGGGGGACCCCCAGCCTCAGGGCACGCGGTGCCGACCGGAGCCCGGCGAACGGTGCCAGCGCGAGCGCGGCGGCCAAGGCGTACAGGGCCAGCGCGATTAAA
>Ga0209808_1000598_pt1 | contig 17857 bp, 18 predicted proteins | sample GraSoiAngelo_157_FD_186171 | JGI IMG/M metagenome (GOLD analysis project Ga0209808, IMG submission 186171) | Grasslands soil microbial communities from the Angelo Coastal Reserve, California, USA - 14_1009_16_20cm (SPAdes) (version 2) | ecosystem: Environmental > Terrestrial > Soil > Grasslands ... | reverse complement strand
GCCCCTCGGCCCCGAACGGGCCGCCGCTGCCGATCGAGATGGCAGCGGAGAGGGGCTTGAGGACGGCGAGACGCGGCTCGACGCGGCTGCCCCCGATCAGGATCGACTCGATCGCCTCGGGGATGCCGTGGCCGCGGATGCGCTCGGAGCCGTAGCGCGCCATGACCCCGATCACGAGCGCGCCCCCCACCGGCACGAGGACCACGAGCGGGCCGAGCGTGCTCCCCGCCGGCGAGACGAGCGCGCTGTCCCAGCGCTGGAAGAAAAAGAGGTTCGTGAAGAGCCCGATCAGGCGGAGGAGCGCCAGCGCGACGTAGGCGGCGAGCACACCGATCCCGACCCCGGCGAGGGCCATGGGGACGACGCGCCAGGTGGCGGTGAAGTCGCCGAGGGCCGCCGCCCCCCGGGGCTCAGCGCGGGCCCGCATGCCGACCCCCCGCCCGCCGCGCCGGCGCGGGCGCGCGCACGAGCTGGCCAAGCGCGCGCACCAGCGCGGGCCCGGTCGAGCGCAGCTCGGCGCGATGAGCGAGCGTCAGGCGCAGCAGCAGCCCGTGCCCGCGCGGGGCGAGCCGCACCAGGACCCGGCGGCGGTCGCTCGCGCCGCGCGCGCGGCGCACCAGCCCGTGCGCCTCCATGCGATCGACCAGCTCGACGGCGCTGTGATGCCGGATGCCGAGCCGCGCGGCGAGGGCGCCGATCGTCGCCTCGGCGCCGCCGGGCAGGCCGCGCAGCGCGAGCAGGAGCTGGTGCTGCTGGGGCTCGAGCCCGCCCGCGCGCGCCACGGCAGCGCTGAAGGCGAGGAAGCCCCGCAGCGCGTGGCGGAACTCGGCCAGCGCCCGGTACTCCGCCAGCGTGACGTCGCGGGTGGCCACCGTCGCCCGGTTTATATCGTGTCACGATATGAATTGCCAGCGGGGCCGCCAGGGCGCGCTGCTTGCCGGCCGCGCGCGGCGAGCGTACATTCGGAGGCGTCGCACCCGAACGCAACCCGACCCGTCTTCTACCAGCCGCCCGCCGGGGCCGCGCCTCGCTCTTGGGCGTCCTCCTCGTCGCTGCGGTCGGTCTGGGGGCCGCCCCGGACGGCGCGCGCCCGGGGCCGGGAGCGCTCGTCATCCCGCGGAGCCCGCGCGTGCTCGTCTTCGCGCCGCACCCCGACGACGAGACGATCGGCGCGGGCGGGCTGATCTTCCGCTCGACCCACCGCGGCGCCCCGGTGCGCGTCGTGTTCGTCACCAACGGCGACGGCTACGAGCAGGCCGTCGAGCAGGACTTCCACGAGCAGAAGCCGCGCGACACCGACTACGTCGAGTTCGGGGAGGTGCGGCGGCGGGAGGCCGTCGCCGCGGCCCGCCACCTGGGGCTCCACCGCGGCGACCTCGTCTTCCTCGGCTTTCCCGACGGCGGACTGGCGCAGCTCTGGCAGGATCACTGGTCGCGCACCCGCCCCTACACCTCGCCCTACACCAAGGAGGACAGCCCGCCCGCGCCCGACGGCGCCGAGTACGACGGCCAGGATCTCGCCTCGCTCGTGGCCCGCGAGCTGCGCAGCTTCCGCCCGAACGTGGTCGTGATCCCGCACCCCTACGACGTCCACCTCGACCACGCGCACACGAGCTACTTCGTGATCGACGCGCTGGATGCCCTCCAGGCCGCGCACGTGCTGCCCGAGCGCCTCCTCGTGCTCACCTACCTCGTCCACCATCACACCTGGCCGAGCGCGGGGAGCGACCGCGACCGGCTCGCGCCGCCGTCCGTCAAGGAGACCCCGGACACGCTCTGGAGCGGGATCGACTTGACCCCGGCGGAGCTGGCCGCCAAGGAGGCGGCGCTCGACGAGTACCGCACCCAGCTCCCCGTGCTCGGGGACCTGCTGCACCGCTTCTGCCGCCAAAACGAGCTCTACGGGCGAGTCAAGTCGCGCGTACTCGACGGCATCGCGCAGGTGCACTGAGATGGCGGACGGGGCCGGCGCGCGCCGGATCGCCTTCCTGGACGCCTGCCGCGCGCTCGCCGTGCTCGGCATGCTGTTCGCCAACATGATGAACGTCTTCCTGCGCCGCGTGCCCGAGGTGCTCCAGCACAACGAGGGCGACGTCCTGCGTGCCTTCGACTTCCCCGCACCCGTCTTCCAGTTCCTGATCGGGGTGTCGCTCGTGCTCTTCCTGCACAAGCGCCGGACGGGCGGGCTGACGCCGTCCCGCGCGCGGCTCACCGCCGTGAAGCGCTTCGTGCTCCTGATCGGCCTCGGCATCGTGCTCGACTCGGCTCCCGCGCTGCTCCCCATGCTCAGGCTGACCGAGGGGCCGCGGTGGGGCGTGCTGCAGACGCTCGGGCTGGGCGGCGTGGTGGCCGCCGGGGCCGCGGAGCTGCCGGACGGGGCCGTGATCGCGCTCGCGCTCGGGCTCCTCGCCCTCTTCTTCCGCGGCGCGTCCGGCGAGGTGCATCACGGCCCGGTCGCCGCGCTCGCCTTCGTACCGCTCACGCTGGCAGGCCTCCTGGTCGGCCGAGGGCTCACGGCCGGCGCACCGCGACGCGCGTTTCTGGCGCGCGCGGCCGTCGTCGCCGCCGCCGCTGTCGCCTGCGCGGCGGCGGCCCGTGGGGTCGGCGTCCCCTTCAACAAGACGATCGGCACCTCGAGCTTCGTCGCGATCGCCACCGCCGCCTCGGTGGCGTTCCTGCTCGCCACCGCCGCGCTCGAGGAGCGGGGCCTCCCCTTCCCGGGCTGGCTGCTCGCCGTCGGCAGCAATGCGCTCACCGCGTGGGTGCTCCAGTACGTGCTCGTCTACTATCCCGCCTGGATCGTCTTCTGGTCGTGGCGGCGCCTGCCCCTCCTCCCCGGCATGGCGGCGGTGCTCGCCACGCTCGCCGTCCTGAGCGCGCTCACCATTGCGCTCGGGCGGCGGGGCATCCGCATTCCCATCTGACTGAACGAATCCCGAGGGCGTGGCGCGCCGGTAGGTCGCTGCAACCCGCAGGACGGGTCCGTGCCCGTCCCCCCCGCGCTCAAATCCGTTTCAGCGGCGGCGGGCAGCTTCGGCGGCTTCGACCTCTCCGTTGGGGTCCCACACAGGAACGAAGCGGCGGAACACAGACGGGTCGACTACAGGCTTCCTGATGACGACGTCGCACCCGGCGCGCAGGGCCAAATCCCTGTACTCCGGAATGCTGGCCGCGGCGCTGACGACCACGATGGCTATGTGCCTTCCTCCCTCCATCTGACGGATACGTGCGATTGCTTCGGCACCGTCCATGACGGGAGACTTGAGGTCGGTGAAAACCAAGTCTGGCCGCTCCGCACATACCGCATTGACGAGTTCCAGCCCGTTCCTCGTTTCGCGGATATCGAGATCGGCCAGTCTGCGCAGGCGGTGGCTGAGGATGCCGCGGTTGCGCTCGTTGTCGTCGGAGACGATGACCCTGGTGATCAAGGAACCCGATGCGACAGAGCAGCCCGGATGAGATCGGCCGTCCATGATGAAAGTCCAGATCTCTGCACACTTCGCACATGGACCCCCGTGTCCGCACCATTCGTGGGTGGTCTGCGGCTGCCGAGCGGTGACGGGCGGGTGGCGCGGGTTGTGGTTGTTGGCACTCATCTCGACCAGTAGCAGCTTCTCATGGCGGCAGTATGCGAGGAATTAGAGCCAGCGTTCGACCTTCTGGCGTACCAGGTCGGGATCGACAACCGGCTTGGTGATGTAGTCGTCGCAGCCGCTGGCGAGCGCCGTCTGCTTGTCACCGGCCATCACCAGCCCGGTGAGGGCGATAATGCGGATACCGTCGCCGCCTTCCATCTCGCGGATGCGCTTGGTGACCTCCCGACCGTCCATGACCGGCATCCTCAGGTCCATGAAGATCAGGTCGGGGAACTCGGCGCGCACGGCCTCGATCGCCTCCTGGCCGTTGGCGGCCTCACGGATGTCGAACTGGCCGATCTTGCGCAGGCGATGGATGAGGATGAAGCGGCAGTCCTCATTGTCCTCGACTATCAGTATTTTCTTCGGCTCACTCATGGCTAGTGCGTTCTGATGCTGAACGAGAAGCTGCGCCGGTGACGGGAGCGGAAGGTCCCCGGCGTCAGGAAGCCTCGCAGCATGTCGGCGTGCTCGTCCGTGCAACAGCCGACGCCAGTCACCGTGCCCCGATCGTCCTGCGCCACGACGCAGCGGCACGTGAGGATGGTGAAGTTCATGTCAGCCGCAACGGACTCCCTCTTGCGTATGCCCAGCGAGCATCCGCGCTCCAACGCGACCGCTCGATGCGGCCTGAGAGCGCTGAAACTGCTGCGTCGCCGCTCGGTCATGCGCGGGTGAATGGCAAGAATGATGCCTCCGCTGCGCCTGCCGTGCTGTCAGCCTGGTGCCCGTGCAAGTTGGCGAACGGGAAGCGGGAATCTACGACCAGTATTGAGTGCGGATGCTGTCTTCATCGCGCACCTCTGCCAGTCGTTGCACTGCTGCGGCGCGCCACACGAGGCAACCGCTGAAGGTTGGGCGCGTTCGGGTCCCCACCCATGGTGGACGCCATGGCATACGGTCTACGACGCACGCCCTCTTCACGATCACCATGCCGACGAGCGGTCCTTCTCCTTCACCGCATCGTCCTCGGCGATCCGTGCCCGCTTGGATCCGTCGATGCCGGGTCGCGGGCGCGATGAACCCCGCCGCCGCGAGGTCCGCGCAGAGACGCTCGATCTCGTTCCACTTCGGCGCCGAGCGCCGTCGTATCGACATCGGCTCGAGCTCGGCCGAGACTGGGCCGAGCCCAGGCGCCGTGGTCCTGCTCGGCGGCTGGGTGCGTCTCATGCCGCCGTCGCAGCGGGGGTCCCAAGGCGAAGTCTGGCGCTGGCCCTACTTCTTGATACTGTTGCTAGCGTTCCCTTGAATCTCCTCAACCGGGGGGCGAAAATGCGAAAGTGCCTCCGCTCTCAGAAGCTCAAGACGACGTTCCCCGCCGACGACCGCTTCCCGACCGACAGCGGTCCCGTGTGCTGGACGTGCCATCAGCGCCAAGAGGCAACACCCGACGAGGTGCGGGTGTTCCGTCTCTGGCGGCGCCGGGCGACGTCCCTCACGCGGTGATGAATTTGTGATTTGACTTTTGCTTGCGCCCCGTTGTAACTAATTCACAATAGTATTTCTCGTTACTTAGGCTGACGGTACAGGGTTTGCTTACGTTCGGAAACGCTAACAAGGCAGAGGACCCCCATGTCGGAAAGGGAGCACCCTGCGCCCGCGTGACGTCTCGCGACGAGGCTCATGTCGAGTTCGCCGACGTGCGCATGGCCTTCGGGCAGCGCGTAGTCTTCCGGGACCTCTCCTGCCGCTTTCCACGCGGCCGGGTGTCGGTCATCCTGGGCGGCAGCGGGTCGGGCAAGAGCACGCTGCTCAGGCTGATCGGCGGCCTGGTCCGTCCGCAGGCGGGGCGCATCGTCGTGGACGGGGACGAGATCACCACCCGCGCGGAGCGGCAGATGTATGCGGTCAGGAAGAAGCTCGGCATGATGTTCCAGGACGGCGCGCTCCTCGACTCGCTCACCGTGTTCGAGAACCTGGCCTTTCCGCTGCGCGAGCACACCGCCATGGGCGAGCGCGAGATCGCGGCCGCGGTGCACGAGAGCCTCGCCGCGGTGGGCCTGTCCAACGTCGATGACCTGCTCCCGAACCAGCTCTCGGGCGGCATGGTGAAACGCGCGTCGCTGGCGCGGGCGATCATCATGAAGCCGGTGATCCTCCTCTGCGACGAGCCCTTCTCGGGCCTAGATCCGGTGTCGGTGAAGCTCATCGAGGCGCTCCTCGTGCACGTCAACCGCCAGCTCCAGGCGACCATGATCATCGTGTCGCACCACATCCCCTCCACCATGCGCATCGCCGACCACGTCGTCCTGCTGTTGCCCGACGGCCCGGTCGAGGGCTCGCCCGCGGAGCTCCGCCGCACCACCGACCCGCGCGTCGCGGGCTTCCTCGACGAGGACGGCACGGCGGCCGAGGCGCGCGCTTGACCGCCATCGGCGACCTCGGCTTCGCCGCCGTGCGCTTCGTCACCGATCTCGGCGGGCTCGCCCACTTCGCGGCGCAGATCGGGCGTGCGGCGCTCGCCCCGCCGCTGCGCGTGCGACTCTTCCTGGACGAGCTCTTCAAGCTGGGCGTGCTCTCGCTGGTCATCATCTGCGTGTGCGGCCTGGCGGTCGGCATGGTGCTCAGCCTGCAGGGCTACAACACGCTCGTCCGCTTCGGCGCCGAGCAGTCGCTGGGCGCGGTGGTGGGCCTCTCGCTCATCCGCGAGCTCGGCCCGGTGCTGACCGCGCTCCTCGCCACCGGCCGCGCCGGCTCCGCTACCACCGCCGAGATCGGTACCATGGTCGCCACCGAGCAGCTCGACGCGCTCCGCATGATGTCGGTCGACCCGATCGACCTGGTGGCGACGCCGCGCGCGCTCGCCATGACGGCCGTCATGCCGCTCCTCTCGGCGCTCTTCATCGTGTGCGGGCTCTTCGGCGGCTACCTGGTGGGCGTGGGGCTCATGGGCGTGGACGCGGGGAGCTACATGTCGAGCCTCGAGTCGGCGGTCGACTTCCACGACGACGTGCTCGGCAGCCTGCTGAAGGCCCTCATCTTCGGCGTGCTGGTCGGGCTGGTCGCGACCTATCGGGGTCACACCACGGTCCCCACCTCGGCCGGCGTCGCCGCCGCCACCACCTCGACGGTGGTGGTCGCGTCGGTCAGCATCCTCGTCTTCGACTACTTCATCACCGCGCTGTGGGGAGTGTGAGCGGATGAGTCGCGCGCCCGTGCGTGATCTCCTGGTCGGCCTCTTCGTCCTCGCCGGGCTCGGCGCGGTCGCCTATCTCTCGTTCAGCGTGGGCGGGCTCTCCTACGGCGGCCCCCCCCGCATGCCGCTGTACGCCGACTTCGACGAGATCGGGGGCCTCAAGCCGCGTGCCCAGGTCGTCATCGCGGGCGTGAAGGTCGGCCAGATCGGCTCGATCAGGCTCGACCAGGGCTACCGCGCGCGCATCCAGCTCGACGTCGACGCGGCGCTGAAGCTCCCGATCGACACCTCCGCCTCGATCATGACCGCAGGCCTGCTCGGGGATCGCTACGTCTCCCTCCAGGTCGGCGGCGACAACAAGCTACTTCAACCGGGAGACCAGATCACGATGACCGAGTCCGCCGTCCTCCTCGAACGGGTGATCGGCAAGCTGATCTACAGCGGCGCCGATCGGGGGAAGAACCAATGAGGCCGCGGCGGATGGTCCCGCTCCTCGCCGCCGTGCTCGTGCTATCGTGGGCGGCGGCCGTGTGCGCCGCGGAGGATGTCGACACCGAGCGCGACCCGCTCGAGTGCGTGAACCGGAAGATCTTCTGGTTCAACGACAAGCTCGACGTCTACGTGCTCGCCCCGGTCGCGACCGGCTGGGAGAAGGTGTCCCCGCGCCGGGTGAGAACCTCGGTGTCGAACTTCTTCGGCAACCTCCGCTTCCCGATCGTCACGGTGAACGACCTCCTGCAGGGCAAGGTGAAGGACAGCGCCTCCGACGTGGGACGCTTTGCGGTCAACACCACGGTCGGCGTGCTCGGCTTCTTCGATCCCGCCTCGGGCTGGGGTCTCGTCAAGCACGACGAGGACTTCGGGCAGACGCTCGGCGTGTGGGGCGTGCCGCCCGGACCGTACCTGGTGCTGCCGCTCCTCGGACCGTCCGACCCGCGCGACGCGACGGGCTTCGCCGTCGACTACGCGCTCAGCGTGACGCCCTTCTTCATCGACGAGGCGATCCTGTGGGGCGCGCGCGTGGGCGACACGGTGAACGAGCGCTCCTTCGTGCTCAAGCAGGTCGAGGATGCGAAGGCGTCGGCCTTCGACTACTACACCTTCGTGCGCAACGCCTATCTCCAGCGCCGCCGCGCCCTGGTGCGCGACCTGGTGGAGGGGAGTGCGGAGGAGAGCGAGGAGCTGTACCATCCCGAGTTCGACCTGGAGGAGAAGCCATGAACAGGCGCCGTCGCACTCTCGCCGTCGTCGCGCTCGCCTCGTGCCTCGCGGGCGGGGCGCTCGCGGGCGAGAGCCCTCGTGCCATCGTCGAGAAGATGAGCCGCGCCGCAGTCGACATCCTCGGCGACAAGAGCCTCTCGAGCGACGAGAAGCGCCATCGCGTCGAGGACCTCGCCTACGCCAACGTCGACTTCGAGACCATGTCGCGCCTCGTGCTGGCCCGCCTTTGGAGCCAGCTCTCCCCCGCGCAGCAGACGGAGTTCGTGAAGCTCTTCCGGGAGCACCTGGCGCTCACCTATGGGCGCAACATCGAGAGCTACAACAACGAGAAGGTCCAGGTGGTGAGCGACCACGACGAGGGGCGCGGCGACTGGACCGTCAAGACCAAGATCCTGCGCGGCGGGGGCAGCGCCGACGTGCTGGTCGACTATCGGCTCCGCCAGGAGAACGACGCCTGGCGCATCATCGACATCGTCATCGAGCGCGTGAGCCTGGTCGCGAACTTCCGCTCCCAGTTCCAGGAGATCGTGAACAGCGGGGGACCGGCCAAGCTCCTCGACGTCCTGCGCGAGAAGAACGCGAAGGGCGAGCCGCTCAAGTCCTGAGGCCCCTCAGCTGCCCGCGACGCGCTCGCCCGGGGCCGCCGCCCCCGCGGGCGGCGCGGCCGGGCCGTTGTAGTCCATCGAGAAAACGAGCTTCGGGAACGCCTTCGGGAGCCGCATCAGGCTCGCCACGAAGACGCCGACCGCCATGCGGTCGAGCCAGGACGACGTCGGCCAGCCGAAGTGCACGTGGACTCGACGCCCCTCGAGCTCCTCGGCGAGGAGCGCGAGAATCGCGCGGATGCTCCGGTACACGCTCCCGCCCTGGATCGGGAAGCGATAGTGGTTGGGCGCCAGCTTCTCCGGGATCGGCTGGCGGGACGAGAAGAAGGTGACGAAGGCGGCGTTCGGGGAGTGGGTCTCGATGTCCAACTCGCCGGGGCGGCGGAAGTAGACGTCGAGCGGCCCGTCGGTCTCGCCCAGCGCGAGCAGCATCTCCATCGGGTAGTCGCTGCGGCGGACCTCCTTCATCTCGGGGCCGTAGCGGCGCGAGAGCGGGATGCCGAGGCCGAGGAGCACCGCCACGACGCCTCCCCAGAGCGCCACGCCGTAGGGCTTGTGCCGGGCGAGGTAGACGAAGCAGGCGACCAGGATCACCTCCAGCGCGAGCGTGCCCGCGCGCGAGGTGTGGTAGTCGCGGATCTCCTTCGTCCCCTGGAAGTAGCGGTAGATGAGCAGGCAGCCGATGTTGATGCAGAAGCTCGCGAGCAGGCCGATGGCGTACATGTCGGCGAGGATCGCCTGCGATGCTTTGGTGATCACGATGATGCCCGAGTACATGAGCCCGTTCAGGATGTGGATGCGGTAGAGGGACGCCCGGCGGTTGGTCGCGACCAGCCAGCTCAGGTTGTAGCGGTGCGCGACCCGTTCGAGCAGCTCGCTCGAGGCCACGTAGGCGGTGTTCACCGCCATGATGAGGATGACGCTGCCGAGGAGCCCCACCAGCACCCCGAAGGGGACGTTGCCGACGACCGTCGCCCAGTGGGTGATGAGGTCCTGCTCGTGCTCGGCGAATTTGATGGGGGCCGAGAGGGCGAGCGCCGAGATGAGGGGGGTGACGATCCCCACCGTGAGCGCCAGGAACCAGTACGCCTTCGAGATGTCGCGCCAGCTCTCCACCAGCCCGGCGGTCTGGATGACCGACTCGATGCCCGAGTAGGCGAGCACGCAGAACGCCACCCCGGTCGTGAGCGTGGCCATCGCGTGCGGCAAGCCGTGGTGGCGGACGTCGCGGACGACACTCGCCCCGCTCTCGTAGATGATGTGCGGGCTCTGCGGGTCGATGTGCAGGACGCCGAGCGCAATCAGGTTGAGCAGCACGATGGCGGCGACGATGAAGATGATGAAGGTGACGCGCGCATTCTCGCGGATGCCGAGGATGTTGAGCCCCGCGATGGCCCAGATGGCCGCGAAGATGAGCACGTACTGCGCAGCGGTCTCCATGGGGAGGAAGGCGGTCCCGTTGTAGACCGCGCTCACCGTCGAGATGCAGGCGGTCAGGATGTAGTCGACCATGATCGACGCGACCGCCACGAACGAGGCGACCGGGCCGAGCACGAAGTAGGAGAACGAATAGACGCCCCCGCCCCGGATGTCGTGCCGCTCGAGGATCTGCGCGATCTCGACCATGCGGGTGGAGAGGAACCGCATGAGGAGCGAGGTGATCGCGATGAAGAAGATCGCCTGGGCCCCGATGAAGCGGTGGGCCTCCGCCGGCACGTAGAAGATCGAGGTGAGCTCGTCCATCAACGTGATGAGCGCGGTGGCGAACCAGGTGAGGTACCAGCGCCCGCCCTTGGCGAAGCCGAGGAGCCCCTCGCGCTGGAGCAGGACCGCGAAGAACGCGAGCAGCCCGACGTTCAGCCAGAAGAGGGCGAGGAAGGTCATGCGAGCGCGAGCACCTCGAAGAGCTGGTCGAGCGCGGCGACCCCTTCGGCGCGCGTCCCGTCGACCGCGAGGCCGCGCGCGTTCGAGGCCGGGAGCACGCAGCGCCGGAAGCCCTGCCGCGCGGCCTCGCGGAGGCGCGCCTCCGCGCGCCCGACGGCGCGCACCTCGCCGGTGAGCCCGACCTCCCCCCACACGACCACGTCGTCGGCGAGCGCGCGGCCGCGGGCGGAGGAGGCGACCGCCGCGACCACGGCCAGGTCGGCCGCCGGCTCGTCGACGCGGAGCCCGCCCGCCACGTTCAGGAACACGTCCTGGTCGTGGAGCGGCAGCCGCATGCGCTTCTCGAGCACGGCGAGCAGGAGCGCCACGCGGCCCGGGTCGAGGCCGATGGCGGTCCGGCGCGGCATGGCGAGCCCCGAGTGCGACACGAGGGCCTGGATCTCGACCAGGAGCGGGCGGCTGCCCTCGAGCGTCGCGAGCACCGCCGAGCCCGGCGCGCCGACCGGCCGCTCGGCGAGGAAGGCGGCCGACGGGTTCGGGACCTCGGCGAGCCCGCCCTCCCCCATCTCGAACACCGCCACCTCGTTGGTCGAGCCGAAGCGGTTCTTGACGGCGCGCAGCACGCGTAGCGCATGCGCGCCGTCGCCCTCGAAGTAGAGGACGGTGTCGACCAGGTGCTCGAGCACGCGCGGGCCGGCGAGCGTGCCCTCCTTGGTCACGTGGCCGATGAGAAAGCAGGCGACACCGCTCGCCTTCGCGCGCGCGACCAGCAGCGCCGCCGACTCGCGCACCTGTCCCACGCTGCCGGGCGCGGAGCCGAGGGCGCCGGTGTGGAGCGTCTGGATCGAGTCGACGACGACGGCGGCGGGATGCGTCTCGCCGATCAGCTCCGCCACTGCCTCGGCCGCCGTCTCGGCGACGACGAGCACGCCCGCCTCGGCCATGCCGAGGCGGTCGGCGCGCAGCCGCACCTGCTCCGGCGACTCCTCGCCCGCGACGTAGAGGACGGGCAGGCCCTGGCGCGCGAGCGCGCCGCAGGCCTGGAGGGCGAGCGTCGACTTTCCGATCCCCGGGTCGCCGCCCACCAGCACGACCGAGCCTGCGACGAGCCCGCCGCCCAGCACGCGGTCCAGCTCCGCGAGACCGGTGGTGCGGCGGAGCGCCGCGCCGGCGGTGACGGCGGCGAGCGGCCGCGGCTTCTGGCCGCTCGCCGTGCCGGCGCGCGCGCCGCGGGCGCGCGGATCGCGGAGCACCTCCTCGACCATCGTGCTCCACGCGCCGCAGCCCGGGCACTGCCCGAGCCAGCGCGGCGCCGCGTGGCCGCACTGCTGGCAGACGAAGGCCGACCGCCGCGTCTTGTCAACCATGAGGGCGCTCCAGGTTGACAAGGGCGGGCGCACCCGGCATGACCCCCGCGTGCGAGTCCTCGCCGCGGAGCTCGCGGCCCTCGAGGACGCGGGCCTCCGCCGCCGCCTGCGCCCGCTCGCCAGCGCCTCCGACGCCGAGGTGCTGCTCGACGGCCGCCGCGTCCTCCTCCTCTCCTCCAACAACTACCTCGGGCTCGCCACCCACCCGGCCGTGAAGGCGGCCGCGTGCGCGGCGATCGAGCGCTGGGGCTGCGGCACGGGCGCCTCCCGCTTGATCGCCGGGCACCTCGAGCTGCACGCCGAGGTCGAGGCGAAGCTGGCGGCGCTCAAGGGCACCGAGGCGGCGCTCCTCTTTCCCTCCGGCTACCAGGCGAACGTGGGCGCGATCACGACGCTCGTCGGCCGCGGCGACCACGTCTTCAGCGATGCCCTCAACCACGCGAGCATCGTCGACGGGTGCCGGCTCTCGCGGGCCAGCGTCCACGTCTACCCCCACCGCGACGTGCAAACCCTGGAGGCCGAGCTCGCCGCCACTGCGCGGGGCGGTCGCCGGCTCATCGTGACCGACTCGGTCTTTTCCATGGACGGCGACCGGGCACCGCTCGAGGCGCTGGCCGCGCTCGCGGAGCATTACCACAGCTGGCTCATGGTAGACGAGGCCCACGCGACCGGCGTGCTCGGCCCCGGCGGCGCCGGCCTCGCCGAAGCCGAGGGCCTGGGCGCGCGCGTCACCGTCCACATGGGGACGCTCGGCAAGGCGCTCGGCGCCGCAGGCGCCTACGTCGCGGGAGCGCGCGCGCTGGTCGACCTGCTGGTGAACCGTGCGCGCACCTTCATCTACACGACCGGGCTCGCGCCGGCGGCGGTGGCCGCGGCCGGGGCGGCGCTGGAGGTGGTGGCGACGGAGCCGGAGCGGCGCGCGGCGCTCGTGCAGAACGCCGCCACCCTGCGCGACGGCCTCCGCGCCCTCGGCCTCGACGCGCGCGGCGACACGCACATCGTGCCGCTCATGGTGGGCGACAACCGCGCCGCGCTGGCATTCGCCGACGCGCTGCTCGCGCGCGACGTGCATGCGCTCGCGATCCGCCCGCCGACCGTGCCGCCGGGGACGGCGCGGCTCCGCGTCACGCCCATGGCCACGCACACGGCGGCGCAGCTCGAGCGCGCGCTCGCGGCCTTCGCCGACGCCGCGCGCGCGACCGGGTGCCAGCCATGACCGACACCGCAACCCTCGCCGCCTGGGACCGGCGCCACCTCTGGCACCCGTTCACGCAGATGGCGGACTGGCTCGCCGAGGAGCCGCTCGTGATCGCCGAGGCGGAGGGCACGACGCTGGTCGACACGCGGGGGCGGCGCTACCTCGACGGCGTCTCCTCGCTCTGGTGCAACGTGCACGGGCACCGCCACCCGGCGCTCGACGCGGCGCTCGGCGCGCAGCTCGCGCGCGTCGCGCACTCGACGCTGCTCGGGCTCGCCAACGTGCCCTCGATCGAGCTCGCCCGCGCGCTGATCGAGATCGCGCCGCCCGGGCTGACGCGCGTCTTCTACTCGGACGCGGGCGCCACCGCGGTCGAGGCGGCGCTCCGCATCGCGCTCCAGTACCACCAGCTGCGCGGCGAGCCGGCGCGCACGCGCTTCGCGTCGCTGGTCGAGGCCTACCACGGCGACACGCTCGGCGCGGTCGGCGTCGGCTACTCGGAGACGTTCCATCGTTTCGTGGCCGGCGCGGTCGCGCCCGCCGTGCGGCTGACGCCGCCGCACGTCTTTCGCTGGCAGCGCGGCATGGACGCGGCGGCGGCGCTCGCCGCCGCCCTCGAGGAGGCCGAGCGGACGCTCGCCGCCCACGGCCCGACCCTCGCCGCCGTCATCGTCGAGCCGCTGGTGCAGGGCGCGGCAGGGATGTGGGTCCACCCGCCGGCGTATCTGCGCGCGCTCCACGACCTCGCGCACCGCCACGGCACGCTGCTCATCGCCGACGAGGTGGCGACCGGCTTCGGGCGGACGGGACGGATGTTCGCCTGCGAGCACGCCGGTATCACGCCCGATCTCATGTGCCTCGCGAAGGGCATCAGCGGCGGCTACCTGCCGCTCGCCGCGACGCTCGCGACCGAGGAGGTGTTCGGGGCCTTCCTCGGCCCCTACGAGGAGTTCCGTGCGTTCTTCCATGGCCACACCTACACGGGGAACCCGCTCGGCTGCGCGGTCGCCCTGGCGAGTCTGCGGCTCTTCCGCGAAGAACGCACGCTCGAGCGTCTCGCGCCCAAGATCGCCCGCCTCCGCGAGCGGCTGGCGGCCGAGATCGCGCCGCTTGAACACGTGGGGGACGTGCGGCAGCAAGGAGTCATGGTCGGCATCGAGCTGGTGGCGGAGCGCGCGGGGCGTGTCCCCTACCCGCCCGCCGCGCGCATCGGCCAGCGCGTGGTGCGTGCGGCGCGGGCGCGGGGGGTGATCCTCCGCCCGCTCGGCAACGTGATCGTGCTCATGCCGGCGCTGGCCATCGCGTCCGCGGAGCTGGAGCGGCTGGTCGACGTCGCGCGCGAGGCGATTCAGGAGGTCACGGGCGCGTGACGCGCCCTCCTCGCGAGGACACGGGAGCGTGAGCGCCCTCTTCGTCACCGGCACCGACACGGGCGTCGGCAAGACGTTCGTCGCGTGCGCGCTCGCGACCGCGCTCCGGCAGCGGGGCCGGCGCGTCGCGGTGATGAAGCCGGTCGAGACCGGGGTCGAGGGCGAGCCGGCCGACGCGCTCGCGCTCCGCGCCGCCGCCGCCGATCCCGCGCCGCTCGACGACATCTGCCCCTATCGCCTGCGCGCGCCGCTCGCGCCCGCCGTCGCCGCCCGGCTCGAGGGAGTGACCATCGACGTGGCGCGCCTGGTCGCGCTCGTCGCCCGCCGCCGCCAGGAGGCCGATCTGCTCCTCGTCGAGGGCGCCGGCGGGCTCCTCGTCCCCCTCGACGCGCAAACCACCTGGGCGGAGCTGGCGGTGCGGACCGGGCTGCCGCTCCTGATCGTGGGCGCGAACCGCCTCGGCACGGTGAACCACTGCGCGCTGACGGCGCGCGTCGCGGCGGCCGCCGGGCTCGTGGTGCACGGCTTCGTGCTCTCGCAGCCGGCGGCGGAGACCGACGTGTCCGCCGCGACCAACGCCGAGACGATCGCGACGCTCACGGGGCTGCGCTGCTTGCGCGTCCTGCCGCACTGCGCGCGGGAGGAGGCCACTAGCGCACTCGACGCCGCGACGCAGATGCCATGAGTCGCCGGGGCCAAGGCGCCGGCCGAGGCCATCCGCGCGCTCGGCCCGGAGCCCTTGTTTCGGGCGCGACCGCTCGTTGATGATCGTCCGGCGATTCTGAGACCCGAGAAGGACCCCCGCCCAACTGGCGCCCGCTGATGACCGGCGCTCTCATTCAGGCGCCGCCGTCCTCTCCGGAGAAGGACAGCAGACCGACCCGCGGCTCTCAACTAACAGCATCCAGGATCGGGAGCAGGCGTAGTACCGCTTCCCCCTCTTCGCAGCAGTGCCTGAGCCCATGCCTTCCAGCTCTCGGACATCCCCGGCACCGCGAGCAGTCGCCCGGCCTCCTGGCGATCGCGGGAGTAGATGCGAAACACATCGCGGACGCTCAGGCCCTGGTTCGGACGTCCGACCACCCGGATCTCGTCGCCGGCGGCCACCGAACCCTCGGAAAGGATTCGCAGATACGCTCCGGGACGTAACGCCTCGGTGAAGCGTCGGACGAAGCCCATATCGTCCATCCGGACGCCGAGCCGCCAGCAGGGCACGCGGGGTTCGGAGACCTCGAGCAGCGTGGTCCCGACCTCCCAGCGCTCGCCGACGAGCGCCCCGTTCACCTCGATCCCCTCCGTGGTCAGGTTCTCGCCGAACTGCCCGACCGGCAACGATCGGCCGAGCTCGCTCTCCCACCACCGCAAATCTTCGATCGCATAGGCGTAGATGGCCTTGTCGACGCCTCCGTGCGCCTTCCGGTCAGCCTGATCGTCGCCCTCGAGATTCACACCTCGGGCAGCAACCCGACCAACGACGGGAGACTTCCAGATGGCGCTCCGAACCTGGCGGCCGTTGAACTCGAAGGTACGCGGCCTCCCGACGTTGACGGAGAGCACTCGTCCCTCGGAACTCGCCATTTCCCCTTCCTTCCCGCCGCGGGGAACCCCGCGGCTCGTGCATCTCATATCCGGACCGCACGCCCGAGGCGATCACGGTCCCCGGGGTTGGATTCGAAAGGGTAGACCACTCACATCGTCAGCACCACCCGGAACTCGGCCTTGCCGCTCATCATGCGGGCGTAGGCCTCGCTCGCCTTCGCCAGCGGGAATTTCTCGATCATGGGCCGGACGCCCGTGAGCACCGCGAAGCGCAGCGCGTCCTCAGAATCGGCTGGGGTGCCGGCCGACCAGCCCTGAATGCTCTTTCGCCCGAAGATCAGCTGAACGGGCGTCACCTCGATCGGGTCTGTGGTCGCACCTATCACCATCATCCGGCCGTTCTCGCCGAGGCCGTCGATCAGCGACGACATGGCCTTCGAGCTCGGCGCGGTGGCCAGGATCACGCGCGCGCCGCCGAGTTTCTGCAATTCGGCCGCCGCGTTGGTCGCCGCGCTGTCGATATACACGCTCGCGCCGAGCTTCGTCGCGAGCGCGGCATTTCCCGGGCCGCGTCCGATGGCGGCTACCCGGTAGCCGAACTTCTGCGCGAACTGGATCCCGAGATGGCCGAGCCCGCCGATGCCCTGGACGGCCACCAGGTCGCTCGGCAGCGCCCCGCCGTGGCGAAGCGCGTTGAACGTGGTGATCCCAGCGCAGAGGAGCGGCGCCGCCTCCGCGGCGTCGAGCGACTCCGGCACCGCCGCGACCGCGTCCACCGGCGCCACCATGTATTCCTGATAGCCGCCGTCATAGCTGATCCCGGCAATTTTCACGTTCACGCAGTTGGTAAAATCGCCCCGGCGGCACGGCAGGCACGTGCCGTCCTGCCCGCCGTGCCAGCCGACGCCCACGCGCTGGCCCTTCTTCCATTGCGTCACGCCGGCGCCGACGTCGTCGATGACGCCTGCTACCTCGTGGCCCGGCACGCGCGGATAGGCGATGCCGGGCAGGCCGCCCTCCTTGGTGAGCACATCGCTGTGGCACACGCCGCACGCCTCGACGCGAATTCGCACCTGGCCCGCGCCCGGCTGTGGAATCTCCCGCTCCACGATCTCGAAGTCCGCGCCCGCCTTCGGCACCTGCACGGCTTTCATCTTCGCCATCGGCTCTCTCCTTCGTCGTTCGAGTAGTGGCTCCGGCATGCCATTCCCACGCATTTGGGATGCGTGGGGGACGCGAAGGGTTCGCGCCGCCGCGAAACCTGCCCTCTTCCCAAAATGCGGCCGAGCACGCGCCGCGACCGTCGTGCGGGGTCGCCCACAAGCGGCCGCCGTGTGCCTCGATAATCGTGAACCGGCGGTGAGTGGCTGGTTGACTTCGTGCGCGATGGAGGCCGTTAGCTCCCCCATGGTCATGACCCGCGAGAGGTGGGACAGTGCCGCCTGGGTCTGGCGCAGCGCCTCCTTGGCCCGCTTCCGTTCGGTGATATCCTCCACCACCCCAATCCCGAACAGAGGCTCGCCCCTCTCGTCGCGCACGAGGGACACGGTCAGGTGCCCCCAAACCAGACGGCCGTCTTTTCCGTAGCAGCGCTTTTCAATGTGATAGTTCTCTCGTTCGCCACTGATCACTTCGGTAAACACGTGTCAATTCCGCTCCACATCATCCGCGTGCGTGAGCTGCGTAAATGGCATGTCGCGGAGCTCCTCCGCACTGTAGGTCGATAGGAGCGACAACCGGGACAGTTGTCAGAACGCTGGAAGGCGGACGCTGGCCCCGGGCCCCCCGGCTCGCGCGGCCCGCTCGAGGCGGTCGGGATTGCGGCCGGTCAGGACGACGCTGGCGCCCTCGGCGCGGGCTCGCCGGGCCGTCTCGAGCCCGGTGCCGGCGCTGCCGCCGATC
>Ga0209808_1000594_pt1 | contig 17894 bp, 20 predicted proteins | sample GraSoiAngelo_157_FD_186171 | JGI IMG/M metagenome (GOLD analysis project Ga0209808, IMG submission 186171) | Grasslands soil microbial communities from the Angelo Coastal Reserve, California, USA - 14_1009_16_20cm (SPAdes) (version 2) | ecosystem: Environmental > Terrestrial > Soil > Grasslands ... | reverse complement strand
GTGGTTCGGATAGAGCCGGGAGAGGGTGGCGGCGTCGAACGGCGTATGCGAGCCGTAGAGGAAGCACAGTCCCGGACCCGAGTTGACGCCGTTGTCGACGGCCGTCGGTACGGCCTGCTGCGAGAGTTGGATGCCACCGGTCGAGAGACCCAGGCTCGTGCGCTCGAGGACGACCGGCGGTCCCGCGGACAGGACGTTGACCCGCGGCGCGGTCGGCGGCGGCGTGCCGTCCGTCACCCAGCGCGACACGTGCTCGTAGACCGCGTTCAGCACGTGGAAGGCCGGGGTATGGCTCAACGCCGGCTGTTGGGTGCACAGCTGCGGCGTCGGCGGCGGAAGACTGTCCCGTGTGACGAGAAGGACCCGCAGCGCGAAGTCAGAGAACGCAACGTGTGAGGCTCCCGCGACCTCCCAGGTGCGCAGATGATCCGAGTCGTCCTGGCGCGCGGCGACCTCGCCGAGAAACAGGAGATCGGTCTCGGTGTCCACCTTGAACACCTTGACTCCGAGATCCGTGCGTAATTTCCCGCCGAGACCCAGGTACAGGACGTACCCGTCGAAGACCTCGGCGATCTTATGGATCGAATTGTGGTACGTGACGAGGCGTCCTTGAGATTGCGAGGCGCCGATCGCGACGACGCGTTGCACCGGCAACCCGCCGAGGATGCTGGCGCCCACGGGGGTCCGGATCGCCTGGGCGGCTTGCGAGAAGACGTCGTACGACAGCCCGTCGTTCCCGACCGTCCCGTGATCGGTGACATCGAGGGTCCCGTACCGAGCGGGGCTCCACGCGATGAGACCGGCTGGGCCGTGAATGCCGACTCGCTGCGCGGAGACGCCGACGTAGGCGTAGCCCGCCCGTATCAGGTGATCCTGCGACGCCCGGAACATCACGTCATTGTTGTAGCCGCTCGTCACGTTGACCCACTCGACGAGCACGGTTCCGTTGAACTTCGCGGCCGAGGTCGGCCGGCGGACGATGACGCGGGACTTGTACGGATGCCCGCTGGACTGGACCGTCGCCGTGGTCAGGGGCGGTGTGTTGTAGACGTTCGCCGTGCCTGAAAAGAAATATTCTTCTTCGACATACCCGAGACTGGCGAGGTCGAGCGGAGTCGCCACCTGGGGATAATCGTGCGATGGGTCGCCGGGCGGCGCGTTCGCAGGGATCGGCCCCGTGACCGTCGGGCTCGGAACGAGAGCGGCGGCGGCGGTGCCCCCGAAGGCCGCCACCCCGAGGACGACGAGGAAAGCGACCGCGAATGCGCGCGCGCGCGCACCAATTGACCCGAGTCGATCTTGCATTGTCGGCTCCATGTTGCGTGTGGCGAAGTTCGACGAGACGGACTAGCGCTTGGAGGTCTGCTTGAAGTGCGCGGCGAGTGCGTCCATGACGCGGGCCAGCGCTTCGCTCTCGGTGCGGCCGGTGGCGGTGACCCTGTACTCGACCGCCTCGGCCACCCACTCACCGACGTCGTTCTTGTAGACTTCCACCTCGAAGCGCATCGGCCGGCAGTCTAGCACGGTGTATCATCGGACAACTTCCGACGGGAGGGCCGCCATGTCGGGCTTCGTCACGCGTGACGAGACGCTGCCGCCGACCTACTCGCAGGCGCTCGAGTCGCACTCGCTGCCACCGCTGTGGACTGCGCTGCACGTGCTGCTGCCGAAGGAGCGCGGCACCGCCGCCGTGCCGCATCGCTGGTCGTGGCGCGAGGCGCGGCCGCTGCTGCACGAGGCGGCGCGGCTGGTGCCCATCGAGCAGGCCGAGCGCCGCGTGCTCGTGCTCGAGAACCCCGGCCTGAAGGGCACCTACTCGATCACCTCCACGCTCTACGCCGGCCTGCAGGTGATCCTGCCGGGCGAGGTGGCGCCGAGCCACCACCACACGCCGGCCGCGCTGCGGCTGGTGGTCGAGGGCGAGGGCGCCTTCACCACGGTGGACGGGATCAAGTGCGTCATGGAGCGCGGCGACTTCATCATCACGCCGCCGATGCGCTGGCACGATCACGGCCACGAGGGCCGGACGCCCGTCGTGTGGCTCGACGGCCTCGACATCCCGCTCGTGCGTGCGTTCGACGCGTCGTGGGTGTCGGCGCTGCGCCCGGCGCGGCCGCCGGCGCCGGCGAACGACGCGGCGCAGGCGGAGTTCCGCTGGCCGTGGAAGAGCATGCGACGCGCGCTCGAGCAGTCGGCGGCGAGCACGCCGAAGGACCGCCTGGTCACGCGCGCGTACGTGACGCCGACGGGCGCGCCGCCGCTGACCACGATGGGCGCCGACGCGCACTGGCTGCGCCCGGGCGAGCGGGCGCGTGCCGGCCGCTCCACGGCCGGCCGCGTCTTCCACGTGATCGAGGGCCGCGGCACGAGCCGAGTCGGCGAGGCCGAGCTGACGTGGGAACCGGGCGACACGTTCGTGGCGCCGCCCTGGCACTGGATCGAGCACGACAACGGCAGCGCCGGCGAGCACGCGTGCCTGTTCTCGTTCAACGACGAGCCGGCGATTCGCGCGCTCGGCCTCTGGCAGGAACAGCGCCGCTGACCACGCAAACGTTGCGCGGCTGCTTTCTGACCGCGCTGCTCGTCGCGGCGTGCGCTCCGGCGATGGCCACACAGATCAGTGTCGATCCGCGGGTCGAGGAGGAGGTGGGGCGCGGTCGCAGCCGCGTCCTCGTCGAGCTCCGATTGCCCGGCGGCGTCCGGCCCGAAGGCGAGCAGCGCCAGGCCATCGCGCGCGCCCAGGACGAGGTCCTCTCGCGTCTGAGCGGCACGGACTTCACGCTCGTCCGCCGGTTCGCGAGCACGCCATTCCTCGCGCTCGAGGTCGGCCCCTCCGCGCTCGCCGCGCTGAGAACAATGGGGGACGTCGTCGTCCGCGTCATCGCGGATGCCGTGCTGCCGCCTGCCGGAGGCTCGACACCCCGACGCTGAGCGTGCAGAACTAGGCGGCGGGGTCGGCCGCACGCCAGGAGAGCACGCGGTCGGCCTGTAGCCGCAGCACCGCGCCGTCGCGCTCGAGGTTCATCGTGCGGTACTGCGGGTACTTCGCGCGCAGCAGCTCGAGCGCGCGCGTGAAGTCGGCGCCGGCGCCGAGCACCGCGGCGCGGCCCTCGACGCTCACCCACGCCAGGCGCGTCCAGTCCTCGTCCCAGACGTCGACGAGCAAGGAGGCGTGCGGGTTCTCACGGACGTTGCGCAGCCGCCGCAGCTCGCGCGTGCGCTTGGGCTTGTCGTCCACGGCCGAGAACAGCGCGGCGCCGTCGAAGGCGAAGCATACGGGAACGAGCAGGGGACGGCCGCCGGCGTCGGCGGTCGCCAGCCGGCCGACGCGGGCCTCGCGGAGCATCGCGAGGGCCCACGCCGGCGGCTCAGTCACGGGCGGGCTTACCGAATCAGCTTCGCGTACTGGTCGAGCAGCGGCAGGACCTTGTCGCGCGGCTCCGGCGGCAGCAGGAAAATCGAGCGCGTGACGCCGGCGGCCGCGAAGTCGTCGAGCACCTTCTTGTCCGGCGGCGTCGCGAACGCGGAGACGGTGAGCGTCTTCATGTCGCGTCCCGCCTTCGCCGCGCGGGCTTTGAGATCCTTCAATCCCTCCAGCACCTTCTCGGGCGCGCGGCCGCGCGGGTACCAGCCGTCGCAGAAGTCCACCACACGCTGCAATGTATAGCCGCTCTCACCGCCGAGCAGGATGGGCGGGTATGGTTTCTGCTCGGGCTTGGGCCACGCCCAGATCGGATCGAAGTTGACGAACTGGCCGTGGAACTCGGCGACGTCCTTCGTCCAGATCTCCTTCATCGCGCGCACCTGCTCCTCGAGCCGCTTGAAGCGCGACTTGAATTCCGTGCCGTGGTGCTCCATCTCCTCGGCGTTCCAGCCGCCGCCCAGGCCGAACTCGAAGCGCCCGTGCGAGAGCAGGTCGAGGCTCGCGACGGACTTGGCCGTCGTGATCGTGTCGCGCTCGATGATCAAGCAGATGCCGGTGCCGACCCTCAGCGTCTTCGTCGCGGCCGCCGCGGCGGTCAGCGCCACGAACGGGTCCAGTGTGTGCTTGTATTGCTCCGGCAGCTGCTGACCGCCCGCGAACGCGCTGCGCCGGCTGGTGGGAATGTGCGTGTGCTCGGGCACCCACAACGACTCGAAGTTGCGCGCCTCGGCCTCGCGCGCCAGCTCGTCGATGCGGATCGCGTACTCGGTGGCGAAGATGCAGAGTCCGATCTTCATTGCCGGTCCTCCTGGATTCATCGGGTCGGGGTGGCGCCGGGCGCCGGCGTCAGGCCCACCGGGCTGGGCACGAGGCCCACCGGGCTGGGCACGAGCGAAAAGTGCGTGTGGGTGGCGAGCCAGCGACCGTGGCGCCGCTCGAAGGCCAGCGTGCAGCGGCCGGGGCGGGGGAAGGTGCCGCCATCTGGCAGGGTGCCGAGCGAGTCCCAGGTGGCGGCGATCCAGCCGCGGTCGCCGGCCACGGCGCCGCGCGCGCGGTCCACGTCGAGGGTGAAGTCGCGGATGACGGGCCACACGCGGCGCCACTGCTCCTTCTCGACGACGTCGAGCCCCTGGACGAACGGCGCGACCGTGCCGAAGGCGACGATGTCCGGCGCGCAGAGCGTGCGACCGCCGGGGAAGTCCACCGCGCGCACGCACGTTTGCCAGGCGCGGAGCCAATCGCGAAGCGGCGCGAGGTCGTCGGCCGCCATCAGGACGGGAAGATCGCGTCGGGCATGAAGGCGGAGACGATCCAGTTTGGCGCGTCCACGATCTCGCTGATCTTGAGGTCGGCGGCCACCGAGCAGATCACGTACGCCTCCTCGCGCGAGAAGCCGCGCGTCTCCACCAGATGGTCGACCATGTAGCGCACCGCCTGCTGCGCGGCGGCGAAGAGATCGGGCCCGTGCGCGGTCGTCGCGTAGTGCGCTCCGTGGTTGGTCGCGTGCGACGGCGGCGCGGGCGTCACGAGCTGCGGCTCGGCGAGCCGCCGGCCCGAACGCAGCCCGAAGCGGAGTGTGACGCGCCCCATCATCTCGACGGCGGTCACGCAGACCTCGCCGTCGCCCTGGGCGGCGTGGGCGTCGCCGACGCTGAACAGCGCACCGTCGACCAGCACGGGCAGGAAGAGCGTCGCGCCGGCGACGAGCTGCTTGATGTCCATGTTGCCGCCCGCGCGCCGCGGCGGCATCGTGCTGTGACTGCCCGGCTCGTCGAGCGCCACGCCCATGACGCCGGGGAACGGCGCCAGCGGCACCGCCACGCGGTGGTCCATGCGTGCGTGCCGTCCATCGGAGATGTCCCAGATCTGTAAGAACGGCTTGGCGAAGTCGGTCTCGGGCAACAGCCCGCGCCCGGGACGGATGGCCGTCCAGCCGAAGTCCGCACCAGGCTGCACGTCGAGGATCTCGATCACCAGCGTGTCGCCGGGGCGCGCCCCGCGGACCTTCACGGGACCGGTGAGCGGGTGGCCGCGGAACGGACCGCGGCGCAGGACGTCGTCGTTGGTCGAGGCCTTCGAGTAGAAGCGGTTGGCGGCGTCGCGCGTCTCGAACTCGACGGTGTCGCCGGGCTCGACCTCCAGCCGCGGCGGCAGCGCGTTGTTCCACTCCTGGTGGATCTCCTCGTGGCCGAGGTGGTGGGTCTTCACGCGGCGAGCTCGGTCCAGGCCACCATGCCGGTGCCCGAGCGCCAGGCGATGGCCGGCATGTAGGCAAGCACGTCGGCGGGACCGCGCGTGAACGCCAGCGCCACGATCCACGCCAGCAGCTCCGCGGTGCCGCCGGAGCCGGCGGCCTCCATGCGTGGGAGCGTGCACTCGCGCAAGAGGCGCTCATGATCGCCGAGCTTGAGCAGATCGAGGAACCAGCGGTCGAACTCCTCGTCCACCCAGAAGTAGCGCGGGCCGCCGGGCTCGTGCGAGAGCCCGCCGGTGGCGACGACGGCCACGCGCAGCGGCGCCGGATAGGCGCGAATGATTTCACGGAGCAGGACGCCGACCCAGTAGGCGCGCTCGGGGCGCGGGATCGGCGGCACCGTGCAGTTCATGGTGATGGGCACCAGGCGAAAGCGCGCGTCGGGGTTCAGGTAGTGCGTCGGAACCGAGATGCCGTCGTCGAACTGCATCGCGTCGCCGAGGTGCGCCAGGGCGAGCCCGCGCCGCGCGCCCTCGTTGACGAGGAAGCGCGCGAGGCCCGGCTCACCCGCCACGCGATACTTTTCCATCCCCAGCCACTCGTCGAACCAGTCGGCGGGCCCCACGTGCTCGCCGCCGATGCCGACCGTGTACTCGGGCACGTTGTTCATCGGCCAGTTGAGCAGGTGATCGTTGCTGAGCATCACCAGCACGTCGGGCTGCGCGGCCTCGAGCCGGCGCCGCATCTCCGCCGTCGCGCCCAGCGCGAGCTGCTGGTGTTCCTCCGAGGCGCGATCGAACCAGCCGGTGAGGCCGGGCGAGTGCGTCATGGCCATGGCCGCGACGATCTCGGCCATGCTCAGCGTCCCTCGACACGCTGCTGCAGCGCCATGGCCTCGGCCGTCTCGCGCGGGAACGCGCGCTTGTAGCACTCGAGCGCGGCGCTCGCGTTGCTGTTCTGCGCGGCGCCGAAGAAGAGGCGCAGGATCTGCGGCACGTAGTACTGGTGGACGCCGAGATCCATGAGCCGCCGCGGATCCTTGGCCTGGACGGCGTCGATCTCCGCGCGGCTCAGCCCGAACTCGCGCGCGAGAGCCTCGAAGTCGGTCAGCCAGCGCTCGCGCAGCCGCGCGTCGCGGCGTACGTGGAATATCATCTGATTCAGCGGCAGGGTCTTGTCGCAGCGCTCGACGTTACCCATCGGCCGATCCCTTGAGCACCCTGGGATTCACCTTCAGGAACATGATCACGCAGCGCTCCGTCCCGAGGTTGCGAACGTCGTGCGGCACGCTGTTCGGGAACGTCACGATCGATCCCGCCCGCACCACGACCTCGCGACCGTCGATGGACATGTTCGCCGTGCCCTGCAGCACGAAGATCGCCTCTTCCTCCTTGGGATGGCTGTGCATGACCGTGGACTGGCCGGGCTCGTAGCAGGCGATCTCCGACCAGAGCTGGTCGGTCTTGAAGAGCATCTTGCGCACGCGCTTGTCGGGGGCGAAGGCTTTCAATGCGTGCAGGTCGAACACCTGCGCGACGCCCCTCTTGGCCGCGACCGCAACGTCCTCGTTCATGGCGCCTCCTGCGGCTGAGTGGCGCCTAGTGTACCGCGGGCGCACGAATCGATCCTGCGCGCCGCGGCATCTTCATGGATAGGAGGCGAAGACCATGGTGCAGGCGTTGATCGCTCCCGTGTTGCTGGCGACGGCCGTCGGCGTGTGGCTGGCGTGGCTCAAGCGGCGCGAGCGGGCGGAGGATCGCGCGCTGACCGTGCGCGCGGAGATCCAGAGCGCCGTCAATCGCGCGCTGGAGGGTGAGTCGCTGCTCGCCGTACAGGTCGAGCCGGCCTCCAGTTTTCATCCCGGACGCGTGGTGCTGTCCACGCCGATGGGCTACGAGTGGCTCGTGCACGAGGCGTGGAATCCCGTGATCGAGCACGCGCCCAAAGAGTACGAGGTCGTGCTGCGCCACGCCGCGTGACGCCGTTCCGCATGGTCTGTTTCTGATCACCGCTGGTGATCAGAAACCGACCGGCGGCCACGTTCTGACCATCCATTCTCCGACCTAAATCGCATATTATCGCGTACTTACATGTCTCGGCCGATCTGGTACCGCGCTTGCGTTTGTACCCCAACCATGGTCGACGTGATCGTCAGAATCACGGGGCTGGTGGTGCTGGCCGTCGGGGTGCTGAACCTGGCGCATGGGGCGCTGGTGACCGCGCGGTTGGTGGCGCATGTCACGCGACGTTACCCGCACCTCCGGCTTGACCTCTGGCTTCCCCGCTGGGCAGACGCGCGAGACGCGCAGGCCTGGCTCGCGACCTGGCGCGGAGTTCTTCGCTCCGGTGATCCGACAATGGCGGCCATCCGCACGGACGGCCGAATCGTCATAGCCCGCCACGTACAACTCATGCTGTCGTCACAGGCGTGGGTGATGGTGGCGGCCACGATGGTGCCGCGGCTCTCGTAGCTTCGGTGCCAGCCCGGAGGCGGCCGGCGGTGGCGCGACCACGACCGTCTCCGGGCTCAATCTTTTTAGAGGGGGCCACGGCTTTGCCGGGGCCCCCGAACGTTTGGGGGTGTGGGGGCCATTTCGAGGCCCCCACGTTCATCTAATCGGTGGGATTCACCATCAGGCGCACCGTCACGCGGCGCAGCTTCGCGTGCTCGTTGCTCGCGGCCTCGAGCGCGCCCAACCCCACCGAGTGGACGCGGGCGATGTCCGCGCCGTTGCCGATCAGGTAGCGGCGCACCGACTCCACGCGTCGCTGGCTCAGTCCCACGTTGTAGTCGCGCGTCCCCGTGGGGTCGGTGTATCCCTCGAGGTCCACGCTGAGGTCCGGGTTCGTCTGCAGCTCCTTCACGACGCCCAGCAGCGCGGTCTGCGCGCCGTCCGACAGGTCGCTGCGGTCGAAGCCGAACTGCACGTGCAGCGTCTCGACCACCGTGCGCTTGTTGCGGCCGGTCCACAGACGCGTGAGGCGCCCGTTGACATCGTCGGCGCGGCCGAACGCGGCATCGGCACGGCCCTGCGCGACGCGGCTGGCATCGCCGACCTCGCGCACCGCGCCGTCCACGCGCGCGAAGCGCTCGTCCATCTGCGCCTGTTTCTGGCCGAACACGTCGTTGACCCAGCCCTTCGTCGCGCAGCCCGCCGTCGCCGCCGCGGCGAGCGCGAGCGGCACGCTCCACGTCACGATCCGTCTCATGGTCTGTCCTCCTGTCCGGAAATCCCGCGCTGAGCGCCTGGAAATGCCGGGCCCGGCTGCAACGCGCGAGCCAAGCGCAAATGCGCGAGTTTTCGCGGCCGGCGGTGTCGCGCGCGTGCGCGGCCGTGACACTCGCGTCAGAGCGGTGACGGACGGGAGACAGCCGCGAGGGAACGAAAGTTTTTCCGTGCGCGGGCGCTCGCGGCGCGGCGGCCGACGCGGCCGACCTCGTCGGCGCGCACGCCGCCCCGCCCTGCCCTTGACATCGAGGCCCTTTGATCGGACAGTGACGCGCACCGATGTTCCGAGCAGTTCGGACGCCCCGTGTATACGAGCACATCGTCGCGCAGATCGAGCGCGCGATTTACGAGGGCCGGCTCGCGCATGGCGACAAGCTTCCGCCCGAGCGCCAGCTCGTGCGCGAGTTCGGGGCCAGCCGCGTGGCCGTGCGCGAGGCGCTGCGCGCGCTCGAGCATCGCGGCCTCGTCGAGGTGCGGCAGGGCTCCGCCGGCGGCTACTTCATCCGCGAGCTGGACGCCACGACCGTCGTGCGCGACTTGTCGACGCTCTTCCGCCTCGGCCGCGTATCGCTGGTGCAGGTGGCGGAGGCCCGCGCGCTGCTCGAGCCGGAGTCGGCGCGGCTGGCCGCCGCGCGCGCCACCGATCACGAGCTCAAGCGACTCGGCGAGTGCCTGGAGACGCGCACCGCGGCCGGGCTCACCTCGCGGCGACGGCGGGCGCTGGACGCCGAGTTCCACCGCGTGGTGGCGGCGGCCGCGCGCAATCCCGTGCACGCGGCGGTGACGCACGCGCTCACCGCGCTCGAAGTCAAGGTCGGCGCCCAGGGCGTGGATCTCACGTCCGAAGACGACGCCGCCATCATCGCCGCCCATCTCCTGATCCACGACGCGATTGCCCGCCGCGACGGCGACGCGGCTCGCGCGGCCATGCACGCGCACATCCTGGACGTCGAGCGCCGGCTCGCCCGCGGCGTCGTGACGCGCGCCGCGTCCTGACCTTCGGGAGGCCGTCATGAGGTCACGCCGTGTCCTCGCCGCCCTCGCCGCCCTCGGCACGCTCGTCACCGCCGCGCCCTGCGCCGCGCAGGGAACGATCCGTGTCGGCGAGATCAACTCGTTCAGCGGGATCGGCGCGCCGTTCACCGGGCCCTACCGCCAGGCCATCGAGATGGCGGTGGAGGAGGTCAACGCGAAGGGCGGCGTGCTGGGGCGGAAGGTCGAGGTCCTTTTCCGCGATGACAAGGGCCAGCCGGCCGAGGCCGTCAAGCACGCGCAGGAGCTGGTGGCGAGCGAGAAGGTGAGCCTCATCGCGGGCACCTTCCTGTCCAACGTTGGCCTCGCCGTCTCCGACTGGGCGAAGCAGAACAAGACGCTGTTCGTGGCCGCCGAGCCGCTCACCGAAGCCATCACGTGGTCCAAGGGCCACGACCATGTCTTTCGTGTGCGCCCGAACACCTACGAGCAGGGGCGCATGCTCGCCGAGAAGGCCGGCCGCATGAAGTACGCGAAGTGGGCCACCATCGGCCCCAACTACGAATACGGCAAGCGCGCATGGGAGACGTTCCGCGACCGGCTCAAAGAACTGAAGCCGGATGTGCAGGTGGTGGGCGAGCATTGGCCGACGTTGGGCAAGCTGGAGGCCGGACCGTTCGTGACGGCGATCCTCAACCAGAACCCCGACGCTCTCTACGTCTCGCTCTTCGGCAGCGACTGGATCGCCTTCGTGCGCGAGGCCAAGAAGCGCGGGCTCTTCGACAAGACGTTCGTGGTCGGCATCCTGCTCGGCGAGCCGGAGTACATCGACCCCCTGGGGCCCGAGGCGCCGGAGGGGATGCTCGTCACCGGCTATCCCTGGTACGACATCGCCGCGCCCGCGCACAAGGACTTCGTCGCGCGCTTCACGAAGAAGTACGACAAGAACCCCGTGCTCGGCTCGCTCGTCGGTTACGTCACCTATCTCTCCATCGTCGAGGCGATCCGCAAGGCGGGGTCGACCGACACCGACAAGCTCGTGGCCGCCTTCCGCGGCCTGAAGGTCGAGACGCCGATCGGGCCGATCAGCTACCGCGCCTCCGACGGGCAGTCGACGATGGGCGCGTGGGTCGGGACCACCAAGCTCGACGCCCGGCGCGGCGTCGGGATCATGGTGAACTACGAGTACGTGCCGGGTGAGAAAGTGCTGCCCTCCGACGACGACGTGAAGAAGCTCCGAAGCGGCAACTGAGCCTGTCGCTCTTCCTCGTCCAGCTCCTCGCGGGGCTCGCGCACGCGATGGTCCTCTTCCTCATCGCGTCCGGGCTCTCGCTGATCTTTGGCGTCACCCGCGTCGTCAACTTCGCGCACGGCTCCTTCTACATGCTCGCCGCCTACCTCGCCTACACGCTGGCGCCGGCCCTGCCGCTGGGCGCCGCGTCGTTCTACGTGGCGGTGGCGCTGGCCGCGCTCGCCGTGGGCGCGCTCGGCACGCTGGTGGAGGTGGGCCTCCTGCGCCGCGTCTACCGTGCGCCCGAGCTCTACCAGCTCCTGCTCACCTTCGCGCTCGTGCTCGTCGTCTCCGACGTCGTCAAGCTGGTCTGGGGCAGCGAGAACAAGACGGGGCCGAGCGCGCCCGGGCTCGCCGGCGCCGTCCGCATCGCGGGGCAGCTCGTGCCCACGTACGATCTCGCGCTCATCGCGCTCGGGCCCGCCGTGGCCGCGGCGCTCTGGTGGCTCTTCTATCGCACGCGCTGGGGCGTCCTCATCCGCGCGGCCACTCAGGACCGCGAGATGGTGGCGCTGCTCGGCGTCGATCAGGCGCGGCTCTTCACCGGCGTGTTCGCGCTTGGCTGCGGGCTGGCCGGCCTGGCCGGCGCGCTGCAGATTCCACGACAGGCGCTCACCACCGTCATGGACGCGGCCATCATCACGGAGGCCTTCGTGGTGGTCGTGGTGGGCGGCATGGGCTCCGTGCCGGGCGCGCTGCTGGCCGCCATCCTCATCGGCGTCATCGACGCCTTCGGCGTGCTCGCGCTGCCGCGGGCCTCGCTCGTGCTCACGTTCGTGGTGATGGCGGTCGTGCTCGTCGTGCGCCCGTGGGGACTGCTCGGGCGGCCCGAGGCCCAGGCGCGGTTCGCGGGCGGCGCCATCGTGCTCGGCGGCGGCGTCGCGGTGCCCCGCTGGCTCGTCGGCGCCGCCGTGGCGGCCTTGGTGGCGCTGCCGCCACTGCTGCCCACGTTCTACGTCTGGGTCCTCGTCGAGATCCTCGCGTTCGCCTTGTTCGCGGCCAGCCTGCATCTGCTGATGGGCACGGGCGGCATGGTCTCGTTCGGCCACGCGGCGGCCTTCGGCCTCGGTGCCTATGGCGCGGCGCTGCTCGTGCAGTGGGCGAAGGTGCCGATGCTCGTCGCCTTCGCAGCGGCGCCGCTGGCGGCCGCCCTCGCCGCCGCCGTCATCGGCTTCTTCTGCGTGCGGCTCTCGTCGATCTACTTCGCGATGCTCACGCTGGCCGCAGCACAAATCGCCTACGCGATCGTGCACCAGTGGTACGACGTGACGGGCGGCGACAACGGCCTCCTCGGCATCTGGCCCGCGCCCTGGCTCGCCTCGCCGATCCGCTATTACTACCTGGCGCTCGCCGCCTGCGGTGCCGGCCTGGCCGCCCTCGCCGCGGCCGACCGCGCGCCGTTCGGCCTCACGCTGCGGGCGGCGCGCGATCACGCGCGGCGCGCGGAGGCGGTCGGGATCGACGTGCGCGCGCACCAGTGGCTGGCCTTCGTCGTCGCCGGGTTCTTCGGTGGGCTCGCCGGCGGCACCTTCGCGTTCCTCAAGGGCAGCGTGTTCCCCGAGCTGCTGGCGGTGCCGGTCTCGGTGGAGCCGCTCGTGATGGTGCTGCTGGGCGGCGTGCATTCCCTCGCCGGCGCGCCCCTCGGCGCCGCGCTCTACAAGCTCCTCGACACCGTGGTGACGCGCTACACGGAATACTGGCAGCTCGTCCTCTGCGTCATCCTCGTAGTCCTCGTGCTGGTGTTCCCCCGCGGGATCCTCGGCGTGCTGGGGGCGCGCGAGCGTGGCTGAGCGCGCGGCCGTGCTGGAGGTGGACGGCGTGCGGCGCGCGTTCGGCGGCGTCCGCGCCGTCGACGGCGTGTCCTTCGCCCTGGAGCGCGGCGAGATCCGCGCGCTCATCGGCCCCAACGGCGCCGGCAAGTCCACCTTCTTCAACATCCTCACCGGCCAGCTGCGTGCCGACGCCGGGCGCGTGCGCTGGCGCGGGCGCGAGATCGGCGGGCTGCCGCCGCACGCGATCTGGCGCCTGGGAATCAGCCGCACGTTCCAGATCACCGCCACCTTCGCCACGCTCACCGTGCTGGAGAACGTGCAGGTCGCGCGGCTGTCGCACGCGGGCCGCAGCCGCGCGCTGCTGATCCCGGCCGCGCGGCTGGAGGTGGCGCCGTCGCGCGCGCTGCTCGCGCAGGTGGGGCTGATCGAGCAGGCCGCGCGGCCGGCGGCGGTCCTCGCCTATGGCGATCTCAAGAAGCTGGAGCTCGCGATCGCGCTGGCCAACGATCCCGCGCTCCTGCTGCTCGACGAGCCGACGGCGGGCATGGCCCCCGGCGAGCGCGGCGCCCTGATGGCGCTGACGGCGCGGATCGCGCGCGAGCGCGGCCTCACCGTGCTGTTCACCGAACACGACATGGACGTCGTCTTCGCGGTGGCCGAGCGGATCATGGTCCTCCACCAGGGCCGCGTGATCGCGGACGGCACGCCCGCCGCCGTGCGCGCCGACCGTGAGGTACAGGCCGTGTACCTCGGCGAGGAGCCGTGATGCTCGAGCTGGCGGACGTCCACGCCGTGTACGGACGCAGCCACGTGCTGCACGGCGTGAGCCTGCGCGCCGGGGAGGGCGAGGTGGTCTCGCTGCTCGGACGCAACGGCGCCGGCAAGTCCACCACGCTCAAGGCGATCGTCGGGGTGGTCGAGGTGACCGCGGGCGAGATCCGCTTCGAGGGTCGCTCGCTGCGCGATGTGCCGACGCATCGCGTGGCCCGGCTCGGGATCGGCCTCGTGCCCGAGGACCGCCGGATCTTCGCGGACCTCAGCGTGCTCGAAAATCTCATGGTCGGCGCCCGGGCGGACGGCGGCTTCACGGTCGATCGCATCTTCGGCCTGTTTCCGAGGCTCGCCGGTCTCGCGCGCCGGCGCGGCGGCAGCCTCTCGGGCGGCGAGCAGCAGATGCTAACGATCGCTCGCACGCTGATGACCGGGCCTCGCCTGCTGCTGCTCGACGAGCCCTCGGAGGGGCTGGCGCCGGTGGTCGTGGCCGCGCTCGCTGACACCGTGGCCGCGCTCCGACGCCAGGGGCTCAGCATCCTCATGGCCGAGCAGAACGTGAAGTTCGCCCGCCGGCTCGCCGACCGCGCCTATATCATCGAAAAGGGTCAGATCCGCTTCGACGGAACGATGGCCGCCCTCGCCGCCGATGAGTCCCTGCGCCGCGCTTACCTCTCAGTCTGACCATCCGGTTGCAGGCTCCGGCAACGTGGTGATGAGTTTTCCCCGTCCTGGCGCCCGTTTACGGCTGTGAGGATCGTGGTACGAGACTTGCCAATGACTTGCCAATGATGACGGTTGATGACGGGCGGAGGACCCTGTGAAGGTATCCGTCGTGATCCCAACCTATAACCGTGCCCGCGTGGTGGGGGAGGCGATCGACAGCGCGCTCGCCCAGACCCACGAGCGCCTCGAGGTCATCGTCGTCGACGACGGGTCCACCGACGACACCGCGGAGCGCGTCGGCCGCCGGCGCGACCCGCGCCTGCGCTACGTCCGCCGGGAGCACGCCGGCGTGTCGTCCGCGCGCAACGCGGGCATCGCCGCCGCCACCGGCGATCTCGTCTCCTTCCTGGACTCCGACGACCTGTGGAAGCCCGAGAAGATCGAGACCGAAGTCGCGGCGCTGGCCCGACACCCGGAGGCCGGCGGCGTCTTCAGCGACCTCGAAAAGCGCGAGGGCGCCACCGTCGTGCCCTCGTTCATGCGCCGCACGCGCGTGTTCGCGCGGCTGCTCGGCGGCCGCGCCTTTCCGGAGGGATTGCTGCTGCCGTCGCGGGCGCTGTACCTGTGCCTGCTCCAGGAGATCCCCATCAAGACGCCCGCGCTCACGGTGCGGCGCAGTGCGCTCGAACGGGTGGGCGGCTTCGACGAGCGCTGGACCTCGTCGGAGGACTGGGAATTCCTGCTGCGCCTCGCGCGGAGCGAGTCGCTTTTGTACCTCGATCGCCCGCTCGCCGTCATCCGCGTCTCGACGGACTCGCTGCGCCGCGCCGACCAGGAGCGCGGCGAGCTGACGATGCTCCATTTGCTCGCCGCGGAGTATCACCGCCTCTCGGATCCCGAGGCGCGCCGCGCCGCCGCCGCCGGCATCGTCGAGCGCGCCAAGCATCTGAGCTGGTATTACCGCGACACCGGCCGGCGCCGCGACGCGATGCGCACGTGCCTGAGCGCCTTCCTCGTCATCGGGGACGCCGAGCTGCTCCTGCGCGCGCTGATGGTCTGGGGTCCCGAGGATCCGCGCCGCTATCTCGCCAGGATGCTGTCGACCCGGGTGGGACGCCTGCTGGGGTACGGGGTACTCTCCGGGAGCCTCGTCTGAGCCGCCTGCTCCAGGGCGCGCTGCGCGCCCTGTATGGCCGCTACGTGCCCGAGCCCGTGAAGAACTCGCTGCGCCTGCAGCTCACGCTGCTGCGCCGCGATGTCGAGCCCGCGCGCGCAGCACCGCCGACCGGCCGTATCGTCGTGCTCGCCCCGCACATGGACGACGAGGTGTTCGGCTGCGGCGGCACGATGGCGCTCGCCGCCGACGCGGGCGCGCGGGTCACATTCGTTTACGTGACCGACGGCAGCAAGGGCTATCCGGGCGCCCGTCTCGCCGGCCCGTCCGACGCCGGGGCCGCGGCGGCGGAGGTCGAGCTCGTCGCGCGCCGTAAAGACGAGGCGCACCACGCGGCGGCCGTGCTCGGCGTCAGCGACCTCGTATTTCTCGATCGGCCCGACGGCGTGCTCGCCGTGACGGCGGACGCGGTGGCGGCGCTGGCGGACACGCTGGCGCGGCGCGCGCCGTCGGCGGTCTTTCTGCCGTTCCTCACGGATCTGCATCACGACCACTGGATCACCAACTGCCTGTTCGTCGAGGCCGCGCGCCGGGCGCGGCTGTCGCCGTCGGTGGTCTGCTGGGGCTACGAAGTCTGGACGCCGCTCGTCGCCAACGCCGTGGTCGACATCACGGCGGCCGCGGAGCGCAAGCGCCTGGCCATGCAGAAGTTCCCCAGCCAGCAGGCGGAGTTCGACTACCCGCGCGCGATGCTCGGCCTCAACACGTACCGCTCGCTGCACCGCGGCCGCGCCCAAGGGCTGGCCGAGGCCTTCCATGTCGCCGAGCTGGGCGTGTACCGCCGCCTGTTCGAGCTGATCGCGATCGGCCTGCGTCCCGCCGCCTAGGGAAATGGGGGGCCCCGACATGGCCCCCCAAACCCCTATATGATCCTCGCGTAATCACGGCGTCACCGAGCTCGCGGGGATGAGGACCATTCCAAACCCATCCGGCTCTGAGGATCCGTTGGGGACTGTCCCGCCTCGTGAGTGAGCGGCCTAAGGTTCCATAGGAGGTCGCCCCGCCGAGGGCCAATATAGGGGGAGCCAGCCGTTCCCGCTCGCTGACGCGCGCCGTGCACCTCGCCCGGGAGTTTTGGAGGACCGATGCGCGACTACCTCGGAGTGGATTGGGCGGATGCCGAACACGCGGTGTGGGTCGAGGACGAGGCGGGAACGAAGATCATGAGCCGCACCGTGCCGCACACGGTGGAGGGCCTCGCGGAATTCGGCCGCTGGCTCGACGAACGGCGCGCGGCCGGGCGCGAGCTGTGGGCGGCGATCGAGAAGCCGGAGGGCCGCCTCGTCGACTTCCTGTTGGACCACGGCGTCGTGGTGTTTGCCATCAATCCGAAGGCCGTTGACCGCGCCCGCGATCGGTTCAGGATGAGTGGGGCGAAGAGCGATCCCTTCGATGCCCGGGTCCTCGCCACGTTCCTCCGCACCGATCACGGCCATCTGGCGCCCCTGCGGCCGAGCTCCGAGGCCGCCCAGGAACTCAAGGGGCTGACCCGCGACTATACCCGCCACGTGCGGCAGCAAACGCGCCTGCTCAATCAACTCACCGCCGCGCTCAAGGCGTACTATCCGCGCGCGCTCGAGGTCGTCGACGACCTCAAGAGCCGGTGGGGCCGGGACTTCCTGGGCGCGTATCCGACCCCGGCCGCGCTGGCCACGCTGACCGAGCGGCGGTGGCAGCGGTGGGCGCGCGCCCATCGCCTCAGCGGCGCCCGCGCCGCCGAGCTGTGGCCGATCGTTCAGCGCCCGCAGTTGGGGGTGCCGGCCCATGTCGTGCGGGTGCAGGCGCGGCTCGTGGGCGCCTTGCTCGAGCAACTCGGCGTCACCGTGGGCACGGTCGACGCCTACCGGGAGGCCATCGCCGATTTTTTCGGGCGCATGCCGGCGGCGGAGTGGGCGACCTCGCTGCCCGGCGGGAAGAGCGGGACGACGGTCCCACGGCTATACGCTGAGCTGGGCGACGCCCCCGGGCGCTGGGAGACCTTTCGCCATCTCCAGGGCCACGCCGGCGTCGTCCCCGTGACCGACCGCAGCGGCAAGCACGTGACCGTGCTGTTCCGGTTCGCCTGCAACACCCACCTGCGCGACGCCGTGCACCAGTTCGCCCTGCAATCGCTCAAGACAAGCGAGTGGGCGCGCGCCTATTACGACCGCGGCCGCCGCCGCGGCCACCGCCATCACCACGCGCTCCGCGCGCTCGCGGCGAAGTGGCTCAAGATCATCTTCGTGCTGTGGAGCCGCCAGGTCGCCTATGACGAGACCCATCACCTGGCGACGATGGCGCGACAGCATCTGCGGCAGACGGCCTGAGGCGTCCCGAAAATGCTTGACGACCCCATAGGAGGTCCCCAGCCTTCGGAGCGGCCCGGCGAAGCCGGGCCGCTCCTCTAGACCGCGCCCGCCC
>Ga0209808_1000587_pt1 | contig 17940 bp, 12 predicted proteins | sample GraSoiAngelo_157_FD_186171 | JGI IMG/M metagenome (GOLD analysis project Ga0209808, IMG submission 186171) | Grasslands soil microbial communities from the Angelo Coastal Reserve, California, USA - 14_1009_16_20cm (SPAdes) (version 2) | ecosystem: Environmental > Terrestrial > Soil > Grasslands ... | reverse complement strand
GCGACGTCAGGTACGCCAGCGTCACGACGAGCGCGAGGAACCCCTGCGCGAGCGGACCGTGGATGAGGGCGATGTCGTCGCGCTGCAGCACCACGCGCAGGCCGCCGAGCACGCCCTGGGCGCCGACGGTGAGGACGGCGACGAGGCCCAGCATCCGCAGCGTCGCGCCGCGGCGCCACAACGCCGCGGCGAGGGCCAGCGTGAGCAGACCCACGGTCGCGCCGAGCAGGCGGTGGCCGTGCTCGTAGAAGATGCCGCCGACCATGCCCGACCATGGGTAGAGGAACAGGTTGTGGCCGAACGTGTCCGGCCAGTCCGGCACGGCGAGCGCCGCCCCCGTATTGGTGACGAGGCCGCCGAACACGATCAGGACGGCGGTGGCGAGCGCCGTCCCGAGGGCCAGGCGATGAGTGAGCATCACACCGTGGTCCGCGCGCCCCTCAGTGCCGCCGCGCCCCGGCGCGGGCCGCGGGCGGCTGCGACTGCGGCAGGAAGTCCTCCCGCGCGTCGGGGTCGCTGTACTCGTAGGGCCCGCGGTACACGGTGGGGATGTGGTCACCCCAGTTGAGGTGCGGCGGCGGCGACGGCGCCGTCCACTCGAGGGTGTTGGCGTTCCACGGGTTCATCGGCGCCTTCGGCCCCGCGAACAGCGAGTAGAAGAAGTTGATCACGAAGAAGATCTGGGAGACGCCGAGCAGGAACGCCGAGTAGGTGATGAACACGTTCCAGTGCTGCTGGTGCTGCAGGAACTCGTACTGCATCGGGTTGTAGATCCGCCGCATCTGGCCGCCCACGCCGATGATGTGCATGGGGAAGAACGTGCAGTTGAAGAAGATGAAGGTCCCCCAGAAGTGGAGGTGGCCGAGCAGCCCGTTGGTCATCCGGCCGAACATCTTGGGGAACCAGTAGTAGATGGCGGCGAAGGCGCCGAAGATCGAGCCGCCGAAGACGACGTAGTGGATGTGGGCGACGATGAAGTATGTGTCCTGGATGTAGATGTCCACCGGCGTGCTGGCCATGAAGATGCCGGAGAGCCCACCGATGACGAACATGGACACGAAGGCGACCGCGTTCAGCATCGGAACGGTGAACTGGATGCGTCCGCCCCACAGCGTGCCCAGCCAGTTGAACGTCTTGATGGCCGAGGGGACGGCGATGACCATCGTCGTCACCGTGAAGGCCATGCCGAGGGTCGGGCTCATGCCGGACACGAACATGTGGTGGCCGTAGACGATCCACGACAGGAACGCGATGGCGATCATCGAGAAGGCCATGGCGTGGTAGCCGAAGATCGGCTTGCGCGCGAACACGGGCAGGATCTCGGAGGCGATGCCCATGGCGGGCAGGATCAGGATGTAGACCTCCGGATGGCCGAAGTACCAGAACAGGTGCTGCCACAGCAGCGGCTCGCCCCCGCCCGACGGCGCGAACCACGAGGTGCCCAGCGTGCGGTCGAAGAGCAGCATGGCCACCGCCGAGGTCAGCACGGGCAGCGCCAGCAGCAGGAGGATGGCCGTGATGAACAGCGACCACACGACCAGCGGCATGCGGAACAGGTGCATGCCGGGGGCGCGCATGTTCACGATGGTGGTGATGTAGTTGATCGAGCCCATCATGGAGCCGATGCCCATGACGAAGAGGCTGATGCACCAGAGGTTCTGACCCCAGTTCACGCCCGTGTACTGCGCCACCGCCGACAGCGGCGCGTACGACGTCCAGCCGGCGGCGGCGTGGCCGCCCTCCACGAAGAAACCGCTGAGCATGATGATGCCGGCCGAGAACGTCGTCCAGAACGACAGCATGTTGAGGAAGGGGAAGGCCATGTCGCGCGCGCCGATCATGAGGGGGATGCAGAAGTTGCCGAAAGCGCCCGCCAGGATCGGCATGATCACGAAGAAGATCATGATGGTGGCGTGCATCGTGAACGCCATGTTGTAGGTGGACGGCTCGAGGATTCCGCCCGTCTCCTTGAGGAACACGCTCATGCCCGGAATCGCCGTCTCCGGCCAGGCGAGCTGCCAGCGGACGATGAGGGCGAGGAGGCCGCCCAGGATCATCATGAAGAGGCCCATGAAGAGGAACTGGCGCGCGATCATCTTGTGGTCGGTCGAGAAGACGTACGTGCGCACGAAGCCGACGTCGTGGTGCTCGTGCACGGTGTGCGCGGTCGCGGCGTGAGCGCTCATTTCTTCGCTTTCCCTCCCGGCTGCTTGTCGGCGGGCTTCGCGGCGTCGCCGGGCTTCGCGGTCTCGGGCTTCGTCTCCGCCGGCGTCGCGGCGGCGCCGAGGTTCTCGGCCGCCCACTTCTTGTAGTCATCGGGCGAGTGGACGTAGATCCAGCCGCGCATACCGGAGTGGCCGAACCCGCACAGCTCGGCGCACGGCCACTCGTACCTGCCCGGCTTGGTGACCTCGAACCACGCGCGGATGGTGCGGCCCGGCACCGCGTCCTGCTTGATGCGGAACTGCGGGACGAAGAAGCTGTGGATCACGTCCTGGGACTTGAGGTCGACGAGCACGACCTGGTTGACGGGCACGTGCATCTCGTCGAGGAAGACCTTGTCGGAGCTCGGGTGCTTGACCTGCCAGTTGAACTGCTTCGCCGTCACCTCGACGACGAAGTCGCTGGGCGGCTGGCTCATCTTGATCCTCGACCATGCGGGTGCGGACAGGGCCGTGAGCACGACGAGGATGAGCGCGGGGACGATGGTCCACACGATCTCCAGCGTCGTGTTGCCGTGGGTGTATCGCGCCCGGCGGCCCGGTCGGTCCCGGTACATGATCAGGAACGCGACGAGCGCCACCGTCACCAGGATGAAGGTGACGCCCGTGATCGCGTAGATCAGCTGGAACAGCCAGTCGATGTCACGGCCGTACGTCGAGACGTTTTCCGGCAGCCACCAGTCGAGCATGGGCTCTGGCTCTCCTTACTTGCCCTTCATCTCGAAGCTGACCTTCGTCGTCTGGCCGGCCTTGACGTCGACTTCCTTGTCCTGCTTGCCGAGCGTCTCGTGCCAGACCTCGATCTTCTGCTTGCCGGCGGGCACGTTCTCGAGCTTGGCCACGCCGTTGGTGTCGGTCACCGCGCCGATGCCGGGCACCACCGCCACCCAGCCGAGCATCCACGAATGGACGTCGCAGGTGAGCTTGATGACCTCCGGCTTCTCGAACTTCTCGGTCATCGTCTTCTTGAACTTCGGCTGCGCCTTGTTGATGGCCGGGTTCGCCGTGGAATACGTGTGGATGTTGTGCAGGATGTCGTCGGAGTTCTTGAGCTCGAGCTCGCCCGGGGCCATCACGGTCACGTGCGGAACGAACTTGCAGCCGTGCTGGTCCACCACGACCTTCTTGGCGGCCGGGCCACCCTTGGCGTTCGGGGCGGAGGCCACGACGTTGGCGAGCCCCTTGTTGGAGCCGACCACGACCTTCTCGATGGTGGTCTCCGTGCCGCACTTCTCGGTGTCCTTGTTGACCTTGAGCTTTTCCACGACGGGCGCGCCGTTGTACTTCACCTCGACCTCGACCGTCCCGCCACCCTGCGCGCCGGCCAGCCGCGGCCCGATCACGAACATCGCCGCGCTGCCGACGAGCGCCATTGCTGTCAGCGCCACGAACGTCTTGCGCATGGATCGTCCTCCTGCGTTCCTTTATTTATTGGATTGCGTATTTATTGGATTGCGCGGCTCCGCGCCGCGCGCACGATCAGCCCCAGCACCGCGAACGTGAGAAGAGCGACAGCGGGAGGAATGAAGAACCTGCGATTCGACTGCGGCTCCTCCAGCCGCAGATAGTACCACGATGTCAGCGACATCCTGGGCCCCGTCTCCCCCGCGCCGCCGTCCCACGCCTGGAACGCGACGGGCGTGAAGACGCCCGGCCGGAAGCTCGGTCGCTCGGTCCCGGTGGCGGCCAGCGCGCGCTTCATCACCAGCGCGTACTGACCGTTCTTGAACACCGCCTTGCCCACGGTCTCGCCGCCCTGGATCGGCGCCAGCTTCGTCGGACCGTGCGCGCTCACCTCCATGGCGCCCTTGCCCTGCTCCCAGCGCAGCAGGTACACGCCGTCGGTGGCGTCGCCCATCAGGAAGTAGGGCCGCTCCGTCCCCGTCGGCTGCTGCGGCGCGAACTGCAGCGAGATCGCGTCGGGGAACGTCGCCTTGCCGTCGCCCTTGTTCTCGGCGGGGTCGTCCCAGGTCAGGTGAAACGCGATCTCCTTGTCATTGTAGACGGCGCGCACGCCGATCAGATCGATCGAGGGATTGAAGTTGCGCGGGTCGACGATCACCTGGCCCTCGAGCAGGATGTTGTTCGGCGCGCGCTGCTTCCAGAACGCAGCACCCGGATCGTCGGGAATCGCCTCTCTCACCGCGGCCACCGTCACCAGCGTGGCCGGCTGCGGCGAGTCGGGCCCGAGCGAGACGATGTAGTTGGTCAGGTGCCAGATGTCCTCGGGCTTCTCCACCGCTTCGAGAAAGGCGGGCATCGGCGTGCCGAGCACGCCGTTGGCCAGGCGCGTGGCGATCTCGGTGCGCGAGCGGCCACCGCGGAAGTTCCAGCGCTTGGTCAGGTTCGCGGGCGCGATCGGCTGGCCCCACTCGTCCTTCAGCTCCGGACGCGACGGCCCGTCGCCGCGGCCCTCGGTGCCGTGGCACTTGTGGCATTCGATCGCCTCGAACATCTCCTTGCCGCGCTTGATCGAGGCCTCGGAGGACGCGACCTCCTTCGGCAGCTCGAGCTTCTTCGGCGCCTCCTTGAAGGCCTCGGGCGCGAACGTCTTGAGGTACGCCACGAGGTGGTGACGGTCCTTGTCGGAAAGAACCGCCCACGAGGGCATGGAGGTCCCGGGCATCCCGTCGGTGATGATCCGGAAGAGGTCCTGATCGCTCGGCGTCTTGTTGGCGGTCGACCGGATCTTGTAGAGGCCCTTCGTGAAGTCGCGCGGCTTCGGCACCAGCAGCTCGGCGGACGCTCCCTTGCCGTCCCCCTTCTCGCCGTGACAGAGCAGGCACTTCCGCTCGTACACGGCCTTGCCCGCGTTGGCATCCTGCGCGAAGGCGGGAGCCGCGCCCGCGAGCAGCAGCAGCGCGGCGACGATCCTAATGCCCGCCATGCTCGCTGGCCTCCCACCGTCGCGGCTGCTGCCCGGTGGCCTCGTACAGATAGATGATGACCTGCCAGATCTGCTCCTCGGTCAGCCGGTCTTCCCAGGGCGGCATCACCGAGTTCCACGGCGTCGATTCCTTCGGCAGGCCGGGGCCGCCCTTGGCGATGCGCCAGAACAGGTAGGCCTCCTGGAGCATGGCGATGGTGCCGGGATCCTGGAAGTTGGCGGGCGGCGGGTTGAAGCCGGGCGCGAAGTGGCCCTTGCCGTCGAGGTTGTCGCCGTGACAGTACATGCAGTTGCGGATGTAGATCTCGCCGCCCTTGGCCGCATGCTCCTTGAGCTTCGCGGCGTCCTTGCGCAGCGGGTTCTCGGCGCCCGAGATGTTGAACTCCTTGCCGCGGAACTGGATCGAGGCGGGCGGCGCGGGGTGCACGGCGCGCAGCTCGGGCGGGGCCTGCGGCTTCGCGGCCGCCTGCGTGTAGGCGTAGTAGCCGAGCAGGAGCGGGAGGACGACGAGCAGCGCCAGGCGCAGCGGGCGCCGCTCCGGCCGCACCAGCGTGGTCCAGATCGGTGCGATGAAATCGCGCCACGAGTCCCGGTCCGACGACACGAAGACGAGGACGGCGAGCGAGATGATGAACATGTACAGGGACAGCACGCTCCGCGGTGCCGGCGGCCGGATGCCGAAGCGGAGGATCACGAACGCCAGGACGAGCACGAGCACCGCCTGCAGGAAGCGCGAGCGCAACAATCTCATCGGCGGCTCACTTCAGGGTGAGGAGGAAGGCCACGAGATCGACGTACTCCTTCGATGTGAGCCGGGTGCCGAAGTCCTGCGGCATCACCCCGGGCGGGAACCCGGCCACCGTCCCCGAGCCCTTCGGATCGAGGATCTTCTTCATGATGTAGTCGGGCGTCTGGATCTTGGCGATCTGTGAGAGGTCGGGACCGACCGGCGAGGCGCCGATCTTGCCCGCCTTGTGGCAGGCGATGCACGTGCCCTTGCCCTGGAAGACCGCTTCGCCGCCCTTGGGATCGCCGGGGATCTTGAACTCGGCCGCCGCCGCGGCGCCGCCCCCCGCGCCCACGCTGGCCGGGATGTCGTTCAGCGTGACGTCGACGGTCCCGCCGAGCGACTCGAGGAAGGCCGTGAGCGCCCAGACCTCGGAGCGGTTCAGCGCGATCGGCGGCTTGTCCACGGCCGGCATGATCGGCGGGTAGCCCTCGACGATGTACGCGGACGGCTGTAACAGCGACTCGATGATGTAGGCCTTGGCGCTCATGCCCGGCTTCGTCTTGCCGGCGCGGGCGCCGATCCCCCCGAGGTCCGGCGCGCGCGTCCCCTTCTGGCCGATCCTGTGACAGATCTCGCACGTGCCCTTCGTCTTGAAAATCTCCTCACCAGCCTTGATGAGTTGAGCTGGGGTGACATTTCCGCCCTCGAGCGACAGCTCTTGCGGCGGCTTGGACTCGATCTGCGGAATGGAGTTCGCGAAGCCGGAATAGCCGGCCATCACCAGCACGGCGAAGGCTCCGACCTTGACGACGACGGGGATGCGCATCAGCGCTCGCGGTCGCTGCCGCCGGCGATCGCCGGGGCCACGTGCCCGTGGCCCTCGGCCTTGCCTTTGTCGCCGAGACCGCCGAGCCAGAAGATGAACAGCACGAGCAGGAAGAACGAGAGCGTGACCAGCGTGATGACGTTGGCGGCGTAGCCGAGGGCGGGGGTCGCCGCGTCGACCGAGGTGTCGCGCATGACGCCGTAGACGTGCCAGTGCTGGCGGATGCCCGAGCGGGCGAAGCCCATCAGGCCCATGAGCCACGTGAAGGTCACCGCCAGCAAGATCAGCACGTACTGCGAGTGGGGCGCGATGGTGCCCCAGCGGATCTGGCCGGTGGTGCGCGCGCCCTTGAACATCGGGATGTCGATGGCCATCACGAGCACGATGGCGCCGAGCACGGCCAGCACCTGGTAGACCGAGAAGCCGATGCGGATGATCGATTCCACGAAGTAGCCGTAGATGCCATAGAACACGACGACCGCCGCCGCCGCCGCGAAGGCCGCCCACTGGATGGCCATGCCCGTCTTGACCCAGGGCCTCGTGGGAAGCTTGTTGGCGCGGCGATAAAGGATGAACGACAGGAACGTCGTGAGGATCATGAGGTTCACGACGGTGTTCTTCGCCGACATCACGCCGAAGAAGCCGAGCAACGGGTGGTGGGTGCCGCCCATCGCGCGCGCCTCGTCGAGCGTCACCACCATCGAGCGCGGGGTCGCCCAGATCATGAAGCCGAGGGTCAGGATGATGAGCATCGGTGGGACGTACTTCCGGTAGCGCTCCGAGCCGGGGATGCGCTCCATGCCGAGCCACAGATAGTAGTTGCTGCCGAGGAAGAGGACGCCGATGAGGATGGCCTGGATGATCCACAGCCACGACATGAAGCCGCCCATCATCGTGATGCCCATGGTCTGGTTGAAGGCGTAGATCTCGCGGCCCAGGTAGTAGCCCGCGAACGGCAGCACGATGAAGGCCGCCAGCGCGATAAAATTCCCGATGTAGCCCATCCAGTCGTATCGAGCGCGTTCTTCATCGGTTGTGGCGCCCAGGAATCGAAACGCTGCATACGCGGCGCAAATCGTTCCGCCAAACACGATGTTGGCGATCAGCCGGTGGATGTTGATGGGCATCCACGTATAGTTGTTGATGGCCGCCCACACGCCGCCCTTGAGCGCGCCCGACTCATCGATCCCGGCCGGGGAGATCATGAAGGTGACCCAGGAGTTGGCGACCACGAGGATGGCGGTGCCGAAGAGGTTGCTGAGGATGCCGAGCCCGACGTGAATCCACTTGCGCGAGCCGGAGAGCCAGTCCCAGCCGTAGTACCAGAGGTAGACGGTGAAGGTCTCCGCGAAGAACAGCAGCGCGTAGATCCAGTACGTCGGGAAGAAGATCGAGGTCATGTACGTCCAGAACTTGGGGTAATAGCCGACGAACAGGAACAGGAGCAGGGCGCCGAGCAGCGCCGTCGTCGAAAACGCGGCGAAGGTCAGCTTCACCAGCTCGTGCGACAGCCAGTCGTAGCGCGCCTCCCCCGTCCGCCAGCCGATGGCCTCGATGATCACCGCGAAGATCGGAACGCCCAGGATGAACGCCGCGAAGTTCAGGTGCAGCTGGGCGACCGCCCACACGGCGAGGCGCGAGCCGAACACGGGAAACGCGCGGTACGCGGGATCCCTGGAAGCGGTCTGGGCCTCGACGGGGAGCGCGGCGAGGACGGTGAGCGCGACGCCGAGGAGGACGAGCAGCCAGACGCCACGCCGCGCAATCGTCACGATGGAGAAACCCTCTCGAAAGACGAGCTTGTTCCCGAAGTCACATGAGCGTCGAGGCTTGTTGTATGGCCAACTCCCTGGTGTGTCAAGCGAATTGTACCCTGCAAGAATTGACACACCCCATACCGCGGGCTAGCATGACGAGCGGGGAGCCCGATGAAGCCGCGGATGTCCCAGCGCATCCAGTTTTCCCTCGCCTATCTGCTCGTGGCGATCGTCGTTCTGTCGTTCCTGCAGAGCTGGCTGCTGTCGCCGCGGACGATCGAGATCCCGATGTCGAAGTTTCTCGAGCTCCTCAAGGCCGACCAGATCGAGAAAGTGGCCGTCACCGAGCGCGAGATCCGCGGCGTCGCCAAGCCCGGCGCCCTGCCCGCGCCGCCGAGCGCCCCCGGCGACCGGCTCCGCAAGCTGCTCGGCAGCGAGGATGAGCCGCGGGTCTTCGTGACGACGCGTATTCCCCTGGTCGACGACCAGCAGCTCGTCAACGAGCTGCGGGCGCACCACGTGGAGTTCGCGGGCCGCATCGAGACGACCTTCTGGAAGGATCTGCTCTTCGGCTGGGTCATCCCGCTCGCGGTCATGATCGCGATCTGGATGTTTCTCATGCGCCGGGTGGGCGGCGGGCCGACGCAGGCGCTGTCGTTCGGACGCAGCAAGCACAAGATCTTCGACCGCAAGGAGCTGAAGACGACGTTCGCCGACGTGGCCGGGGTGGACGAGGCGAAGGCGGAGCTGGTCGAGATCATCGACTTCCTCAAGAACCCGCGCAAGTATCAGCGCCTGGGCGGGCGGCTGCCCAAGGGCGTGTTGCTGGTGGGGCCGCCGGGCACGGGCAAGACGCTGCTGGCGCGCGCGGTCGCGGGTGAGGCCGACGTGCCCTTCTTCACGCTGTCCGGCTCGGAGTTCGTCGAGATGTTCGTGGGCGTGGGCGCCGCGCGCGTGCGCGACCTCTTCGAGCAGGCCAAGGACAAGGCGCCCTGCATCATCTTCATCGACGAGCTGGACGCCATCGGCAAGTCGCGCGCGGGCGCCACCGGCTTCGTCGGCGGCCACGACGAGCGCGAGCAGACGCTGAACCAGCTCCTCGCCGAGATGGACGGCTTCGACTCCTCCAAGGGCGTCATCATCATGGCCGCCACCAACCGCCCCGAGGTGCTCGACCAGGCGCTGCTCCGCCCCGGCCGCTTCGACCGTCAGGTCGTCGTCGACAAGCCCGACGTGCGCGGCCGCGAGGCGATTCTGCGACTGCACGCGCGGGCGGTGGTGCTGTCGCCCAACGTCGAGCTGGCGGTGATCGCCGCCCGCACGCCGGGCTTCGCCGGCGCCGACCTCGCCAACATCGTCAACGAGGCCGCGCTGCTGGCCGCGCGCAAGGAGAAGAACGCCGTCGAGATGACCGACTTCGAGGAGGCGATCGATCGCGAGATCGCCGGCCTGGAAAAGCGGAGCCGCGTGCTGTCCGAGAAGGAGCGCGACATCGTCGCCCACCACGAGATGGGGCACGCCTTCGTGGCCGACTCGGTGGCGCACGCCGATCCCGTCCACAAGGTGACGATCATCCCGCGCGGCATCGCGGCCCTCGGCATGACCTACCAGCTGCCGACGGAGGACCGGTTTCTCCTGACCCGCAGCGAGATCGAGGATCGCATCGCCGTGCTGCTCGGCGGGCGCGTGGCCGAGGAGCTGGTATACGGCGAGGTCTCGACGGGCGCTCACAACGATCTCGAGCGCGCCACCGAGCTGGCGCGCCTCATGGTCACGAAGTACGGCATGTCCGAGCGGGTCGGCCTCGCCACCTACGGCGAGCGCACGCCGCTCTTTCTGAAAGCGAGCGGGTTCGGGGGCGAGCGCGATTTCAGCGAGGCCACGGCGCGCACCATCGACGAAGAAGTGCGCGCCATCCTCGATCGCACCCATGACCGGGTCCGCGGGCTCCTGACAACGAAGAAATCGGCGCTGGTCGCCGCCGCAGGCGAGCTCAAGCGCGTGGAGACGCTCGAAGGCGAGCCTCTGCGTCGCCTGCTCAACGGCGAGGCCGCCGCGACGAAGGCCTGAAGGAGGCACGAAACCCATGGTGCAGCTCAAGCGCGTGGAGACGCTCGAAGGCGAGCCTCTGCGTCGCCTGCTCAACGGCGAGGCCGCCGCGACGAAGGCCTGAAGGAGGCACGAACCCATGGTGCAGCTCAAGCGAACCTATTTCGTCGCGGCGCTCGCCGTGATGCTGGTGGCCGGCGTGACGCTCGGGGCGGTGGCCGGCGGCCGCACGGACCGCCCGTCGCCCCCGGCGGCGGCCCCCACGGCGCCCGTGCTACCGGTGCAGATGCCGCTGAACACCGGCAGCTTCGCCGGCGTGGCCGAGATCATCAAGCCGGCCGTCATCAACATCAACACCGTCTCCAAGGGCGGCGGCCTCGGCTCGGGCGGCCGCACGCCGTTCGAGGAGTTCTTCGGCGAGGACTTCTTTCGCCGCTTCTTCGGCGACGCGCCCGAGCGCATCCCGCAGCGCAGCCTCGGCTCGGGGGTGATCGTGGACGCCACCGGGATCGCGCTGACCAACTCGCACGTCGTCGAGAAGGCGACGGAGATCGAGGTCATCACCCTCGACGGCGGCAAGCACAAGGCGAAGGTCGTCGGCCTGGACAAAAAGACCGACCTCGCGGTGCTCAAGCTCGACGACGGCAAGGGCCAGTTCAAGTACGCCCGCCTCGGCGACTCCGACAAGATGCAGGTCGGCGACTGGGTCATCGCCGTCGGCTCGCCCTTCGGCCTGCAGGCCACGGTGACGGCGGGCATCGTGAGCGCCAAGGCCCGCAACATCGGCCAGGGCCCGTTCGACGACTTCATCCAGACCGACGCCGCCATCAACCCCGGCAACTCCGGCGGCCCGCTCGTGAACATGCAGGGCGAGGTCATCGGCATCAACACCGCGATCGTCGCCGGCGGCTCCGGCATCGGCTTCGCCATCCCGTCGAACATGGCGCGGAAGATTTACAGCGAGATCAACAGCAAGGGGCGCGTCACGCGCGGCTGGCTCGGCGTGTCGATCCAACCCCTCACCCAGGAGCTGGCGCGCTCGTTCAACGCCAAGGACACGAAGGGCGTGCTGATCTCCGACGTCGTCCCCGACAGCCCGGCCGCCAAGGCCGGCCTCAAGTCCGGCGACATCCTGATCGAGTTCGACGGCAAGAAGGTCGAGGCGCCCGCCGACCTGCAGCGTACGGTCGGCCTGGCCCAGCCCGGCCAAGACGCGAAGATGAAGGTCTGGCGGGACCAGGGCGAGAAGACGGTGGACGTGAAGATCGGCGAAGCCCCCGACGAGAAGGAAGCCAAGCAGCCGCCGAGCGGCCGCGCGACGCCCAGCACGCTCGGGCTCGAGGTACGACCGCTGACGCCAGATATCGCGCGCCAGCTGAATCTCAAGACCTCGGAGGGCGTGATCGTCGCGCGCGTGGACGAGGGCAGCGCCGCCGGCGAGGCGGGCGTGCAGCGTGGCGACGTCATCCGCGAGATCAACCGTCAGAAGGTGCGCTCGATGGCCGATTACGAGCGCCTGACCAAGGACGTGAAGGAGGGCGACCGCCTGACCGTGCTCCTGCAGCGCGGGCAGATGTCGCTCTACGTCGCCTTCACCGCCACCGCGCGCGGCTGATCTCCGGATCCCAAGGGAAGGGGTCCTGCCGCCGGGACCCTTTTCCGTTTTATAGTCCTTGAGTGGCGATGACTCAATTGACCTGCTACACTTCCTGTAGGATTTTTGGGATGCCCGTCGAATTCAAGGACTACTATCGGATCCTGGGCGTCGACCGGGGCGCGGACGACAAGACCATCAAGTCCGCGTATCGGAAGCTCGCCCGCAAGTACCATCCCGACGTCAACAAAGGCCAGGACGCTCGCTTCAAGGAGATCGCCGAGGCGTACGAAGTCCTGTCCGATCCCGAGAAGCGCCGACGCTACGACACGCTCGGTCCCGACTGGCAGCGCCACGCTCAGCAGGGCGCGCCTACGGGCCCCGGCGGATTTCAGGTCGAATACGGCGAGGGCGGCGACTTCTCGGAGTTCTTCCGGACGATCTTCGGCGATCTGGGCGGGCGCGGCGCAGCGCGCGGGGGCGGCTTCGAGGACCTGCTCGGCGGCCGCTTCGGCCGTGGTGCGCGCCGACGGCGCGGCGAGGACGTGCAGGCGGGCGTCGAGATCACGCTGGAGGAGGCGTTCAGCGGAACGCGCAAGTCGTTTGCGCTCGAGCTCGACGAGCCGTGCGCCACGTGCCAGGGGAGCGGCAACGTCGGCGGCCAGCCGTGCGCGACCTGCCACGGTACGGGCTGGCAGCGCGCGCGCCGCGAGGTCGACGTACGGATTCCCGCCGGGGTGCGCACGGGGCAGAAAGTGCGCGTGTCCGGTGAGGGCGGCGGCGGCACGGGCGGCCGCGGCGACCTCTACCTGGTCGTCTCCGTCGCCCCGCACACGCAGTTCGAGCGCAAGGGCGACGACGTGCAGCTCACGCTGCCGATCACGGCGCCCGAGGCGGCGCTGGGCGCGACGATCGAGGTGCCGACGCTGCGGGGTAAGGTGTCGATGAAGATTCCGCCCGCGACGTCGAGCGGGCGCACGTTCCGGCTGCCCGGCTACGGGATGCCGCGGCTCAAGGGCGGCGGCGCCGGCGACGAGCTGGTCACCGTGCGGATCATGATGCCGGCCGAGCTGACCGCGGCCGAGAAAGAGCTGTACGAGCGCCTGCGGGCGCTCCGGAGCGATTCACCACGCGGGTATGCGCACGGATAAGACGGCCCGCAATGATTCGCCGACCGTCGGGCACCGGAGCCCTGCGCAGGTGCCCCGACGGTGAATAAGAAGACGGCCCGCAATGATTCGCCGACCGTCGGGCACCGGAGCCCTGCGCAGGTGCCCCGACGGTAAATAGGAAAGACGACGATGAGACTGGACAAGCTGACGGTCAAGGCAGAGGAAGCGCTGCAGGCGGCGCAGTCGCTCGCCGGCGAGCGGGGACACCAGGCGGTGGAGCCGGAGCACCTGCTCCACGCGCTGATCGCCCAGAAGGACGGCGTGGTCGCGCCGATTCTCGGCAAGCTCGGCGTGCGCGCGGAGACGCTCACCTCGCAGCTCGACGCGGCGATCGAGAAGATGCCGCAGGTGCGCGGCGGCAGCGGCCAGTACATCGGCGAGCGGCTGCGCGCAACGCTCGATCGCGCGCAGAAGCAGGCCGAGTCGATGAAGGACGAGTACGTCTCGACCGAGCACCTGCTGGTGGCCGTCGCGCAGGACCGGGACGGCGCGGCCGGCCGGGCGCTGGCTCACGCCGGCGTGACCCTGGACGCCATCTTGAAGGCGCTCGTGGACGTGCGCGGCAGCCAGCGCGTGACCGATCAGAATCCGGAGGACAAGTACCAGGCCCTGCAGCGCTACTCCCGGGACCTGACCGACGCCGCGCGCCGGGGCAAGCTCGACCCCGTCATCGGCCGCGACGAGGAGATCCGACGGGTCATCCAGGTGCTCTCCCGGCGCACCAAGAACAACCCCGTGCTGATCGGCGAGCCCGGCGTCGGCAAGACCGCCATCGTGGAGGGGCTGGCGCAGCGCATCGTGGCCGGTGACGTGCCCGAGGGTCTGAAGGACAAGCGCCTCGTCGCGCTGGACATCGGCGCCATGGTCGCCGGCTCGAAGTACCGGGGCGAGTTCGAGGACCGGCTCAAGGCCGTCCTCAAGGAGATCACCGAGTCGGCCGGCCAGATCATCTGCTTCATCGACGAGCTGCACACGTTGGTGGGCGCGGGCGCCGCCGAGGGCGCCGTCGACGCCGCCAACATGCTCAAGCCCGCGCTCGCGCGCGGCGAGCTGCGCTGCGTCGGCGCCACCACGCTCGACGAATATCGCAAGCACGTCGAGAAGGATCCTGCCCTCGAGCGGCGCTTCCAGCCCGTGATGGTGCGCGAGCCGAGCGTCGAGGACACCATCGCCATCCTGCGCGGTCTCAAGGACAAGTACGAGGTGCACCACAAGGTCAAGATCAAGGACGCCGCCCTGGTGGCGGCGGCCGTGCTGTCGCACCGCTACATCGCCGACCGCTTCCTGCCCGACAAGGCCATCGACCTGATCGACGAGGCGGCCGCGCGCCTGCGCATGCAGATCGACTCGATGCCGCAGGAGATCGACGAGATCACGCGCCGGATCATGCAGCTCGAGATCGAGCGCGTGTCGGTGGCGCGCGATTCGGACGATCCCGGCGCCCGCGAGCGCCTCGGCAAGATCGACGCCGAGCTGGCCACGCTCAAGGAGCAGGCCGACGTCCTGAAGGCGCAGTGGCAGGCGGAAAAGCAGGGCATCAGCGGCATGAGCGGCGTGAAGGAGCAGATCGAAGCGGCGCGCCAGGCGATGGTCGACGCCGAGCGGCGCGGCGACTTGAACAAGGCGGCCGAGCTTCGGTTCGGCACCCTGCCCGCGCTCGAGAAGAAGCTCGTCGAGATGGAGAAGGGCCTCGCCGATCAGCAGAAGCGCGGCCGCATGCTGCGCGAGGAAGTCGACGAGGAGGACATCGCCCAGACGGTGGCCAAGTGGACCGGCATTCCCGTCACCCGCCTGCTCGAGGGCGAGGTGCAGAAGCTGGTGAAGATGGAGGAGCGCCTGCGCGCCCGCGTGGTCGGCCAGGACGAGGCGATCCGCGCGGTGGCCAACGCCGTGCGCCGCGGCCGCGCGGGGCTCAGCGACCCGAACAAGCCGATCGGCTCGTTCCTGTTCCTCGGCCCCACCGGCGTCGGCAAGACGGAGCTGGCGCGCGCGCTGGCCGAGTTCATGTTCGACGACGAGCGGGCGATGATCCGCATCGACATGTCGGAGTACATGGAGAAGCACACGGTGGCGCGCCTCATCGGTGCCCCGCCCGGTTACGTCGGCTTCGACGAAGGCGGCCAGCTCACGGAGGCCGTGCGTCGTCGGCCGTACGCGGTCATCCTCTTCGACGAGATCGAGAAGGCGCACGCCGACGTCTTCAACGTGCTGCTGCAGGTGCTCGACGACGGACGGCTCACCGACGGCCAGGGCCGCACGGTGGACTTCCGCAACACGGTCGTGATCATGACGTCGAATCTCGGCAGCCACATCTTCCGGGAGTACGAGAAGCCGGAGAAGGTGCGGCCGCTGATCATGCAGGAGCTGCGCAACACGCTGCGGCCGGAGTTCCTGAACCGGATCGACGAGATCGTGATCTTCACGCCGCTCGGCCGGGAGGAGATCGAGCGCATCGTGGACATCCAGCTCGAGCACCTGCGCCGACGGCTCGCCGCCAGGCGCATCGCCCTCGAGGTCACCGACGCGGCGAAGAAGGTCCTCGCCACCGAGGGCTACGACCCGACGTTCGGGGCGCGGCCGCTCAAGCGGACGATCCAGCGGCTGATCCAGGACCCCCTCGCGCTGCGGATTCTCGAGCACGAGTTCACCGAGGGTGACGTGGTCACCGTGGATGCGCTCGGGCCCGAGCTCGTGTTCCGCCGCACGGCGGCCGCGGAGGTCGGCGAGTAGAAGAGTCGGCCGGTCTTACCGGGCCAATCGGCCGTCGCGCGGCGGCAGCTTGGCTCGCTGAATCGCTGCGGCCCCATGCCATCATCTGAAGGCCATGACGTCGGCGCGCCGCCTACACCCCGCCTGGATCGTCCTCGCCGCCCTCACGTTCTGCATGCTCGCCTCCACGGGCGTCCGATCCGTCTTCGGCGTGTACATCAAGCCGATGGAAGTGGAGATGCATTGGAGCCGTGGCGCGCTCTCGACGGCCGCCGCCGTCGGGCTGTTGTTGCTCGGCGCCGCCGGGCCGTTCGCCGGGCGGCTCGCCGACCGCTGGGGCCCCGCGCGCGTCATCGTGCTGGCGCTCATGCTGCTCGGCGTGGGCTCCATCGCGTCGGCGTTCGTCACCCAGCTCTGGCAGCTCTTCGTCACCGCCGGCGTGCTCATGGCCGTCGGCGCCGGCGGCGCCGCGCTCAGCACGGGCTCGGCCATCGTCGCGCGCTGGTTCGAAAAGCACCGCGGCATCGCCATTGGGCTGGCCGCGGGCGGCATGTCCGCAGGCCAGCTCGTGTTCGTTCCGCTCGCGGCCAAGATCACGTACACGTACGGCTGGCGCTGGTCGTTCCTGTGGCTCGGCGTGGGCCTGCTGCTGCTGGTCGTGCCCGTCGGCATGTGGCTCCTGCGCAGCACGCCCGAGGAGCGCGGCCTGCGCCCACTGGGCGCCACCGGCCCCAAGCAGACCGCGGCGGACATCGTCGCGGCGCAGAAGGCCGGGCGCGTGTCGGTGACCGAGGCCGCCCATACGTTGCCGTTCTGGCTGCTCATGGGCTCGTTCTTCGTCTGCGGCTACACCAGCAACGGCATGGTGCTCACGCACTTCATGCCGCACGCGCTCGAGCACAATTTCACCGCGATGCAGGCCTCGACCGCCCTCGGCGTGATGGGCGCGATGAACATGATCGGCACGCTGGGCTCGGGCTGGCTGTGCGACCGCTTCGGCCGCCGCGGCCCGCTCGCGATCTACTACTTCGTGCGCGGGCTCTCGCTGGTCTTCCTGCTCTACGTGTGGGACGTGCCCTCGCTGCATCTGTGGGCGGCGCTCTTCGGCCTGAACTATATCTCCACGGTGCCGCCGACGACGACGCTGACCGCGAACATCTACGGCCGCTTTTCGGTGGGCGAGCTCTCGGGCTGGATCTTCTTCGCGCACCAGGTGGGTTCGGCGCTGGGCGCCGCGGGCGCCGGCTGGATCTTCGAGTGGACCGGCTCCTACTCGAGCGCCTTCGTCTCTGCGGCGGTCATGGCGTTCCTCGCGGCCGGCATGGCCCTGATGATCCGCGAGGAGCCCGTGCGCATCCGGCCGCTCACGCCGGCGCCCGCGACGACGTAGGAAATGGGGGGCCCTGAAATGGCCCCCCAAGCCCCAACGTTCGGAGCGCCCCGGCACATCCGGGTCGCTCCTCTAAACCCCTCGATACTCCGACAGCTCCTAGCGCCGACTAGCGCGCGATCGCGTGCGCGCCGCGGCGCGGATCGGCGCCGGTCCAGCGCGCCCCGTCCGCCGCGATGCGTACGGCGCAGACGGCGCCCGCGCGCCACTCCCACTCCGGCCACTCGCTGACGTCGTGGCCGCGCGCGGTCAGCGCGTCGCGCGTCTCCTTCGGGACCCGGCGCTCGACCTCCAGCTTGCCGGGCGCGAAGGCGTGCGGCCAGAACGAGTCGGGGAACGAGCGCGACGCCACGCGCGGCGCCTCGATCGCCTGCTGCAGCGGCATGTCGAAGACGACGTGGTTCAGCATCACCTGCAGCATCGCCTGCTGCTGCACGTCGCCGCCCGGCGTGCCGAACGGCATGACCAGCTTGCCGTCACGCAGCAGCATCGCGGGCGCCGGCGTCAGGCGCGGGCGCTTGCCGGGCGCGACGACGCTCTTGTGAGCGGGGTCGAGCCAGCCCTGCGACCCGCGTCCCGACACCACGCAGCCAACGCCACCCAC
>Ga0209808_1000585_pt1 | contig 17956 bp, 15 predicted proteins | sample GraSoiAngelo_157_FD_186171 | JGI IMG/M metagenome (GOLD analysis project Ga0209808, IMG submission 186171) | Grasslands soil microbial communities from the Angelo Coastal Reserve, California, USA - 14_1009_16_20cm (SPAdes) (version 2) | ecosystem: Environmental > Terrestrial > Soil > Grasslands ... | reverse complement strand
GGGGGCGGCGGCGAAACCGCTGTCGGCGATGTCCTCGTCGCTCTCGTCGTGGAGGCCGTCGTTTTCGTTCGGGCGCTGGCCGAGGTGATCGGCAGCGTCGTCGAAGTTCCCCGGCTTCGCGTGCGTTGCGCTGCCGAGGACGGCGGGGGCTTTGAACCGCTCGAGCGGCCCGCCAGGAAGGCGACAGCGACGCCGGCGGCTGCCGCGGCGAAGAGGAGCAGCGCGACGAGTAGGAGTGGGAGCGGCACAGGCGGGACAGGCAGGCGGCGACGACCGCTGCGGCGGCGTCGCGGGATCACGAGCGTGGAGTCCGCGCCTGCGACCAGTGTGGGCGCGCCGCTGAGCGTCGGTTGGCCGGTCGCGAGCGCGGTGGCGAGCGCTGCCCCGTCCGCGGGTCGCTCCTGCGGATCCTTCGCCAGCGACGCTTCGGCGAGGGCCGCGAGCGCGGGTGGGGCGTCGGGGCGGACCTCACCGAGCGGGGCGGGCTGCTCGTGCACGTGCATCCGTGCGAGCTCGATCGGGCTGGCGGCCTCGAACGGAAGCCGGCCCGCGAGCAGGCGGTAGAGGATGACACCGAAGGAATAGACGTCGCTGGCAGCGGTCGCCGGCTGCCCCTGCGCCTGTTCCGGCGAGAGATACGCGGCAGTGCCGAGGAGCGTCCCCGTCTCCGTCAGCGTTCCCGACCCGCCGAGCCGGGCGATGCCGAAATCCGCGATCTTGGCCGTGCCCTCGTCGTCGAAGAGGACGTTGGCGGGCTTCAGGTCGCGATGAACGAGGTCGCGTGTGTGTGCGTGGGCGAGGCCGGCGGCGAGTTCGCGGGCGATTCGCTCGGCCTCGTCGTCCGGGTACGGCTCGCCAGGGAGGAGCCGGTCCTCGAGCGTGCCGCCGCCGAGGTACTCCAGGACCATGAACGGCCGGCCGCCCTCTTCTCCGTAGTCGTAGAGGCGGCAGATGTTCGGGTGCGCGAGCGATGCAACCGCGTGGGCCTCGCGTTCAAAGCGGGCCGGGTCGGCGTCGCGGCCGAGCAGCTTCAAGGCGACGCGCCGACCGAGTTCAAGGTCCTCGGCAGTCCACACTTCGGACATCCCCCCGGCACCGAGCCGCGCGTCGAGCCGGTAACGCCCCCGTACCAGTTCGCGCGCCACCGGGCTAGCTTATGCGGCTCGCGTGGCCGATCTGCTGTCGATCACCGAGGCTCAGAGCCTAGTCGTGATGCACGCGCGTCCGCTTCCGCCCGAGACCGTCTCGCTGGAGGAAGCGGCCGGGCGCGTGGTCGCCGAGCCGGCCGTGGCGGTGGTCGATCTGCCGCCGTTTCCCAGCTCGGCGATGGACGGCTATGCCGTCCTGAGCGCGGACACCCCGGGGCGGCTTCGGGTGTCAGGCCGAATTCCCGCCGGTAAGCCCGCCGACGTCTCCCTGGGTCCCGGCGAAGCGATGGGAATCGCAACCGGTGGAGTCGTGCCTGACGGCGCGGATGCCGTCATCCCCATCGAGTATGTTGTCGAGGATGACAACGACATCGAGATCGCAAGCGTCGTTGAGAACGGCGCCAACGTCCGTCCTCGGGGGGGCGACATTCGCGCCGGTGAGACCGTCGTCGAGCGGGGTTCCGCGCTCACGCCCGCGCGGCTCGGGGCTCTGGCCGCCGCCGGGATACCGGAGGTTCGGTGCACGCGCCGGCCGCGCGCCGCCGTGCTCGCTACGGGAACTGAGCTTCGCCGCCCGGGCGAGGAGCTGGCCGCGGGTGAGATCTACGAGGCAAACGGGCTGATCCTCTCGGCACAGCTCGAGGCTGCGGGCGCGGCGGTCGAGCGACTGCCGGCGGTCGGCGACGATGAAGGCGCGCTGCGGGCCGCGCTCGAAGCGGCGCTCGCGGCCGACATCGTCGTCACCTCGGGAGGCGTCTCCGTTGGGCCCCACGATCTCGTCCGTCGTGTCGAAGGCGAGCTCGGAGTCGAGGAGGTCTTCTGGCGCGTTGCCGTCAAGCCCGGCAAGCCGCTCGCGTTCGGAGTCCGCGAGGGGACGCTCGTGTTCGGGCTGCCCGGCAATCCGGTTTCGGCGCTCGTCAGCTTCGAGCTTTTCGTCAAGCCTGCGGTCCGGGCGCTGCAGGGGGTGCCGGAGCCGCTGCCTCGATTCGAACGCGGCCGGCTCGTCGGCACGCGACGGCAGAACCCCGAGCGCGACGAGCTCGCGCGGGCGCGCCTTCGCCGGTCGGACGACGGCGCCCTTCTCGAACCCCTGAGCGGGCAGGAGTCGCACATGATCGCCCGCTCCGCAGGCGCGGATGCGCTCCTCCTCGTACCGCGGGGCGAGGGCGAGCTTGCCGACGGCGACTCCGTCGACTATCTCCGCCTGGATTGAAAACGGTGGCTCAGCCTCCGATCGCCCGTTGGCGTTCCACGGACGCCTTCTTTTGGGCGCGGCGTGCGAGGATCGCGTGGCGAAGCGCCGAGCGGATCGGCCCGAGGCCGCGGTCGGCCGCGCTGGGGTATGGGCCATAGCGTTGCGCTGTCAGCGCAGCGAATTGCGCCGCCACGGCGAGCCAGGCCAATCCGATCACGAAGGTCGGGATCGAGACGTAGCGGAGGGCCGCGAGCTCGGCGAGGTACCAGGGCGCGTCGAGCCCGAGCCCGTACCGGGCGGCGAACGAGATCAAGAGCAGGAAAGGGCCGAGAAAGCCGAGGGCGAGCACCGATACGCGCAGCCAGGGTGCCCGCGATTGCACGTGTGGGAGCCACAGCCAGGCGTGCAGGGAAGGCAGGACGAGGATCAAGGCATACGGGTTCGTGGCCACCACCAAGAGCCCGACGACGCCGAGCGCCAGCAGTGCGGCAGTGTGGCCCGCGAGCTCGTCGTCGATCGCGGCGCGCCGTCGCGGGACCAGGCGCGCCCGTGTGACCACCCAACCAAGGGCGGCAAGAGCCGCGAGGCCGAGTAAGCCGAGCAGCGGCCAGTGCCGGGCCGCGGCGCTCTGCGGGGCGACCGGCAAGGCCGCACCTCTCGGCCAAACGCCGACGAGCGCGAAGAGTTGGAAAACCACGCCGACCCAGACCCAGAAGGCGAGCCGGCTTCGGTAGCTGCGCAGCGCAGGTGCAATCGGCACGCGGCGCCGGCGGCAGCGAGCGAAGAGATCGATCGTCGCGATCACGAACGGCAGCAAAGCTGCGATCAAGACCAGCTGAATGGCCCAGCCTCGGATCACCCGTGCTCCGAGGTACACGTAGCTCGACGTCCCTTGCACGAGCTCCGCGCCCTGGTCGAGAGCTCGCAGAAGCTGTTGCGTACTCCGTCCCACCTGGGCAAGCCGCCCGCCGTTCACGCGGGCCGGGGTGTCGGCGAAGGAAGCAGAGCGCCGGTCGCCGGCGGTGGTCACCGTGAGCCCGCCGACGCCGTGTGCGAGCAGCGGGCCCTGTTCGTAGAGCGTGAACGGAAAGGCGAGATCGAGTAGCTGAGCGAAGCCGCTCGGACGCCGCGGCAGCGCACCCGCCTGTTCCTGAATCCGTGCTGCCGTCGTCGCCACCAGGCCCGCGGACGCCTCCCGAGCAGTGTTCCCGGCGATTACCAGCCGGGAGGGCGCCCGGCCGGCGATCGAATCCAAGACGATCGCCGTGACGACTCGATTACGGAAATCCGCGGCGAACCGGCGTGCGCCCAGGCCGCCGAACTCGCCGCCGTCCGTCGCGACAAAGAGAAGTGTGTGAGCGGGGCTGACGATGCTCGCTCCGGCCGGGACGTGTCCGGAAACCGTTGTGGCGTACGAGCGGGCAAGCTCGATCAGAGCCGCGATGCCGGACGCATTGTCGTTCGCGCCCGGACCTGTGCCGACGTCGTCGAGATGCGCGAGAACGGCCAGCGCCTGAGGGGAGCGACCCGGAATCGTGACGACAAGGTTCTCGAGCCGAACGCGGCCGCGCCCGGGAATGATCGCCGAGAAGGGCTCGCGGCGGACGCGGAGCCCCAGCCTCGCCACCTGGTCTGCGAACCACTGCCGAGCGCTGGCGGCACCGGGCGAACCGGGTGAGCGGTCCGGAAAGGTCTGGGCGAGATCGCGCGTGAGCGCGGCCGCCCGCGTCTTGTCGAAGGCGGGTGGCAGAGTTGGGACGGCCGGGCGGAGCGCCGTCGGCTTGCCGACGCTGAATGCGGCGATTAGCAGGGGAATCCCGACGAGCAGCCACGTACCCCGGTAGAGACGTCCGTTGATCGGCCGCTCGAGCGAGCCTGGACGCGCGCGTTCGCGCGCGGGAGGCGGGATCGCCGCCATGCCGTGGCTATAGTAGGCAGGCGAGAACTCGACGCGGGCAGGCAGACTGCTACGCGATGCGCGACTCCTCGACAATCCTGCTCGTCGACGACGAGGACTCGGTCCAGAAGCTCCTCACGTATCCGCTCGAACGCGACGGTTTCCGCGTCGTGCAGGCGCGGGACGGAGAGCAAGCACTGAGGCTCTTCGAGGACCAGCGGATCGACCTCGTCGTTCTCGATTTGATGCTGCCGAAGGTCGACGGCCTCGAGGTCTGCAAGCGGCTCCGCGCCGGTAGCGACGTGCCGATCATCATGCTGACGGCGCGCGGCGAGGAGCTCGACAAGGTGCTCGGCCTCGAGCTCGGCGCCGACGATTACATCACCAAGCCGTTTTCGATCCGCGAGTTTCGGAGCCGCGTGCGCGCCCTCCTGCGACGCGCATCGCTGGCCCGAGACAGCGGGCCGCGCGAGGGGGAGGTGATCGAGGCCGGCCAGCTGCGAATCGATCCCGCCCGACGGACGGTCGAGCTCGCCGGAGAGCCGGTGCAGCTCACCTATGTCGAGTTCGAGCTCCTGCGGGCCCTCGCCGCCGAGCCGGCCCGGGTCTTCACGCGGGAGATGTTGCTCCGCGCGCTGTGGGGAGACTCGGCCTATCGCGAGCCGCGGACGATCGACGTCCATATTCGCCACTTGCGGGAGAAGCTCGAGCGCGACGCGAGCGAGCCGGAGTACATCCTCACCGTGCGCGGCGTCGGCTACCGGTTTCGCGACTGATGAGCACCTTCAGGACGGTCGGGGCCCGCCTCAGCCTGGCACTTCTCGCCGTCGTCGCGCTCGTTCTGGGGCTCGTCTATCTCATCGTCGTCCCGTCGCTGAGAAACCGGCTGATCGACGCGAGACTGAACGATCTTGCCCGTGCAGCGCCCAAGCTCGTCCGCGAATACGAGGACCACCGGCACGACCCGGACTTCCTGTCGAACGCGGACGCCAGCACGAATGCGCGCGTGCTCCTGTTGTCGGTGCTGACCCAGTCGCCGCCGACCGTGACTGTCCAGGACTCCTCGCGTCCGGGCCAGAGCGGCGGCGCCTTCACGGACGATCCGGTCGCGCTTGACTCGGCCAAGACGTCGATGCTCGAGCGCGGGACCGTCTCGCGCGGCGGGAGCGAGTTCGCGGAAGTCGCGAGCCCGATCGGTAGCGGAGATGTTCTCTTGCTCTCCGCGCCGCTGCACGATGCGCTCGCCGACGTCCACGCCGTGCAACGCCGCCTGCTCTTCGCCGGCGGCCTGGCGCTGCTCGTCGCACTCCTGATCGGGTACGGAGCAGCCCGCCTCTTCGCGCGCCGAATCCGACGCCTCGAACGTGCGGCCGAGCGGATCGCGCGCGGACGCTTCGACGAGCCCGTCGCTGACACCGCCTCGGATGAGCTCGGTGAGCTCGCGCGGGCGTTCGACCGCATGCGCGTCCGGCTGGCCGGGCTCGACCACGCGAGGCGTGAGTTCGTTGCCAACGCATCGCATGAGCTTCGGACGCCGCTGTTCTCGCTCGGCGGTTTCCTCGAGCTGCTCGAGGACGAGGAGCTCGACGAGCGGACGCGCCGAGAATTCCTCGAGACGATGGCAGGCCAGGTGCGCCGCTTGACCAAGCTCGCCGACGATCTGCTCGACCTCTCGCGGCTGGACGCAGGCCGGCTGCACGTGGAAACGCAGCCGGTCGAGCTCGGGAGCGTGGCGAGCGCAGCCGTCGACGAGTTTGCCGGTGTCGCCCTGGCTTCAGCGCACCCGCTGGAATTCGCCGCTAACGGAGCCGCTGACGCCCATGGCGATCCGCAGCGCGTCCTTCAGATCGTGCGCATCCTGCTCGAAAACGCCTTGGTGCACACGCCGCCGGGCACGCCGGTCGAGGTTGCCGTGCGCCGCGCCGACGGCCGGGCGGAGATCAGCGTCGCCGACGGCGGCCCCGGCATCAACGCCGAGGATCGGGCCGAGCTGTTCGACCGCTTCTACCGCGGCGAGAGCACGAAGGCTTCGGGGAGCGGGCTCGGCCTCGCGATCGCGAAGGAGCTGGCGGAGCTGATGGGCGGCGAGATCGAGCTCGACTCGAAGCCGGGCCGGACGGTCTTCTCGCTCGTTCTACCCGCCGACGAGCCGGCGCCTGAGGGCCCGATGGGCTGAACCGTCCCGTCTCCGCGGCGCGTTCTTCGTGTTGCCGCGTGAACCAAGGCGCCCCGACCTCCTCCCCAAGGCGAGCGTAGCGCTGAAACTGTTACGCGCGGGTGACGAAAGCGGGCCGGAAGTGGGACTTCGGCGCGAGAAGCTCGATTTCGCCTCTCTACGAGGCGCGGGTAACCCTGCACGGGTCTTTCGGGACATGTCTTTCGACGTGAAAACGCTCAAAAAGACCTCTTTGCAGGCATTTCTCTGCCCAATGGCTACGGTCGGCCTTTACGGCGGCGAGGGAACAGCCACCCGAGACGGACGCTTACGCCTGGCGGTGGAATGACGAACGAGGAAGCTGTTCGCTGATTCGCTCAGTTCCGGCGAGTGTTGCGTGCGGAGGCGTAGTCGGGCGTCGCTACAGTGGGTCGGTGCGCGACCGCCCCGTACCACTCGCGATCGTCGCGATCGTTGCCGCCGTGATCGGCGGCATTTCCGTCCTGGTGGTCGGAAAGGCGGCCGGCTGGCTCTCGACTGGGACGAAGAAGTCCGTGATCGTCCAGACGCCGGCTGTTGCCCAACCGGTTGCGACGGCGAAGCCTTCGCCTATCCCCAGCGAAAAGCCGCTGGTCGGCAACGGTTTCGATCCGAGCCGGATCTACCGAACGCGGTCGGCGGGGGTCGTCACGATCTACGCAATCTCCGGCAGCGGCGGCGATTCCGCCCAGGAAGCGCAGGGTTCCGGCTTCGTCGTCTCTCCGAAGGGCTACATCCTCACGAATTCACACGTGATCACGAATGCCGGCGAAGGCTCCGGCAGCGTTTCGCCCGCCGACAAGCTGTTCGTCGAGTTTCAGGACCGTGATCGGGTGCCGGCAAAGGTCGTCGGCTGGGACATCTACGACGACGTCGGCCTTGTCAAGGTCAATCCGGCCGACCATCCGCTCGAGCCCGTGCCGCTCGGGGATTCCGCGCAGGTGAAGGTCGGCCAGCCGGTGGCTGCGATCGGCAGCCCCTTCGGCAACGTCAACTCGCTCAGCGTCGGCGTGGTCTCGGCAACGGAGCGCTCGATCGACTCACTGACCTCGCAATACAGCCTCGTGGACGCCATCCAGACGGACGCTCCAATCAACCACGGAAACTCCGGCGGCCCTCTCTTCGATGCCGGCGGGCGCGTGATCGGGATCAACGCTCAGATTCGGAGCGACTCGGGTAGTGGCGAGGGGGTCGGCTTCGCGGTGCCGATCGATTCGGCGCGCCGGTCGATGACGCAGCTGATCGCGACGGGCCGCGTCTCGTACGCCTACGTCGGAATCTTGACCGAAGATCTGACCCCGACGATCGCAAGAAAGCTCCACTACCCGGTTTCCCACGGCGCGGTCGTTACCAACGTCAAGGCCCACTCTCCTGGCGCGGAGGCCGGCCTGCACGAGGGCAACGACCGGCGCGAGCTGCTCGGCGCACCCTTCGTCAGCGGCGGGGACGTGATCGTTTCGATTGCCGGCCGGCCGGTCAGAAGCGCCGAAGACGTCGTTCGGGTGGTCACGGAGCAGCTCTCCCCTGGGCAATCCGTGCCTGTTTCCTTCATTCGGGCAGGCACGAAGCGCCGGGTCACCGTGACGCTAGCGGAGCGGCCGCCGAGTTCAGGCTAACCAAAGCGCCGCGCGGCCTCGCCGCTACGCCGTCTAATCCCGGGAGGGAAAGAGGTGCCGTCGAGCGATTCTCGAACAGATCAAGGTTACGGTCGGCAACAAGAGGGAAGAGGGCCTCGATGGACCCCCACGACCGTCTCGTACGGCTCACCATCCCTGCGAAGGCCGAATACATCACTCTCGGCCGCCTCGCGCTGACGGCAATCGCGCGCGTCCGCCCGCTCTCGGAGGAGACGCTCAGCGACCTGAAGCTGGCGCTGACCGAGGCGTGCACCAACTCCGTACGCCATGCCTACCATGAAGGACGCGCCGGCACGGTCGAGATCGTCTACCAGATCGAGCCCGATCGGCTGATCGTCGAGGTGACCGACGACGGCTCGGGTTTCGAGCCTGCCAGCCTGGCGGCGGGCGGAAACGGGGATCTGAGTGAGGGCGGTCTCGGGATCGCGATCATCCAGGCGGTCTCCGACGAGGTCGAGATCGGCGGGCGAGAGTCGGGAGGATCCCGGCTCCGCTTCGTGAAGTTCCTGGGCGAGTAGCGTCTATCCTGGGCGCTTTCGCCGTCTAGACACTCGAGCCGACCCCACATGCTCCAGCTCATCAACGTCGGAAACAAGTCGCTGCTCGACTACGGCACGATCGCGACGCGCGGCTTGATGGAGGAGATCCGCAGGCTCGCCGCGCAGCTCGAGGGCAAGCGCGTCTTGCATCTGTCCGCGACCGCGTTCGGCGGGGGCGTGGCGGAGATTCTCTACGCCCTCGTTCCCCTGATGCGCGATGCGGGGCTCGACGCCGAATGGCGGATCATCCGCGGTGCCGACGAGTTCTTCGGAGCGACGAAGACGATCCACAACGCGCTCCAAGGCTCGCCGCAGGGGCTGACCGCCGAGCAGAAGGAGGTCTACCGCCGCTACAACGAGGAAAACGCGCACGAGCTGGAGGACGAGTACGACTTCGTCATCGTCCACGACCCCCAGCCTGCCTATGTGATCGAGCATTTCCCTTCGTCCCAGGCGCGCTGGATCTGGCGCTGCCACATCGACCTCTCGGCCCCGAACCAGAGCGTGCTCGACTTTCTCCTGCCCGCACTCGGCCGCTATGACGCGGCGATCTTCCACATGAACGAGTACGTCCCGGCGGCGCCCGGCCTGCCGCCGTCGTACATCTGGCCGCCCGCGATCGATCCATTGACGCCGAAGAACATGGCCCTGTCGCCCGAGGATGCGGCCTACATCGTCGACCAGTTCGGAATCGACGTCGAGCGGCCGCTGCTGACCCAGGTCTCGCGCTTCGATCCCTGGAAGGACCCGCTGGGCGTGATCGACGCCTACCGGGAGGTGAAGAAGCGGTTTCCCACGGTGCAGCTCGCGCTCGTCGGCTCGATGGCGCACGACGACCCCGAAGGTTGGGACTACTACAACCAGACCGTCGCTTATGCCGAGGGCGATCCCGACATCTACATCCTCTCGAACCTCAACAACATCGGCGGCGTCGAGGTCAATGCCTTCCAGGTGCACTCGCACGCAGTGATCCAGAAGTCGATCAGGGAAGGATTCGGGCTGACGATCACCGAGGCGCTCTGGAAGACACGGCCTACGGTGGCGGGGCGCGTCGGCGGGATCGTGCGGCAGATCCAGGAGGGCGAGACGGGCTGGCTGGTCGATTCGTCGGCGGATTGCGCCGAGGCGTGCGTCGAGATCCTGCGCGACCAGACCGAGGCGCGCCTGCGCGCGCTGAAGGGCAAGGAGTTCGTCCGGCGCAACTTCCTGATGCCGCGGCTGCTTCGCGACTGGCTGGTGCTCTTCAACCGGCTGCTCGGCAACGACACCGCCGGCGCCGAGGTCGCCGTTGTCGGCGCCGCGTAGGCGCTCGCTTGCGACGCCGACTAGAGGTCGCGGCGGCTTTGCCGGCGCGGCCGTCTAAACCAGGCAACAAGGACAGCAGGGGTCCGGAGCTCGTGTTCGGCAGCGCCGCGTAGTTTCTAGGTAGGGCAGCCCGGTTACGCTTCCGCTTCATGGCGGAGCGGCGCAAGCTGATCGTGGTCTCGAACCGTGGGCCGGTCTCGTATTCGCGGCAGAACGGTGAGCGAGTCGCGAGGCGGGGCGGCGGCGGGCTCGTCACCGCCCTGCGCGGCCTGGTCTCGCATCACGACGTGACCTGGATCGCCAGCGCGATCACGGACGAGGATCGCGCCGCCTCGCACGAGACGATCGAGGAGACCGCGCGAGACGGCTCGACCTTTCGCCTGCGCCTCGTCAGCCATGACGAGGCCGTCTACGACTGGTTCTACAACGTCATCTCGAACCCGACGCTGTGGTTCCTGCAGCACTACCTCTGGGAGCCGGCCTATACGCCCGCAGTCGATCACGGGCTCCATCACGCCTGGGAGCAGGGGTACGTCCGCGTCAACGAGGGCTTCGCCGCCGCGGTCCTCGAAGAGCTCGAGGCCGAGCCCGACGCGGCCGTCCTGTTCCACGACTACCACCTGTATCTGGCGCCGCGGTTCGTGCGCGAGGAGGCGCCGGATGCGACGCTCTCGCACTTCGTCCACATCCCCTGGCCGCAGCCCGATTACTGGCGGATCCTGCCGGCACCTATGCGTCACGCGATCCACGACGGCTTGCTCGCCAACGACGTTGTCGGCTTCCACTCGAGCCGCTGGCGGCTCGCCTTCCTGCGCTGCGCCGTCGATATCGCCGGTGCGGCGGGAAACTTCACCGACTGGACTGCGGAATACCGCGGACGGCGGACACGGGTCGCGGCCTCGCCGATCTCGATCGATCCCGAGGAGTTCGACGAGCTCGCGGCGAGCCCCGAGGTGCTCGAGGCGGAGCGGGAGATCGTCGAGCGGCGCCCGGAGCGGCTCGTCGTGCGGGTCGATCGCACCGATCCGTCCAAGAATGTCGTCCGCGGCTTCCGCGCCTTCGAGCTCTACCTCGAGGCCCACCCGGAGATGCACGGGCGGGTGACGCTGCTCGCCCTGCTCGACCCCTCCCGGCAGGACATCCCCGAGTACTCCGAGTACCTCGGGGCGATTCAGCGTGAGGCCCGGCGCGTCAACGACCGCTTTCAAGCCGAGGGCTGGCTGCCGGTCGATCTGCAGATCGAGGACGACTTCCCGCGCTCGATCGCCGCCTACAAGCAGTTCGACGTCCTGTTCGTGAACGCGATCTTCGACGGGCTCAACCTCGTGGCGAAGGAGGCGCCGCTCGTCAATACACGCAACGGTGCTGTTGTCTTATCCGAAAACACCGGCGTCTCCGAGGAGCTCGGCAGGTGGACGCTGGAGATCAACCCGTTCGACGTCGCCGCCCAGGCGGAGGCGATCCACGTTGCGCTCGAGCTGCCGGAGGACGAGCGGCGGAGCCGGCTCGAGGCGATCCGGGCGTATGTCCGCGAGCACGATCTCGCGCACTGGCTCGCCCTGCAGCTCGACGAGCTGGACCGCGCCTCGGCTCGGGTGTCTTAGCGCGATACGGTGCCTTTGTGAGCGAGCTCTCGCACGTCGACGAAACGGGTGAGGTGCGCATGGTCGACGTCGGCGGCAAGGAGCTTTCGCGCCGCCGCGCGGTTGCCCGCGCCGAGGTGCGGATGGCCCCCGAAACGGCGCGCCGGCTGCGTGAGCTGCCGAAAGGCGACGCGCTGGCGGCGGCCCAACTCGCAGGGATCATGGCCGCGAAACGCACCGGCGAGCTGATTCCCCTCTGCCACCCGTTGCCGCTTTCTCACGTGGCCGTCGAGCTCGAGGTCGGCGAGGCGGAGGTGACCGTCCTGGCGAGCGCCGAGACGACCGCGCAGACGGGCGTCGAGATGGAGGCGCTGACGGCTGCCGCGGTCGCCGCGCTCACCGTCTACGACATGGCGAAGGCCGTCGACAAGGAGCTCGAGATCACGGGTGTGAGGCTCCTCGAGAAGACAAAAGAAGCCTTGTGAAGGCGGCAGTCCTGACGGTGTCGGACGGCGTCGCCGCGGGCGAGCGCGACGACGAGAGCGGCGACCTCCTCGCGGAGCTGCTCGCGGCGGAGGGCTACGAGGTCGAGCGGCGCCTCGTTTCCGACGATCGAGCGGCGATCGCCGACGCAGTCGTCGAGCTCGCCGAGGACGCGCCGCTCGTGCTGACGACGGGCGGCACCGGCCTCGGGCCGCGTGACGTGACGCCGGAGGCCACCGCCGAGGTCGTCGAGCGGCCCGCACCGGGGATCGCCGAGGCGATTCGCGCCGACTCGATCGCCAGGACACCGCATGGGCTGCTCTCGCGCGGGATCGCCGGGGTGCGCGACCGCACGCTCGTCGTCAACCTGCCCGGCTCGCCGGGCGGCTGCCGCGACGGCTTCGCGGTGCTGCAGCCGGCACTCCGCCACGCGCTCGAGCTGCTCGCAGGCGAGCAGACTGCACACCGGCAGACATGATTTCCGGAGCCGCCACGTACCCGCGGCGCTTCGCGTCGCTGGTCAAGATCGAGCACACCGTCTTCGCGCTGCCGTTCGCCTACGTCGGCGCCCTGCTTTGCGTCAGGAAGATCCCCTCGGCACACGACCTCGTCTGGATCACGCTGGCGATGATCGCCGCCCGTTCGCTGGCGATGGGGTTGAACCGGCTGATCGACGCCGCGATCGACGCGCGCAACCCGCGCACGGCGACGCGCGAGCTTCCGAGCGGCCTGCTGAGCCGCGGTCAGGTCGTCGTCTTCTGCACGGCTTCGTTCGCGCTCTTTCTCGTTGCGGTCTTCCAGCTCGACCCGATCGTGCGCTGGCTCTGGCCGATCCCTGTCGCCGCCTTCGTCGTCTACCCCTACCTGAAGCGCTGGACCTGGCTCTCGCACCTCTGGCTCGGCGCCGTCGACGGGCTCGCGCCCCTAGGCGCCTGGGTTGCGATCACGGGGCGGCTCCCCTGGCCGGCTTGGGCGCTCGGCGGCGCCGTCGCGCTCTGGGTAGCGGGATTCGACCTCTTCTACTCGCTCTTCGATCTCGAGGTCGACCGGGAGCAGGGTCTGCACTCGTTCGCGACGCGGTTCGGGGAACGGCGTCTCTTCTGGGGGGCGCGGCTCGCGCACGCGGCAACCATCGGACTGCTCGCCGCAGTCGGCTTCGGGCTCCACCTCGGCGTGCTGTACTGGCTCGGCGTCGGCGCGGTCGCCGCGCTGCTCGCGTATGAACATGCCCTCGTCCGGCCGGGCGACCTGCGCCGACTCAACGCAGCCTTCTTCACGATGAACGGCATCATCAGCGTCGTGTTCTTCGGCTTCGTGCTCGCCGAGGCGGCTGGATGAGGCGTCGCTTGCGATGCCGACCGGGAGGCTGTGGCGGCCTTGCCGCCGCACCCGTCCAAACCCGGCTGTTGGGCCCAGACGCTCAAAGTGGCAAGGGCGCGGCCGCATGAGGCGTCGCTTGCGATGCCGACCGGGAGGCTGTGGCGGCCTTGCCGCCGCACCCGTCCAAACCCGGCTGTTGGGCCCAGACGCTCAAAGTGGCAAGGGCGCGGCCGCATGAAAGTCGCTGCTCTCTACGACATCCACGGCAACCTGCCCGCGCTGGAGGCGGTGCTGCGCGACGTCCCAGAGGACGCGATCGTCCTGATCGGCGGGGACACCGCGGCCGGTCCGATGCCGGCCGGGACGCTCGAGCGTCTGCTGGCCCTCGGCGACCGCGCCGTCTGGATTCGCGGGAACGCCGACCGGGAGGCTGTGGCGGCCTTGCCGCCGCACCCGTCCAAACCCGGCTGTTGGGCCCACACGCTCAAAGTGGCAAGGGCGCGGCCGCATGAAAGTCGCTGCTCTCTACGACATCCACGGCAACCTGCCCGCGCTGGAGGCGGTGCTGCGCGACGTCCCAGAGGACGCGATCGTCCTGATCGGCGGAGACACCGCGGCCGGTCCGATGCCGGCCGGGACGCTCGAGCGTCTGCTGGCCCTCGGCGACCGCGCCGTCTGGATTCGCGGGAACGCCGACCGGGAGGGCGGCGTCGAGAGCGAGCTCTGGCGTTGGCGGACGGACTGGATGTGGGAGCAACTGGGCGGAGAAAATCGGGCGTTCCTGAACGGCCTTCCAGGGACCGCGTCCCTCACCGTCGATGGGCTCGGCGAGACGCTCTTCTGTCATGGCTCGCCGCGCAGCGATGAGGAAGCAATCACGGCCGTGACCGCGGAGGAACGCCTTCGCGCGATCCTCGCGGACGCGGGCGCGTCCCTCGTCGTCTGCGGGCACACGCATCACCAGTTCGACCGCCGGAGCGACGGTGTTCGCGTCGTCAACCCCGGCAGTGTTGGTATGCCCTACGAGGGGCGAACAGGTGCGTACTGGGCCTTGCTGGGCCCCGAGGTCGAGCACCGTCGCACCGAGTACGACCTAGAGGCCGCGACCGCGGCAATCCGCGAGAGCGGTTATCCGGAGCCCGACGAGTTGGTGGAGACGCTCGCGACCCCTCCGACTGCGAAAGAGGCCGCTGAGTTTCTCGAGCAGCAGGCTCTCGAGAAAGAAGCGCCGTGATCCGCGCTCGCGCGGTCGCTCGCCGCTTCGGAGACAAGCGCGCGCTCGAGCCGGTCGACTTCGAGCTTCCGCGGGGCGGCTTCCTCGTCGTGACCGGGCCGAATGGCTCCGGCAAGACGACGTTGCTGCGGCTCTGCGCGGGCCTGCTGATCCCGACCTCCGGCGAGCTGGAGGTGGGCGCCGAGCGTGGCCAGCTCGGCTACCTCGCGCACGAGCCGCTCGTCTACCGCGAGCTGACCGCGATCGAGAACCTCGACCTGTACGGGCGCCTCTACCGTGTACCGGAACGGCGGGAGCGGGTCGGGATGCTGCTCGAGCGCTTCGGCCTTTGGGAGGCCCGCGGCGAGCGGACCGGCTCGTACTCGCGCGGGATGCTGCAACGCCTCGCGCTTTGCCGCGCGCTCCTGCACGATCCCGAGCTGCTGATTCTCGACGAGCCCGCGAACGCGCTCGACGCGGCCGGCGAAGAGCTGCTCGAGCGGGAGCTCGAGGAACTGCGGCGCGAGCGGACGCTGCTCGTCGCCAGCCACTCGCCCCAGCGGCTCGAGCGCTTTGCGACCGGAAAACTGGCGCTCACATGAGGAGGTACTTGTCAGACGCGGGCGCACTCGCCCGCAAGGACCTGCTGCTCGAGTTGCGGGCGCGCGACACGCTGCCGGCGATGCTGCTGTTCGTCGTCTCGGTGCTGGTCGTCTTCCATTTCGCGCTTCCGCAGAATGCCTCGGCCCGCGCGTCGCTGGGGCTGCTCTGGGTTGCGATCCTGTTCACTGCGCTGCTCGGGCTTGGTCGCGCCTTCGTCGCCGAGCGCGAGCAGGGAGTGCTCGACGGGCTCGTGCTCGCGCCGTCGGACCGGAGCGCGATCTGGGTCGGCAAGGTCGTCGCCACTTTGGCCTTCCTCGTCGTCGCGGAGGTCGTGGCGCTGCCGGCGTTCGCGCTCTTCTTCACCTCGATCGACGCCACGACGGTCGCCGGAGTGGCGCTGGCGGATATCGGCATCTGCGCCGTGGGAACGTTGCTCGCGGCGATGGCGGCGGCGGGCCGCGCGCGCGAGTTGCTGCTGCCGCTCCTCTTCCTGCCGCTCGCAATTCCGATCGTCGTCGGCGGCGTCGGCTCGAGTCTCGCCGCCTCGAGCGGCAAGTACCTCGGCTTCCTGGCGCTCTACGACGCGATCTTCGTCGTGCTCGCCTGGGCGGCCTTCGAGTACGTCGTCACGGAGTAGCCGGCTGCGGCGTCGCTTGCGATGCCGCCGAAGAGGCCGCGCCGACATGTGCGGCGCGGCCGCTAAACCCGGTCGGCTATGCCTAGCCGCTAGCTCCTACCGGGCACAGGTAAAGGAGCGCCCGTTTCTGCCCTCGCCGCCAGGCGCCGCTGCTCGCGCGCGTCCGGCCAGAGCGTGATCACCGAGCCGAGCAGGAAGACGAAGCCGGCGAGCCAGACCAGGTTGACCAGCGGCTTCACGAGGACCTTGAGGTAGACGGCGGTGACCTCGCCCTTCCGGAACTTGAATTCGTCGCCGATCACGAACAGATCCTGCGCACGGAGCCAGTCGCGCTTGATCGCGACCTCGTTCGACGTCTGGTCCTCCGCGAAGTACCGATTCTTGCCCGCCATGATCGTGCCCGCCCGCTTGCCGTTCTCGGTCACGGCGATCCGGGCGCGGAGCTCGAGATGGTTCGCCGCGCGTCGCTCGACGCTGTCGAGGTAGGTGAGCGTGTAGCCGCGGATCTTCATCGTGTCCCCCGGCCGGAAGCGCTGGATCTTCGTCGCCCCGTATGCGCTCGAGCCCGCGACGCCGATCGCGAGCAGGACGACGGCGGCGTGGACGACGTAGCCGCCGTAGCGACGACGGTTCCGCGCTACGAGCCCCGAGAAGGCCGACCACCAGGTCGGCGCGCCGAGCGCCTTCCGGGCCCGGGTGCCGCGGGCGAACTCGTGCACGATCGCAGCAAGTGCGAAGGCGGAGAAGGTGTAGGCGAGCAGCCCCGGCGTGCTCGAGCCGGCGCCGAGTGCGATCAGGATCGCGCCGACCGCGAGCGCCGCGATGGCCGGCCAGAGCACAGTCTCCCCGAGCGCGCGTAGCGATGTTCGCCGCCAGGCGACGAGCGGCCCGATCCCCATCAGGAGCAGCAGGGGGAGGCCGAAGACCTTCAGGAAAAAGTTGTAGTAGGGCGGGCCGACCGTCACCGCCTCGCCGCGCACGGCCTCCGACAGCAACGGGAACGCGACTCCCCAGAGCACGGTGAGCGTGAAGGCGACGAGCAGCAGGTTGTTGTAGAGGAAGGCCGCCTCTCGCGACGCAAGCGACTCGAGCTTCGTGCGCGCCCGCAGCAGCGGCAGCCGCCAGAGGATCAGCGCGGTTGAAAAGGCCGCAGCAAGGGCGATGAAGCCGAGGAACCAGGCCCCGATCGGCGACTGCGCGAATGAGTGGATCGAGTTGATCAGGCCGCTGCGGGTCAGGAAGGTGCCGAAGATCGAGAGGCAAAAGGCGCCCGCGACGAGGGTCGCGTTCCAAACTCGCAGCATGTTCTTCTTCTCCTGCACCATGACGGAGTGGAGGAAGGCCGTCGCCCCCAACCACGGCATCAGCGCCGCATTCTCGACCGGGTCCCACGCGTAATAGCCGCCCCATCCGACTTCCTCGTAGGCCCACTTCGCGCCGAGCAGGATGCCGATCCCGAGCGCCGTCCACGCGAGGATCGTCCACCGGCGCGTGGCCACGATCCAGCGCTCGTCGAAGCGGCCGGAGAGGAGCGCGCCGGCCGCGAACGCGAACGGGATCGTCAGGCCGACGTAGCCGAGGTAGAGGAGCGGCGGGTGGATCATCATGTAAGGGTTCTGAAGGCTCGGGTTGAGCCCGGCGCCGTCGGCAGGCGCCACCTGCGTCGCGAACGGGCTGACGACGAAGACGAGCAGCAGCGCGAAGAAGCTCGCGACGGCGCCGAGCACCGGCACGGTCCACGGCAGCACCTCCGTCGCCAGACGGCGGTTGAAAGCGACGGCCGCCGAGCCGAGACCGGTCAACACGAACAGCCAGAGCAGCAGCGAGCCGGCCTGCCCGCCCCAGAAAGCCGTGTACACGTAGGGGAACGGCAGCGCTTTGCTCGAATGCTCGGCGACGTAGGCGAAGGAAAAATCGCGCGTCCGGAACGCATTCAGGAGCACGATCGCGGCGACCGCGCTGGCGCCGAAGGCGGCGAAGAGCGAGTTCCGCGCCGAGTCGACGAGTCGGCGCCGCCGCGTGTAGGCGCCTAGGCCGCCGCCGACCGCGGCGTAGAGCGCTAGCCCGAACGCGAGCGAAAGCGAAGCACGGCCGAGATCCTGCATTAGTGCCCCATCCAGCAATACATGCCGGCTTCTGGCCCGCGATCACGCGGCGCCAGAGTCCACCCTCGCTCTTGCCAAGGCTGCCAGCCTTGGCCGC
>Ga0209808_1000584_pt1 | contig 17964 bp, 17 predicted proteins | sample GraSoiAngelo_157_FD_186171 | JGI IMG/M metagenome (GOLD analysis project Ga0209808, IMG submission 186171) | Grasslands soil microbial communities from the Angelo Coastal Reserve, California, USA - 14_1009_16_20cm (SPAdes) (version 2) | ecosystem: Environmental > Terrestrial > Soil > Grasslands ... | reverse complement strand
CAAAATTTTCTTGCAAGAAGGTTTCGGACGAACGTATCAATAATGTTTCGGTGAAGGCGTTGCTGTCAGCAAGGGGCGATTCTCTCCCTCTCGCGCGAGTCGGAATCTGGTGTCTTGCGTGCTCGATTCGGGCATTTGTCAGCTGCAAGATAAACGAGCTGGTGGACGAAGCGAAAGCCGCCGGCCTAACGACTGCCGATTTTCTGCAAATCACTGCGGGCGGAAGAGATCATGGCAGATAATAACAAACCAAAACTTGATTTACCCTGGGGAACCTTGCTGCCACTTTTGGCGGTTCTCGCCGGGGTGATCGCGACATATAAGCCACTCGTAAGCGAACGCCCGTCGGTTCCGAGCGAAAATACTGCTCCAGTAATTGCTGCGGAGGATGTGGACGCACGCTTGTGGCAGGATCCGGTTGGTGTGGCGCAAAAGCAAAAGGCCTTACTGGATGAACAAATCAAGGGAGGACACGATAAGGATAGCCGCAGCCAGTTGCACGATATTAGCGCCCTGGCCGGGCTGCTTGAGCAAGATGTCAAAAAGTTTTCAAATATTGCGCCTGTTCCTGTCCTTTTGCTTGCAGTGATGCTCGATGCCGGGCCGTACAGCGAACAAGCTGAGTCGCGGTTGCGTGCGCGCCAGGCTGTGCTCGAAGGATTAAGCGAAAGCGGATTCACCCCCGTCGATGGCGAGCATATCGGTTTCGTTACTGACGAATGGCCCCGGGTGGAGGCAAAGACGTCATCCTCCCCTGTTCCTGGCGCGCTGCTCCTTCCGTGGGAGGAATGTGAAGCGAATGAAGCGATCGACGATCCGGAACTGATTTTTCCTAAAGGTACGAAGCGGGTTGTGGTGCTCTGGTTACCAGCGGCAAATTTCAACATTAACCCCTTGCGCTGCTTCGCCGCTCTGATCAATCAGCTCGCGCCGGATGACCTGCGCAATCATATCGACGTCAGGTTAATCGGCCCGGCAAATTCCGCGGGCTTGAAGAGCATGGTTAAGGAAGCGTACTGGTACCCGTTAAAGCAGGATGAGACATCCTGCGCGCTGCAAGGCGCACTTGATGGTGCCCAAATAATTTCGCCTCGGGCGACCGTTCCGGATTTCACACTTCTCTCTCCGGCAGAGGTCTCAGCGGATGGTGCAAGAAAATGCGTAGAGGCAGTTGTTGAAGAATCGATAGAATTAGATTCTCGTGGCGGCCTGCACTTTGTTCGCACAATCGCGCCGGACGACCAGGTTTTGAGTGAATTGATCGCCGAATTAGCGAAACGTGAAATTGTTGTATCACAAATCACGCCGGGTCATCACTCGATACCCCCAAAACTGTCCCACATTGTGATTCTCAGCGAATGGGACACTCCTTATGGACGATCGCTGGGCAGGACGTTTGCAGCTGACGTCGCCGCACAAAGTGCCAACGATGCCGGCGACCATTTGGAAACGGCGCGAGCACGGATTCATCCCTACGATTATCTTCGCGGAATTGATGGTCGGTTGCCGGGTGACGTCGGCAAAGACAATCAACCCGAGCAATTACAAAAAACTCAGCTTGGCCAGAACACGGTCGCAATCGAAGCGACGGAAGGGCTGAATCAATCCGATTATCTCCGGAGTTTGGCGCGGCAGATGAAAGAGGACGACGCGCGCTGGCATCGAGAGGACGGGTCAGGTATTCGCGCGATCGGTCTGCTCGGCTCGGATATTTATGACAAACTGATGATTTTGCGAGCCTTGCGTCCTCAATTTCCCGGCGCGCTTTTTTTTACCAACAACTACGACGCGCATTTGGAGCGTCGCGACGATTGGGACGTTACACACAACCTGGTCATCGCTTCACCGTTTGGCAGCAGAGTGCAGGGAATTTACATCAAGCGGCGGCAGCGGAACGTCCCCCCGTTCCGCGACAACAACCAAACTTCTATGTACGTCGGTACGCTTGTCGCCACCACTAAGATGAAAGCTGAAGACGCAGCTTGTCTTTCACGACAACCGCGCACCTTCGAAATCAGCAGACGCGGCGCCTATGAGTTGAGTCCGCCTTGGTACCGTTGCCCGAGCGGCGACTCGAACGTCGAATCAAACCGTGACAAACTTGGCGAGACAAAGGCGTGGTTTCGCGATTGGCTTGCGTTCAGCGTGATCTGGCAACTCATCATCATTGCGCTAGCGGTGCTCGGCATGGCGGCATGGATAAGTGTGTGCATCGCGAGACGCACATCGCCCGGAGGAGGTACTGCTATTGAGCGTCTGAAACGGGCGTTCGTTAGCACAGTTTTTTGGTCCGTTTACGGCGGACCGCTGATCATTTTCGCAGTTGCACTGGTTGCACAGTTCCGGGCGCCTGAAGAACCGCTGGCATTTTTTTCAGGCATCAGCATCTGGCCAACTGAAATGCTGCGCCTGATCGCGTTCATGCTTGCGATCTTCTTCATGTTCAAAGCGAGCTTCGATCTTCGTGCGAATGCGAAACGGATCGAGGCAGACTTTGCGTTTGCTCCCTTTCAGTTGCCTCCATTTCAATGGCGGGATCTTGGCATTGGCTTTGAGCAGTGGCAGATGCAGGAGCCTCCCAGAACTTCGCGCTTTTCCGCTGAAGAGGCGTGGTACGCTTATCTTTGCCGCAACAAATTCTGGCCGCGGTTCATCCGAATTGGGATTCTCTTTGCTTTGTATTCCATTTTTGCGTTCACGATTTTGCATTTGTTTCCTCAACCACCGCCGCCGGCGCGAGGTCATTTGGCGTTTATAATCGATAACATTGTCTTTTATCTTGCTGGCATCGGTCTGCTGCTTCTCACTTTTTACGTGGTCGATGCAATTCAGTTAAACAGCAATTTCATCCGCATGTTTGGCCGAGAAGTAACCAAGTGGGGCCGCGAGCTCGTTGAGCGCTCTCATCGGCGTCCACCTCTAACCGAAGAGGAACTTTCTGCGTATCATGAGATTTTTTTCGTCGCGCAGCGCACTAAGGCAGTGGCGCCCTTGATCTGGTATCCGCTCCTTGTCCTTACCTTAGTGGTTGTCGCTCGCTCTTCGTTTTTTGATAACTGGACTTGGCCTGGCAGTCTTGTCTTAGTGTTTGCAATCACCGCCGCTTGGGCGCTCGGCAGCGCAATCCTGCTCAGGCACGCGGCCGAACAATTGCGTGAAACTGCGCTCAATGACCTGCGCCGGTTTCGCCTCCTGGGTCAGGAAAGCGAAGCGAAACGGCAGACGTTCGATGAGCTCATGGCTGAAATCCGCGACCTCAAAACGGGCGCGTTCGCGCCGTTGACCGAACAGCCTTTTATTCGCGCGGTTCTTTTTCCCGGTGCTGCCTTCGGTCTCCTCGCAGTCGGCCAGCGTTTGTTCGATCTTTTCTAGGACAATGACAAATTCGCGCCCATTTTGACTGCCGAGATTGCCTTTAGAATTTTCTTGCCAGAAAACTCCCGGCCAACATATCAATGGTGGCGCGGTGAAGGCGCTGGGAAAAGGAAGAGACGACTTTCTCCGTCTCGCGCGAGTCGGAAGCTGGCTTTTTGCGTGCGTGGCTCTCGTCAGCTGCACGAAAAACGAGCCCGTCGATGAAGCGAAAGCCGCCGGCAAAAGTACCGCCGATTTTCCGCAGATCGTTGCCGACATCTTCAAGCCAATGGATGGCGGCATTGACCTCTCGCCCGAGGAAATCATGGGGCGCAACACCTGGAACCTCTGGAGCGGTGGGAATCAGCATTTTTGGAATCATGCCGCACAAGACAGCTATGGTCTGATGGACCTTTTGAAGATGCTTGATAACCGCAAATTTCCGCGCGGAGAGCGTTTCAAAACTTTGGGACTGGCGAATGAGCCTGGATTTCTCGCGCGCGCTCCGACTGAGCCTGACGAGTTTGGTTTGTGCCTCGATAAACAGATAGCGCCGGAGCCGGCAGGTATCGACGAAACCGTTTACGGCAAACCTTCCGGCGTTCTTGGTTTTCGGCTTTTTCCGAACCCGGACTTCAACGATGAAGCGCGCAAGAAATGGGACGGCAAACGTTTCTACGAGGACGCGGGTTATTACAACAACAATAAGCTCATTCGACCGTATCGCGTTGGCGTCGCCTGCGGTGCCTGCCACATCGCGCCGAATCCAAGCAATCCACCTGCTGATCCGGAGAATCCGCGCTGGGAAAATCTCGCGTCGGCGATTGGCAATCAGTACATCAACGAAGGAAAAGTGTTTGCCTGTAATGTCGAGCAGGGCGGATTTTTTTATGAAATGCTGGCCGCCCAACCACGCGGCACTTCCGACACTTCGCGGATCGCGACTGATCACATCAACAATCCAAATGCAATCAACGCGATCTTTTTGCTGGCAGAGCGGGAACGCATCGCAAAACTCGCGACTCCGGAAAAAATGGCGGGCGGCACGCTAGCTTTGGCCGGAGAAACCGAAGAGATGCCCGTGCCGCATATTTTGAAGGATGGCGCCGATTCTATCGGCGTTCGCGGCGCGACCATTCGCGTTTACGTCAACATCGGCATGTTTTCGGAGTATTGGTTGACGCGCCACAATCGCTTGATCGGGCTGAAGCCGCAACAGCCGTTCGAAATTCCCTACGCCCGCGAGCATTCGGTTTTCTGGCGCGCGACCGAGGAACGGCTCGACAACATTGCTGCGTTTTTCCGCAGGCTGAAACCGTTTCACCTCGCCGATGCGGCCGGAGGACAAGCTTACATCACGACGGATTCAGCCGTGATGACGCGCGGGAAAGAAGTCTTCGCAGAAAGCTGTGCGGCTTGTCACTCGAGCAAACAGCTGCCGCCGAATATCGATCCGCGGTCCGGCGAAGGGAAAGCCTGGTTCCGCGCGGAGGTGATGAAGCCCGAGTTCTTGGAAAATAATTTCCTGTCAAACGATAAGCGTTATCCATTAACCAAAATCGAGACTAATTCGGCGCGCGCGTTTGCGACAAATGCTAAAGCTCACCACATCTGGGACAACTTTTCTTCGCAAACTTACAAGGAACTGTCGCCGGCGGACGAACTGGAATTTTTCAACCCCTTTGATGAGACGCATCCGATCAAATTCAAACCGAAAGATAGAGATGTCGCCCCTGGTTATTATCGCACGCCGTCGCTCGTCAACCTCTGGAGCTCCGCGCCGTTTTTACACAACAACATGCTGGGAAAGTTTACCGGCGATCCTTCCGTGGGCGGTCGCATGGACGCGTTTAACGATGCGGTCGAAAAATTACTCTGGCCGGAAAAACGGCTGAACAAAGATTCGATCTGGCGGACGCAGAACGAGTGCACCTTTCATCTGCGCAAGGAATTTGTGCCGCCACCATTTGACAAGCTGGCAGGCCGGGACGGTTACGTAACAATTGGACGAATTCCGAAGGGAACGCCTATCAACCTGCTGGCGAATCTGCAGCCGGACTTTCAACATGCGGGCGCCTTCCTCAAAGCCGCGGGAAAATTGGTTAAGATAAATGCCGAGAATCTTCCGCCGGAAGTAGCCGACGCGGAGCTGCGTAAACTGGTTCCCGACCTCATCGCGATGAACAAATGTCCGGATTTTATTGAGGACAAGGGCCACTACTTCGGCACTGATTTGTCTGACAACGACAAGCGCGCGCTAATCGAATATCTGAAAACGTTTTGATCAAGATCGAATCCAACGAAAGGAGAAAATATGGCAGTCACCGTTGCTGAAATGTTGAAAATGTCGCAGGCGCAGCTCGACGACCTGTTCACTCAAAGTCCAACTGGCGAAATCCCTGGCGGCGAGGCGAAAGGCACCGCCATCATCGCACCGGGAACGACTTACACACAGGACATGGCCAATTTTGTAAATCATTTTGCGTGGCAGGGAAAAATTTTTGATCCAGCAAAGGGGACTCTGCGAAACAAGATTCTGCCTTTTGGGCTCAACGCCATCATCGCAAAGGTGTACAAAGGTCCGAGCTGGATGGACAGCAAGGAATGCATTGTTCTCGATTATTCCGAGACTTCATTGGTGGCGCACTGGGTGCGTGACGAGATTCGTGAAGTCGCGCCGCGCATTTACCTCGGCAAAGTCTATCTGGGCAAAAAGCGATTGATTGATTTCGCCCTTGAATTTCCGCCATCGGGTTAATCGCATTCTGCGGCCATGGCCGACGTCCCAGATCAACCCGCTGCCAGCCAGCGCTGGAAGTGGCGCGCCGTGGTGCTAGTGGTTCTGGGGCTTGTCATAATCGACTGTTTGTATCTCATCAGCCGCTTTACGCGCGATACCCCCGTTACTTACACCGACCCCGAAGATCACTTCAAATATGGGTCAACCGGCGGCGAACGCGAATCGGGCGTTCCTTATTGGATTTGGAAGGTCTTGCCGAAAATATTCCCGGAATATTTGCCCGGAAAAACGTACACTCCGGGGAAAGAATATGTCTGGTTTCGCGCCGCAACACCCAGGGAATCGATCGCGTTTTTTTGAACTGCGCGATTTGTCACGCCGGCTCCGCGCGTGAAACGCCGCAAAGTACGCCTGTCATCTACGCGGGAATGCCGTCGAACACGGTCGATCTCGAGGGGTTCGAACGTTTCATTTTTGCCTGCGCAAGTGACCAGCGTTTCAATGCGCCGCGAGTCATGGCGGAGATCGAAGCAATCGGCGGCAGGTACGATTTCATCAACCGATTTCTGCTGCGCTTTTACGCCATCCCGTTCATGCGCGAACGCTTGCTCATGTTGAAAAGCCATTTCCGTTTTGCCGAATGGGAACCGGACGCCGGCACCGGCCGCACTGACACGTTTAACCCGGCCAAGACGCTATTGGAATTTCCTCTCGAAAAACTGGAAACGCGTGAGCTGGTTGGCCTGTGCGATTTTCCATCGATCTGGATGCAGGGCCTGCGCAAACAAAAAAATCTCCACGCCCACTGGGACGGTAACAACAGCCTCATGGAAGAGCGCAATAAGAGCGCATCATTCGGCACCGGTGCGTTTCCGCCTACGATCGATCTGAAACAACTCGCGCGCGTCGAGCAATGGCTGCTCACCAAGGAGCCGCCCAAATATCCGTTTCCGATCGATACGCAATTGGGCACACAAGGTGAAAAACTTTACGCCCAATACTGCGCAAATTGTCATGGACGCAATGGCCGTGATTTCAGCGGCGAATACGTTGGCGACGTCGTGCCGATCGATAAAATCGGCACTGACCGTCATCGGCTCGATTCCTACACCGAAGAACTGGCCGTGGCACAGAACAATCTCTATGCCGGGTATCCGTGCCGGTTCAGTCATTTCAGAAAAACTTTTGGCTACGCAAACTTGCCGCTGGATGGCATTTGGCTGCGCGCACCGTATCTGCATAACGGCTCAGTGCCGACAGTGCGCGACCTGCTTAACTCCAGCGCAGAGCGCCCGCCGGTTTTTTACCGTGGCTACGATGTGTTCGACCAAGTGAAAGTCGGATTTGTTTCAGACGTCACTCGATTCGACGACGAGGGGCGCAGCAAAGATGAACCCGAAAATCCAAGAAAATATTTCAGGTTCGACACGCAAGTGAAACCCGGCGGCGCCACTCCGCGTGATCGGAACGAGGGCAATTCAAATGCTGGGCACGAAGGCTGGGAATACGGGACAATGCTTTCTGACCAGGAGAAAGACGCAATCGTGGAATATCTCAAAACATTTTGAGCAACGCCCGACCAATGAAACGATGAGCCTGCAACCAAAAACTAAGCGCATCCTTTGGGTCTCCGCGATTGTGCTCGTGGTTCTCATCGCGCTAGGTGCTTGGTTTACGTTGACAAAATTTTTCCGCGAAGAGAAAGAAGTGTTCGCGAACGAGGACGAACATTTCAAATACGGTTCGCTCGGAGCGGAGGGAGATCGCGGTATTCCGTATTATCTCTGGCTGGTTTTACCGCGCGTTTTTCCCGACCTCATGCCCGGCCCAGGCGGCTACAAATCGCTTGGCGTAGTCTGGGAGGAAGGACACGAAATTCCCGTTGGCTTTTCGAAAAAGGTGGTCGGCTTCGCGCGGATCACTAATAACTGCGCGGTCTGCCATACCGCGACCTACCGTTTGCGCGAGGACGAAGTGCCACACGTTGTCGTTGCAGGCCCGGCTCACACCAACAATGTGCAAAGCATGCTGCGGTTCTTGTTTAAGGCCGCGCACGATCCCCGGTTCAATTCAGACATCATCATGAATGAGATCCGATTGGTAAGCGCGAACAACTACGGCAACGGCGGGCTCTCATTCATCGATCGACAGATTTACCATTACCTGCTGATTCCATTCACCCAGAAAGCGCTGCTCCAACAGGAAAAGCAATTTACCTGGATGGAACGCTTTGTCACCGGCGGCAAGCCGAAGCCGCATTGGGCCCCGGGCCGCGATGATGCCATGAACCTGACAAAATATTTCATGACGAGTATGCCCGAGGACGACACCTTTGGACCAACCGATTTTCCTTCGATCTGGAACCTCGGCATTCGCAGCGGGAAGGATAACGCCGGAAAACAAATGTTGTTGAACTGGACCGGCGACACGCCGGCGGTGCGCTCAGTGTTGATCGATTCTGCGCTCGGGCTCGGCGCGCCGGCACGGCCGTGGTTCTTGCAGCGCATGGCCGATCTCGACAATTACCTCAGCAATCTGCCGCCGCCGCCGTGGCCTTTTGGTGAAACGAATCCAATCAACCAGCAAATGGCGGGCGAAGGCCAGAAAATCTACACGCACGATTGCGCCGCGTGTCATGAGCCGCGCGCTGAATTTACAAATAAGGTGATTCCAGTCACCGAGATTAAAACTGATCCGGAGCGGATGTATTCATGGTCGAAAGACGCCGCAGCGGAAGCAAACCGGCGCGTCAAACAACTGGGCATCGATCGCCCCCCGATGGTAGAGACGCAAAACCCATATGGATATGTTTCGCCGCCGTTGGATGGAATCTGGCTGCGCGCGCCCTATCTTCACAATGGCTCGGTGCCCAGCTTGCGTGACTTGCTAAATCCGTCCAACGAACGCCCACAGACTTTTCATCGCGGATACGATGTTTTCGATCCGGTTAAAGTTGGTTTCAAAGAGCCGCAACCGCGACCGAGTGGGCCGAGCGGCGAATTAACGCAGCCGTATTTTCTTTTCGATACGAGAGAAAAAGGAAACGGCAACCAAGGTCACACGTACGGCACCCAGCTGTCGAACGAGGACAAAGAGAAATTGCTCGAATATTTGAAAACGCTTTAACAACGACTCGTGATTCGTTGAAGCGCCGCCTCCTTCGCCAAGGCTGCGGCGGCCACGGAAGCGTTAAAGCGGATCGCGCGAGCCACGCTGCGACACGGCTATCGTGCGCGAAAACCGCTTGTCTGCGCGGCGGTTCTCCGGCAGTTTCGTGCTGTCATGGCGGGAAATCGCAAACTCGGTTGTCTCAGTATTTTTTTGTTCGTCGCGCTCTGCGCCAGCCTGTTCATGAACTTCGTGCTGATGATGTCGGCGTTTCAGCGCTGGAGCGGTATCCGGGAAGCGGAACCGATCCCGCGTTTCCGCGAGATCCTGCTCCAAAGAGGCACGCGCGCCAGCCTGGACAAAATCGCTGTCATCACCATGCGCGGCCTGATCAGTTCTTCGCTCCCAGGCAGCGTGACCGATACAATGGTCGATGACATGCGCGCCGCGCTGCAACAGGCGCGCGAAGACAGTCGGGTCAAAGCTATTGTGCTGGTGATCGATTCGCCCGGCGGAGAAGTGACTGCGTCGGACGCAATCTACAGCGCAGTGGTCAAGGCGGGCGCGCGAAAACCTGTGGTCGTTTACATGGAGTCGCTGGCAGCCTCCGGCGGATATTACGTCTCCTGCGGCGGTAAATTTTTAATGGCAAACGAAACGACCATTACCGGCAGCATCGGAGTCATCATTCAAACGCTGAATTATGAGCAGCTGTTGAACAAGGTGGGACTTGCTTCCGTGGTTTTCAAAAGCGGCAAGTTCAAGGACATGCTAAACGGGGCGCGGCCAATTACCCCGGAGGAACGCGAGCTGGTGCAGAACTTTATCATGAAAACTTACGAAAAGTTCCTCGGCGTCGTGGCGAACGAGAGAAAACTGTCGGCGGATGTCCTGCGCAATACCATCGCCGATGGCCGCATTCTCTCGGGCAAAGAAGCATTTGATAACAAGCTAATCGACGGCCTTGGCGAGTTGGACGACGCCTTCAGCAAAGCCAAACAATTGGGGAACGCGCCGGATGCCAGAGTGGTGAAGTACGGTCCGCCATTTAGTCTGTCCCGTTTCCTGCGAATATTTGGAGGGTCAGATTCAAAAATTGAGCTCCAGCTTCCGAAGCAACTCGTTCCGCAACTGGAAAGCGGACGCGCGTATTTCCTGCCAAGCTATTACGCACCGTAGCGGCGGAAACCCATGCCATCCGCCAGCCTCTTTGCGGCCTTCGGAGTCGCTCCGAACATTGTTTTCGGGGTCCTTTCCCTCCTCTACGTTCTTGCCAGTCTCTATGTCTACACTTCGCTGATTCATCAGATCAGCGCGCGAAAGCCGGGCAGTGTCGGGGCCAACGCACCGGCTCGAACCTTCGGACTGCCGGAAGCAATACTCGCTGCGTTGTTGATTCTTTTTCTTTTGCTCAGCATCGGCGCATCAGTTTCGCGTCCTTCTATCGACTTCAGTAAGGACATGCTCTTATGGAATTTCATTTTAATGGTTTTCCTCGTGCTTTTTATTGTGACTTTCCTGCAACTTCGTGGCCTTGACGTTGGCTCGTTAGGTGGGTTTTACCGAATCAGCTTTCTTCGTGTCCTGAGTACAGGAGCGATCCTGTTGTTCTTTGCTTATCCATTGATCTTATGGTCGGACATCATTACGCAGCGGCTTTTCGGAGGCGGTTCGAGCAGGCAAAACATCGTCGAGTTCTTCAGTGGCCCGCGCACGCTCGACCAGCGAATCATGATCATCGTTTTCGCAATAGCAGTCGCGCCAGTAATCGAAGAATTTCTATTTCGATTTTTCCTCTACAATGTCATCAAACGTTATTTTGGCCGCCTCATTGGGGTCACGTTCAGCGCGCTGCTGTTCGCCGCAGCGCACGCACATTTTCCTTCGTTCGTCCCGTTGTTCGTTTTAGGAAGTTGTTTCGCGATTGCGTACGAATGGAGCGGTTCCATTCTTGTCGCGATGACGATGCATTCGCTTTTCAATTCACTCACCCTTACCGCCCTTGCATTTCCGGAGATTTTTTCTCCATGAAAGTGCGCGACCTGGGCGAAGACCGGCTGATCGAGCAGCTTTTGCCTCGTCTTTCACTGAGAAAGGCAGTTGCCACGGCCCCCGGCGACGACTGCGCTGTAGTTGAAGCGCAGCATCGCCGCAAGCTTCTCGTGCTCAAGACTGATTGCGTGGTCGAGCGCGTGCATTTTTTACGAGGAACGAACGCATTCAATGTTGGATGGAAAGCGATGATGCGTCCGCTCAGCGATTTTGCCGCGACCTCAGCCGTGCCTCAATTTGCGCTGATCACGCTTATGGCTCCGAAACAAACCGAAGTCGCGTGGGTGAAAGAACTTTATCGCGGCCTGCGCCGGGCCGCGAAGCGGTTCGAAGTCAGCATCGTCGGCGGAGAAACGAGCAGCACGCCAGGGCCGGTTGCCATCTCTACCAGCGTAGTCGGATTCGTTGAAAGAGACCGCGCCGTATCGCGTCGGGGCGGCAAGGCGGGCGACGATCTTTTCGTTACCGGCCGACTCGGAGGCGGCCTGAAACAAAAACATCTGCAATTCATTCCGCGGATTGCGGAGTCGCGCTGGCTTACTAAAAATTTCCCGATCCACGCGATGATGGATTTAAGCGACGGGCTGGGCACGGATCTTCCGCGTTTGGCGCGCAGCAGCAAAGTCGGATTCAAAATCCAGGTGGAGAATTTGCCGCTCACCCGTGGCGCAAAGCTCAATGACGCAATTTCCGAAGGCGAAGATTACGAATTGCTATTCGCCGTTTCATCGCGCGATCGTTCTCGATTGCAGCGAGCATGGGCGAAAAAATTCCCCAAGCTGCTACTTACTCGAATTGGCTCGCTCAATCGAAAACCGAAAACCGAAAATCTAAAATTGCCAGGTGGCTACGTTCATTTCCAACAGCCCAGCTGAAACGGAGGCGATCGGCCGGCAGCTCGCGGAAGAGATCGGCGTCGGATCGGTTTTGGCTTTCAAAGGAGACTTGGGAAGCGGTAAAACGGTATTCGTCAAAGGTCTCGTCGCGGGGATGGGAAGCCGCGCCGATGTGACCAGCCCCACGTTTACCATCGTGCACGAATATCGAGGGGGCCGAGTGCCTGTTTACCATTTCGATTTTTTTCGCTTGGAACAGCAACAATCCATCTCGCTGCTTGGCCTCGATGATTACTTTTTTGGCGACGGCGTTTCGGTGATTGAATGGGCCGACCGCTTCCCCGAATTGATTCCCCATCAAGCGCGCTGGATTTTGTTTGAGATAAAATCGGAAAATCAGCGGGCGATGACGTTTCAATGAAAATTCTCGCCCTCGAACTTTCCACAGCGCGCGGGAGTCTGGCGTGGCTAGACAACAATCATGCGGAGCTCGCGCGTGAGTGGCCTAACGATCGCAAAAATTCCGGGGCCCTTTTCGAGAATCTCGACGCTGCAACGAAAAAATTTGGCGCTCCGGAGACCATCATTGTCGGGCTTGGTCCGGGCTCCTATGCCGGGACCCGCATTGCGATTTCGGCCGCAATCGGATTGGAATTCTCTTCCGGTGCGCGGCTGATCGGGTTTCCGTCAGTCTGCGCCATGCAATGCGACGCGTACGAATACTGCGTTATTGGTGATGCTCGCAGGAAATCGTTTTTCTTCGCGCGCATCCGCGGCCAAGAACCGGCGGAAGGCCCCACACTTTACTCAGAGTTAGAAATGAAAGCGAAATTCGACATACTTGAGCCGGCGATGCCGATCTTCTCTTCGGAGTTGCTCCCACAATTTGACCGTGCTGTTGTTCGCTATCCTTCGGCGCTTGTGCTGGCGAGAGTTGCGCAACAGCCCCAACGCGGCTTTCATTTTCCGCCACTGGAGCCGATTTATTTGCGCGAGCCGCACATCACCATACCGAAATGAAGGAAACCTTTCGTTGTTGGGCTGAAATCGACCGCGACGCATTGCGGCAGAATGCAAAAGTTGTGCGGCAACGGATCGGTTCCGCCGAGATGCTCGCCGTGGTCAAAGCGAATGCTTACGGTCATGGGTTACTCGGCGTGGCGCAGACGTTGGCCGATGACGCGCAGCTATTTGGCGTCGCCAATCTGGAAGAGGCGCTCGCGCTGCGCGAATCGCTGCCCCATCCCATCGTTATTCTCGGCCCGGCAACTCCTGAGGAAAGATCAATCATCGCCCAGCGCAGATTTATTCCCACGATCTCGAGTCTCGAAGAAGCACAAGCATTCAATCAACTCGGGCCAGTCTCGATCAATTTCAAAATCGACACCGGCATGGGGCGAATGGGCGTGGTGGAAAAGGAAGCGCGCGAGGTTTTCAAACGCGTGGCCGAGTTGCCGAACATCGACATTCACAGCCTCTCGACCCATATGCCGGTGTCGAACGAAGACGCGAAATTCACGCGCGGGCAGCTGGTCCGATTTCGAAGAATCATCGAGCAGATTCGCGCCGAGGTTCCGGGAAGTTACAGAGCGCATGTCTTGCAGAGCGCAGGCACACTCGCGTTCAATCCGCCCACGTTCGAGATCGTGCGCGCCGGCATCATGCTTTACGGGATTTCACCGCTCCCGGAATTTCAGAAACTGCTCAAGCCAGTGATGACATGGAAAACGCGAATTGTCCTGATTCGCGATATGCCGAAAGGGAGCTCCATTAGTTATGGCCGCACGTTTATCACTCCGCGAAAAATGCAGATCGCAACATTGTCGGCCGGTTACGCCGATGGTTATCCATGGCATCTTTCCAACCGAGGCGCCGCCGCCCTGGTGCGCGGGCAGCGTTGCGCCCTTGTCGGTCGGGTAACGATGGATTTGATGATGATCGACGTGAGCAACATCGATAATGTGCAAGTCGGCGACGAAGTTGTTCTCATGGGACGCGATGGCAGCGAGGAAATTTCCGCGGGGGAACTCGCCGAAAAGGCCGGCACCATTACATGGGAAATCATTACCCGGATTGGCGCACGGGTCCGGCGGGTCTATATTTGATTTGTAGTCTCTTATGTCCCTTCTGTCCCTCAACTCGCACGCGACTGAAGAGACACAAAAGACCAAAGCGTTTCACGTGTTCCAAATCATTTTCAACGAACTGAGCGCTGCCGAGATCTCGGCGTTGCCGAAGAAATTGCAGCTCGAGTTGCTGTCCCAGTTTCAAATATTACCCGAAGATCTGGATCACCTCGACTCGGAACGGTTCGGTGTCATCGAGCGTGAGGGAAAAAAATTGTATCGCTATCGCGCGAAAGATTACCGGATTTATTTCGCGAAGACCGACGAAGGCATCAAGGTCCACCGCGTGTTACATAAGAACACTTTCCGAGATTTCCTTTTTCGGAGCAAATTGCCAGTCTCAGAAGACGCGCAGCTCGGCGAGGCGCGCGAGTTCTGGAAATTAATCGAGGAAGGCGAGAAAACGCGGAGGGTGTAGGGCGCCCGCCATTTTCGTAGGGCGTTCCGCGAAACGCCGATCCAAACGACCAGCGTCTGATACAGACGCCCTACAGCTCATTTCATCAACAGCACGGAACGACTGCGCTTGATCTCGCGCGTGATTTTGCGGTGCATGTATGCCGGCATGCCGGTCACGCGACGAGGAAGAATCTTGCCGCTCTCGGTGACGAATTTTTTCAGGAGATCGGGATTTTTGTAATCGATTGCTTCGATCGCGATATCGATCCGGCGCCGCGGCATGGGGCGATTGGCGCGGCGGAATGCGGAGCGGCGTTTCGGCGTTTTTGGCTGCATGATGGCTACTTGGTCTCGCGGTGCAACGTGTGCCGCCGCAAAAACGGATTGTATTTCTTTTTCTCGAGCCGGTTCGGCGTGCGCGGACTTTTTTTGTTCCGCATGGTCATATAGCGCGAAGGCGGTTTGCCCAGCGCTTTGGCCTCGGTGCATTCAAGAGTGACGATTTCCTGCGCCATTAAGTGTCACTCCTTCACTTCCGTGGGGGCGGCTTCCTCCTCCTCGCCCTCGCCGCTTTCCTCCTCAGTCAAACCGAACAAAGAAGTGACCGATTGGCGGACCCGGGACGCCTTACTTTGCTTTTCCAACTGCGTTTGGCATTCAACGGTGAAACGCGCGAACGGGATCGCTTCGAGTCGCGCATGCGGAATTGGTTTCCCAGACATTTCGCATTTTCCGTATGTCCCCACTTCGATGCGCTTGAGCGCTTCATCAATTTCGTAAAGCGCGTCCTGCTCCTGCGAAAGCAAACTCAAAGCAAAATCACGATCGTAAGCGTCAGATCCCGCGTCCGCCTGGTGCATGCCAAAGGCAGAAGCTTCACTGCCTTCGGCACGGGAGCGAAGAGTATCCTGGGCGACGCCAGCCATCGAATCCACCATGGCGTCGCGAAGCTGAAGCAGTTTTTCTTTCTGCTTGCGGATAAACGGATCGAGCTTCCTTTCGCGATGGTTCAGGCCGAGCAGCACCGCGGGCGATTCCGTAATCTGCCGTCTGGATTTCGGCGAACGTCGCGCAGGCTTTGTGCGGCGCACAGCCTTGACCACACGGGCCTTCTTAGCGGGGACCTTGCGCGCAGCTCGCGGCTTACGAGCAGCCGGTTTCTTTGCAGAACTCTTCTTTTTCTTTGGTTTAGCCATAGCGGTGTAAGCGCCCTTCTAATCGACTGGCGCCGGAAAAATGGACGCTTAATTAAGAACATTTCCCTAACCGCGCAAGGGGATTCGGCCAAATATTTTGGCTCTGTTCATTTGTATTGTGAATCGATTGTAGGGCATTTCTGTGAAACGCCAACCGATAGACCGGCCGTCTGACACAGACGCACCCTACAAGTTCAGCTTACGAGCTGGCGCTGGAGTAATGCCGCAGAGCGAATCTCCAAAAGGCGCGCGCAAGCCAAAACACAATCGTCGATGCGACAACCAGGTGGAGCATAAGCGGAAATGGTTGCCCAAACGATTTGATTAGCAGCCGCGCCGGAATATTCGCGATGATCACAACTGGAATCACCCAACCAAAAATCAGTCGGAACAGTCGTGGGAAAATTACGTCCGGATACCGCGCGATGTTAAGAAAATTAAAATAGCCGTAAACCAGTCCCTGGGCCCGGACGATCCAAAAACTTACCGCCGCCAGCGCAAGCATAATCGAGTAATGCACCGCCACGCCGAAGCCAAGCGCGGTCAGATAAAGCAAAATCGACATTGGATTGGGCACGAACCCAAGCTGCGATAGCGAAACGCAAACCACCCCGCCCCCAAGCGCTGCGTTCACGATGCTGTCGAGAGCAAATTGTTTCGTTGAGACGGCGAACTGGCTGTCGATCGGCAAAACCAGCAGCGAATCAAGTCTTCCTGTGCGAACGAGTTCGGGAATGTTTGCCACATTCACAAAGAAGAACGCCTGGAAAAGTTGCGCGATGATTTGATGTGTCCCGACGAGCAGCACCACTTCCCACTTTGTCCAGTCCCCGATGTGATCAACGTTCCCAAAAATGATGCTGAAAAAAACGATTTGCCCGCAGAACCAAAGGATCTCGACCACCATCCACAGCAGGAAGTTCGCCTTGAAACTCATCTCGCGAATAAGCGAGTTGCGCATCATGATGGAGTAGATTTCGATGTAACGCCGCACTGGGTTTTCCTGTCTCCTAGTTATAGGCGTAGTCAACTGCCATGTAGATGAAACGTTTTATCCCTTGGGTCGCTTTGGTCGTTGGGTTGCTCATTGTCGCTTCCGTGGTGCGGCAATGCCGCAACGGCGGCGCTGGCAATTATCAGATTGCCACCGTCACGCGAGGCCCGATTACACAAGCAGTAACCGCCACGGGCACGCTCAATCCCGTCGTCAACGTGCAGGTGGGCAGCCAGGTCTCTGGGAACATCGCGAAGTTGTTCGCCGATTTTAATTCGCAGGTAAAAGCAGGCCAGGTCGTGGCCCAAATCGATCCAGCGCTTTTTCAGGCAACGGTCACTCAGGCGGAAGGCGATCTCGCTAATGCGCAGGCTGCGCTGGAGCTCGCAAAACTGAATGCCACGCGGACCCAAGAACTTTTTGCCCGGAAAACTTCTTCTCAAGCCGATCTGGATCAGGCAATGGCAAACCTGCATCAGGCAGAGGCGAACGTGAAGATCAAGCAAGGTGCGCTGGACAAAGCGAAGGCGGATCTCGATCACTGCACGATCACGTCGCCCATCGACGGAATCGTGATTTCTCGAAATGTCGATGTTGGCCAGACGGTCGCCGCCAGTTTGCAGGCGCCGGTCATTTTCCAGATCGCGAATGACCTGACCAAAATGCAGATCGACGCGAATGTGGCCGAAGCGGACGTGGGCGTTCTGGAGGTTGGGCAGGACGTCGATTTCACCGTGGACGCTTTCCCGATGCGCACTTTCCACGGCAAAGTTGTGCAAGTGCGAAACGCCCCAATCACAGTGCAAAACGTGGTGACTTACGACACCGTGATTGGCGTGAGTAATCCCGATTTAAAATTGAAGCCCGGCATGACGGCCAACGTTTCAATCATCGTCGCGCATAAGGACAACGTGCTCCAAATCAAGAACGCGGCGCTGCGTTATCGGCCAGCGGAAGCAGCGCCTGCAGAAATGAGCTCGGCAAAAGTCGCCAGTGGCGGATCGACATCGCGTACGCCAGGCGGTGCGCAACACGGTGCTGCACGAGAGCGCCGATCAAGCGAGCGCACGGTCTATGTTTTATCCGGCGGCCGACCAAGGCCGGTACCGATCAAAACAGGAATCAGTGACGGCGTTGTGACCGAAGTCCTCGATGGATT
>Ga0209808_1000583_pt1 | contig 17969 bp, 13 predicted proteins | sample GraSoiAngelo_157_FD_186171 | JGI IMG/M metagenome (GOLD analysis project Ga0209808, IMG submission 186171) | Grasslands soil microbial communities from the Angelo Coastal Reserve, California, USA - 14_1009_16_20cm (SPAdes) (version 2) | ecosystem: Environmental > Terrestrial > Soil > Grasslands ... | reverse complement strand
GTTGTCCAGAAAGTTGGCGATGAAGAGAAATTTGCCATCGGGCGTCACCGCAAGCCCTTGAGGATCTCTACCAACAGTAACTGGCGAGCCGGCGATCGGAGTGAGCGCGCCTGTGCTGGAATTCACGGTGAACGCCGCGACTTGATTATTGGCGTTTGCCGTTCCGCCCAGACTTACATACAGAAATTTGCCTGCGGGATCACTCGCCATACTTGACGGTCCAGGAGAACTGCCTGCAGTAGGAAATGGCGAGCCACTAATCTGAGTCAATGCGCCGGTTGTCGCATTGATGGAGAAGGCGGAAATAGCTCCCGTAGGAGAATTGAGGTTGCTGGTGTACAAGAAATTCCCCGACGGATGCAGAAGCAGGAATGCAGGACTTGATCCGCCAACCACAAAAAAGGGTGAGCCCGTCACGCGCGTGAGTGCACCGTTTGAGCCTATGTTGAATACTGAAATCTCGTTCGAGTTGAAATCGGCGACAAACAGGAATTTTCCGTCGACATCAGTCACCAATCCCCGCGGACCGCTTGCATCAACCGGAAAAGGCGATCCGGTTACCTCCGTCAACCTCCCGTTACTGTTATCAATATTAAATACGTGCACCAAACTCCCGGTGAAATCGGAAACGAAAAGAAATCGCCCCTGGGGGTCCGCTACTAGTCCTTCCGCGTCGTTTGGTCCGGGAAAAGTTCCAGCGTTCGCGCCCAAGGGTAGGGTCAGGGTTCCGTCTGTTGTGTCCACATTGAAAAGCGCAATCTGGTTCAATGCCGTCGCGTACAGAAATTCGGGCTTGACCGGTGGTACACAGTTAGTGCAAGAAGAAGATTTGCTACCTCCGGCACATCCTGCCAGCATGCCGAGAAGAAGGACGGCCGCAAGTGTTTTCGCTTTCGAGCGACTGGAGCTTGTATTCATGATGCCTCCTTAGCGACCGTGCTTCGGACCCTAGAAGTGTTGCAGTTTCCGCAGGTATTCTAAAAGGAACAGCCAACGTCGCGAAGTTCTGGCGTGCGGAACCGCACGGTCGCTTTTTTTGGTTGTTAGTCCCGATCGAAGATAAATTCGTGCAGATCTGGCTCTGGCACGTACTGGAGAATCTCATCGAGGTAGTGATGTCGCGAGACAAACGACTGCATCGCCCGCAGCGTGTGGGGAAACTCGCGAGATGCGCGAAACAGGACAGGCTAGAAAGCCACCTACATGATCATCTGGTTCCTGTCCTCGACCTTCTGACTTGGCGCCGGACTCGAAGCCAGCTGCACTTCGGAAATCTCCACCGGCCCAGGTTGGGGACGCTTCTTGGCTTCGTAGCGCTCAATCACCAATTGATCCCCCACCTCAGTGCGGCTCTTGAAAATGCTGTGCGAGGGAAGCTCCAGCACGCTTTCCGCGCGAAAATTCGGCCGTGTAATCTTGAACGGCCGAATCATCTCCCGCAGACCGACAACTTTGAAGTCCTTGTCGATCAGAACCAAGTCAAACGAGAAAAGCATGCCGACGGTGTGAATCGCATTGGCGGGGCAAATCCATACCCCACTGTCAGGCGTAAGAGATCGCTTGCCCAACAGGCCGACCAGCCGGCTGAAGATCGAGTCGGCGATCTTAACCCGAAAGGCAAGAAAAGTCTCCTTCGTCTTGTTGTACACAAACACGTAGCGATCTCTTTGAGCCCATGAATGCCTTCTTCAATGGGGCGTCGAAGCTTTGTCTTGCCCGGTTTCCGTTAACGCGGCGCTTTTTTCTTCATTCTGTAAATCAAAATGAAGAGGACGATTACCGCGCAAATTCCGGAAACGATTCTTATCAATGTAACGTTGTCCATTTCTTATTCACCTCGTAACGAAATTTGTACTGCTGCAAGCTGCTTAGTCGACGATGTGGCCGATATTTTTCATGACAACAAGGATTGCCGGCACTACCGTTGTGATCGCGATATTGGGAAAAATGAAAAACACCAGAGGCGGCACGAGTTTGATTGTCGTCTTCGCTGCTGCTTCTTCCGCCTGTTGCCGCCGCTGAGTCCGCAGGGCGTCCGAAAAGGTACCTAGCGATTTAGACAGCGGCGTGCCAAAGCGATCTGTCTGAATCAGCATGGCGACAAAGGAACGCACATTCTCGAGGTCCACCCGATCCGCGAATGACTTCCACGCAATCATTCGGGGAACTCCCGCGCGCTGCTCGAAATTGATCTGCATAAGCTCTTCGCTCAATTCGAGGTGGCTTAATCGCAGCTCCTGACCTACTCGCACGATCCCCTGATCCAGGCCCAACCCGGCTTCCATGCAGATTGCTAATAAATCCAGGGCATCGGGAAGACTCAGGCGAATCTTCTCTCTGCGCTTCTTGATCGCGTGTGAGAGCCAGAAATCCGGAATGAAAAAGGCAACCACTATGGTGATAAAAAAGAAAAACAAAACGTTTCCTGTGGCTACGAAAACTACTAGGAAACCAAGCACTGCTGGCAATGCGAGCCTCGCCCCAAGGAAGATGTCCGCATGGGCGGGTTTCCGGTATCCCGCCAGCATGAGCCTTCGTATTAGTTCCGGATCTGGCTTCGGAGTCATCAGCTTGCGAATTGCGGCAAAAGGTTTTGCCACGAAATCTGTACTCACCAACCAGCGCCATGATCGGCCTTCAGTTTCCTCTGCACTCGCTCGCGCGTCCCGCGTGACTTGCTCTAAGAGAGCAGTTTGCGCTGACGATCGTGGCAGCATCAGAAGAAACAGCAGCAGGAAACCTATAAAGGATCCGAGCACGAGCGCTATTGTCATCGCAGTCATAAGCTTAGATTTTGATGTTAATAACCTTGCGGATAACGAGAATACCGATCACCATCATGACCATACCAAAGTAAATCACGTGTAAACCGGACGGATCAGTGAAGAGAATCTTTTCATAATTCCAATTCACCAGGCTGATCACCCCGAACATAATGAAAGGCGCAATACATAGAATCCAGCCGGTGATTCGGCCCTGCGCAGTGTAGATCCTCAATTGGCCACGCAACCGTGATCTTTCTCTAGCCAGGGCAGCGGTTTTATCCAGAATCTGGGCGAGGTTCCCGCCGGTTTCTTTCTGCAAGAGTATGGCAGTGGCGAGGAAGCGTATGTCTGCACGCGGCACGCGTTCTACCAGATTCAACATGGCATCCCTAAGCGGGAGTCCCAGCGTCTGTTCTTCCGCAAGCGCACGGAACTCGCTCGCCAAAGGTTCTGCAATCTCCTTTCCTACCATTTCCAGCACGGCTGGAACCGCATGCCCGGCGCGCAGGCCGCGAGCCATTAGATCGACCGCTTCCGGCACCAATGCATCACATCTTCTGAATCTGGTTTCACGAAGAATGTATAGATAAAAGATGGGAGAAACAGCCAGCAGAACTCCTACGAGTACACTCAGGATGTTGCTGGGCATGAAGAACGACGCGATCCAGCTGCCCACCACGAGTGCAATCATGGAAGCAAGGAGAACCGAACCCACTTGCCACGTCTGTCCTGCTTGCTTAATCAGTCGTGCCAGTCCAAGCACCCCGGGGAGGTGCCGTATTAGGCTGTCCACTGCTGGATTGGAACTGAGCGGATCCTGCTTGAGAATCGTCGTACCATCGGGATTGACACCCAACCCGCGGCTATCTTCAATACTTGTGAGATGCTGCTCAACTGCCGCCTCAGTCTTGGTCGGTTTCAAGAAATAAAGCAATACCCCGAAGCTGGTGATGAGCAGCAAAATGAACAAAAGTACCGCAGCCATTCCGATTTCCTCAGTACTAGACGTTTAACGAATGTTCGAACAACGAAGCTGGAACGTTGATGCCCGAAGACTTCAACCGCTCGGCAAACTTTGGCCGGATTCCGGTGGCGGTAAACGTTCCTATTACACGGCCATCTTTGCCGATACCCTGCTTTTCAAAAAGGAAAACGTCCTGCATGCTGACCGTATCTTCTTCCATACCGGTGATTTCCGTCAGATGCGTCACACGTCTGCTGCCATCGCTCATGCGTGCCACCTGAATGACAATGGCGACTGCGGACGCAATCTGGCGGCGTACAGCTTTTTCCGGAAGATTCAGGTTGGCCATTAGGGCCATGGTTTCCATACGTGCAACTGCATCGCGCGGATTATTGGCGTGGATTGTGGTTAGCGAGCCATCGTGGCCAGTATTCATCGCTTGCAGCATATCCAGCGCTTCTTCGCCACGCACCTCGCCAACCACGATACGATCCGGCCGCATGCGCAAGCAGTTGATTACCAGTTGCCGTTGTTTGATGGCACCTGTCCCTTCCACGTTCGCTGGTCGACACTCCAGGCGCACCACGTGCCGCTGCTTCATGATTAATTCAGCCGAGTCTTCGATCGTGACGATTCTTTCTTTGTCAGAAATGTAGCCGGACAATACGTTAAGTAAGGTGGTTTTTCCGGCACCGGTTCCACCCGAGATCACGATGTTGAGGCGCGACTTCACTGCGCCCTGAATCAGTTCGAGCATCTGTGGTGTGAGGGTCTGGTTTGTTAACAGATCGTTCTCGGAGACGGGAACGTGACCAAAGCGGCGAATCGAGAGATGCGGTCCGTCGATCGCCAACGGAGGAATTATCACGTTGACGCGCGATCCATCAGCGAGACGGGCATCAACCATGGGCGACGACTCATCGATGTGCCGGCCAACGCCAGAAACGATCTTGTCAATGATGTGCATCAGGTGAGTATCATCCTTGAAGCGAATGTTAGTCTCTTCCAAAATACCGGCACGTTCTACATAGACCAGCTTATGCCCATTCACCAGGATGTCGTTGATTCCCGGATCCTGCAAAAGCGGCTCCAGCGGCCCCAACCCGAAGACCTCGTCCAGAACTTCCAACGCGAGTCGCTCTCTTTCACGACCGCTCAAGGGTGTCTGAAGGTTGGCGACCAAATCCTGAATCACCGCCAATGCCTGACTGCGGGTGCGATCGTCACGCACAGTCGCGACTTTTTCCACGTCGATCTTATTCAGAAGATCGCGGTGAAGACTCGATTTCAACTCCTGATAAACCTTAAAATTCAAACCTGCTTTTTTCCCGTTATCGGCTATGATGACAGCCGGGACAGCGCTCGATAGAACTACCTGATTCAAATCACCCATGATCCCCCCTAGTTACTTCTCAAAACTCAGCGGTTCCAGAATCCGAGCAGCCCGCGGCCTTTCTTCTTTTTGTCCTCTGCGCCAATTTTCCTGCCAATAGCCGCAGCCCAATCTTGCAAATTCTTTGCCACCTCGGAAGTGGAAATCTGGCTTACCGGATCACCGCCGCTGATCGTCTTTACCACGTGAACGTATTGGTTGGGCACCTTCCAGAAAATTTTCTGCCCAATGCTCTTTTCAATCTGTGCTTCGGTAATCAGCGCGCGCTTCTGATGGCGATTTAAGACCACTTTGATTCGCTCGGCGGTGATGTGTTTCCGCGTAAGATAGTCGGTTTGCCGCACCACGTTGCGCAGAGCCGAAACCTCTGCAACGGTGACCACATTGACTTGATCGCAGTGTCGAATCAGCTCAAGATTGGCATCGTTGAGTCCCGGCGGAAGATCCACCAGGATGAACTCATAGCGTGAGCGAACAAAATCGAGTGTGTAGCTCAGTGCGCCGGGTGTGGTCTGGCGCGCCGGTTCTGTGCCATGCGGAGCAGGGATCAGGTCCAGGCCGCTCGAGTGGTGCAGAACAAAGCTCTGCAGTAAGTCGGCGTCGAGTCGTTCCGTGTTGTCCGCCAATTCGAAAAAGTTATAGCGATACTTGGTCAACCCTAGATATAAAGCGGCATCGCCAAAATCGTGGTGAAGATCGAGTGCCAGCACCTTTCTGCCATAGGTACTAGCCAGCAATGCGCCTAATTGCGTAACCAGCGTAGTGACACCGCATCCGCCCTTTGCCCCGATAAAAGCCACAACCTGCGCACGGTCTCCCTCTTTTTTCTCTCTGCGCCGACCACCGACGCGCGCCACGGCATTGAGGAGTTGTTCAGGATCGAGCGGCTTGAGCAAATATTCGCTGCAACCACTGCGCATAGCCTGAATGATTAAATCGGGCTGTGACTGCGCCGAGACGGCGAAGATCGCCGTTTCTGGAGCGTCGGCGTGAATTCTTTCCGCCACCATGGCCGCACTACGGCGGTCGCTGTCAAAGTCAAGGAGGCAGATGTCGGGTGGAGGATCTCCAACCCACTCCAGCACCGATTCGTGATCGTCCACGCGATAATCGCTCAGGTGTTTTTGCAGCCGCACGACAGGTGTCGAATCCACGAAAATTTTTAGGATTCCCCACGTCTCCTTGTCTAAGCAAATGCTGACAACCGACAGTGGCTCGCTAGGCGGAATACTCTCCCGTGACGACGCCTGCGCTGGATTCTTGGAAGTCATTGCACTCATTTTGCGCTCGGAGTCGGGGAAGGCGCTGATTCAGTTTTGTCGTGTCCCGGTATATGCTCGTCAAATGTCGGCCTGTCGAGAAACGGTACGGAGAGCTTAGGATTCGGGGGCGGCGGCGTGGAGGTGTGAACGGGATCGATGATGTGAGGGGTTACCAATACCAGTAGTTCAGTGTTGCTCTTATTTATGTTTCTTGATCGGAACAGCTGTCCAAGCACCGGAATGTCTCCGATCCCCGGAACCTTGCTGAGTTGGGCCTGAGCCCGGTTATCCAGCAGGCCGGCAATCCCGAACGATTGCCCATCCTTTAGTTCAAGCTCGGTCTCGGCACGTCTCGTTGAAATGGCAGGAACTGTGAAACCCTGAATGGCGAGAGCATTGGTGAAGTCCAACGTACTGACTTCCGGCGCTACATGAAGCCGAATCGTGCCGTCACTGGCAATATTCCCGGTGAATTCCAGTCTTACCCCAAACGGTTTGAACTGAATCGTTACAGCGGTGAAACCATTACCGGGCTGGACAATGGGAAAAGGAAACTCGCCACCAGCAAGGAATGTAGCTTTTTGGCCATTGATGGCCATCAGATTCGGCTCCGCCAGAATCTGCAGGACGCTCTTCTGCTGCAATGCCTCAATTACCGCGCCAAAGTGAATGTCCGGCCTGAACAGGAAGATATTCAGCACGTTGTTAATGGTCTGCTCCGAGCTAAATGGACCATTGTGTGAACCAGGACCAGCTATGTCAGTGATATGCTGCGTCCCGAACCCCCCGAACTGTCCGGTCGTCGTCGAGCCCAGTGTGTTGCCTGCGCCAGTGGAAAACAAATTGACTCCCACTTGAGAGAACCGCGTCCGGTCTACTTCTGCGAACTTCACCTCAAGCAGCACCTGTCGATCGTGAGAAACCGCTAGCGATAGTGAGTTCACAATCTGGTTCGAATACACCGTGGCCATCTTGGTCAAGTCTTCAATCATCTTGGGATCGGTGACCTTACCGGTCAAGATCAGGCGCCCGCCATCGGCCTGCACGTCGATGTGCTGGTCAGGATAAGAGCGCTCGATGGCACTGCGGAGACCGGCGACGTCAACGTCCACGACCACATCCAGCATTTGCGAGCGCCCGGACTGATCCCACAAGATTAGGCTGCTCGAGCCGGCAGCTCGGCCTTCAACAACGATCTCCGTAGGCGAAGTGGCCAGAGTCTCAATCACCGACGGATTGCTCGACAACACACGGGTAATAGGTGCCTGTACATTCACGACGACCGATTTTCCCACCAGAATGTGCAAAGCTTGGCCTTCAGAGCTGACGTTCTGCTGTGGCGAGCTTTGCGGCTGAGATACACTCGGTTGTTGCACCGTCTGCGCTGGTTTGGAAGAGGGCTGCTGGGGCGCATTCTGCTGTTGCGGCGCTGGCTGTTCAGGCGCAGTCTGCGATTGCGGGGCGGTTTGCGCTGTTGCCGCCATGGTTGCGACCACAAGAATCAATAGAACTAAATTTCGGCTTGTCGAACTCTTCATTTGCTGTCCTCACTCACCCATCGACTGGCGCTCAGAACTTCTCCACGCTCCGTTTAGTTCCTTGGATCACTTCGAGAACATAAATCGTAGGCCTCGAGGGCTCAATGCGCTTGGGCGCCTTCTTGGTTGAGGGAGGCACAACAACGGGAGGTTTCTCAGAAGCTACCAGCTGATCCAGCCTTGTAGGTTTTAAATTGACGCTCTTCTGATCAACCCCGCTGCGCAAAACAAATTGAATGCCGCCTTGCATGCTCGCAAGTTGCAGTCTTTGCGAGTCTTCCGGATTCAGCAGGAGTGTTACAACATTGACGGTCTGCGGCTTGCCTTGCGGATCCGGCTCAGTCGTCTGCCCTGCAGTCAAAACCTCAACATCTTGCAGCACGGTTTCTGTTACTGGAATATTGTTGCCGCCGGGAGGAGTGTACGTAACTAGTACATCAACGTGAGAACCCGGATAGAGGAACCCGGCCACACCCACGATCTCATTCGAACGTACTGCCGTCGCACGCATTCCAGGCGGGATTCGTCCCGAAAGACCGATGCCGGAACCCTCTAGGCCAAGGTTCCGCTTCAATATGGGCTCTTTCGAACCGAGCGCATTGAGAAGCGGATGACCGATCACATCTTCCACCTTGCTGTAAGAGCCCTGGAGCGGAAAATCACTCGGCCAATCGACCAAGGTGACATCCTTGGCGGCCAGCGTAATGCCCGAGGGCAGCTCGCCGGTGGTAGTGACGATCTGAGTCGTTGCGGCATGGGCGCGCCGTATGCTCAATTTCTTGCTAAAGAAAAACGCAATCCCCAGCGACAGTAAGGCCGCCATTATGAAAGCGATCGCTACACGTTGCAGTCCCGTAAGTCACCTCCACCCAAGTATTGCCAACAAAATTGCCAACCTAAGTCAACCTGCGCAAGGCAAATCACAACTCGCGCTGAAGGTACCCGCCGCCGTCTACAATATGCCGTCCCTAGGGATCGGAAACAAAAAATTATCTAGGTGTGCTCGTTAAATCATTACCGCTCGAGCGACGTCTCCCAGGCAACGGGAAGGGCATTCGAACTGTCTTCTTACGGTGCTGCCTGGCCGCCCCGGTGCATGGCAGGGAAACAACAGGTCACGAGACCGATCCGGCTTCATCGTCGAAGACGAACCGAAGTGCTCCGAAATAACCAATAATGAAAACACATCAAAAGGTGAGGGTTCTGTTTGCCTGCGGGTTATGCCGCGAGCAAACAGAACCACGTTTCGGGTGTACTACGAAATATATTCGCCCAGAATGCTGCCGATCTTCGTGAATGCGCTGTTCAGGCCGCTGGCTAGGGTAGTCATACCGGCGGTAGCTGCGAAAGCCACCAGCGCAAGGATCAACAGATATTCCACGAGTCCCTGGCCCGTTTCGTCTTTCTGCAAATGGTTCAGGGAATTCAGAATAAGGGTTTTCATGCTCGTTTTTCTCCTCAGTATTTGTCTGCTTATTCCCAGCGCCGGGGGGTATCGCGATGGGCACACCGAACACTTTTCCTTACGCATGTAAGGGACCAAAACGACCCCAGATGATGGCTCAGCGTCGCGGGCACAGTAAGTCCTTGAAAATACGAATCATTGATTTGTTCTGCATCTGCGTTTCAACTGAATCGCGGCAGAACCTTGGCTGCTGGGCAAGGGAAATTGTTTTCCGTCGTTATCCTTTCGGTAACCCGGCGAAGGCGCCCTGAATACTGTTGTTTACACAGCCCCGCGCTATGCCGCTAGTGTGGCGCAAGAGCGTGAACAGAAAGACGCCCAAAGGAATCGCCACCACACAGAAGTGATCGGGTATGAAAGACTCGCAGAGCGGGGCTACAAACATCAAAGCCGCGGCTCTGGCCAGGATGCGTCCATCCCGATCTCCAGTTGCTTCCGCCTCGATAAAGCGAGACAGCGTAAGCGCAATCGGGATCAGCAGAACGCTCATGTCGTGAATCAGGAGGTGATAGCTGACCAGTACGCTTGTCGTGATCGCCAGAAGAAATGATTCCGTTACTCTCCTTACCGGCACCATCGCGACCCAAACCAGCACCGCAAGGGACACAACAATCGTTAATGTCTGTGTCCAGAAGACAGGGAACTTCCTGTCCAGCAGTCCGAACAAGAGACCCCGCAAATTCGGCATGAGAGCTGGAGAGATACCGTACTTAAACTGATCGACTGGAGATGCCAGGCGGAGACTCATCAACAGCAGCGAGCGAAAGTAGACCCCTACCTGTGAGAGGCCGACCAGCGAGAGAGAGAGCAGGCCAACTAAGATGGCAGCGAGAACGAAACCAGCCGAAAAGCGCCAGCGTCGCCAGACGAGAAATAGCAGTGCGATTGGAATCACGATCTGAAACTTGAACAACCCCAGTCCGACAAGAACGCCGGCAGCTAACTCCCGGCCGCTATGCAGCGATACAAGTGAGGCCGCCAAAAGCGTCAGGAGCAGAATTGAATCCTGTCCTTGAAGAAGCGCGGCTGCGACCGGAAGAAATGCCAGGAACATGACGGGGGGCAGCCATCGATAGATCACGGCGAGGTTTTTCATCCACGGCCGCAGGAACTTAAATGTAATCGCGAGAACTGTGACGTTAAGACCGAGTAATGTGAAGTACGCAGTGCGGTACGACAAAAGCGAAAAAGGGACGAAAAGCAATGCTTCATAGGCCAGATGATTGAAGGGCAGCGCGATATCACCTGGGCTGACAAGCTGGTTTTGGAAATGGCGTTGGGCGTTATACTCGTATAGTTCATGCGAATGCCCGGTTCGGACCATGTATCCAGCCGTATAGAGCTGTCGGAAATCGGAGCGTCCGCCCAGGAAGACCGAAACCGTCAGAACCCAAGTCCAGAGATGAATTCCAATCAGGTACGCTGAAAGGCCTAGGACGAGACCCTTCACGTAGTAAGGTGCCTCGGGGCTCACCTGGGTGACATTCGCGACACTCTGCTGGCACGATTTCATATCTTCCTCGCAGTCTGAAGTGATAACGTCAATGCAAGGAGTTCATTTTCAGAATACGGAGGAGCACATCACTTTCGGTAGCGAACAGCTGATCCGGTCAGTAGCTGCTGTGATCGTGGTCAGCGCCTCTTTGTTGCATTCTTCATCTTCAGCTTCCCCGCCCGTAGAAATGGCCTCGACTTTTCCCAGTTCTATTCTGCCGCCCAGATTGTCCGGCAAGGACTCGGCACAGAACTATATAACCTCAGGATACAACTGCAATTCCAGTCAAAAGTTGCCTTGGTTCACGTCTTTTACAACCACCCTTTTTGAAACATTGCTGTTCATGCCGCTGACGTCGCTGCTACTCGGCCAAGATTCCATGCTCATGTTGTTCATCTACGCTGGTTTTCATAACCGGCAGCTTGCTCGTACTCGTCTCGATTGCGATCTCAGGACTCCGAGTCTTGTTGAATATCCAACATTGTTGTTGGCGACCCGAACATATTAGGCGATCGTTGGCCTTGACCCAGCGTTATGCCTAGTCTCGGAGGTTTCTTATACCTAATCGGAGGGCGGCGAGTGCCAGCTCCACTCTCCGCCGTCACTGTGGAACTTGTGTCGCTTGCGATCGTGGTTGGCGGCGAAAAATTGGCGCGATGAACAGTTTTAGCATTTCGTTGCCGTCAGTGCTTTCGCTGCCATTCTCGCCAGCTATCACATTTACAACTATGATTAACGCTGCTCCTGCTCCCGCTAGCAATCATTTGCGGCGAAGTGGCGCAGCGAAGAGTCTGCTATCGGCGCCGATTGTCTTTACTCTCGCGTTGATTGTAGTATTCGCACCGCCGCTGCACCGGTTGCTGCTGCCCCACAGCATTTATGCCTGATGTTTATTCCCAGCGTGGCTTTATTCGTTAGCTAAACCGCCCGGAGACTCCCGCGCCTGTAGCATCAGTGCAGCCTGGGGGTCTCAACTTTTGAAGTGAAAAGTCGATTTGCCCTCCACTGTGAATGTGCCGGAGAAGCGCGAACAGGAATGCGCACAAGGGGAGTGCTACGATAAAAAACCACTGTGGAGTAAATGCGATGCAGACCGGCGCAACAAACATGAGGACGGCAGCCCGCAGAATAAAGCGGGACTCAGTCACAGAGCCTTCGGTGTCTATGAAGCGAGACAATACGATTGCAACCGGCAGAAGCAAAATACTCAAATCGTGAATCAGAAGATGGTAGCTCACTAGCGCGCTGGTGGTTATCGCAACGAGCAGCGCGTCGGCAGCCCTCAAATCGTCTCGGCGCCAAAGCATAACCCAGAGCGCTACGATTGCCGAGAGAGCAAAGGTTAACATCTGGACCCAGCTTGCGGACACGTGGGAGCTCGTCAAGCCAAAAATCAGTCCCCGCAAATTTGCCATGGATACAGGCGATATCCCGTAGCGGAACCGGTCGGCTGGTGTGTTCAAACCGAAGCTCATCGAGCCCAGGAAATATACATACTGCTTCGCCTCGGCCAAGCCCACGATCCAGAGCGAGGCCGCTCCAACCAAAGCGGCCGACAAAGCAAACCCTAGACAGAACCGCCATCTGCGCCACGCCAGGAACAACAATGCAATCGGCAGGCAGATCTGAAACTTCGCTAGCCCCAAAGCAACGAGTACACCGGCAGGCAAGTCGCGTTTTTGATCGAGTAAAACAGAGGCGCCGGCAAGTAACGTTAACAGCACTATCGAGTCCTGTCCTTGCATCAACGCGGCGGATATAGGTAGAAAACTGATGAAAATGGCACCGGGAAGCCATGGCCAGACTCCGGCCAAGGCAGCTAATCGCGGTCGCAGTAGCCGAAATGAAACCCAGAGAAGCGCCACATTAAAAAAGAGAAAGCTAATGTATGCCGTCTTGAACGGCAGCATGGAAAAAGCGGCAAACAGAAGCGCTTCATACGCTAGATGGTTAAACGGCAGCGCAATTTGTTCCTGGGAGACGAGTGCGTCCTGAAATCTTTTCTGTGCATTGTAATCGTAAAGCTGATGCGAGTGACCTGTGCGGACCATGTAGCCGGCAATGTAGAGCTGTCTGAAGTCGGCGTGACCATCCACGATTACGCGGAAAAAACCCACCCACCCTGCAAGCTGAATCCCGATCAGGATCGCCGGAATCCCCAGCGTCAAAGCCTTCACGTAATACGGCGTGTCGGAAGTTAAACTTCGGCTGGTCGCACTCTCTTCTGATAATCCTCCGTAGGATTGATTTGGCGCAGTACGCTCCGACGCCCTGCCTGTCGTGGTCCCGCTCGTTACCGGGTCCGTCGGATTTCCGGGCATTATTTGTTGCCTTCTCTGGTGTGGTTAGCCAGGATTAAGAGATCTCTGAGTAGAGGATTTGGCTTGTCAATATCCTTCTAGCATGCTCCTCATTCTGCTTGCCGGCTTTGCTCTGGCAGTCTTTTCATCAATACAAAAAGAAATGCGCAGATCAGTACCGAAACGAGATAGAAATGTGCGGGAATCACAAAGATGCACATCGGTGCCACGAATAACAATGCTGATATCGCTGCAGCTGCCCGCCCGAAGGGTTCACCAGTTCCATTTCTGCTGATGAACCGATCGAGCGTCAGAACAATCGGGATTAGCAATATGCTCAAATCGTGAATAAATAAGTAATAGCTCACCACCACGCCCGCAGTGATGGCGAGAACGAGGGCGTCGCCTCCTCGCTGCTGCCGCCCGCGAGCACGTACCGAAATCACTACAATCGATGACAGCAACAGTGTGGTAACTTGGAGCCATCGCTGCGGTACTCGCAAACTCGCCAATCCGTAGATCAATCCTCGCAGATTCGCCATTATGTTTATCCGGAGAGGGAAATTGATCTCACCCGGCACCGCAGGCAAGCCTGCTCCTACTGAGAGCAGTGAGTGCACGAATACCACCGTTTCCGCCCAGCCACTGGTGATGAACGAGAGCAGTCCAACCAATATGGCAGAAAACATAAAGCCTTTTACGAACCGCCACCGGCGCCAGAGCAGAAACAGCAGGACGATTGGTACGACGATCTGGAACTTGAATAATCCGACGCCGGCCAGGGCACCGGCGGTCAAGTCCCGATTCCGCTCGAGCGAGACGAGCGCGGCTGCAAGCAAGGCCAATAGCAAAATCGAATCTTGCCCCTGCATGAGTGCTAAAGCAACGGGATAAAAACCCAGGAACAGAGCTGGTGGAAGGCCGGGCCAGACGCGACTTAGACCTCGCAACCTTGGTTGCAACATCAAGAAAGCCAGCGCGAGCAGAAGCAGGTTGAGGAGCAAAAATCCCAGGTACGCTGTCCGGTACGGAAGCAGCGAAAACGGCACAAACATCAGAGCCTGGTACGCCGGCCGGATAAACGGGAGCGCACGTTCATCATTTGAGACCAGCGTATTTTGAAAATAGGCTTGCGCTGCGTAATCATACAGTTGGGTGCGATGACCTGTTCGAACCATGTAACCGGCGACATACAGTTGCCGGAAATCTGCATGTCCGCGCAGCGCCTTAGGTAAAAACGTCAGCCATGCCAAGAACTGCATGCAGAAAACGATTGGCAAGATGCCCAAAAGAATATCTTGCACATAATGTGTCCTTCTAAATTGGCTTAGCTGGCTGACCACTGTGTCTGTGCTGCTTAGCATTTCTTATTATCCGATCCGGGTCAAGATTCACGGACAAGGGAAATCATTACGAACCATAATGAGAAACCGCGCTTCACTCGCCGGGTTGGGAATAGGAAGTACTGGCAGCAGTGCCAGACGCAATTCCAGCGCAGATAATCCACCCACGATAACGGCCAGTCGGCATCTGAGCGACAACCAAGTCAGAGCGAGTTCCGCGTGTTCGAAAAGATGAGAGGCTGTCTCCGGGAAGGTGAAACCTAGGAACAGCGCAAGCAACGCCAGACTAACCTCAACTGAGAGCATTGCTAAATGCCTCCCCTATGGCGCCTACGAGGAACCGCGAGCAATGCGGTGGCCACCTTGGAGATCTTCAGCCGCTTGCGGAAGGGGACTGACTCTCCGAAATGCTGGACGCATTCGGTAACAGCGCTGCTGAAACCCGCCACTTCGCTCGTAGTAGTGCAACTTTCCGGTGAGGACCGCCTAGTTGGAAGAAGGAGAGCGCCGACATCGTGAACTCGGGATTCGTTTAGGTTCCGTGTGACGCCCCGACCAAGTCGCCTGTGAAATCGGATTCGCCCTTTGTCCGGCCCCGGCCAAAGCTGCGCTCCAGACTCAACGCGATCCAAGAAGCCACATAAAGCAAAGCCGCGATAGCCAGCAATGACCGGATGCCGGTCCACAGCGACATAGATTCGAGCATTCCTCCAATCATTGCTCCCATCAGGTTCGACCCAAGTGAATCGGCGCGGAAACCCTGCTCAGCGAAACTTCGGATGAACACAATGCCGGCAAAAAGCACTGGCATGCACAGCACCAAAGTGGAGCTCAATGCCTTCGCCCATAGCGATGGATAGAAAAACTTCTCCAGAGGAATCAAGTAGCTTGCCAACAGAGTCAAGAAAATTCCAGCGTAGCCGATGCTGACGGGAATTCGAGGAAAAAACTGCACCAGCAGGTTCGCCCCTACAATTAGCAAGAGCAGACCAGCGATAACCACCGAATTTACCAGCCATGTGGTTCCAAACAGCAGCGCCATTTTGCTGACGATCTGCGCCTCCAGCAACATGAAGCCAGCGCCCAGGAAAAAGAAATGCCACTGCAGCGAGCGCAGTGTGGTACCCGTGTCCCGCAGGAGCACCCAGCACAGCAGCACCAGGGCTACCGAGATCACAATCACCGACACCGGCAGGCCCGGCTCGTGCTGATAAAAATACGGCCAGTTATCGGTCGTCAGCGTGGCCGGCGTCATCTTCATGCCACCATGCGCCCCCAGGTAAGCCGCGAGCTGCGGGTCTTGAATCGCCTGCGCAATTCTCGGTTCTGACCCGGTAATAAAGAATCGCCCTCCGGTTGTGTAGGACACCATGGAGTTCTCGGATTCAATTTGTAGGGGCGCATGCCCAAAAACCGTTTGAAGTAGCCCGTAGAGTCGCCCTGCAATCCACGGCGTATCAACCTGGAACTTTACTACGAAGACTCCGTCTGCGTTCAGCAGCCGCTTGCTGGCCTGAAGCGCTTCCAGCGTATACACGTAATTATCAATCCGGATATTGGTGTAATGTGAGCTCGTGGTGTGAGAATCAAGCAGAGAAAAGACGATCAGGTCAAAGCGATCCCGGCTGTTTTGCACATAGCTGCGCGCATCGTCCTGCACTTGCCGCACACGCGGTGAGCTATAGGGCTTTTCAAAATGATATTTCTCGCCCAGCTTTAGAATCAGCGGATCAATCTCCACCGCCGTAACCTGCCCAGCGCCGTTGCGCAGCGCGGCCGCTACATCGTTGCCCATGCCGGAGCCTAAAACCAGCACTGATGGAGGGTGGGAATAGAAGTGGTAGGGAAGGTTGTAAGCATTCCACTGCGCGGGCACTGCCGCAAACAGCGACGGATGGGCGGCAACGAATTCCGGCGAGAGATCGAGAATTTGCTGATAAAAAATGTCGTTCGTCGTCAATTCGTACTCAAATATCTTCCCCTCCGCTGCTCGAGGCGCCAACGTCAGCTTCTGATATGGTGACCAATAAACCTTGCCTTGTTTTCCCGTTCCCAGAGTCAGCAATCCCAGGCAAATTACGAATGCGCCTCCCGCCGCCCAGCGCAACCAAGGCCAGTTCCAGAGCACGCATACCAACAGCAGACCCGCCACGACAAACCAGGTCAAGGGAGGCTGGTACAGAAAGCAGAGGAGCGTGTAAAGTAAGATTCCAGCGAGGCTGGCTAGCACGTTGACGGAGTATGCGAGAATGCCGTTGCTGGCGTTTTCCAGATACCAACCCACAACCTGACCGAGCGGGATAAACGAAAAGCAAATCAGGCTGAAGGTCGGCACAATGATCGCAATCGCCGCTGCAAGTAGAGGAAACGAGAACTCGGCAGGCACGCCCCACACATGAACCTCAGAGCTCGCGCCCACGAAGGTAGGAATCGAACTTATGAGAACCCGCAAACTCTGCCAGGGGAGCTTGACAACCAGTGCCAGCGTCAGCAAAGGAACAACCATGGTCAGCAGGTTGACCCGCCGCCGCGACATGTAGCACCCCAAACCGAAACCCAGGAAACAGGCGATCAGCACAAAATTCTTGAAGTATGCAAAGACACGGATCTCCGAGGAGATCCAGCGAATCATCAGCAGTTCGAAAAATAATGCCAGCAAGCTCCAAAGAGCCAGCTGCCGCCACGAAAAGCCCCCCAGACCCTGCGGAGAAAATTCCCATTTCTCCGCCAAACGTGCTAGCACCCCGGACGACTCGCCTGGCGGTTTCGCATGGAACAGGCCGACCACGTAAGCGTTTGCGAGGATCAGCCCAACCACCACAGCACCAAAGGCCGCGTGCAGACTCCATTCCCCGGGCGCTCCGCCAGACGCTTGCTGCGCCAAAGCAGAGCCAGAAAAACAAAGAAAAATTCCCTCGCATAATAGAAGTTTTCGCATAGATCTTGTACTTATGTTCGATTTAGTCGCGAATTTGACGCCCACTCGCGGGGGAGGGGGTTGGGCGTGTATTCTTCTAGCAATGCTGCAGCCAAGTTGCTATTTCCTGTAAGCCTTTGTTGGATTTAAAGCACTTAATATCTAACCAGGGATTATGACTCGCTCAATCAGTACTGGAAAACTTGTATACATTTGTTAACATCCATTCACATGCAGTATTCCTTCCCCATCCTTCCACTTAAGTCTAGACAGAGCAGCAGTTTAGAATAGAACCGGCATCAACGAGCTGCGATTGTTTCGGATGCGAGCTCGGTCTGCACCTCAAAGGCAAGTGGTCATCATTGGCGGAGGTCTAGCGGGATTGACCGCCGCTCATGAGCTCGGTTGTGGTGGTACGGTCGTGCGTGATGACCCATTCGAACCATGTAGCCCACGAAATAGAGTTGCCGGAAATCTGCATGGCTGGAGAGCATCCCGCTGATATTGGGTCGTTCTGGATTGCTCCA
>Ga0209808_1000582_pt1 | contig 18000 bp, 18 predicted proteins | sample GraSoiAngelo_157_FD_186171 | JGI IMG/M metagenome (GOLD analysis project Ga0209808, IMG submission 186171) | Grasslands soil microbial communities from the Angelo Coastal Reserve, California, USA - 14_1009_16_20cm (SPAdes) (version 2) | ecosystem: Environmental > Terrestrial > Soil > Grasslands ... | reverse complement strand
GCGGCACGTTGCGCATCCTCGACGCGCCCGCGGTGCCGGCGCGGGAGGTGGCGCGCCGCGCGCGCGTCGGCGTCGCCTACGCCGGCGCGGACGCGGCGCGGCCGTGGCGGTTCCTGGTGCGCGGGAGCCCGGCGGTGTCGGGACGGCGGGTCCGCTGAGCCCTCGACGGCGTACCGCCTCGCGGGCGCCGTCGGACCTCAGCCCGGCGGCCCCGCGGCCGCGTCCGAGTCGGGGCGCCGCGGACCGAGCCGATCCAGCAGGAAGTCGATCACGGCCCAGCGCGCACCGCTCAGCACCGCGACGAGTACAGCGACCCCACCCAACCACCACCACGAGAGCGACATGCACGCCACGCTAGCAAGCGACCCTGTCGAGTCAACCGGGGCACGCCGCGGCATCGGCACGTTCGTGTCATCTGAAGGTCACCGGGCCGACACCTTGACGAACGGGCCTCACCGTCTCAAGACACTCCCCATGGTGGAAGAATGTCGAAGCCGGGTGCGCAACGTCGTGCTCGAGGTGAGCGCTGCCGCCGCGAGGGCTCCCGTCGTCATCGGCTACACGGTCGTTGGCGCAGGCGTCGTGGTGGGACGAGGGCTTCTCCGCCTCGTGTCGAGCCTGCTCCCCTTCGGGGGCGGGGAGGCGTCGACTCCGCGCCATGACGCGAAGCGGGTTCGAGAGCGCGCCATCGCCGCCGAACGGGCGGCGCGCGCCTCCGGGCTCCTATTCCCCCGCAATCGATAGCGCGCTTCGTGCGCGCGTCGCCGACATCGTAGCCGGGGAACCCCTGGTTCGCGCGGCGCTGCTTCCCGCACTCTGCCTGGTCACGGCGCCGGTCCAGAACGCGCCCCTGGGGCTGCACCTCACCACGTCCATTCCCTTTGGAAACTATCCGTGCCCACGGTTTCCAGACTCAATCTCTGGACTCTGTGGTGGAACAGCGAGCGCCTGCTCCATGGCTACCGCGGATACTGGCAGGCGCCCATCTTTGCTGGTGGCCGCCTCCTCGTGGTGGATCGTCGGCAGCCCGGCCGCGCCTACGACGCCGTCCTGCCGATGGCCTTCGCGTCCGGCCTTGCAGCGTATGCCTGTGGCGTCTAATATGTATGCCGTCTACAGCGGGGGGCTCGCATGCCGACGGCGGCAGGATTGAAGCGCAAGTCGTTCTTCGTCGACACCCGGGCGCTCCGCCGGGCGCGGAAAGCGCTCGGTGTGGCGACCGAGGCCGAAGCGGTTCGGCGCGCGATCGAGCGAGTCGCCGAGATGGAAGCGTTCTGGCGCTTCATGACCCGGACGCGAGGGCGTCTCAAGCCGGGCAGCTTCCGGAGACCCTGACGTGGCGTGGGCCGTTCTCGATACGAGCGTCTACATCGAGCACTGGGAACGGCGACGATACGAGAAGGAGCTGGGCGCGGTCCGGAACGCGTACGTGATTCGGCACTCGGCCGTGGTCCTGTCCGAGCTGCGGCGAGGGGCGCGGACCCCCGCGGCACGCCGGCTGGTAGAGGATCTGTTTCGGTTCGCCCGCTTCCGCTGGGAGCCGACCGCGGAGGACTGGTGGGAAGCCGGGCGTCTCATCCTGCGCCTCGGCGATGCCCGCTCGTGGGGTACGGCCAAGCGACGCGACTTCCAGAACGACGCCCTCATCGCGCTCACGGCTCGGCGACACGGAGCCACCGTGGTCAGCGCGAACCGGGGCGACTTCGACCTGCTGTCCCACGAGACCGGCGTCCGGGTGCTTCCGGTCTGATCCGGCGCTCAGAACCCGCCCCCACCCCCGCCACCGAAGCCGCCGCCCGAGAAGCCGCCGCCGCCCCAGCCGCCGAAGCCCGAGCCGCCCGCGCTCCGCGGCTGCGAGGCCATGACCGCCGCGGCGCTGCGCGACATCCCGCCCAGCTGATCGACGAACAGCCGCGGCCGAAAATCGGGCAATGACGAACCGTGATACCAGTCCGGAGGCTTCTGGCAGATGCCCTCGAAGGCGCGTGCCCACTTCTGCTCCACCCCGAGCGCCATCGCGAAGGGCAGGAACTTCTCGAACATCTCGGGGGTCTTCTCCACGCGGGCGATGCGGTCGCTCTCCACCCGGACGAGGAACTCCTCGAAGCCGAGCACGCCCTCGAGAGCCCGGGCGCCCGCCGCGGTGCGTGCCGGCATCACCCAGGCGAAGGCGAAGACGACTGCGGCGGAGAGCACCCCGGCAAAGAAGACGGTGACCGGCGTAGCGCCGAGGATGTCGACCCCCGCCCTGTCGGCCAGGACGCCCACCAGGAACGTCGCGACGCCGGCAATGGCAGCGAGGATCCAGTAGGTGGTGCGCACCTGGTCGGGGCGCCGCGCGTAGTAGCCATGCCCGACCAACGCCTCGAAGATCCGATCCCGGATGCCGGGCAGCTCCTGGTAGAACTCGTTCTTCAGGTCGGAGAGCTCGACTGCGTCGCCCCGCCCGACGAAGATTCCGTGCAGCACAGCCCGCTCGTGTGGCTTCAGATCGCCCGGCTGATCTTTCCGCCGGCGCAGCGTGAAGTCCTTGCTCGCCAAGAGCCCCAGGAGGCCCTCGCGATCGCGCTCCTCGATCACCAGGCAGCCACGCACGGCGAGGTCGACCAGGGTCGACGTGACGTCGCGCAGGTCGGCGCGGTTGTCGACCAGCGTCCCGGTCTCCGCCGGCGAGAGCCCGTCGGGCGGCTCGTAGCGCGGGACGATGGGGCGGAGCCGTGGGTCGCGGCCGCGCGTGTACCAGAGGCGGAGCATGAGGGCGAAGACCGCGAGCGGGACGGTGAACACCGCATTGGCGCGCAGGAAGAGCAGCGCGCGCGCGAGCGTGCCGGGCTCCTCGACCGCACCCTTGCTCCAGCCCACCACCGCGGTGAGCCCTTCGTGGAAGGCGAGCGGCCGGTGCATGTCGATGTCGACGCCGTCGCTCACCGTGCGGACGTCGGCGTCCTGCGCGCGCGAGCCGTAGCTCCCGGTGAAGGCGAGCGAGCGGACATCGGCGGCGCCGGTGGGGAGCCGGATGACGGCGCTCGCCGCCTCGATCGGCACGTCCCACTCGTCGCCGGTCACGTTCCAGTAGAGCTCGTCGTGATCGGTGAAGAAGCGGAGCGCGTTCGCCACGCGGTAGCGGAAGATGACCGTCCTGGCCGCGTCCTGCGCATCCGGGATCCAGATCTTGAACTTGCGGTAGTGCCGCTCGGAGCTGGCCTCGTAGCGCAGCGGACGCCCGGCCCCGTCGGTCACGGCGAGCGGGCGGAGGAAGAGCCGGTAGTCGAAGCCCTGGGGGGTCCGGTAGACGACCGGGACGGTGCGGTAGAGGCCGTTCCAGGCGCCCGTGAAGCGCGCGCGGATGGTCTCGGTCACGTCGATGCTCGCGTCGCGCGCGACCGCCACCTCGGCGTCGAAGCGCTCGATGGCGAGCGAGCGCGCAGCCGCCCGCCCGCCGGTGGCGGCTAGCAGGAGGAGGCCCGCCAGCGCGCTAGCGGCCCGCGGTCTCGAAGCTGACCTTGGGGGCCTGGCGCTCCGCTTCACTGCTCAGCTCGAAGAACTCGCGCGGCGCGAAGCCGAACGAGCCGGCGATCAGGTTCGAGGGAAACTGCGCGATGCGCGTGTTCAGGTCGCGCACCACCGCGTTGTAGTAGCGGCGCGCGTTCTGCACCGCGTCCTCGATCTGGCCGAGGCTCGTCTGGAGCTGGGCGAAGTTCTCCGCGGCGCGCAGCTGCGGGTAGGCCTCGGCGAGCGCGAAGACCTGCCGCAGGGCCTGCGTGAGCGCCCCCTCCGCCTCGGCCTTGGCCGCCGGTCCCTGCGCCGTCATGGCGCGGTTGCGGGCGCTGACCACCGCCTCGAGGGTGGAGCGCTCGTGGCCGGCGTATCCCTTCACCGTCTCGACCAGGTTGGGGACCAGGTCGTAGCGGCGTTTCAGCTGCACGTCGATGTCCGCCCACGCGTTGTCGGCCTGCGCGCGCAGGCGCACGAGGCCGTTGTAGACGGCGATCACGGCCACCACCACGACGGCGAGCACGATCAGGATCACCATCGGCTGCCTCCTCCGCTAGATCCCCAGTGTGGTCGAGATGGCGCTAGTAGCAGGAGCGGGCGGCGCCGGCAACTTGCGCGCCCATCCCCGCGCGGCTACGCGGTCGCCCGACGACGCCAGACGGGCGCACAGGCCGCGCCCCGTGCCCTCCGCTCGACGAGCACGGAATCGCCGAACTCGTGCGTGCGGTAGCCGCCGGCCTCCAGCTCCCGGTCGGCCCGGCGGAGCGTCGCCTCGTCCGCGAACGCGCGCAGCAATTCGTAATGGCGGCTGCCGGGCTCGTGCGTGACCGAGAGGATGGCATCGACGACGCGCAGCCGGCTGGTCGGGCCGAGGCGCTGCGTCGCCACGCCCTGCGAGACCGCGCGCGGACCGCGTTTCCGCACCCTCCGCTCGACGCGCCGAGCGCCCCCGGCGCACCGCACTCCGCCGGTCGCTCGGCCGCCGCGAGCCATGTGGCGCGCGTGGGCGCGCGATCGTCAACGCCGGGCGGGACGGGACGCTAGGTCGCCACCTTGGCGACGATCTCCATCACGTCGAGCGTCTGGACCTTGTCCTCGAGCTCCTTCGCCTTGATCCCGTCCGAGAGCATGGTCATGCAGAACGGGCAGGAGACGGCGATCACCTCGGGGTCGGTCTCGAGGGCCTGCTGGGTGCGCAGCAGGTTGACGCGCTTGTCCGGGTCCTCCTCGATCCACATGCGCCCGCCGCCCGCCCCGCAGCACATGCCGAACTGCTTGTGGCGGTGCATCTCCTGCACCCGGGCCCCGGTCTGGGCAAGCACGCTGCGTGGCTCGTCGTAGATCTCGTTGAAGCGGCCGTAGTAGCAGGAGTCGTGGTACACGGTCCTCTTCTTGAACTCGGGCGGAACCTGCAGGCGGCCCGCGGCGACCAGCTGCGCCACCAGCTCGGCGGCGTGGATCACCTCGTAGTGCCCCCCGAACTGCGGGAACTCGTTCTTGATGGTGTTGAAGCAGTGCGGGCAGTTGACGATGACCTTCTTCACGCCCGCCGCGGTGAAGCTCTCGATGCACGCCTGCGCCATGGTCTGGTAGAGGTACTCGTTGCCGAGGCGGCGCGCGGTCTCGCCGTTGCAGAGCTCCGCCTTGCCGAGGCAGGCGAAGTCCACGCCCGCCTTCTTGAGCAGCCGCGCGAAGGCCTGCGTGGTCTTCTTGTTGCGGTCGTCGAAAGCGCCGGCGCAGCCGACGTAGTAGAGGTACTCGGCGTTCGGCTTGTCGGCGACGGTGGGGAGGCCGAGCCCCTGCGCCCAGTCGAAGCGCTTCTCGGCGCCGAGGCCCCACGGGTTCGACTGCGTCTCCATGCCCTTGAAGGTGCGCGTCAGCTCGCTCGGGAAGCGGGCCGCCTCCTGCACCAGGTGGCGGCGCATGTCGACGATCTTGTCGACGTACTCGATCATCACCGGGCACGCCTCCTCGCACGCCCGGCACACGTTGCACGACCACAGCACCTCGTCCGTGATGACGGGCCCGACGACGTTCTCGCCCACCTCGGGCGGCTCGGCGCCGTCGCCGTCGGCGCGACGGCGGACGCGCTTCTCGATCACCTCGTCCTGGTGCGCGTAGAGGTAGTCGCGCAGGTCGAGCAGGAGCTGGCGCGGGGCGAGCGGCTTCCCGGTGGCGGTCGCCGGGCACTGCGAGGAGCACCGGCCGCACTCGGTGCAGCTGAACATGTCGAGCACCTGCTTCCAGGTGAACTGGTCGACGTGCGAGGTGCCGAAGGTGGTCGCGTTCTCGAGGTCCTGCTTGGAGAGCGCGCCGAGCGGCTCGAGCTTGCGGAAGAAGACGTTGGGCAGCGAGGTGATGACGTGGAAGTGCTTGGCGAGCGGCAGGAAGTTCAGCATCACGAGCACGGAGAGATTGTGTGCCCACCACGCCACGCTGCCCGCCGTCGTCGCGAAGCCCGGGCCCATCGCGGCGAGCCACGGCCGCAGCAGGTGGTTGGAGAGCGGCTCCCAGGCGCCCTCGCCGGCGATCCCCGGCTCGCCCGCGTGCAGCACGAGCCGGCTCGCGTCGTAGACCGGGCCCGAGCTCACGATGATGCCGATGCAGCCGAGGATGAGATACGCCTCCCAGTGGTAGTGGCCGCGCTGGCGGGTCTCGGCGGGCGCGAAGCCCACGAGGCGCATCGGGCGCGTGATCGCCCAGCGCGCCATGAGGACGAGCACGCACACCAGCACGATTGCCTCGAAGCAGTCGCGCAGGAACATGTAGGGCCCGCCGAGCAGCGACGGGCTCATGAGCGGGACGTAGAAATGCTCGCTGTAGGCGCGTCCGAACATGGTGACGATCTGCAGACCGAGCACCGTGAAGCCCCAGAAGACGAAGAAATGGAGCCAGCCGGCGAGCGTCTCGCGCACCCACGACACCTCGGGGCGGATGAACTTCTTCTGCCCGAGCGCGATGGTGACCACCGCCCACAGCCGCTCGGGAATGCGATCGACCTTGAAGGTGCCGGTGGCCGCGCGCAGCAGGTTGAACCGGCCCCATACCTGGTAGATGAAGAGCCCCACCCCGAGCAGCAGGCACACGCTGAACAGGATCGCGGAACGCATGTCCCCCGCTTAGTCCACGACTTTCCCCTATGCAACAGCGCGTCATGCGTGCGGCGGTCGCCGCCGCGTTGGCCCTCGCCGGCTGCCGGGACCGCGGCCCAGTGGCGGTGATTCGTGGTCCCGGCGGTGTGGTCGAAGTGTCGCTCGAGGTGGCCGCCACGCAAGCGGAGCGGGAGCGCGGGCTCATGTACCGCAGCTCCCTCGCTGACGGCCGCGGCATGCTCTTCGTCTTCGACGAGGACGGGGACCACGGCTTCTGGATGAAGAACACGCTCATCCCGCTCGACATGCTGTTCATCGCGCGCGACGGGACGGTGGCCGGCATCCACGCGCACGCGACGCCGCTTTCGACGGCCAACATCTCGGTCGGGAAGCCATCGCGCTACGTGCTCGAGGTCCCCGGCGGCTGGGCCGCGCGGCACGGGATTGCCGCCGGCGCGCAGGTCGAGTTCCGCGGCGTGAACGCCCTGGGAGGCGCCGGGACCCGCCAGCCCTGACCGGGGTCCCGGCGACAGTCGCTGCCCGGGGTCCGATCGCGGCAGTCAGAGTGATCGGCCACACGAGCCGGCGGCCGCACCTACCTTTGAAAGGCTTGCTCCCACCCCTGAGTACGGGGTGGTTGCGACGTTCGAGTTGGACCGCCCGAACTCCCGGGCGAGATCGCGCGCGCCCTGCGTACAGGGGTGGTTGTGCTCGCCGCAGGTGTGAGGATAAAAGCCAGGAGCCGCACAGGGGAGGAAAGCTCGATGCCCGCAAACCCGCCGAAGAACATGACCCGCGTCACTCCGTACCTGTACTACGAAGACGTGGCTAGCGCGCTGGACTGGTTGGTCAAGGCCTTCGGCTTCCGAGAGCGCATGCGGATGCCGGGGCCAGGTGGAAAGATCATGCACGCTGAGGTGGAGCTGGCCGACGGTGTCGTGATGATGGGGCACCCCGGCCCCGAGTTTCAGAACCCGAAGCGCCTCGGCCACGTGACACAGAATGTGTACGTCTACGTTGACGACGTGGACAAGCACTTCGAGCGCGCCAAGAGCGCCGGTGCCACCATCCTCTCCGAGCCCAAGGATCAGTTCTACGGCGACCGGACCTACGGAGCGGCGGATGTCGAGGGTCACCACTGGTACTTTGCCCAGCATATCCGCGACGTCGCGCCCGAGGACCTCAAGCCGCCGGCGTAGGTTGCTCGGCTCCCACCCTTCGTTCCAGGCGATCCTAGAGACTATGACCGAGTGGACGGTGCCCCGCCTCCAACCGGCTGACACGATCACGTGCGTCTGCGACCGCAATGAGCCGGCCGCCGGTGAAGCCCGACAGCGGTTTGAGTTTCTGAGAAAGAGCAGGGGGAACCGGGAGCGCCTCTATCCCAGCCTTGCCTTCGCATCGATGCGGGATGAACTCTGCTTGCAGGCGGCGGACGTCCTGGTCTACGACAAGTGCCGCTGGATGCAGACATGGGTGCGGCCGCAGCAGTAGAGGGCGGACCGAGAAGCGGCTCGTACCTTGGACGAACGGGAGGACTGATGCCGAGACAGCGAAGCCTCGTGACGGTGATCCGCGACATGGTGCAGCAGGAGGTGCGCTCCGCGATCCAGTCGTTGCTCGGAGGCATCTCTACCGGAAGGCGGGTAGCGAAGGGTCGTCGCCGTCGCCGCAAGGCGCGCGGGAAATGGCGCCCTGGTGGTCCTGGTCGTCCGCCGAAGGCCGTTACCGAGAGGGCAGCGCATAGGAGGGCCGTGGTGACGACTCCGGTTTCGAAGGTGAAGACCGGCAGCCGTCGCAGGCGTCGGCGTGGTCCCGGTCGTCCACCCGGATCGAAGAACAAGGCGGCATGATGGCGAAGACCGACGAGGTGTGGACGCAGTTGGCGACCCGCATTCCGAAAGAGCTCCACCGGCGCCTGAAGCTGCACTGCGTGACGCACGACATCGCGCTCATGCTTTTCGTGGTCGAGGCGATTGAGGAGAAGCTCGGGCGCAAGGCCAAGCCGAGGAAGGGGACGGCCTGAGCTGCCGCTCCGCTGGGAAGGGCTGGCGGAGCGGGGGTGATGACGGGGACCCGCATGCCGTGCTAGCCAGAGAAGCGTGACGATCAGGCCGGAGGAGGTGCGCGCCAAGCTGGAGGCCGGGCGCACGGCAATCGCGGAACGGCTGCACCTTCTCGCTGACGAGATCGAGGCGCTCCCCCTCGAAGGTGCTACGGAGGCGCTCTCGTGGTTCGGGGATCAGATCGAGCGCCTGCTGCGGGAAGCCGACCGAATCCTCGGCGCCGACCTTGGCCATCACCGGCCCTGAACGTCTTCCACCGCGCCCGCCCTCCCTTTTCAGGCCGACAAGGCGGCGGCCGACAGCCTCGCCACGGACACCGGGCTACCTTGAATTTCCGGGGAGCGCATACTAAGGATCGCGCTTCTCTACGGAAGTTCATGGGAATCAAAGAGAATCTCGCAGAGCTCGAGCGCCGGAACCGCGAGGCGCTGCTCGGCGGGGGCGAGGAGCGCATCGCCAAGCGCCACGCCGAGGGCAAGGGCAGTGCGCGCGACCGCATCGACCAGCTCCTCGACCCGGGGAGCTTCGTCGAGCTCGACCGCTTCAAGACCCACCGCTGCCTCGACTTCGGCATGGCCGAGCGGAAGATCTACGGCGACGGCGTGGTCACCGGCCACGGCACCATCGACGGCCGCCTGGTCTTCATCTTCTCGCAGGACTTCACCGTCTTCGGCGGCAGCCTCTCGGGCGCCTTCGCGGAGAAGGTGGTCAAGATCATGGACCTCGCCATGAAGGCGGGCGCGCCCGTGATCGGCCTCAACGATTCGGGCGGCGCGCGCATCCAGGAGGGTGTGGTCAGCCTCGCCGGCTACGCCGACATCTTCCTCCGCAACGTGCTCGCCTCGGGTGTGATCCCGCAGATCTCGGTCATCATGGGCCCGTGCGCCGGCGGCGCCGTCTACTCGCCCGCCATGACGGACTTCATCCTCATGGTGAAGAACACGGGCTACATGTTCATCACCGGGCCCGACGTGATCCGGACGGTCACGCACGAGGAGGTGACGCAGGAGGAGCTGGGCGGCGCCGACACCCACAACACGCGGAGCGGCGTGGCGCACTTCGAGGGCGCCAACGAGGCCGACACGCTGGCCATGGTGCGCGAGCTCCTCTCCTTCATCCCGTCGAACAACCTGGACGACCCACCCTTCGTGCCGACCGAAGACCCGGCCGACCGCCGCGACCCGGCCCTCGCCTCCATCGTCCCCGAGAACCCGAACAAGCCCTACGACATGCGCCAGGTGATCACGGCGGTGGTCGACGACGGCGACTTCTTCGAGGTGCAGCAGGCGTTCGCGCGGAACATCCTGTGCGGCTTCGCGCGCCTCGGCGGACGCTCGATCGGCATCGTCGCGAACCAGCCCGCCTTCCTTGCCGGCGTCCTCGACATCGACGCCTCGGTCAAGGCGGCGCGCTTCGTCCGCTTCTGCGACTGCTTCAACATCCCGCTGGTGACGTTCGTCGACGTGCCGGGCTTCCTCCCCGGCACGGCGCAGGAGTTCGGCGGCATCATCAAGCACGGGGCGAAGCTCCTCTACGCCTTCTGCGAGGCGACCGTACCGAAGATCACGGTCATCACGCGCAAGGCGTACGGCGGCGCCTACGACGTCATGTCGTCCAAGCACATCCGCGGCGACGTGAACCTCGCCTACCCCACCGCCGAGATCGCGGTCATGGGCCCCGACGGCGCCGTCAACATCATCTTCCGCAACGAGATCGAGCGGGCGAAGGACCCCGCCGCCGAGCGCGAGCGCCTGGTCGCCGACTACCGGCGCACCTTCGCCAACCCGTACAAGGCCGCCGAGCTCGGCTACATCGACGAGATCCTCCAGCCCGCCGACACGCGCCCGCGCTTGATCGGGGCGCTCGAGATGCTGCAGAACAAGCGCGACCGGAACCCGCCCAAGAAGCATGGCAACATCCCGCTCTGAGCGCGCTTCCGGGCCGCTCTTCAAGCGTATCCTGGTGGCGAACCGCGGCGAGATCGCCGTGCGCGTCATGCGCGCCTGTCGCGAGCTCGGTATCGAATCGGTCGCCGTCTACTCGGAGCCGGACCGCGGCGCCCTCCACGTGCGCCAGGCCGACCACGCCTATCCGATCGGGCCGGCCAGGGCTGCCGAGAGCTACCTCCGCATCGACAAGCTGATCGCGGCCGCGAAGGAATCCGGCGCCGAGGCCGTCCACCCCGGCTACGGCTTCCTCTCCGAGCGCGCGGCGTTCGCCCAGGCGTGCGCCGACGCGGGCCTCGTCTTCATCGGCCCGTCGGCGCGTGCGATCACGGCCATGGGTGACAAGGTCGAGGCGCGGCGGCTCATGCGCAAGGCGGGCGTCCCGGTCGTGCCGGGGTCCGACGACGCCCTCGGCTCGGATGCCGAGGTGGAGAAGGTCGCGAGCGAGATGGGCTTCCCGCTCATGCTGAAGGCCGCCGGGGGCGGCGGCGGGAAGGGCATGCGGCTCGTCGAGTCCGCCGACAAGCTCAAGAGCGCGCTGCGCGCCGCGCGCTCCGAGGCCAGGTCGGCCTTCGGCGACGATCGGGTCTACGTCGAGAAGGCGATCGTCCGCCCGCGCCACATCGAGGTGCAGGTGCTGGGCGACACGCACGGCCACGTCGTCCACCTCTACGAGCGCGAGTGCTCCATCCAGCGCCGGCACCAGAAGGTGATCGAGGAGTCGCCGTCCACGGCGATCGACCAGAAGACCCGCGAGGAGATGGGGCGGGTCGCGGTCGCGGCCGCCCGGGCGGTCGACTACGTGGGCGCGGGCACGATCGAGTTCCTGGTCGACCAGGAGCGGCGCTTCTACTTCCTCGAGATGAACACCCGCATCCAGGTCGAGCACCCGATCACCGAGGCGGTGACCGGGGTCGATCTCGTGAAGGCGCAGATCGAGATCGCAGCCGGGTGGGCGCTCGGCTTCGCGCAGGAGGACATCGTCCAGCGCGGCTGGGCGATCGAGTGCCGCATCTACGCCGAGGATCCGGAGAACGGCTTCCTTCCCGCGCCGGGGCGCATCGTCGTGCTGCGCGTGCCGAGCGGGATCGGCATCCGCGACGACTCGGGCGTGTACGAGGGCTTCGAGGTCTCGATCAACTACGACCCGATCCTCTCCAAGCTGGTGGCATGGGGCAGCAACCGCGATGAAGCGATCGACCGCATGCTGCGTGCCCTGGGCGAGTACGTGATCGTCGGCCCGACGGCCAACATCGCCTTCCACCGCTGGGCGCTCGGGCACCCCGCCTTCCGCGCCGGCGACATCGACACCGGCTTCATCGCCCGCCACTTCAAGCCCGGGGCGCTGGCGGAGGGGACGGAGGCCGACCTGCCGCTCATCGGTGCCGCGCTGGCGGCGATGGCGCGCGCCGCAACGGTGGCCAGCGCGAACGGGGCCCGGCCCCCGGTTCCGCCGCGCTCGCGCTGGCGGGAGCTCGCGCGGCGCGAGGCCCTCCGTGAGTAGCACCCGCCCGGCGCGCTTCACGGCCCTGGTGGGCGAGGCCACCCACGCGCTCGAGGTCGAGCCGCTCGGCGAGGGGCGCTACCGGATCGCGATCGACGGGCGGGAGCGGATCGTCGACGGCCGCGAGACTGGCGCCGGCACCTTCTCGCTCCTGATCGACCACGCGGCCGCCGAGGTGAGCGTCGCCAGCCGGGGCGACGAGTTCCAGGTGGCGGTGGGGGGCCGGACCCATCGCCTCCGCCTCCTCGACGAGCGCGCCCGGCGCCGTCAGCGGGCCGCGGCCGTCGACGGCGCGCGCGAGGTCCGGGCGGCGATGCCCGGCAAGGTCGTCGCCGTGCTGGTCGAGGCGGGCGCCCGGGTCGAGCGCGGCCAGGGCCTCCTCGTCATCGAGGCCATGAAGATGGAGAACGAGATCGGCGCGCCGCGCGCCGGCACGGTGTCCGAGGTGCGGGTCAAGCCCGGCCAGGCCGTCGAGCCCGGCGAGCTGCTCGCACGCATCGACTAAGCGAAAGTCGCGGCGCGAAGACGAGCCTGAAACTTGTGGCCCGGGGACGATCATGTTAGGGGACTCGTCCAACCCGGGCGATGAGCATCTCGTACGTTCCCAAGAAGATCTACCTGACCAAGGGCGTCGGCAAGCACCGCGAGAAGCTCTCGAGCTTCGAGATGGCGCTGCGCTCGGCCGGGATTGCGCAGTACAACCTGGTGCGCGTGTCGTCGATCTTCCCGCCCCACTGCAAGCTGATCTCGCTCCAGGAGGGGCAGAAGCTCCTCAAGTCGGGCCAGGTGCTCCACGTCGTGATGAGCGAGAACGCCACCAACGAGCCGCACCGCCTGGTCGCCGCCTCGGTCGGCGTCGCGATCCCCAAGGACCGCAACCAGTACGGCTACCTCTCCGAGCACCACAGCTACGGCCAGACCGACAACAAGGCGGGCGACTACGCCGAGGACCTGGCCGCCTCCATGCTGGCCACCATCCTGGGCGTCGACTTCGACCCCAACACCAGCTACGACGAGCGCAAGGACGTCTGGCGGATGAGCGACAAGATCGTCATCACGCGCAACGTCACCCAGTCCGCCATCGGGGACCGGGAGGGGCTGTGGACGTCCGTGGTCGCGGCCGCCGTGTTCGCCGAGTGAGTCCTCGCACCCAGCAACCCTGACCCGCCCGAAGATCACTGCCGCAGCGCCGAGCGAGGAGGATGCCGCCCTCGAGGCGCGGCTCCTGGCGGCCGCCGAGCGCCGCAAGAGCCCGGTCGCCGCCGAGGACCTCTTGCGCGCAGCCCGGCTCTCGAGCGCCGACAAACGCCGGACGGGCGAGGAGCGGCTCGCGGCGCTCGAGGCCCGCGGCGCCCTGGTGCGCACCAAGGGAGATCGCTTCACCCTGCCCGCCCGGCTCGATCTCGTGGCCGGCCGTCTCCAGTCGAACCCCGCGGGCTACGCCTTCTGCGTGACCGACGACAAGGAGGAGGAGGACGTCTACGTGCCGGCCTCGGGCGTCCGTCCCGCGATGCACGGCGACCGGGTGCTGGTGCGCGTCGAGCGCTTCCAGCGCCGCGGGCGCACCGAGGGGCGCGTCGCCCGGGTGCTCGAGCGCGGCACGAGCCGGGTGATCGGCGTGCTGCGGCGGGGTAGGACCTCCGCCGTGGTCGTCCCGCAGGAGCAGCGCATCACCGTGCCCATCGTCGTGCCGCGCGGCGCGGACGGCGGCGCCGCCGACGGCGACATGGTGGTTGCGGACCTGGTCCGCTGGCCCGGCCTCGCCTCCGAGGCCGAGGCGCGCGTCACCGCCGTCTTGGGTCCCGCCACCGACCCCCGGGTCGAGACCGAGGCGGTGATCGCCGCCCACGACCTGCCCCGCGACTTCCCGCCCGAGGTGGCCGCCGCCGCGCGCCGCGTGCCGTCGGGCGTGCCGGCCTCGGCCACCGCCGGCCGCCTCGACCTCCGCGGCCTCCCGATCGTCACCATCGACGGCGAGAACGCGCGCGACTTCGACGACGCCGTGCTGGTCGAGTCGCTCGGCACGGGCTTCCGCCTGACGGTCGCGGTGGCCGACGTGGCGCACTACGTGCCCCCCGGGAGCCCGCTCGACCTGGAAGCCCGCGCGCGCGGCACGAGCGTCTACTTCCCCGACCGCGTCCTCCCCATGCTCCCCGAGGAGCTGTCGAACGGCATCTGCAGCCTGAAGCCCGACCAGGACCGCCTGGTGAAGGCCGTCCGCCTGGAACTCGATGCGCGCGGGCGGGAGACGGCGGTCTCCTTCCACGACGCCGTCATGCGAAGCGCCGCGCGCTTGACCTACACCCAGGTCCGCCAGGCGCTGGTCGACCGCGATCCGGGGGTGCGCGCCGCCCTCGGCGCCCTGGTCGAGCCGCTCGAGCGCGCCGAGGCGCTGGCGCGCCTGCTCATGGCCCGCCGCCGGCAGCGGGGCGCCATCGACTTCGACCTCCCCGAAGCCGAGGTGGTGCTCGACCTCCGCGGCCGACCCGCAGAGATCGTGCGCGCCGAGCGCTCGATCGCGCACCAGATGATCGAGGAGTTCATGCTCGCCGCCAACGAGGCCGTGGCACGCGAGCTCGGGCGCCGCAAGCTCGGCTTCCTCCACCGCGTGCACGAGCCGCCGACCGCGGAGAGCGTGGGCGAGCTGGCGCGCTTCCTCGAGGGCTTCGGGCTGCGTCTGCGGATGGAGGAGGGGCGTGCGGCGCCCAGGGCGTTCGCCGCCGTGCTCGAGCAGGCGAAGGGACGCGCCGAGGAGCGGCTCGTCAACACGATCCTGCTGCGCTCCATGCAGCAGGCGCGCTACGCGGCGGAGGCGCTCGGCCACTTCGGCCTCGCGACCGACTGCTACACCCACTTCACCTCGCCCATCCGCCGCTACCCGGACCTGGTCGTGCACCGCATCCTCGGCACCGGGCGCGTACCGCCCGACCTCGGCGCCGTCGCCGAGGAGTCCTCGCGGCGCGAGCGCGTGGCGATGGAGGCCGAACGCGAGATCGTGGAGCTGAAGAAGGTGCAGTTCATGCAGGACAAGGTGGGCGAGGCCTACGACGGCTTCGTCTCGGGCGTCGTGCCGTTCGGCTTCTTCGTCGAGCTGAAGGACGTCTTCGTCGAGGGCCTGGTGCACGTGAGCACGCTCGGCGACGACTTCTACGACCACGTCGAGCGGCAGCACCTGCTGCGCGGCCGGCGCACGCGGCGGACGTTCCGCCTGGGCGACCGGGTCAGCGTGGTGGTCGCCGGGGTCTCGATCGAGCGCCGGCAGGTTGACTTCACGCTCGCCGACGGCGAGGAGAGAAGCGACCGATGGCGAAGGCGGCGGCACTCCTGATCGCGGCGCTCGCCCTGCCCGCCGTCGCGGCGGCGCGCGGCGCGGAGAGCGACCCGGAGCGGCGGAGCCTGGTCGTCCAGGCGGTCGAGAAGGCGAGCCCGGCGGTGGTGAACGTCTCGACCGAGCAGGTCGTCGAGCGCCACGCCTCGCCCTTCCCCTTCCCCCAGGACCCGTTCTTCGAGGAGTTCTTCCGCGACTTCGTCGACCCGCGCCCGCGGCGCTTCAAGACGACGAGTCTCGGCTCGGGCGTCATCGTCGCGGCCGACGGCACCATCATGACCAACGTGCACGTGATCGAGCGCGCGAGCCGCGTCCGCGTGACGCTCAACGACCAGCGCGAGTTCGACGCCACGCTGGTGGGCGCCGACGCGGATGCCGACATCGCCGTCCTGCGCGTCAAGGCGGGCGGCGACCTGCCGCACATCCCCTTCGGCACCTCGGCCGATCTCATGATCGGCGAGACCGTGATCGCGATCGGCAACCCCTTCGGCCTCTCGCACACGGTGACCACCGGCGTGGTGAGCGCGGTCGGCCGCTCGCTGCGCGACGAGGAGCGGACCTACACCGACTTCATCCAGACCGACGCCTCGATCAACCCGGGGAACTCGGGCGGCCCGCTGCTCGACATCAAGGGCGAGCTGATCGGCATCAACACCGCCATCTACGGGAAGGCGCAGGGCATCGGCTTCGCCATCCCCGTCGACCGGGCGCAGCGCGTGATGAAGGACCTGGTCTCCTACGGCGAGGTGCGGCACGCCTGGGTCGGCCTCGTCGTCCAGAACCTGACCCCCGACCTGGCGCAGCACTTCGGCGTACGCCGTGGCGTGGTGGTGGCCCAGGTCGAGCCCAAGAGCCCCGCCGAGGCCGCCGGCATCGCGCGCGGCGACGCGGTGACGAAGGTCGACGGGCGCGAGGTGGCCTCGCGAGAGGAGTTCGAGCAGCGCATCGAGGACCACGCCGAGGGCGACCGCCTCACGCTGACCCTCCGGCGCGAGGGCCGCGACGAGGACGTCCGCCTCGCCGCCGCGACCTTCCCCACCGCGCGCGCCGACGAGCTCGCCTGGCAGCTCCTCGGCCTCCAGGCCGCGGGCGCCGAGGACGGCCTGGTCGTGAGCCGCGTCCGCCCCGGGAGCCCCGCGGCGCGCATCGGCGTCCAGCGCGGCGACCGGCTCCTCGGTCTCGGGGGCACGCCGCTGCGGTCCGTGGCGGAGCTCCGCCGCAAGATGATCGAGTTGCGGAGCGCGCGCAGCGTGCTGCTCTCGGTCGGCCGGGGGCCGTATCAGTACAACGTGAACGTGCCCTTGGCGCGGGGGTAGAAGCGGGAGGCGAGGGCGGCGGCACGGGCGGCATCGGGCTCGGGGACCGAGTAGCGCGCCGGCGCTACTTCTTCACGACCTCGAGCAGCTCGACGTCGAACACGAGCAGCGCGCCGGGCGGGATCTGCGCGCGACCCTGGTCGCCGTACGCGATGTCGGACGGGCAGACGAGCTTCGCCTTGCCGCCCACCTTCATCATCTGCAGCCCCTCGGACCAGCACTTGATGGCGCCGTTCAGCGAGAAGCTCACCGGCTCGCCACGCTGCACGGAGCTTTCGAAGGTCGTCCCGTCCGTCAGCTTCCCGGTGTAGTGCACCTTCACCGTGTCGGTCGCCGTCGGCGAGTCACCCGTGCCGGGGGTGAGCTCGACGAAGACGAGGCCGGAGGCGGTCTTCTTGGCCCCCTTCTCGGCCGCCGCCTTCTCGAGGAACGCCTGCCCGGCCTTCTTGTTGCTCTCCGCGGACGACTTCTTGCGGGCCTCGGCGAGCGCGTTGACCTTCGGGCCGAACGTCTTCAAGTCGACCTTCCCCTCGCGCCTGAGCACGGCGTCGGTGAGGCCGGCCTTCACGAGCTCGAGCTCCTTCTCGTTCAGGCCGAACTGCGTGAGCCGCTGCTGCCCGAGCACCAGACCGAGCGCGTAGAGCGTCTTGTCCTCGTCGGTCTTGAGTTGCGGGCCGGCCGCTCCCGCCGCGCTGGCGGCGGCCAGCACGGCGAGCATCCCGATCAGCAGTACGTTCCGCATCGACGCTCGACTCCTTCCCGGTGATTCATCCGACGCGTGGCTCGTCCCGACCAGCTCGATCACTTCGTGCCGGCTCTCAGCCATCGACTCGGCCCTCCCTCGAGGTGGTGCTCATACCCCAGTTCACCGTCTCGAACAGCCCCGCGGCCGTGCCGCCCCCCCGGCGTCGCCTACCTGGCCAGCCAGGAGCGTGACCCGAGACTGCCGTGCACGGGAGCGGGGGCACCGTCTCCGCTTCGATTCGGCGCCGCCGGACACGGGTCCGGGAGCGACCGACCCGTGCGGCGCCTCATAGGCGCTCCGACGGCGCCCCCGCTCCCGTGCTGCGCCGTCACGGACCGCGCGTTCCCGCGCGGGCGGCCCGCGGGTTAGCCTAACTAACTAGGCCGCCGCGACGCCCCGCGCCCGCAGCCGGCGCCGGTTCAAGGCGACGCAGACGAGGTCCCATTCGTCGCACACTTCGTCACGCCGCGGAACATGAAGCGTCGAAAGCCCATCGCCGCTTGCTCTC
>Ga0209808_1000581_pt1 | contig 18022 bp, 9 predicted proteins | sample GraSoiAngelo_157_FD_186171 | JGI IMG/M metagenome (GOLD analysis project Ga0209808, IMG submission 186171) | Grasslands soil microbial communities from the Angelo Coastal Reserve, California, USA - 14_1009_16_20cm (SPAdes) (version 2) | ecosystem: Environmental > Terrestrial > Soil > Grasslands ... | reverse complement strand
TTTTCTCAACGGCACCGGGGACCATTTGCGCACGCGATTGACTCACACGATCGAGGTCGCCTCGATCAGTCGCACCATCGCGCGGGCCTTGCGCTTGAACGAGGATCTGGCCGAGACCATCGCTCTCGCGCATGATCTCGGCCACTCGCCTTTCGGACATTCCGGCGAAGAAATGCTGGCGGAATGCATGCGCGAACACGGTGGCTTCGAGCACAACCGCCAAAGTTTGCGCGTTGTTGAATTGCTCGAGAACCCTTACCCGAAATTTCCCGGATTGAATCTGACTCTCGAAGTGCGGGAAGGCTTGCAAAAAAACCAGGTGAGCTCGCTCGAGGCGCAGATCGCGGACTTGGCAGATGAGATCACTTATTACAGTCACGACCTCGACGATGCGATCGACTTCGACATTCTTAATTTTGCGCAGCTTGAAGAAGTCGATGTCTGGAAAGTGGCGGCTGATTCGGTGCGCGCGCGTTATCCCCACTTGCGTGAGCCGGATTCGCACAAGCTTATCATTCGCGATGTCATTGATCGTCAGGTGCGGGACGTGATTGTGACCAGCGCGGAGCAAATCATGTCGATGAAAGTTCAATCACGAGACGACGTCCGGAATCAGCCTGTGCTCATTCGATATGGTGACGAACTGGCAGAGGCTAATCGCGCGCTCCGGAAATTTTTGTATCAAAATGTCTATTACCATCCCCGGGTGGCGGAGGTAAACCAACGCGCCTGTGAGATGTTGCGAAGAGTTTTCGAAAGTTACCTTCTCGATCCCCGTCAGCTCGGGGATGCGGCAGCCAGGCGGATCGACAACGAAGGGTTGCATCGAACGGTGTGCGATTACATCGCCGGCATGACCGACCGGTATTTAATGGAGGAATATGCCAGACTTGGATATTGACTAGTACTCAGCCTGGCGGATGAAATCCGAACTGGGCTTGGAGTTCGCCCCAAAGCCAATCAACAAACCAATCTTTTTGGATCGAACCCGCTCCGGTGGAGGCAAGCGCTTCCGCTTTTTCGACACTTCCATTTAAACAGTAGAGATAAATCAGCAGGAAGAAGTCATTGATATTGGAGAAGCCGCGATCCTTCTCCGTCTCGAGTAGCTGAATGGCCGCGGGAAAATCGCGTCGAGCCAGCGCTCCTGCTATCAGATCAGGGGACGCTTCTGCCGGCACGGAGTGCGACCGCTCAGAGAATTTCTCAGCCAGAGCGAGACGAAACTCATCGCTATTCTGGACCGACAGGACTGGAGCGCGCAGTTGGCTATGACGTAAATAGAGATCGAGATCGTCCAACCAATTGCTCCCTGACATCTCCGAGCGGAAGCGCATCTCACGAACGAGAAAGAAAAGATCGAGGGATTTTTGCCACTCCACGGGCCAGCTTTCCTTGATGAAAGAGGACGACAGAAAACGACGTAGAGCGCGACGAGTCTCAAAGTAATGGTGGCCGAACTGGTATGCTGCTTTCAGGTCGGGGTGCGCGTCACTCAACCGTTTTGGATAGAAATCGCTTAACGGTTCGACCCCGTCAGTGATGCGATCGATTTCATCGCTGTCCATCACAAATAGGCCTGACATCTGTTCGGGCGATTCGATCCCGATCCGAGCCAAGTCGTACCGCATCGTCGCTTCGCTCCAGAATTCCCATACTAATGCCTGATCCGGCCTGTGCAGCGGTCCTTTGCTTCCCATCATGATCCATTCCAGATCGCATGTTGCCCAAACGGAGGCGTTGGCGAAGACATTGTGGAATGCGCGCAGGATGGCTTTGCTCTCGTTTGTCGTTAGTTCGGAAATGGGCAACCAAAAGGTGGCAATGCCGCCGTCCTTGAGCCGGTTGTGCATCAGTTCAAAGAACTGTTGGGTGTAGAGATTGACCGTGCCCGCTATCTTCAACGGTGGTGGTTCGCCGGTGATAACGTCGTAGCGCTCCGGAATGGCCTGGAGAAAGAAGCGTGCGTCCTGGACAAAGGTTCTCACGCGCGAATCACGCAGCGGGTTTGAATATTCAAACCCGGTGTACGAGCCGGCGAGATCGAAAACTTCCTTCGAAGTATCGACGATATCGAGATGCTTGAGGCGTGGATCGTGGGTGAAGGCATCGGCCGTTACCCCAACGCCATAGCACAAGAGGAGGGCATTCTCGCTCTGCGGACGAAGCGCCAGGGGAAGGTAAGCGAACAGGCGCATATAACGCTGGCTCCGCGGATGCGTTCCCGACATTGAATAAGCATTTGTTACCAGCCGGTAATAGTAGGGCTCGCCAAAAAGATCGCGACGCAGCACTTGAAACGTGTCGGCGCTGCCTTCGATTTTCTTTTGCAAGACCGACTGATCGGCTTCAAACGGGCGGCGGGCATTTTCGAAATGCGTTTCGTTGCGTCGGTAGGGAAAAAGCGTGAGGAGGAGCAAAAAACAAAGGCCGAGGAGAATCAGTGCGATTCCACCTGGCCGTCGCAGAGACCAGGTTTGTTTATCGCAGGTGAGAAGAGCGAGAGCAGCATAAGCTATTGCGGATAGGATCAAGCTCGATTGGAATCCGAGCCAGGGTAGCAAAACAAAACAAGCGAGTATCGGACCAACCGCGGCGCCAACCGTATTAAACAGGATCGTTAGGCCGGTGCTATTCATCCGGTTTTTTAGTTCGTCCTGAACGCCGCTCACTATTATCGGAAGCAAGATTCCGGAGAGAAATGCCACCGGAAACATCAAGGCGAACGATAGTCGCGCGATCTCCGGCCAGGACTCGATGTGGAAGGCTTTGCTATCGCCTTGAAGAACCGGTACCGGAAAAAAAACGTAAGATAGAAGCGTCCCCATCGCGACTAGGAGCAAGAGAAGCGGCATTATTTTTCGCGGCGTTGCCGTGGGGATTGCGCTGGCAGCGAGACCGCCGAGTCCAATTCCGGCCAGCACTACGGCAAGCATGGTGCAAAAAGCGGTCGAGCTGGATGCGACATACAAACGCATGAAGCGGAACCAGATTACCTCGAGGCCAAGAAACAGGGCACCCGTGCCCAGACTAACAAGAAGTAGCTTCCATGGGGTTTGTTTGTTTAACGAGAATTGGAGTCGGTTTGCTTGGGTTCCGGCGGGCTCTGTTCCGGCGAAGAGCCACGCAATTCCAGCCGCGGCGAAACTCAAACAAGCGGCGGTTAATCCCGTGCCAGGAAGTCCAAATCTTCGCATTAGGTAACCTTCTCCCAGGAGTGCACCGGCAACGCCCCCCAGGGTGTTAAAACCGTAGAAGGCGGCGATGACGCAACCGAATCGGCGGCGATGTAGAAACGGATCCTCCAACAGCACCGGCAGGGTCAACCCCATGGCCGTGGTCGGAAAAAGCAGAACCAGGAACGAAGTCGAGAAGCGCAGGATGTTTAGCAGCTGCTGGTGATGCCAAAGGGCCTGAAAAATGGGGCGCAGCCATTCTCCGAGGAGGGGAAGTCCAAATACCAGCGTGCAACCGAAAACGGCGACGATTGATTCCAATCCCGCGTAAACCCGCAGCGGTCGAACCCGCCGGAGGCTTAACCGCGCGGCGATCGCACTTCCGAGAGCAAGGCCTGCCATAAAGCTCGACAGAATCAAAGCGGCGGACCAGACCGAATTGCCAAAAGCTAACCCGCTGAGTCGGAGCCAAAGAGTTTGAAAAAGAAGGGCGCTGCATCCGGAGAGAAAAAGAATGAGCGAGACAAGGGCGACGCGCACGAGTTCGAAACGTGCAGTGCCGAACTGGTCACCGCAACCGCGGCGGCAATTTCCGCCACACCATCCGCTCGTAATCCCGAGCGTAGTCGAGGGATCCCGGGGAAGTTATCTTCAAGCTGGCGCATCGGGATCCCTCCGACTGGCGCTCGGGATGAGGGTGCTACGCCGCGGCGTTGCCGGTTTCGTCGCGCAGATATTGAATGACGAGACGCAGTCGTGTATTCAAGTCCAGCTCCTCGAGCACTTGCTGACGCCGCACCGGATCCTCGATGAAAGTCGAAGCCATCAAGTCGGCCAGCATCGCCAGATCAGTCATGTCGGTGACGTATCGATCGATTTTTGTCGGTAACTGCCGGCCGAGGGTCTTAAAGCGAGCGTAAAGCTCCAGGACCTTGGCGCCGAGCGCGTCTGTTTCCACTGTCGTTTCGTTATCGGATCGAAGTGTTTCGAACTCGGCGATTGGAAACGGATGCAATTGCACAAAATCGGCAAAACACACCCGCTGCAAACCTTGTAAAATCAAATTGGATGTGCCATCGCCACGACCGACACAGGCGCGGATCAGTCCGATCGTCCCGACATCGAAAAAGTCGTCTTCGCTTTTCCATTGCGCGCTCTCGGGCCGGAGGAGTGCGACGCAGAACATTCGCTCGTGCGCCAGGGCGTGTGCGAGCATTTCGCGATAGCGCGGCTCGAAAATGTAAAGCGGGAGCAAGGCGTGCGGAAAAAGGACTGCGCCCGGCAACGGCATCACCGGCGCCTGATCGGGTAAAATGGCCACCTCTTTCATGCAGTCGAATCAAAAGAGGCAAAATTCGCGCCAAATTTGACTCCGCAACGAATTCGCGCGCCGACTATTTTTTTGTTTAGAAATCGCGTTGGCCGCGGAGTTCTTGAAAGGTAAGTTGCCCGTGATGGAGCGGATGGCGAAGCGGAGCGTAAATTAACGACGAACCGGCGTCGCGAAAAAACAGGCGCGAGATTGGCCCAAATTTGCCTGTTGCCATAACGCATAAGCGCATTCCCGCAAGCTCGTTCCACAACAACTCGAATAAAGTGAGCAAATCACGAAAGTCTTCGGCTCGAGTGACAACTTTGAACACATCGGCGCCGGCTTTGCGGGCACGGAGCAATTTTTTATGCAGAACAGCAGGTTGAGGCGTGCGCTTGAAATCATGAAACGAACAAATTCGGCCAACACGCATGCGGCGCGCTTCGTCCCACACCGTTCCCAACTCATGCAATGAGCGCAATTCAACATCGACGAATTTTGCCCGGGGCAGAAACTTCAGCAGCAGATCTCGACGGGCAGATCGCACTTTCTCGCCGCCTTCGGCCGGATGCCGTGTCGTGATAATGAGAGGCCGGCGAAGTTTCAACAATTGCGATTCGCGCAAGTTCGGCAGATGATCGAGCCGCAGTTCAAACAAATCCGGCGGGGCGCGCATTCTTGTTGCAAGCCGCAGTTCATCGATCGAGGCGATCACACCGACGAGAGCGCAGGCCGGAATTTTGACTCTGCGAGGCGCGCTCATCATTTATAATTCTTCGATGCTGGCGCGTAAATAGGAATAGGAACTGAACACGTAATTAATCGGCCTCGATCTAAAGATTCTAATGCGCACTATTCTCGCCATTCTCAGCGGACTCGGAGCGAAGTAACGCTCCCACCTGGCGCGGCCAGCATTCGCTCGACATATTTGGCCAGAATATCGAACTCGAGGTTTACCAGGTCGCCCGACTGAGCATTTTTTAAGTTGGTGCAACGACGGGTATGCGGAATGATCCAGGTGACAAAGCTTGCCGGCTTCACTTCTGCAATGGTCAAGCTGATCCCATCGACTGCGATCGATCCCTTTTCTGCCACATACCGCGCGCGATCTTCGGGCAAGGCGATCTCGAAGCGAGAATCCGATTCTGCAAAATCGATAATGCTGGCGGTGCAATCGATGTGACCCTGCACGAAATGTCCTCCGAGGCGTGCATCGGCGACAAGAGCGCGCTCGAGATTGACGACGCTGTCCGGCTTGAGCGCGCCGAGATTGGTGCGCGCCACCGTTTCCTCCAGAAGATCAAACGTCACTTGTTGGTGCCGATGTGATGCCACCGTCAGGCAACAGCCGTTTACCGCAATGCTATCGCCGGTGTGGACCTCGCCGGCGATGCGCGGAGCGGACAGCTGCAACTGCGTCCCGCGATCGGTCGCTCGAATCCACAGGACGCTCCCAGTTTCTTCGATCAACCCGGTAAACATTGGAGCGTCATAGTCAGGCGACACGCTTCGGCGCGCAAATAATCAGCCGCGGAAGAATATGAGGCCGACCAGTCCCAGGATCGGAATCAGAATGGGCAGAGCGTACCTAATAATATAAGCGAGAAATCCCGGCGTCGGCACGTGGCGCGATTCCGCGATCGCGCGAATCAGCAGATTCGGACTGTTCCCGATGTAGGTGAGGCCGCCGAAAAAAGTTGCCGCAACTGAAATGGCAGCGAGGCGGCTTCCGTGACCCGACGCAAATTCTGCGACATCTGGAAGACGATTAATGTCCAAATGATCGAGACTGAGGGCGGCGGTAAGAAAGGTAAGATAGGTAGGCGCATTATCGAGCACGCCGGAGAGCAGACCGGTGCTCCAGTAAAAACGCGCATCACTCGCGAAGTGGAAATCACTCGCGTGGAATTCCACGTAATCGAGCACTGGAATCATGGTGCCAAAGATGCCCAGAAAAATCCAGGCTACTTCGATGAGGGGCCGCCAACTAAACTCATTCGCTTCGAAGACGCGTTGCGGAGTGAAAAAATATGAAACCATCGCAACCATGAGCATTAAGGGTTTGCGGAGGCCGTCTGGGACAAAAACGAGAATGAGCAGGAGTGCGAGAAGCGCGCCGAAATTCCATTTTCCGTAGCAATGAAAGCGAGTGGCGGGCAGTTCCGCGGTGGGCCCTCTTGAGCGGGAAATCGTGTCTGCAACAAAAAAAATGCCGAGCAGCGCAGCGGTGGCGGTAAGCCATTGCGGCCAGCAATGGAGAGCCGTCCATAAAAACGGCACACCCTTAATATAACCGAGAAAAAGTGGGGGGCCGACTGGCAGGAGCGCACCCCCGAGATTTCCAATGGTAAAGATGAAAAACGCGACGTGCATGGCGCTACCACGGCCGCGGTTCATGTGCAGAAAGGGGCGGAGCAAAAGCATCGACGCGCCAATCGTGCCGATAAAATTTACGAGGATGCTTCCGCTAAACAGAAACATGACATTTGAGAGCGGGGAGGCCGGTCGCGGAATGTGCAAATGGATGGCGCCTGCAACAACAAAGAATGTGCCGACAACGATAATGAAGCTCGCGTATTCACCTGCGGCATGATGAACGCGGGCCGCGCCGTGCAGCGCGAAGATGTAATAGCCGCAGGTGGTCGCGGCCAGGAGCGCACACAATTTTTGGTAATGCCGTTCCCAGCGCTGCCGCAGAATGAGCGGGAAGATTGCGATGGAAAGAAGAAGAATTGCGAACGGTGTGAGCAATGCAGGATGCGGTTCGATAATGGTGGCGCACATTGTGTTGCCTCAGGCCTAACTGCCGAGTGATTCGATTTTGGGTCAAGCAAAAGCGAGCGCTGGTAATGTCGGCCGGCCGCGATCGAACCAGATCGTTCCTTGCCAAATGTGTTAGATAAGCCCGCAATATCTTGCTCTCGACGATATGGTAAATGATCGGCTTCAACCTCGGAGTGACTGGTCTTCGGCCGGCCGCCTCGCGATTCTGTCCAGCGTTCTCTTTCTTTCGGGAATCGGTTCGCTGATTTTCGAAACACTCTGGTTGCGCTTGAGCGGTTTGACTTTTGGCAACTCGATCTGGTCCGCCGCCTTGATTCTTTCCAGTTTCATGGCGGGCATGGCCCTCGGGAATGCTTTCGCGGCCTCATCACGCATTCGACGTTGGCGGCCGCTACAGCTTTACGCTTTTCTGGAATTGCTGATAGCGTTCCTAGGCTGCGCCATCGTTTTCGGCCTCCCCTTGCTCGGGGAATGGCTGCGCCCACTTTTTCAAGCGCTCTGGAATTACCAATCGATCCTCCTCGGATTGCGTTTTGTTCTCTCATTCTTGCTGCTGTTGCTGCCAGCAACGGCAATGGGATTAACCCTGCCGGTGTTGGTGGAAGATTCCTTTTTGCAGAGCGCGGAGTTTGGCCGCGCCATCGGCATTCTTTATGGTGTCAACACCCTCGGAGCTGTGGCCGGTGCGGTGCTGGGTGAAGCTTATCTGGTCGAGGCCTTTGGACTTCTGGGAACCGCTCTCGCAGCCGGCGCGGCAACATCCATTGCCGCAGCCACCGCCCTGCTGCTGGCGAGACGCGACGGCGCCGCCCTCCCCCCCGCGAGGCATCCGCTGCCATTGCGTCTAAGAATCACCTATCATCCACCCTGGCGTTTACTTTTTGTTAGTTTCGTTACCGGCGGAATTCTCCTGTGCCTTGAAGTGGTCTGGTTCAGGTTCTTGCGTCTGTACGTCGCGTTGTCATCAACCGCTTTCTCGATAATGCTGGCGGTTGTCCTCGTCGGGATTGGGCTCGGCGGGGTCGTGTCTGGAGCGATGCACTCCCGTCTGGCGCGATCCAATCTGTTGTTGCCGATCCTGCTCCTCTTCGCGGCAATTTTAACACTCCTCTGCTACGAATTCTTTCCGGCCGAGATAGCTCAGACGAGTCCAAATGTTTTCGACATCCGTTCCTGGCCGCAGATTGCCATGCTCTCCTTTGCCTTGATGTTCCCTGTCGCTCTCATCTCGGGAATCATATTTCCGCTGATCGTCGCACGGGTTCAAACCAGCGTGGGGGACAGAATGAACAGCACTGGACTTACCACGCTGTTCAATACCAGCGGAGCGGCTCTCGGGCCGCTCCTGACGAGCTTCGTCCTCCTGCCCGCCGTTGGCTTCCAGTGGAGCCTCCTGCTGTCCGCGGCCAGTTACACTTTATTGGCCATTTTCGTTAGCGAGCGAGGAAACTGGTCTTTCACACGTCCGCTCGGCATCGCGACGTCCGCCCTCTTGGCCGCTTTCATTCTAATAGTTGCGCTTTTTCCCTATCGTCGCGATCAGGCGCATTTTGCGCACGCGAGCCTGCCCTACGTGATGGATGGCCGCGGAAATTTGATCGCACAGGTGATCAAAAAAGTGGAGGGCACCTCCGACACCTGGCAGTTGGTGCGTCGCGATCTTTTCGGCGAACCGTATTACTGCCGGCTCTTGACCAATGGATTTTCCATGTCAGCTACGCTCCCCCGCAGCCAGCGATACATGAGGTTGTTCGCATATCTTCCGTTGGCTCTGCGTCCGGAATCGGAAGATGTGTTGCTTATTTGCTATGGCTGCGGTGTCACAGCGGACGCCTTCACTCGCGAATCCCGACTCAAGCGGATTGATATTGTCGATATTTCGAAGGAGGTATTCGATCTCGCGCCCTTTTATTCCGGTCCCTACTCCGCCAATCCGCTGCGCGACCCACGCGTAATCACCTTTGTTCAAGATGGCCGTTTCTTCCTCCAGGGCAGCCCGCGGCAGTACGATATTATAACAGGAGAACCTCCGCCGCCCAAGGTTGCCGGGTCGGTCAATCTCTACACCGAAGAGTTCTTTTCGCTCATGAACAGCCGCTTGAAGCAGGGCGGAATCGCTACTTTCTGGCTTCCCGTTGACCAGCTAAAGGTGAGCGAAGCAAAAGCAATTCTGCGCGCCTTCCGCAACGCTTTCCCTAACACTTCGGTTTGGGCGGGCGCCGATGAAGAATGGATCATGATGGGGATCAAGGGCCCGGGTCGCAGAGTCGAGGAAGGGGAGATTCGTCGTTTGTTGAGCAATCCGGGTACCGGGGCAGACCTCAGACGCATGGGGATCGAGGTTCCCGAGCAATTAGGCGCCTTGTTCCTCATGGACGGAGAAGAAATCGATCGCATCACAGGGGAGATTGCACCGTTGACGGACTTTTATCCCAAGCGCCTGTCTGATGCAGCCTGGGATGAGTCCGCCAGCCACCGCTTTGCCTCAACCTACATGGTGGCGTCCTCCGCGATTCAGCGCTTCCTCGACTCTGCGATGATCAACAAGATTTGGCCACCGACGCTCAATAAACCGCTTCAGTCCTATTTTATCGTTCGCGAGACTCGTTATTTTTCGCGCGTCCAAGGGTCCAACGCCTTGGCCGAACTCGACCTCTACCTGCGCCATTCCCGCTTGCGCGTGCCGGTTCTGGAAATTTTGGGCAGCGACGAATTCCGACTGTCGATTGCGGAAACAGTCGCGCACAATTCAGAAATGCCGCCGCCGGAAACAGTGCCGGATCTGGTAGCAGGAGCACTTGCCCGGCGCGATTTCGACGATGCGATCCGGCTGCTCGAGAGCGAGAAAAAACTCGGAGCACTCGAGCTCAACGATCTTTTCATTCTCACTTATCTCTATTGCGTAAAAGGCGAGGTTAACAAGGCCGAAGACCTCGTGGCCAGCAGCAGCGGACTAATTAAGAGAGACTGGTTTGTTGATTGGCTGTGGGGAAAACTACAGGCTGAGTTCGGTTTTCATCCGCCCCCGTGATCGCGGCACCCCGGGCACAGGTCCGGGGGAACCAGAAGGCACGCCAGCTTGGACAACGGGCGCTCGATCTTCTGGGTAAACGCAAATGAATCGGTTTTTCAGCGAGAAACGCGCCCTGAACCAGGGACCCCTTCACTGACTCAACGTAAATACCCCTGATCAAAATCTTCCGCTCGGAAGAGGCCCAAAGCTTGCTAACAATCACTAAGATCCAACCAAGCACAGACAAATGGCCACACCTGGCCGTTCAAATAAATTTTCAAAAAAGTGAAAAAAAAACTTGTCACCCCTTGAAATGTTGATAATGCCTAACCCTAAACCTAGCCAAAACCATGGAGAAACTACCTAAAACAAATCGGAGAATTAAAATCGAATTCGTTCGTCTTGCCTCTGTTGCAAGCATCGGATTTTCACTTCTCTTCGTAGCAAATACATTTGGTCAAGCCCCTCCGCTCGGCGGTGCACCGCCGCCCTCGGGGGCACCGGCAGGCGCCAGTGAAGCCACGGCTGAGCGCGTTATAGTCACCGGCTCGAATATTCCGACGTCGGAGGAGACCGGCCCAAATCCGGTGGACACCTACCGCACGGAAGACATTCAGAAGTTGGGTGTCGTTAACCAAACGGATTTGCTCAACAAACTGCCTATTGAGGCGGGCGGAACGATCAACCAAAACATCGCTAATGGCGGTGACGGTTCCATCATCCCCAACCTTCGCGGCCTTCTGCCCAAGGAAACCTTAGTCTTGGTGGATGGGAAACGCGTCGCGCCGAATGCAAATGGCGTTGGCGTGGACATCAACCTGATTCCATTCCCGATGATCGATCGCATCGAAATTCTGAAGGATGGCGCTTCGGCTATTTATGGAGCCGACGCGATCGCGGGTGTATTCAACATAATCTTGATACACAAATTCCGCGGCCTCGAGATCGGAGGCACGATTGGGAACACCAACATGGGAGCTTCCAACGATGCGCGCGAAACCGAGGCATGGTTGAAGGCAGGCACGGGAGATGACAAAACCGACATCCTTATCATTGCCGATGCCTACGATAGACAGGCTATTTTCAGCCGTGATCGCAACCTTACTGCCAACGGAAATGCAATACCATTTGGCGGGGGCGATGGCCGCAGTAGCAATAGGCCCGGTGGCATTGTCACTAGTGACGGAAATTTCATCTTGGATCCGACGCTTGCCGCTCCAACACCGCATTCTGCTCCGAATGCCCAGACTAGTACGCAGTACATTCCGCGTCCTTTCGATGGTCATAACGGCCCTTTCTACAATTCGAACTTTTTCGCATTCAATTTCGCCTCTCTCACGCCAGCGATTCCAAACGCGGATCGTCAAAGCTTCTATGGTTCGTTCACCCGCGATCTTTGCGACAAGTACCTCACCGTGTTTGCGGACTTTAAGTATACTCGGTCATTCTTTAATGCGGCCCTGGCGCCAACTCCCTTTACGCCGGATCCGTTTCATACCGCGTTAGGAACTGGGTTTAGTCCGACCGGCATCAGCGTGCCGATCCAAAACGCATTTAATCCATTCACCGTCCCGGACACGTTCACGCCGGCGGACTCACCCCAACCCGGGATTCCGGTGACGACCGGAGTTAAATATCGTAGTTTGGAAGCGGGGAACCGAACATCTCCCACCACCAAGCACGATATGCTGTTTGATTTTGGCCTGAAAGGCGAAATGGGAGAATTTGGTGATTACTTCAAAACATGGAACTGGGAACTGGGTTTCCGTTATTCCCGGGATGAGGCGATAAATCTCTCGGAAGCTGTTGTCAGTGCCCCTGGCTTGCGAGAAGCACTCCTGGATACCGACCCGGCTACGGCCTTCAATCCCTTCTTGGGCTTCAATGGGGTGAACCAACAAACCGCCATCGCGCGCTCCAGAGTCTATGTAACTCTGCACGACACCGCCGAATTTGAAACGCCCTCGGCTTATTTCAACTTGAACGGAGATCTGTTCCAGCTTCCGGCCGGGCCGGTCTCGTTTGCCGTCGGTGGTGAATACCGAGGGGAGCGATTCAGGGACGATCCCGATTCGTTAAACACCACCTTTAACACGATTGGCGCCACGGACTTGGAGGCCTCAAAAGTAAATCGAGATGTTTGGGGCTTCTACGAGGAAGTACGAATTCCCGTGACCAGCCCAACCTGGAACTTCCCCGGCGCATACAGCCTCGAGTTCGATCTTGCCGAGCGCGAGGAATGGTACTCGCAGAATACCGCGGCGACCTCAGTCGTACACTCCGGGCACTCACAGTTCGACACCCAGAGACCGAAGTTCTCGGTTCGCTGGCAACCGATTGACCAGCAGCTGACGCTGCGTGGGAGCTACAGCGAAGGGTTTCATGCTCCGCAGTTATTCGAGATTTCGCCTGCGTCAGTCCAGAGCTTCCCTGCGGTTACCGATCCATTCTCGTCTCAGACGGACGTGCAGGTCGAGGAGCGCCAAATCGGAAATCCGAATCTGCGACCGGAAGTCGCTTATGAATGGTCCTACGGATTCGTTTATAGCCCGAAATGGCTCAAGGGCCTGACGATAAGCGCCGATTGGTGGCATATCGACATGCGATCGATTGCGTCGATTCTCGGAGCGCAATTCATTATCGAGCATAATCTCCCGGGTCTGGTACAGCGTGCCCCTACGGCAATTCCTGGTGAACTTGGCCCAATCACGCTCGTCATCGATCCAAACGATAACCTTGCTGGCGCGGTCTTGGAAGGTCTCGACTACGAGTTAATTTATATCCTGGATACGTCGATATTCGGACACGGCGACTTCGGTCAGTTTACTTACACTCTGAACGGGACCTGGCTGTCGCGATTTGAGTTGCAAGTTAATCCCGATCAGAAACCGTTTGGCATTGCGGGTGAGTTTGTGCCGACCGGGTTTGCCCTGACCAGTTCGCTCCCGCGTAACCGAGCGTTCGCCAGTTTGTTCTATCACGGTCCGCATGATAGTTGGATGAATGGCTTGGATGTCGGCGCCACGGTTCACTGGACTGGCCAATATTGGGACGACATTCTGGAGGGCTTTGACCGCAAAATTCGGGAGTGGACGACTCTTGATCTGCTCGCCTCCTACACGTTTAACATGCCGACACCAGTGGTTCAGGAAGTGCCTGGTTACTCCAAGGACGGCGGCAAGAACGTGAAGATGAAGGACGGAAAAGAAAAGAACGTGATGCCGGTCAGCACCGCTACTTACAGCGAGTGCGGATGGCGCGCGTGGTTGAATGGCACGACCGTCACGCTCGGAATGCAGAACGTGTTCGATGCCGATCCGCCGTTTGTCGCCGGAGCGTTCGAGAACAATTACGACGAATCGCTGGCTGATGTCAGAGGCCGGTTCTGGTATGTCGGACTGAAGAAACGCTTCTAAGGCCAAGCGGAAACACTCAAACAGCGGCCGGACCTCTTACAGGGTCCGGCCGTTTTGTTTCTGCTATCTCCTGCCGGGAAGCCCTTTAGAGTGAAGGTCCGGTTACCCAGCACCGAGCGAACTTGGTCGCGATGAGGCGATGCTGTTCTAATGGAGTGCCGACTGGTGAAGCGGGATATCTGCTCGATATAGGGCAATGTCTTTCTCAAGCGTTCTCGCCAGATCGGAATCACCACGCGAGATCGCTATCTTCTGGCCTTTTTCGGCCGCGGCGATCGCGTCGGCAAATTTGCCGCACTCGCTGTAAGACGCAGCTAGCGTCCGAAAAAAAATCGCATTTTTGCCGCCGGAAATCTCTACCGCCTCTGCGGCGAGACTGACTGCCTTCGCTCCATTCCGAATTGAAGGATCGGAAGATGTGGCCAGCACCCACGCCATGTTATTACGAGCATTGGCTTCCCCCGGATCAACCTGCAGCGCGGTTTGATAATGAACGATCGCCTGTTCCGGCCAGCCCTTTTGTAGCAAGGCGTTTCCAAGACTTGTGTGGGCCGCGGCATCATTAGGCTGTATCGCCAGAGTTTTTTGCCATTGCGCGATTGCATCGTCGATCCGGCCTTGTTGGAAGAGCACATTACCGAAGTTGTAATAGGCGTCGCCATAATCAGGTCGTAGCTTTATCGCTTCCTCGTAGTGGACGATCGCCTCCTCTAGTTTTCCTTTTCGGGCGAGAGCGTTGGCCAGATTCATATGAACGAGAGCCGTCCCCAGATTGTAACGCATCTGACTGTTGCCCGATCTAATTTCTAGCGCCGTCTCGAAATGTGAAATGGCTTTGTCCAGTTCGCCGCGCCGCAGATAAAGAAATCCGAGGTTATTGTGGGCGAAGTCGTTATTCGAGGTCACGGAAAGGGCGTGGTCCCACAGCCCTTCGCTATTCTTCCAGAACGAGGCCTGAACAGCCGCGATATAACTTAAAACTGCTATGGTCGTCGCTGCCACAAGCCAAAGATATTTCCGCCGAAGATGCCAGGTCGTTGCCAGGTCTACTGCTGTCCAGACGATCAGTAGAAACAGACCAATGTGAGGCAAGTAGGTATAACGATCGGCATGTCCTTGCTCGCCAATCTGAACGATTCCGATGACAGGGACCAGCATGCCGACATACCAGAACCATCCAGTAAAGACGTAAGGCCGCTTCTTCCGCAAAAGAATTGCCATCGCAGAAATAAGGAGCAGCAACGTCGTCGCCAGGGTAACTTGCCAGATCGGCAGCTCGTTATTCGGATGAGGATAGAAAACCGCCAGGCGCGCCGGCCAGAATGTCTGCCGCACATATTCGATGTAGCTAACTACTGCGTTGTTGAGCCGCCAGGTAAAAGGCAGCTGCTCGAGTGATCCTGTAGCCTGATCCTGCGCCCATATTGTGAGCAGGCAGGACAGCCCGGAAAGGATCAACAACGGTGTTTTCTCCAAAAATAATTGCTGGTAGCCCGGTCTTTGCTTCAACCAGCTAGCAATGCCCCTTCCAGTAAACTGCGTGCCTTTGTCAAACCGCCGCAAGGGCCAGTAATCAAGTAGCAGCAAAACAAACGGGGCGGTTACCAGCATTGGCTTGGACATCAGGCCAAGCGCAAAAATCATTGCCACAAAAAAATAGCGCCCAGGCGAAGTTGCTCGTACATAACGAACATATGCCGCCAGCGTGAGCATGAAGAAGACGGTGCTGAGCACATCTTTTCGCTCACTCACCCATGCCACGGATTCAACGTGCAAGGGGTGAATTGCAAACAATGCCGCTACAAAAGCGCTTGGCCAGAGTGCTCCCGTGGTCACCTGTAACACTCGAAACAACAACAGCACCGCGATGATGTGTAATGCGACGCTGGTGAAATGATGGCCCCCGGCATTTAGACCATACAGCTGGCAGTCCAGCATGTGTGAAACTGTCGTTAAAGGATGCCAGTTCCGCGCGTGTGGGTGGGTAAAGGCACTGACAATTCCATTAATATTCAGGCCTCCTGCGACCAACGGATTATCGTAGACGTAGACGTGGTCATCGAAGTTAACAAACTCATGCCTCACCGTCTGACCAAAGACCAACCACGTGATTGCGCTTAAAAAGAGGTAAACCAAAACGACTTGCGCGCGAGATGGCGCCTGTCTGCGACCCTCTAAAGAATGACCGCGCCGCTGGCGAACCTGTCTGGATTTGCTCGACTGACCGACAGTTCTACGATGACGGGTAGCCATTTCTCAGGTTGAGATCGCGCAGCGGGCTTCCAGCGTGACAGCGTGCGATGTTAATCTGAAACCCAGTAATCAGGGTTTTCGTCGGTAAATCAAGATAAACTCTCCCAGCTCCGGCACCTGTTGCGGGACGTCGTCAAAATAATATTCAACTCGATCCGCGGCAATGATGTTGACGAAACCGACCGCAACATAATTCTCGGCGATGTACCGCTGAGCCCATTCAAAGATTAGGTTTTCAGAGCGCGGCGAATGCAACCAAGAGACATCGATGGTTACGGAAATCAGATATTTCGGTTCTGCTGCTTCGATCTCATGAATCATCTCGCTTTGCATCTGGCGCGCATATGTCTGTGCCTCCATTAGCGGATAAGTGTAAATGTAACCGGTCGCGGAATGACGATGGGAGTAAAAGTAAATCTGAGGCTCGGATCCTACCACCGCGATGGTGTCGGAAGGGTCCGTATGATCGCGGACGTATTCTGCAACTTTGATCGTCTCAGAAAAGGGGTTTCCAGCGTAGATGGTGTGGGAGGCTTCAATGGGGGAAAGGAGAAAGAAAAGATCGCGCTGAGCCAGGACAAGGAAGACTGCGCACGATGCGAGTAAAAGGACCGGGAAGAATCGAACCCTAGTGATCTGGCGGCGCAATACGCTTGAAATGCTGTTGATAGCTATGCCGGCGAATAGGGCCACAGCAGGCAGAAGTAGAATAAAGTAATGTGACCGAAAATAGAAGCCCAAGAAGAGTGCCAATGTTGAGGAAATGAACAAGCCAAGGAGGAAACCGGTGCTCCTGCCGGTTGACCTGTTCAAGGAGCAGGTAAGTAAACCGACTCCAGCCAGTATCCAGAGTGGCCAGTTTGGTCCGATCGCGTCTCTGACGCCCTGAATAAGGAGCTGGCGCGCATCTGAGATCGAAACGAGAGTCCCGTACTCGTGCGCGTAGTGGATTGTCCAAAACCAAAACTGGACGAACACTCCGGCATAGCAGAGAGCTAGAAAGGTGATTACCAGCGGAGTTACCGCACCTCCGGCGAATATCAGGTTTCGCAGAATGGCTTTTCGTAAGGCTAATCCCGAACGAACATCACCAAGAAAAAGATAAACCGCGCCAAAGAGGATGAAAAACAATCCGGGTTGCTTCATGAGAAGTCCCAGCCCCATAAGCAAACCGCCGAGCAAGAGCCGTCCTACGCCCAGTCGACTTTGCTTGTTCAATAATAGGAATGCGCCGCCGAGGACGGGCAATACGACAAAATGAGTTGCATGTGCAGCGAGTCCAAGCACCGAGGGACTGACGGAAAGAAGCGCGTAGCTGGCCGCGGCCACAATTCCAACGGTAGAATTCACCAGTCGCTTCCCAATGAAAAAGATAAGCGCGCTTGTTGCGCAGTTCACGAGCAATAGCCCCAAATGAATTGCGGTGACAGTTTGTCCGAAGAGAAACATCGTAATTGCGTAGGCGACGTAAGTTCCCGGAAACTTCATGCTGTAAGCCAGTTTGTAAGGCGGAATACCCTGTAAAAGAAGCTGACCGGCATAAGCGTATTCTCCTTCGTCGCGTTCGAGCGGAATTCCGAGAAGTCGAATTCTTACTGCAGTAGTCAGACTGAAAACAGCCACCGCAAGCACCCACCACGCGATGCGAATAGTCTTGTCCTGATCGTTCTTCACATGCGGATTATTTGCGACTTCCACATTGCAGGTGTTTTTATCTCGAGATCTCGTTGCATTGAGCATTAATTGCTAAGAGTAACTTGTCACCTTCTCGAGGTCTAAATCGCCCCTAAAGCACGGCAATAGAAAGCGTGAGACTGGTACCCGGCGATGATACATACTTGAAGAAGCTCGAGAACTGGACAGCATTTTGGGCGGACCATCGCGAAGTATCCAATAACAAATGCAGTACGCGCTCTTTAGGTATCTAGTTCGCCTCAAACGAGGCTATCTCATTTTGGCGCTGCTTTTGGTTGTCACCGCGATTTTGGCTTACCAGCCGGCGTGGCACGGCGGTTTCATTTGGGACGACGATGCTTACATAACCAACAATGAGCTGCTGACCGCTCCG
>Ga0209808_1000579_pt1 | contig 18053 bp, 17 predicted proteins | sample GraSoiAngelo_157_FD_186171 | JGI IMG/M metagenome (GOLD analysis project Ga0209808, IMG submission 186171) | Grasslands soil microbial communities from the Angelo Coastal Reserve, California, USA - 14_1009_16_20cm (SPAdes) (version 2) | ecosystem: Environmental > Terrestrial > Soil > Grasslands ... | reverse complement strand
CGAGAGCAACTGAATGAGCGCGCGCAGTTGGTCGTCGCTGAGGATGCGCTGGCCGGCGGCGGTCTCGTTGAAGTCCTTAATATCGATGACGCCGTGCAGGCGCGGGTTCTCGCGGGAGACGGCGCGGACGACGTCGGTCAGCAACTCGCCGAGTCCGGTGGTCTGCTGCTGCAGATAAGGCCAGCGCGCGCCGGGCGGGACATAGAAGCGTACGAGTTTGTGGTCCTGGTCAACGAAGCGGGAGCTGGGGCCGAGGCGATCGAGGTTGTCCTCGTAAACGTCGGAGAGGCGCTTGAGGAAGATGAGCGGAAGGATGTAGTCCTTGAACTTGGCGCGTCAATGGGGCCGCGGATGATGCAGGCGGCTTCCCAAAGCCAGGATTCGAGAGCTGAGATGTCGAGCACAGCGGCGGGCATGCGTGGCGGAATTATAGCTTGGGGAGTCGAGATTTCTGCTTAGAAAAGAGTCGGAATCCCCGCCCCTTCGACCGTTGCGAAATAGGGGGTGACGGCGGTAGCAGCCGAAAGTTGAGGCGTCTAGCGGGCCCATTCGACATTGCAACGCCGGCTCCCACTCGCAGCGCCGCCCCACCTCCCTCGCCGACCCGATGCCTTGGCTGTAGGCGTAGATCCACAAGCTGAATCAGCAGCTGAGGATCGAAAGCCGGGCGCCCGCCGGCTTCTTCGCTGCACGCAATGCCCGCGTAGAAGCCCTCCAGATCCAAGCCTCCCACCAAATCCCAGATGGTCCGCGCCACGTGGTCTTGCTCGATCAACTGCTCCACATCCACTGCTCGCCAGCACATCTGCTCGCGGTTGATCCTGCGGATTAAGGGCTCGCTCATGCTCCGAGCTTACCCGCTCTTCCTTCTCTGTCAATTAACTTGCTGGGTGGTTTTTTCACAGCTTCAGAAGGAAGTTGTCCTTTCGTGTTGCGCCGAAACAGGCGGGCTGGCCCACGCTTTAGGTCCCTTCCCGACTGAGGGCTGCCCCACGCTTTGTGGTTTTCAAAGGGTTGGTGGGTATCACGGACCCCCGGGAGCCGGCCCACCCACAGCCGGACGAATGTGAGGTTACCACCCTTGCCAAAGGCGCAAGGCTACGGCAACCGCTGGCAGCAAAACGTGACCACAGGCAGCGGTCCGAATCCCTCTTATACGTTTGACGCTAACAATCGCATTAGGGAGCGCATTCTTGCCGATTTGCTCCAGAGCTGTTGCCGCAGGATAGATACTCTTGCCATCATGCTCTAGCACAAAGAGCCGCTGTTTCTGCCGCGCATTCACGGGCCAACGAAACTCCAAGAATTTCGTCAAGACAGGCACGGCGGGCTCATAACGCTGCTCGCCAATCTCGTTGATGGCGAATGCCACGCATTCCGCATTCCCCTGGTTCGGAATATTTTTGCGGAGATAAGAAACTAGTTCACTCGAAGCAGCGTTCTGTAATCCGTTGCACTCTAGGGCTGCGGCGTTGACCGTACTTAGCAGAGACAGGGCAGTCATCCATGTAATGCTTTTAATTTTTGTCATACCTTTCTCCTGCGAATCATAACGCAAGCATGGACGAAGTTCATTCTTGGCAAGCAGATGCGTGCTCGTCCACGACTAGTAATGTCCCAAAGGACGTGCACCACAAATTCAGATTCTTACCAGTTTCTGGTTGGCCTGTTCGCGGGCGCGGCGGAAGGCTTCCGGCAAGGCTTTAAGCAGGTCGGTTGCGACGAGCGAATGCTCACCGACTGTTTCACGAGCCACATCCCCTGCCAGGCCGTGGAGATGCACTGCGGCGAGAACAGCATCCAAAATTCGCTCCGGATTTTGTGCGATAAAACCTGCAATCATCCCCGTGAGAATGTCCCCGGTTCCGCCGGTTGCCATTCCCGGATTGCCTGTCGTATTGACCCAAACCGTGCCATCCGGCTGAGCAATGAGCGTGCGATGGCCTTTGAGGACGAGAATCAGTTGATGCTCCCGCGCGAAGGTGCGAGCGATGTTCAAGCGGTCGTGCTGCACTGCTGTGCTTGTTGAGCCGATCAGGCGCGCCATTTCGCCGGGATGCGGGGTGAGTATCAACGGACGTTCGCTGCCGTTCAGTTCTGTCGCGTGGTTCGCGAAGGCATTGAGGCCATCGGCATCCAGGACGATAGGAGTGTGATGGTTCGCGACTACTTTTCGCACGAATTCTGTCGTGTCCGGATAATGGGAAATCCCGGGACCAACGGCCAGCACTGTTTTGCCTTCGACTAATTTACCCACTCTTTCAAGAGATCGCGTCGAGATTGTGCCCGCATCGGTTTCCTCGAGCGGCTCCGTCATGACTTCCGGATGAAAGCCAGCGACGGTGGGCAGAACGGATTTTGCTGTTGCGACCGTCGACAATCCTGCGCCAACGCGGAGAGCGGCTATGCCAGCCATTGCGGCGGCTCCGGCTTTCCCCACCGAACCGCCGAGGATCAGCACGTGCCCGAAGCTCCCCTTGTGCGCGTCAGGAGTACGTGGCGCGACGATGGGAGCAACATCGTGCGCCGTGATTACATTCAGCCCCAGAGAGGAAGAGATCGCCTCATCCGGAGAACCAATGGGAGCCACGTAGGTAGGCCCGGTACTTAGCTCGCCGAAAACATGTGCGGGACGCGGCGCGGTGAACGTCACGATGGCGTTCGCGCGCGCGACTGCGCCGGTTTGGTGGCCCATGACATCGGCGTCGGCGCCCGAAGGGATATCCACCGCGACGACCGGGGTTGTACTCGCATTCAGGGTGGCGATAGCTTCCGCATACAAGCCGCTCACCGGCGGCTTGAATCCCGTGCCGAGGATGGCGTCGACGTACAAATCCGCATGCAGCGTGAGTTGTACGCGCTCAGTTTTCCACTCTTCGCTGGAGTGAACGGCCATCACTGGGACCGGAACTTTGGAAAACATCTCTCTCGCGTCGCCGCGCAGCTCCGCGGGATCGGCGAGCAGGACAACCTGAACATGTTTTCCTCTCTGGTGTAGTCGGCGCGCAGCCACGAATCCATCCCCGCCGTTGTTCCCTCTTCCACAGATCACAACAATGCGGCGCGCTGACGAATAGTGGGAAAGAACGAAATCGGCAACTGAGGCGCCCGCATTCTCCATCAGAGTGAGGGAGTGGACGCCGAAGCGCTCGCTGGTGGCGCGATCGATTTCGCGCATTTCGGCCGCGGTAACGATCTTCATGAAACAACCGCCGGTTTCCTGCCGGACGGGCGAGGCCGCCCGTCCCCACACGGCATGCGGTTAACGATCTTCATGAGCGCGCCACTGCCATCTGTTCGAGCTGACGGAGTTGTCCTGGCTCGCCCATCGCAATGAGGTAGTCGCCGGGCTCAATCCGGTCTTCGGGCGATGGATTGAAGCGCATGCCCTGTTCGCGCTTGATGGCCAAGATGATCACGCCCCGATCCTGGCGGATGCGGGAGCTCTCAATTGTTTTCCCCGCGAATGAAGAGTGCTTGGGCACGGAGATTTCTCCGATTTCCAGGTCCATGCCTAGATGAGTAGTGGCGGTATCCAGAAAACTGACCACGTGCGGGCGGAGAAACGATTGCGCGATGCGCTGCCCGGCGAACAAATATGGCGAGACCACGGAATCCGCACCGGCGGTGAGTAGGTGCTTTTCGGCGTCTTCTTCGCTGGCGCGGGCAATTATTTTCAACCGCGGATTCAGTCCGCGAGCCGTGAGCACGATGTAGAGATTCGTAGCATCAGTCGTGGTAGCCGCAACTAGCCCACGCGCGCGTTCGATGTGGGCATCGCGCAGCGTCTGTTCCTGCGTGGCGTCGCCGATCATAATCAGCCACTCGCCACTGAAGCGAGCCGCCTTCGTCTCACTCTGCTCGATGATGAGAAAGGGAGCCGGACGGCGTGCCAGCTCACGCGCCGCGCTACGGCCAACGCGCCCGGCGCCGCAGATGATGTAATGATCGCTGAGGCGACTGATTTCGCGCTCCATTTTTCGCTTTCCGAAGAAGCTGGCCAGCTCGAATTCTAGCAAAGCCTGCGTGAGCGACCCGATGCCAAGAAACACGAGCGAGACGCCGGAGACAATCAAGGCCAGATTGAAAATGCGCCCGGCGTGCGAGAGCGGATGTATCTCCTGATAGCCGATCGTCGTAAACGTAGTCACGATCATGTAAAGGCCGTCAAACCATGTCCAGCCCTCGATGAAATGGAATCCAGCCGTACCGATCAAGGCGAGCAGCAGCAGAGCCGCGCCGATCAGCCGGAGGTTACGGAAGGCTTTCATGAGTCTGTCGTTTGTCGCTAGTTTTGAGCCTGATCGTTCGGTATTTTGCGGCACTTCCCTACGTTCAGAAAACCTTTAACCGCTACGTTCGCGGAGAGAGGCCGCAAAGTCCGCAAAGACAAAACGACTATAAAACAAAAAGGCCTTCCACGAATCGTGGAAGGCCTTTCTCGGACGCAATATTCTTAATCTGCCATCGACGGAGCGGGCTTCGGCTCTTGCGTCGCCTCCGCAAGCTGGACCCGGCTGTGGTGACGTCCGTAGCTAAAGTAAATGACCATGCCGATAATCAGCCAGATGATCAAACGCAGCCACGTGTCACCGGGCAGACCGGCCATCATCAGCAAGGAGATCAGCGCACCCATGATTGGCACAAACGGAACCAGGGGCGTTTTGAACGGCCGCGGCAATTCCGGATCAGTGCGTCGCAGCATCCACACGCCTGCGCAGACGATCACAAACGCCAGTAAAGTTCCAATGCTCACCAGCTCACCGAGAATTGCAATGGGAATAACCGAAGCGAAAATCGCCACAAAGATGCCCACAAAAATAGACGAAATGTAAGGGGTGCGGCACTTGGTGTGAACCGTGCAGAACCACTCCGGCAGCAGGCGGTCTTTGGACATGGAAAAGAAGACGCGTGACTGGCCCAGCAACATGACAACCATTGTGCTGGTAAGTCCGCAAATCGCCCCGAGTTTCACCAGCAGGCTGCCCCAGCGCACGCCGGTCTTATCGATGCCAATGGCAATCGGATCGGGGACATTCAGCGTGTCGTACTTTACGAGTCCGGTAAGCACTCCTGCGACCAGGATGTAAAGGATCGTACAGATCACCAGGGAGCCGAGAATGCCGATGGGCATATCGCGCTTCGGATTCTTGGCTTCCTGGGCCGCCGTGGAGACGGCGTCAAAACCGATGTAGGCAAAGAAGATCACACCCGCGGCACGCACCACTCCTGACCATCCATATTTTCCAAATTCGCCTTGGTTAGGAGGCAGGAAAGGCGTCCAGTTAGCAACGGCCTGGCTGGTGTGCCTCAGAATATACGCCGTCCCAAGGGCGATAAAGATCAACAGCACACAAACTTTAATAACAACGATAAGAGAATTTGCGTTCGCCGACTCCTTGATGCCGATAACCAGAATCGCGGTGACCGCGGCGATTCCGAGAAATGCTACAAGGTTGAAAACGCCTGTCTGGTGCGGGAGGGTGGAAGGATCAATACTGTTGGCGGCGAGAGTCTTGGAAATCCGGCCTAACGCTTCCCAGCGTCCGTTGTACATAACAAACGGGGCACCCGGAGTTCCCGCCAACCACGGCGGGATGTGGATATGAAAGTCCTGAAGCAGGCTAAGCACGTAGCCGCTCCATCCCGAAGCCACTGTGGCGGCGCCGAAAGCATACTCCAGAATGAGGTCCCAGCCGATGATCCAGGCGAATATCTCGCCGAGAGTCGCATAGCCATACGTGTATGCCGACCCCGCGATTGGGATCATGGAGGCGAACTCAGCGTAGCAAAGGCCGGCAAACACGCAACCGACGGCGGCTAGCATGAATGAAAAGACGATTGCTGGGCCAGCGTATTGCGCGGACGCTGCGCCGGTGAGCACGAAAATTCCGGTGCCGATTATGGCGCCGATCCCGAGTGATATGAGATTGCCAGGACCCAGCGCGCGCTTCAGGCTGTGCTCTCCCGTTTCGTGCGCTTCGGACATGATGAGGTTCAGGGGTTTCTTGGCCAGCAGGTTAGCCATCCAGTTCTCCGTTTTCCCAGCGGGTAAGCCCGCTTAAATGCGACTATTAGGGCACGAGTGAACTCGTACCTTCCCGTTCCTATGGCTCCAGATCCCTGGCCGTATTCATCCTCGACCAGAGGAAATACACCGGGATTCCCGTCAACACAATGATCAATCCCGGCCAAGTGTACTGCGGTTTATAGCGTAATAGTACGACATCTATAAACATTGCCATCACAATGTAAACAGCCGGGAGTACAGGGTAACCAATGGCCCGGTAGGGCCGCTCGGCGTTGGCATGGGTACGGCGAAGCACAAAAAGCCCAAAAATCGTCAGAATGTAGAACACCAATACGGCGAAGATGATGTAGTCCAAAAGCTGGCCGTACGTGCCTGAGATACAAAGCACGCAAGTCCAAACCATCTGCACCATCAACGAGGTGACAGGTGTTTTATAAGTAGGATGCAGCTTGGCCACGCTGCGGAAGAACAGACCATCCTTCGCCATGGCGTAGTAAACGCGCGCACCTGAAAGGATCAGCCCATTGGCACAACCGAAACTGGAAAGCAGGATGGCGATGGCCATGAGCGAGCCGCCAAGCGCGCCCAACATCTGGGTCATGACTGCCGTGCCGACCCGGTCCTCAGCGGCATATTTGATGCCACGCTCCAGGATAGTCGCGCCGGTCGGACTTCCGTCCAGTGGCAGCGCATTGAGATAGATAAAGTTGCAGGCGATGTAAAGGGCGATCACAATGCCCGTTCCGAGCACAAGCGAGAGTGGCAGATTCCGGCTCGGATTTTTCACCTCCCCGGCTGTGAAGGTGACATTGTTCCAGGCGTCGGCGGAAAAGAGCGATCCGACTTGGGCGACGGCGATCACCGTGATAGTGCCGACCAGGACGCCCCCGCCGATATCATGAAGTGTGTCCAGCCCTGCGTTATCCCAGAAGTGCCCGTGAAAATTGGCGGCGAGTGCCAGGGCATTGCGCCCACGGAACAATCCGAACAATGCCAATCCCAGCAGCGCAGCGACTTTCGCAGAAGTAAAAATGTTCTGGATTAGGGCTCCAGTTCTGACGCCGAAGATGTTGATCACAGAAAGTACAACCACCACAAGAATGGCAATCAGATTTTGCGTATTCAGCCCCACATCCATATTGCCCAGAACCATTGGGCCAATGTGAATTGGGGGCACTTTGGCGAGGTGCAAAATCCAGGCGGAAGAGGAAATGGAAGGAAAAAAGACGCCAAGAAACTTGCCGAATGCGACGCCGACGGCGGCAATGGTGCCGGTCTGAATCACCAAGAACAGAGTCCAGCCGTAAAGAAAACCCCAGAGCGGACCGAGGGCTTCGCGCAAGTAAACGTACTGCCCGCCGGCGCGAGGCATCATGGCGGCCAGCTCGCCGTAGCTCAGGGCACCAACGATGGTCAGGAAACCGGTTACAACCCAAGCACCGATCAGCAGCGCGGGTGAATTCACTTCTCTGGCGATCTCAGCGGAAACTATAAAGATCCCCGAGCCGATCATTGAGCCCATGACCAGCATCGTGGCGCTGGTCAGGCCTAGGCCTTTGACCAGTTCGTGATCCTGTTGACTATGAGTTTGCCAGTCGGTGCTAACCGCGGGTGCGGGCTGTCGAATGTCAGTGCTCAGTGGTCCTCCGAATGTTGGCGCGGCGTCTTCGCCGGTCGATTCTTACGATGAACAGGGGTAGCGGCGTTACTTTATCCTAATATTCGCAAGAATTCCTCTGCTGATTTGCGAGATTCGGATATCAGATCAGATATAACCGCTACGGAATCAGCCCCAGCCTCAATAACCTCCCGGCAGTTCGCCCTTGTGATTCCGCCGATCGCGACCAGGGGCTTGCGCGTAAGTCTCCGCGCCCGGCGCACGCCATCCACGCCGACGATTGGATCGGGATTTTGTTTGCTGGCCGTTGCGAATACAGGGCCGATGGCAATGTAGTCTGCCGAGGTCTGATCAGCTTCCGCGACCTGCTCGGGATTGTGCGTCGAAACTCCGAGCCAGCGGTTTGGCCCGATGACTCGCCTGGCACTCTCTGGCAAGAGGTCGTCCTGGCCTACGTGGACGCCGTCGAATTGAGCAGCGAGGCAAAGATCTGCACGATCGTTCATGATCAACTTGACTGAGGCACCAAGCCGCTGTCGTAAATTTGTTGCCTGGTCTAGAGCCTGCCGGGCATTGCTGTCCTTATTCCGATACTGCATCAACTCGCAGCCTGCGGCTCGCAGGTCTTCGCAGAATGACACTAGCTCGTTCAGTTCCGGATGGAAGCCGGAATCGACAATGGCATACAGCCTAGGCAAACTGAACATGCGTTTTTACTGACAACTGAGAACTCCAAACTGAGAACTCTTCTTAATTCGCAAATCTCGAGTTAAATGACGCGGAATTCGAAGGCAGGAACAGTTTTCCGATTTTCAGTTTCCAGTTCACAGTTTTCCCTTAACCTCCTATTCGGGCCGCAAGCTGGCTAACCTAAGCACTTACCTTCTCCTTCCCGTTCTTTGCAAGGAAGCGGTCAATGAAGGTTGTATCCAGCTTCCCTGCGCGAAAGTCGGCGTCAGCCAAGATCTTCCGATGCAGCGGAATCGTGGTGTAGATACCTTCAACAATGAACATTTCCAGCGCTCGGGACATGCGCGAAACCGCTTCTGACCGATCTCTGCCGCGTACCACCAGCTTGGCGATCAGTGAATCATAGTAAGGCGGAATCACGCCTTCTGCGTAAGCTGCTGTATCGATTCTTACCCCGGTGCCTCCAGGAGGATGGAAGGCGGTAATCTTGCCCGCTGATGGCGTGAACTTCTCCGGATGTTCAGCATTGATGCGGCATTCGATGGCATGACCACGGTGCACAATGGGCCCGTGCAACACATCTTCCATGCGCTCGCCGGCGGCAAGCAGAATCTGACTCTTGACCAAATCGACATCCGTAACCATCTCTGTGACCGGGTGCTCGACCTGAATGCGGGTATTCATTTCGATGAAGTAAAGCCGTCGATCCTCATCCATGAGGAACTCGATAGTGCCGGCGTTAACGTAGCCGATATCCGACAAAGTCTTACAGAGAACTCCCCCGATATTTTCTCGCAGTTCAGGCGTCATCTGGGTGGAGGGAGACTCCTCGAGCAACTTCTGATGCCGCCGCTGAATCGAGCATTCGCGCTCGCCCAGGCTTACCACATTGCCGTATTGATCGGCCAGAATCTGGAATTCAATGTGGCGCGGGCGTTCGATAAACTTCTCCATATAAAGATCGCCGTTGCCAAATGCTGCAGCCGCCTCGGATTGCGCAGCTTTGAAAAGTGCGGGAAGCTCTTCTTCATTGCGGACAATGCGCATGCCGCGCCCGCCGCCGCCGGCCGAAGCCTTAACGATCACTGGAAATCCAACTTGCCGCGCCCATTCCAAGGCCTCGCCTTCGCCCGCGAGAATGCCCTCTGATCCAGGCAGGATAGGCACGCCGGCATTCTTCATTGCCGCACGAGCTTTTTCCTTCTCCCCCATCAGACGGGTGATTTCAGGTGGCGGTCCAATGAATTTGATATTGCAGGTCTCGGAGACTTCGGCGAAATTGGCATTTTCTGCGAGCAGCCCGTAACCAGGATGGATGGCGTCGACATTAGCGATTTCGGCAGCACTGATGACAGCGGGGATGTTCAAGTAGCTTTGCCCAAGCTGAGGAGGGCCGATGCAGATGGCTTCGTCGGCAAACCGGACCGGCAACGAGTTGCGGTCGGCCTCGCTGTAGATCGCCACCGTGCGGATTCCGAGCTCTTTGCAGGCGCAGATGACACGAAGGGCAATTTCGCCTCGATTGGCGATGAGTATCTTCTTGAACATGCGTAGAACGAGATCCTTGCCGGCGTTGCCGCGGAGTTAACCGCGGGCAGCGCCAGTTACAGGCACAAAAATGGCGCGCTTCGCGCGCCATGGGTTTCCGTCCGCGGCTTTCTAGCTCTTCGGGCGTATGACAAACAGCTCCTGCCCATATTCAATCGGCTGGCCATTGGCTACCAATTTCTTAACCACCTCTCCGGCTACATCCGATTCGATTTCGTTCATCAGCTTCATGGCTTCCACAATGCACAAGACTTGGCCAACCTCCACCGCGTCCCCTGGCTTCACAAAAGGCGGCGATCCCGGCGACGGCGACTCGTAAAATGTTCCGACGATGGGCGAGCGGACGGTGTGGAGCGGCCCTTCACCTTTGGCCTCGGATTCTTTGGGAGTGCCGGGTACCGCAGGCGAGGTGATGGGCTGTGCTACTGCGTTCTCCGGTATCGATGACGCTGCTTGTACAGCGATGGTGCGAGTATCCTGCGCAGGTGCGCTTGAGTTCGGAGCGCGCTTGATACGGACCTTCACATCGCCGCGCTCCAGCTCGAACTCGGCGATTTCCTGTTCTTTTAAGAACTCGATGAGTTCTTTGATCTCTTTCAGATTCATCGTCTACGGTGGGACTAGTCTCTGCCCTGCGCGCCCGGCCGGAAAGAAGAGCAGAGCTGCCCGGGCAGTTTGTTCCAGGAAACTATGACTGTCATACGACAGCCGTTAGTTCCTTACTCGTGGCCGTCAGAATTTCGCATCCATGCTCGGTCACCACTACCATATCCTCGATCCGTACCCCGCATTTCCCAGGGATATAAACGCCCGGTTCAATCGTGATGATCACTCCCGGTCTGAGGGTTTCACTCAGCCCAGCGGCAACGCGAGGAGCCTCGTGGATTTCCAAGCCCACGCCATGGCCGGTGGAATGGGTAAAATACTTGCTTAAACCTTCTCTTCGCAATAGCTTGCGAGCAGCCTGATCGACCTCGCCGACGCTTACTCCAGGTCTGACAGCCTCAATTGCCGCTTGCTGGGCGTCCCGTACAGCCTGATAGAACTTGTGCGCCTCCGCAGTGGGCCTACCCACGTACACAGTGCGAGTCATGTCAGAACAATAGCCTGAGAGTATAACACCGAAGTCGCAGACCACGAATGCCTGCGGTGGGATAGCCGCTTGGGAGGCTCGGCCGTGAGGCAATGAGGACCGTTCGCCCGAGGCAATAATGGTCGGAAATGACATATCGTCGGCGCCCGACTTCCGCGCGGCGTACTCGAGTTCCCAGGCGACTTCGGCTTCGCTAATGCCGGGACGGATAGTTTCTAAGATTCGATCGAAAAGGCTGCTGCCCAGCCGGACGGCTCGCCGAATTAGCTCGATTTCTGCCGCATCCTTCACCATTCGTGCTTGCTCAATGATCGGCGGAGCTTCGCGGAGTAGAAACTTCGATGACAAGGTGTTTAGAAGGCGGGTCCGTGCTGCTACTGATAGGTGATCTCCTTCGATGCCAACCCTGATGCGGGACTTGCCCAGCTTAGGACGATTCCGGAGCATCCACTCGGCCGCGGTAAGAATCGGGGCTTTTCGGCTGATCATGACTTTCGCGCCTTGCACCTCGGCTTTGGCTTGTGCCGAGTAACGTCCATCACTGAAGAAAACGGATTTGCTCTCGGTGACCACGAGGATGGCTGAACTACCGGTGAAGCCCGAGAGGTAGCGAATGTTTGGGAGATGAACGATCAGCAGGCCGTCGAGACGATGACGGCTTAGCTTGCTCCGCAAATTTTGCTGCCTGCTCTCGTAGTCCATTAATCCGAGTGTAGCAGCGCAGCCCAGCGAAAGCTGGTTCAAGTCGGCGGCGGAGAAGGGGACTCAGGATTTTAGCCGCCATCGACAGACAGAGACGAACGACCCAAACAGAACCGCCGGCCCCCGTATTGCAGGAACCGGCGGCTGTCTTGCTGCTAACCCGAATTCTACGTCTGGATAATGCGCGGAGTAATGAAGAAAATCAGCTCCTGGTTTGCGGTGCTCACGGTGCGACGCTTGAACAGATTGCCGATAGCTGGAATATTTCCAAGCAGCGGCACCTGCGCGATGTTGACCGAATTCTGAGTCTGGATGACACCGCCAATAACGACGGTTCCACCGTCAGTGACCAGCACCTGCGTAGTCGCCTGCTGCGTAATCAAAGTCGGGTTGCCCTGAATCGTATGCCCGAAATCAGGTGTGGTGTTCTCGACGTCCACGTTCAGGAAGATCGTTCCTTCCGACGTGATCTGCGGAACCACGGTCAGACGCAGGAAAGCGTCAACGTAAGTAACTGTTGGCGGACCACCCAACTGTGCCTGCGTGACGATCGGAACGCGCACTCCCTGGCGCACCAGAGCCTGAATGTTGTTCTGAGTGACCACCCGCGGACGAGAGAGAATCTTCAGCAACCCGCGCGACTCCGCCATGGTCAAGATCGCATCTATGCGGTAGTTGTTGCTTTCGTTTGTGAAGCTGAATCCGCTCGTCGGGCTGGTGACCGGCAGGTTGGAGAACAACGGGATAGAATCGCCTATTGTGATGTATTTTGGAGCCAGGCCGCCCACTTTAATTGGTGAAGCGCCAGCGCTCGAGGCACCGCCAATCGCACTAGGCGAGTTGCCCCACCCGAATCCTAGTTGCGTTCCAATGTCGCGGGCGAAGCTGCGGGTAGCGGCTACGACGCGAGCTTCGATTTCGACTTCCTGCGTCTTGCGATCGAGCTGCGTCAGCAGGCGATCAACCGCCGGCATAACCGAAGGAATATCTTCGATGATGAGTGCGTTCGTGCGGTCGTCCGAGATTACGTCACCCCGCTGGGTAAGGAATTTCTTTACCGTCGGCACTACATCTTTCGAGTGCGCGTAGCTCAGGAAGCGAGTGACGGTGACCTTATCAACGGCCAGTGCTTCGGCTTCCTGCTGCGCGCGCTTCGCTTCGGCTTCCTTGCGCAGAGTATCGACAGTAGCGATGCGCAGCACATTCCCTTCGAGCTGCCGCGAAAGACTATTGTTCTTCAGAACGATGTCGAGGGCCTGATCCCAAGGTACGTCATCCAGGACAATGGTTAGACTTCCTTTGACGTTCGGATCCAGCACAACATTCAGTCCGCTGATTTCGTGAATCAGGCGGAAGAAGTCTTTCAAGTCGACATCTTTCAAGTTCACCGAAATCGGCTCGCCAGTGTACTTTGGGCCATTTACAGCCGGATTCTGCTGCGACTGCGACTTCTGCTCGGCGGCCAGGTTTACTGCGGGCTGCGATGGTACCGAGCCGGGCGCTTGCATCGCCGCGCTGGCCGTGGGCAGCAGATTGCCTTCCGGACGATCCACAAACTTACCGGCAGCAGCCAGAGCCCGGTCTGCGGGCTCCAGGACGGGAGTCTTCTGCTCTTCGGCCGTTGTCTTCGGCTTGTACGAGGGTTCGACGAATACAAAATCGTTCGCGGAATCAGGACGCTTGGTATCTGCAACTGCTGGGGGTTTCACCACGGACTGGCTTGCCGCAACCTCAAGGTTCTTGGTTGCAGGCGTAGAGATTGCCGAAGCGGAAGGTTGCGAAACGGGAGCGGTGGAACTGGGAGCTTTCGCCACCACCGGCCCGGTGTGCAATTTCAAGACCAGTTTATTCCCGTCGACGGGCATGAGTTCATACTTGCAGGCTTGCTGCAGATCAATGACGACTCGCGTGCTGGGAGGTTGTTGCCCGTTCATACCAACCCGTACGGTCTGAACTCCATTGCTCCCCACGTCGATGTGGGTCTGGGAAGTAGCCACCGATGTGTTAGGCAGGTCGAGCACGACTCGCGCAGGGTGAGCAAGAGTGCTTAACTGAGGCGTTAGTTGGCCACGAGCGGTTATCTCCAAACTCACGCTGTCATCGCCCCGCACGACGTCAACCTTCTGCAGAACAGCGTGCTTTACAGTCTCTGTGCCCGTGCTCTGCGTCTCGGCCGCTGCCGCGATCAATACCAACAAAAGCAGCGGTATGAAAACACCCAACAATTGCTTTCGCATTTCGCTTCTCCCTACGGCGCGTGCTTGCTCGCCGGTGATCTTTGTTGCAAATTATCCGGCACCATATCCGCCGTTCGCCGGATTACACGGCCGGCGTTGGAATCTTTTTCGTCACTTCACGCGTAAATGGCTTGCCCAGCTTATCCTGCAGCGTCTCTTTGAAAATGATGGAGTCGCCTGTGATCTTCACCACATACCCGTTGAACACGGGATCGTTCTCTCGCAGGAAATAAGCTTTGTTCATGGTGTTGACGACAACCGCTATCATGCCGGTATCGGCTTTCACCACGCCTTTAAGATTCACTTCTCCGATCGACAAGCAGCGCTTACCTGTACTGCAGCCTGATCCGACCATACTGCGATTCACCACCGGACTGATAAAGGGATCGCGCCGGCCAGTCAGATTGATCACTTCGGCTTGTTTTTTCGGCTGAGCCGGTTTGTTTTTGTCCTCGACGGCGATCCTCTGTTTGGGCTGCGATTTCCTAGCAGCGCTCTTCGGGTTCGCACTCGCGGGCTTCGCATCTGCTTTCGGAGCGGCTGCGGATTTTATTGCCGGCGGTGTCTTGTGAGCTCCCGGCGTTTTTCCGGCATTCGCCTTGGCCGGAACTTGCTTGTTCGCATTCGCCGGCTTGGGTACAGGCGGCAGAGCGGTTACGGGCTTGCTTGTTGGAGACGCCTTAGCCGGCGCAGCTTTGGCTGGCTGGGATGGGGCAGGTTTCGATGCATTAGGCTGCGAAGCCGCCAACGCCGCGTCTGAGTCCAACGCTTTTTTCTGCTGCACCAACTTCATTGTCGTCCGCGTGTCCTGGATCACATCCGGGTTCTGCGCCCAGGCAGCTCCGCAGAATCCCAACAAAAGAATTGCTGTCATCAGCTTCATAGGTTCCCCTACTTTTTCCTCGCTGCTGGTTTGCCGGGCGCGCCGGGTTCGAGATCATGACTGAAGAAAGTGGTCGCCGTGTAGGTGGCAGCAACGCTCTCACCGGGCGCGTACTGGTATTGGTGCTTGACCTTCGCGTCGGAGGATTTCTTCGTGCTGGCCACCAGCAGTCCGGAGACATTGATGATTCGCTCGAGCTTGCCCACGCGGTCAAAGAAATTGAGCATCGAGTAATAGGGACCATCAAGTTCCATCTCGAAAGGCAATTCGCTATAAAAATCTTTGCTATTGACACCTTTCGCCGTATATCGGCGGAGTTCGACACCGGACTTCATCGCCTCAGAGTCCATCATGCGCATAAAGTTGTCGACTTCCTTATCATCCGGCACGATGCGCCGCTCGATTTCGAGTTGCTGCTTGAGGCTGGCAAGCTGGCGTTCGATTTCAGCCAACCGAGGCCTATAGGTTTCGAGTTCGGCATTCTCTTTGACCTTATCGTCGAGCCTTTGCTGAGCAGCTGTATTGGCATCCCGCTGTGATTTGAATAGCGTGAAATACAGAGCCACACTCAGCAATAGCGCTCCGCCTAATACCACTGCCCACTGCTTGATACCCGGCATGTCGTTAAAATTCATGATTTCCCGCCTTAGGACTTGGTCTTTTCGCAGCTCAGGGTGAATTGAAACGCCTGCATGTCGCGAAAAGTCTCGTCCTGAAAGGTTTCCTTGATCTCAATATTCTTGAAGTACCCAGTCTTTTGCAGATTCGAGATCAGGTTGGCTACGGCATCGGCGCTCAAGGCCATGCCTTTAATATCCACGCTGTTCCCGGCATCGATCATCGAGTCCAGCCACACTGCCTCGGTACTGTTCACCGTACTTCCGATGGTATTCAGCAGATTGACCGGACCGGCCTGCTGGGCCCGGAGCTGATCGATGACGTCCACGCGGCGCTTGTAGTTCTCTGCTTGCTTTTGCCGCTCCAGATACCGAGCCTTCACGCCCGCAAGCTCGTGATTCTTCTGCTCGGCAGCCGTCATTTTGGTTGCGATGCTCTGCTTCTCCCGATCGAGCTTGTACCAGTATCCTAGGTTGAACACGACCAGCAGGGCCGCAGCGACCGCCACTTTCATTGCCGGCGAGCCGACATCACCCATATCCATGGCCGCGACCGTGGAAGCAGCGGAACGCTTATTTTTCGACTTCGGTGTTCCCAGCAAATTGATTCGGATCATAGGTCGTCAAAACTCCTCAGGGCCAACCCCACCGCAACTGCCAATTGGCCGGCGTTCTGCTCGATCAGTTCCACTCCCGGTCCTTGCGCTGGCGGCGCAATCCGCTGGAATGGATTAAAAATCTCCACCGGCAGCGAGAACTCCTGGCGCAGGGCTTCGACCAGGCCCGGGACCTTTGAAGATCCCCCCGCCAGGTAAATCTTCTCGATGTGCTCTCCTGCCGCGCTGGCACGGAAGAAATCGAACGTCTTCTGAATTTCCAAAACGATAATTTCAGTCACCTGCTGCAGGATGGGCGTTTTGGCATCTTCGCTGACGGTGCCCACCTTCTTGCCCAACTTCAGCGCTTCAGCGTCGTCGAAGCTCAGGTCAAGTTCTTTCTGCAGTGAGTCTGTGTACTGATGCCCGCCGACGCTGACATCGCGCGGGAACAGGGGAGTAGTGCCCTTCACGATGTTGATATTCATCACGCTCGCGCCCAGGTTCAGCAATGCGACCACCTGACCCGGCGCAGGCTCGTAGTTGTATTCGTAGCAGTTCTGCAGCGCGAGGGCATCGATGTCCACAATAGCCGGAGTTCTTCCCGCCATCGAGAGTACGTTGGTGTAGTTGAGAATCTTGTCCTTCTTGACGGCGACAAGAAGAACGTCCATCTGCGGATTGCCCGCGTCTTCGGAGAGAATCTGGTAGTCGAGATTCACGTCGGCTAGATCAAATGGGATGTGCTGCGCGGCTTCTTTCTCGATAGTTTCGGCAAGTTCCTGATCGCTCATCGAGGGCAGCGAGATCTTCTTCACAATCACTGAGTGTCCGCTTACCGCGGTTGCGACGGCCTTCGACTTGATCTCGTTGTCGGTAAACAACTTTGAAATCGCGGTCGAAACCGTGCCCGAGTCTACAATCATGGAATCGACCACGATATCGGGCGCCAAAGGCTCCAGTCCGAGATGGGCGACTTCAATTCCATCGCGTCCGCGCTTCAGCTCCACCGCCTTGATGCTCGAGGATCCCACATCCAGGCCAACAATCGTCTTCGCTCCGAATCCAAACATGTGCCCGCCTTTACGGTTGCCCGGCAGCTTTCACGGCTGCCTTCGGTTTCTTCTTGCTTCGTGCTTCCATCTGGTTCGACTTATCTTCCATCCACTGATCAAGCTTCGACTTCTTGAAGCGCCAGCGGTTGCCCAGCTTGAAGGCGGGGATTTTTTGTTCCCCGACGTACTTGTACAGCGTGTCCGGACTCACTCCCAGGTACTGCGAAGCCTGGCGAATGTTCATCACTTCCCGCGAGTCGGCCATAGTTTCAATCCCTTTCCACAGAATGAGGCCCTGCTCCCGCGGTTTGTCGCGCGGCCCACAAGGCAGACTTGGGAGAAAATTCCCCGAAGCAAAGGCTCAAAACTGCGTTCGAGTGAATTTTGGTGTCCAGAGCATATCTCAACCCCCAAAATGCTGAAGTCAAGGCGAATTTCCGTGTTTTTCCTGGTTTTATGGGTGTTTTCTGGAATCTCGGCTGGATGGAGTTGCAGATTGGTTCTATATGTTGTACCCATAACAAACAAACATCCAAGAGGATGTGGTGTTTATACAATCGGTTCGGATTTCCCGCGGTACCGGTAACCAAAGTACGACAGACGTTACCGCAGTGTGTGGACACGCGGAAAATACATCCGAAAGGCGTGAAAAAGAGGTCCAGGTTTCCCTGGACCTCCCGAATGCGGCCTGCGTTCTTTTATTAGTACGCTACGATTGGACCCGCTCTGGAAGACGCAATCTGGTTGAATGGAACATTGTTTGGAATCCCGTAATGCGCGTAAAGGTCCCGCATGCGTCTGTCCATGCTCTCCGCCTCGCTTTGATTGTTACTTCTGCGATAGCCGAGCCAGCGCGAGTAGTAGCTGTCAAATCGGCTCTGATCCTGCGCCGATAGGCGACCACGCCACTGGCTGTTTCGGCCGTAAGATCCTCCGCGGCCGTACGCGCGATTATCGCGGTCGTAATACGCGTCATTGTCACG
>Ga0209808_1000575_pt1 | contig 18162 bp, 13 predicted proteins | sample GraSoiAngelo_157_FD_186171 | JGI IMG/M metagenome (GOLD analysis project Ga0209808, IMG submission 186171) | Grasslands soil microbial communities from the Angelo Coastal Reserve, California, USA - 14_1009_16_20cm (SPAdes) (version 2) | ecosystem: Environmental > Terrestrial > Soil > Grasslands ... | reverse complement strand
GACCATCATTCCGATCGCCCACATGATCAAGAGCGCGGGCTACGAGCAGACCTTCCTCACCTTCGGCCTGTTCCAGGGGATCGTCGTGGTGGTGGTCGGCTCGCTGATCGCGGCGCCGGCCGTGGGCCTGATGGTAGCGCCCCCCAAGGTGGCGCCTGGGGCCAGCCGCTACCAGGCCAAGCCGCTCGAGATGCTCTCGACCCCGGTCTTCTGGGTCATGTATCTCATGTTCATCATGATGGCGGCGGGCGGTCTGATGGCGACCGCGCAGCTCGCGCCGATCGCCAAGGACTTCAAGATCGCCGACACTCCGGTGAGCCTCATTGGTCTCACCATGCCGGCGCTGACCTTCGCGTTGAGCATCGACCGCATCCTGAACGGCCTCACCCGGCCCTTCTTCGGATGGGTGTCCGACCAGATCGGGCGCGAGCAGACCATGTTCATCGCCTTCCTGCTCGAGGGCTTGGGGATCATCGCGCTCGCCAATCTCGGCACCGACCCGGTCATGTTCGTGCTGCTCTCGGGACTGGTGTTCTTCGCGTGGGGTGAGATCTACAGCCTCTTCCCCTCGACCGTGACCGACACCTTCGGCGCCACCTACGCGACGACCAACACCGGGCTCATGTATACCGCAAAGGGCACGGCATCGCTGCTGATACCCCTGACGAGTGTCATCGCGGCCAAGGGAAACTGGCATCCCGTATTCATGACGGCTGCCATCCTCAATATCGTGGCGGCGCTCGCGGCCGTCCTGATCCTGAAACCAATGCGGAGCGCATACACCAGCCGGACCGGCGCGATCGCTGCAACCCCGACCCTGGCAACGCGCTGAGGCCTGAGCGGCGCTCCTGCGGAAGACCCCGCAGGAGCGCCCGAGGATCACCGGGCCGCCGGGCTCGCAGCTGATTGTTATGGAGGCGTCAATGCAAGAGACGGCGACCAAGCCCGCGGAAACCCGGAGCACGACCACCGCGGAAGACACGCTCAAGCGCAAGAGCCGGGACGCCGGCCTCATCTCCGGCGGCCATCTGGTCGCGAGGGCCCTGAAGAACGAGGGCGTCGATACCATCTTCACGCTCTGCGGCGGCCACATCATCGACATCTACGACGGTTGCATCGATGAGGGCATCCGCATCATCGACGTGCGCCACGAGCAGGTCGCGGCGCATGCCGCGGACGGCTACGCCCGTCAGACCGGCAAGCTCGGCTGCGTGGTGACGACCGCGGGACCCGGCTGCACCAACGCCGTCACGGGGATCGCGACCGCGTTCCGCTCCGAGAGCCCCGTGCTGCACATCGGCGGCCAGGGCGCCCTCACCCAGCACAAGATGGGCTCGCTCCAGGACCTGCCGCACGTCGACATGATGTCCCCGATCACCAAGTTCGCCGCCACGGTGCCGAGCACCGAGCGCGTCGCCGACATGGTGTCGATGGCCGCGCGCGAGGCCTTCAACGGCGCGCCGGGCCCGGTGTATCTGGAAATTCCCCGCGATGTCCTCGACCGCGAGGTCGAGATCGGCAAGGCGGTCGTGCCGAAACCCGGTCACTACCGCGCCTCGACCCGCTCGCTCGCCGATCCCCGCGACATCGAGAAACTCGCCGATATCCTCATCAACTCGGAGCGCCCGGCGATTCTCTACGGTCAGCAAGTATGGACGGCGCGCGGCCACGAGGAAGCGATCGCGCTGCTCAGGGGCCTCGACATCCCGGGCTACTTCAATGGCGGCAGCCGCGGGCTTCTCCCGCCGGGCGATCCGCACCACTTCGATCGGACCCGCGGCAATGCCTTTGCCGACGCCGACGTCATCGTCATCGTGGGCACGCCCTTCGACTTTCGCATGGGCTACGGGCGGCGCATCAGCACGAAGCTCAAGCTCGTGCAGATCGACATGGACTACCGCACGGTCGGCAAGAACCGCGACATCGATCTCGGGCTGGTCGGACATCCGGGCGCGATCCTCGGCGCCGTGCTGCAGGCGGCCACGGGGCGCCTCAAGAGCGACAAGCGCCAGGCGCGGCAACAGTGGATGAGGAAGCTCGCCGAGGCGGAAGCGGCGGCCACCGAGAAGCTGATGCCGCTCTTCAAGTCCAACAACGTCCCGATCCACCCCTACCGGGTGGCCTGGGAGCTGAATGAGTTTCTCGCCGACAACACCGTGTACATCGGCGACGGCGGCGATGTGGTGACGATCTCCGCGCAGGCGGTGCGGCCGCGGCGGCCGGGGCAGTGGATGGACCCGGGAGCGCTCGGCTCGCTCGGCGTCGGCACCGGTTTCGCGATCGCCGCGGGCCTCGCGCACCCCGGCAAGGAAGTGCTGTGTTACTACGGAGACGGCTCCTTCGGCATGACCGCCTTCGACATGGAGACCGCCAATCGCTTCGGCGTGCCCTACATCGCCGTCATCGGCAACAACTCGGCGATGAATCAGATCCGTTACGGACAGCTCGCGAAGTATGGCGAGGAGCGCGGCAACGTCGGCAACCTTCTCGGCGATGTGCCGTTCGGCAAGTTCGCGGAGATGCTCGGCGGTTACGGCGAGGAGGTGCGCGACCCGGCCCTGATCGCCCCGGCGCTCAGGCGTGCCCGCGAATCGGTGGCGCGGTCGAAGCGCTCGACGGTCATCAACATCTGGGTCGATCCGCGCGAGTACGCGCCCGGCACCAAGAACCAGACGATGTACAAGTAATCCGACCCGACACGAGTAAGGACTGACAGGCGACACGCGAATGGCCAAGGCATTGGAGGGCGTGCGTATCCTCGACTTTACGCACGTGCAATCGGGACCCACCTGCACGCAGCTGCTCGCCTGGCTGGGCGCCGACGTCATCAAGGTGGAAAAGACCGGCTCGGGCGACATCACGCGCGAGCAGCTGCGCGACATCCCCGGCGTCGACAGCCTCTACTTCACCATGCTGAATCACAACAAGCGCTCCCTCACCCTCGACACCAAGAGCGCCCGCGGCAAGGCGGTGCTCGAGCGCCTGGTGAAGCACTGCGACGTGCTGGTGGAGAATTTCGCGCCCGGAGCGCTCGACCGGATGGGCTTCACCTGGGAGCGGATCCAGCAGCTCAACCCGCGCATGATCGTCGCTTCGGTCAAGGGTTTCGGCCCCGGGCCGTACGAGGACTACAAGGTCTACGAGAACGTCGCGCAGTGCGCCGGCGGCTCGGCGTCCACCACCGGCTTCGACGACGGTCCGCCGCTCGTGACCGCCGCGCAGATCGGCGACAGCGGCACGGGTCTGCACCTGGCGCTCGGCATCGTAGCCGCGCTCTATCAGCGCAACAGCACGGGCCGCGGACAGAAAGTGCTCGCCGCGATGCAGGACGGCGTGCTGAATCTCTGCCGCGTGAAGCTGCGCGATCAGCAGCGGCTCGCCCGCACCGGGGTCATGCAGGAATACCCGCAGTACCCGCACACCAAGTTCGGCAGCGCGGTGCCGCGCGCGGGCAACGCCTCCGGCGGCGGGCAGCCGGGCTGGATCCTCAAGTGCAAGGGCTGGGAGAAGGATCCCAACGCGTACCTCTACTTCATCGCCCAGGCGCCGGTGTGGAAGGAAATCTGCAAGGCGATCGGCAAGGAGGCCTGGATCACCGATCCCCACTACGCCACGCCCGATGCGCGGCTGCCGCGGCTCATGGAGGTGTTTGCCGAAGTGGAGCGCTGGACGCTCACCAAGACCAAGTTCGAGGCCATGGCGGAGCTCAACAAGCACGACATCCCCTGCGGCCCGATCCTGTCCATGGAAGAGCTGGCCGCGGAGCCGTCGCTCCGCGCCACCGGCACGGTAGTCGAGATCGATCATCCGACGCGCGGCAAGTACCTCTCGGTGGGCAATCCCATCAAGATGTCCGACAGCCCGACCGAGGTGAGGCGCTCGCCGCTGCTCGGCGAGCACTCCGATGAGGTGCTCAAGGAGATTGGGTTCGACGAGTCCGAGATCCGCGCGCTGCGCAACGAGAAGGTCATTTGAGGCGGGATACGCCGCCGGCTGCGCGCGGCGGCGGCGATGCAAGCTCAGGAGATGCAATGGGGTACGACAAGACTGCGGTTCGCAAGATTCTCGATGCAGCCAAGGCCGCGGGTCGCAGCGCGCTGACGGCGCCGGAAACCCAAGGGCTCTGCGAGGCCTACGGCATCGCAGTGCCGAAAGAGGGCGTGGCGAGCACGGCCGCCGATGCCGCAAAGCTCGCCGCGCAGATCGGCTTCCCGGTCGTGATGAAGATTGTCTCACCGCAGATCCTGCACAAGACGGAAGCCGGCGGCGTGATGGTCGGCGTCAGGAGCGCGGAAGCGGCGCAGGACGCCTTCGCCACCATCGTCGCCAACGCACGCCGTCACGACCCGAACGCGACCATCGAGGGGGTGCAGGTCCAGCAGATGCTCTCCGGCGGCCAGGAGGTGCTCATCGGCGCGGTAACCGATCCGGCCTTCGGCAAGCTGGTGGCTTTCGGTCTCGGCGGCATCCTGGTCGAGGTGTTGAAGGACATCACGTTCCGACTCGCGCCGGCTACGCGTGAGGATGCGCTGTCGATGCTCGACGGCATCGCGGCAGCGGAGATACTGCGCGGGGTTCGCGGTGCGCCGTCCGTCGACCGCGAGGCCCTCGCGACGATGATCGTCAACGTCTCGCAGCTCGTGACGGATTTCCCGGAAGTGTCCGAGCTCGACTTGAATCCCGTGTTCGCGACCCCGCGCGGCGCCACCGCGGCCGACGTGCGCGTGGTGCTCGATTTCAAGCCGCCGGTGGCGCGCTACCGCCCGAGCCAGGAAGTGATCGTGCGGCAGATGAACCGCATCATGAAGCCCGATGCCGTCGCCGTGATCGGCGCCTCGGCCGAGAACGGCAAGATCGGCAACTCGGTCATGAAGAATCTCATCAACGGCGGCTACCAGGGCGCGATCTACCCGATCCACCCGAGCGCCACCGAGATCCTCGGCAAGAAGGCCTACAAGAGCGTCAAGGACGTGCCCGAAAGTGTCGACGTGGCGGTGTTCGCGATTCCCGCCAAGTTCGTCGCCCAGGCGCTGGTCGAATGCGGCGAGAAGAAGATCCCGGGCGCGGTGCTGATTCCGTCCGGATTCGCCGAGACCGGCAACGTCGCCGGCCAGGAAGAGGTCGTGGCGGTGGCGCGCAAGTACGACATCCGCCTCATGGGTCCCAACATCTATGGCTTCTACTACACGCCGAAGAATCTCTGCGCGACCTTCTGCACCGCCTACGACGTCAAGGGCACAGCCGCCCTCTCCTCGCAGTCGGGCGGCATCGGCATGGCGATCATCGGCTTCTCACGCTCGGCGAAGATGGGGGTGTCGGCCATCGTGGGCCTCGGCAACAAGTCCGACATCGACGAGGACGATCTGCTCACCTTCTTCGAGCAGGACGACAACACTCAGATCATCTGCCAGCACCTGGAGGATCTGAAGGACGGGCGGGCGTTCGCCGAGGTCGCCCGCAGGGTCTCGAAGAAAAAGCCGGTCGTGGTGCTGAAGGCCGGCCGCACCGCCGTGGGGGCACGGGCGGCGAGCTCGCACACCGGCGCGCTCGCCGGCAACGACAAGATCTACGACGACGTGTTCCGACAGGCGGGAGTGATCCGTGCGCGGACGCTGCGCGATCTGCTGGACTTCGCCCGTGGTATCCAGGTGCTGCCGACCCCCAAGGGCAACAACGTGGTGATCATCACCGGGGCCGGCGGATCGGGCGTGCTGCTCTCGGATGCGTGCGTCGACAACGGGCTGACGCTCATGGCGATGCCCCCGGATCTCGATGCCGCGTTCCGCAAGTTCATCCCGCCCTTTGGAGCCGCCGGCAATCCCGTCGACATCACCGGCGGGGAGCCGCCGACCACTTATCAGAACACCGTGCGGCTCGGGCTCGAGGATCCGCGCATTCACGCGCTCATCCTCGGCTACTGGCACACCATCATCACCCCGCCGATGGTGTTCGCGCGCCTCATGGTCGAGGTGGTGGAGGCCATGCGCGCCAAGGGCATCGACAAGCCGGTGGTCGCCTCGCTCGCCGGCGACGTCGAGGTCGAGGAGGCCGCGGAGTATCTCTATCAGCACCGCATCCCGGCCTACGCCTACTCGACCGAGATCCCGGTCGCGGTGCTCGGCGCCAAGTACCGCTGGGCGCGCGGCGCGGGACTCATTCCACCGCCTTAGAACTGCGGCCCACTCTAGGGGTAATGGGGGAAACACAAAAGCCGCGTACCACAGAACAGCGGCGGAACTCGCGCTGCGATCAGCGGCGCGAGTCACACCGAGCTGACAGTTGTCAATGAAGAAACGACCACAGCAAAATTTGGAGGGAGAATAGCTATGACGCTCCAGAAGACATCGATCGCGATTGCAGTTTCTCTTGCGCTCGGGTGTGTGGGCAATGCGCACGCAGATCAGGCGTCCGACATGCAAGCAAAGTTGGACGCGTTGCAAAAGCAAGTTCAGGAATTGCAGGCGCAAATGGCCGCACTCCGGAAAAAGCAGGAGCAAGCCGCGCCTGCGGCGGCCGCAGCTCCCGCCAAGGCTCCCGCCAATGAGGTAAAACCCGGCAAGGACCTGATCTTCAAGGTTGGCGGCGGCGAGGTCCAGCTTTACGGCCACGCCGATGTGTCCCTGGATGATCAGACCAATGGCATGACCGGCTTCCTCAACGGCGGTGTGCCGGTCACCGGCCACAATGGTTGGGTTCCTGATGTCTCCAGCAACCTGTCGTTCTTCGGGGTTCGTGGCAACCGTGCCGTCAGCGACGATCTGAAAGGGGTTTTCCAGTTTGAAACGGAAATCTCCTATGCCGCCACCCCGGGTGCATCAGATCAGGCAACAGACACGACGGCACAGAAGTACAGTCTCGGATCGCGCAATAGCTTTGTCGGACTTCAGAGTGAGGAATATGGTGCCATCAAGCTGGGCAAAACCGACACGCCCTACAAAACCGCTACCGCCCGCATGGACCCCTTTGCCAGTACACCGGGTGACTACAATGCCATCATGGGGAATAGCGGCGGCGATAATCGAACCGAGTTTGACTTTCGCGCGCCTCATTCTGTCTGGTACGAGTCGCCGAATATGTCGGGCCTGCATGCCAATGTCCTGGTTTCACCCGGCCAGAATCGGAGTACAGGTAGCGGACTGTATGCCCAGGGCGAACCGGATTGCAGCGGCGGTAATTCAACCGCAGGCTTGAACGGAAATGCCGGCCAACCCACTTCCTGTACGGATGGGTCTTTCTATACTCTTTACAGTGCTGATCTCACCTATGAGTCGGGTCCGCTTTACGCCACCGCTGCATACGAGCTCCATAGAGATGTCAATCGCACAGGCGACGAGGTAGTGCCAGATACCATCGGCATCCGCGATGAATGGGGCTTTAAGCTGGGCGTGCAATATACGTTTCCGACCAAAACGACCGTCAACGTCCTCGTCGAAAGATTGCAGCGGGATGCCATCACCGACAGCTTGGATGAGCGCACCCATACCGCTACCTGGCTCGCGCTTACTCAAGGTCTGACGGCCTTCGATGACCTGAATCTTGGCTGGGCACACGCTGGCAGGACACCGGGGCAGCCGGTGGCAGGAGTACAGGACAAATTCGGTAATCCTGCGCCTGCCGGTTCCTCGAATAACGAGGCTAACCTATATACCATCGGCCTCAAACACCGTTTTGTAGACAAGCGCACCACCGCCTATCTGACGTATTCAAGCCTGGTCAATGGCTACTGGGCGCATTACTCCCTGGGTGCGGGTGGTCACGGTCTTCCCACCAGAAACTATGTCGGTGACAAATTTGTCGGAGGCTGCCAGACAGGGGGTAATTGCGGTCCCCCGTTTGCTGGGAATAACGCCGAAGCAGTCTCTGTTGGTGTGACTTACGATTTTTAACCCGGTAAGAGAATCACGCAAAAAGGCGCCCTCGGGCGCCTTTTTGTCACTCACCGCGACGACGAATATTTGATATCGCGCGTGATATCGCGTGATCGCGTGATCGCGTGGCGATAGCGCATTGCGAATGTTGCATGTTTACCAGAGCTTCTCGCCGCGGGCCATGCGCTGTTGCATCTCCGCCTGGAATGCCGGCGGGCCGAAGGCGAACCAGTCCTGATCCATGCGATAGAGCAACAGGCGCTTGTGCTCCGACGCGAAATTCTTGAGCCATTGCGTAGTCTTGTCATCGGGCCCATCGCCGACTGGTACGGCAACATCAACAGGCTGACCGTTCCAGTTGAACTGTGCAGGGAGGAAGATGACTTTGGCCTTGTCGGGGCGGAGCCAGTCTGGTAATGGACTTGCTGGCACGAGCCAACCACAGAAGAAACGCCGGCATGGGTCGAGGGGCCGCCGTTCATAGATCAGACAATGGTGGCCGGAACTGTGGGGGCAAGGGTGGCCGGGATAAACCTCGACGCCGTAGACATTGATCTTGAGCCACCCATCACAGCAGGCCGTGCACTCGCCGCACCGGCGGCCCGATGTTGCCGCTTCGGTTCCAACGATGCTCCCGATGGAGGTCAATGGAAAGAGCTCCATTCACGCGGGCGGGCGACGCTCAGGCGAAGATCAGGAGCGATCCCCCGAACAGGATGAGGCTGATGATCAGTCCGATCACGCAGTAGCCCATGATGTCCTTGATGCCAAGCCGGGCGATCGCGAGGATCGGCAGGGCCCAGAACGGCTGGATCATGTTCGCGGTTTCCTCGCCCATGGCCGTTCCCATGGCCGTGATGGCCGCGCCGACGTGCAGCTTGACCGCCGCCGGGATCATGAACGGACCCTGCACCGCCCAGTGACCGCCGCCCGAGGGCACGAAGAGCGTGATGATGTTGGAGGAAATGAACGACCAGAACGGCAGCGTGTGCTGGGTGGAGAAGGCCACGAAGCTCGCCGCGATGATCCCGGCGAGACCCGTGCCGGTCATGATGCCCATGATGCCGCCGTAGAGCGGGAACTGCAGCAGGATGGGACCTACGGTTCTCGCCCCGGACTCGAACGCGCGCACGTAGCGGATCGGGCGCCAGTGGAAGAGAAGCCCGAGCATCAGCACGATGAAGATGAAGCCGTTGATGTCGAGGTGGAATCCCTTGGCGGCGATGGTGTGCCACTCGTAGACGACGCCCATCAGAACCAGGAGCACCGTGAGCAGCCAGGAGTCCTCGAGCACGGTGGCGAAAGTGCGAGCCCGGGTACCCTCCTGCGCCACCTCGTCCTGGCGCATCAGCACCTGCGGGTCGACCTTCTTCATGTCCTTCTCTTCGGGACCCATGAAGTACAGCGCCACGGGCATGAGGATCACGAGCAGCACGACCGGGACCAGGTTGTAGGCGGTGAAGATCGTCTCGCCGAACCCGGCCGTCTTGCCGGTCACCTTCTCGACGATGTTGAGCGCGCTGCCGTGCGTCGCGGTGGCGAGCGCGATCGAGCTCGAGAGGCCGGAGGCCCACACCATGAAGCCCATGTAGGCGGCGGCGACCAGAAAGCCGAAATCGACATCGCGCAGCCGCTTCGCGATCTCGCGCGCCACCAGCGCGCCGACCACGAGGCCGAAGCCCCAGTTGAGCCACGAGCCGACGGCGGCGGCGAGAAATACCGTGATCGCGGCCCCGGCCTGCCGGGTCGGGAGCGATGCGAGCCTGCGCAGCAGCCCCCTGACGAGCGGCGTATCCGCGAGGGTCACACCGGTCACGAGAATGAGCGCCATCTGCATAGCAAACGCCAGGATGTTCCAGATGCCGTCGTACCAGGAAGCGACGACCTTGAGCAGCCCGCTCGGCGTCCAGATGAGCGCCGCCGCGACCGTGATGAAGGTGAGGACGACGGCGTACAGGTAAGGGTTCGGTATATAGCGCTCGGCGTAGCGAACGCACAGGCGCGTCAGTTGCCGCAGCATGGCTCATGCCCCCTTGTTTATTGGTTCAGGCAGCGACCTGTCCGCCTATTCTATCAGCAGGACGGTCCCTGTCTGCGTTTGGCGGTGCGCAGGAATTTCTCGCAGTCCTCCAGCCGCAGGCAGCGGCACCGGAAGCTCGTCTCGAGGAGCGACTTCATCCGCTGCGCGCGGTCCATGAGGGCGTTGACTTCCTCGAGCTTCCGCGCGGCGAGCGTGCGCCAGCGCGCCGCAGGAGGCGTCTGCTCCGAGAAGCCCGACAGGAACACCCGGGTCTCGCCGATGGTGAATCCCGCCTCGAGCGCGAGCCGGATGAGGTTGATCCGGCCGAACACGGCCTCGCTGTAGCAGCGCTGCCCGGATCGGCGCGGCGGCGCCGGCAAAAGGCCCGCCTTCTCGTAGTAGCGCAGCGTCGAGGCCGGCACGCCCGCCTCGCGCGCGACCTCCCCGATCGAGAGCTCTCGCATTGGCCGTTCCCGCCCGCTTGATCCGCTTGACTTGAAGTGCACTTTAACTCGTAGAGTCCCCGACCGAAAGAGGGCAAGGCGCCCTCACGGAGACGGAACATGACTCCTGCGATCAGTCTCGCCGGCGTGCTGCTGGCGGTGTGGGCTCTGTTCGGCGCGCAGCCCGGGAGCGCCGCCGTCCCGACCGATTACGTCGCGGCCGAATGTCAGCACCGCCTCCGGCCGCCCGAGCAAGTGGCACGCGATGCCGAGCGCCAGCCGGAGGCGGTGCTGACATTCGCAGGGGTAAAGCCCGGCGACCGCGTGGCCGACTTCATGTCGGGCGGCGGCTACTTCACGCGGCTCTTCAGTCACATCGTCGGGAGAAACGGGCACGTCTACGCGTTTCTGCCCGAGGAGCAGCTCAAGAACTGCTCCCCGGACGAGGTCGCCGGAACTCGCGCCCTCGAGCACGGCGTGTACTCCAACGTGAGCGTGCTCACCGCGCCGGTCGGGCGGTTCCGACTGCCCGAGCCCGTCGACCTGGTGTGGACGTCACTCAATTTCCATGATCTCTATGACTCGTTCATGGGGTCGGCGAACGTGTCGCAAGTCGCCCGGGCGATGTTCGAGGCGCTGAAGCCGGGCGGGGAGCTCATGGTCATCGATCACGTCGCGGAAGCCGGATCGGGGATACGCGACACCGAGACGCTGCATCGCATCGACCCCGAAGTCATCGTCCGCACCGCCCTGGCCGCCGGATTCCGCCTCGAGGCCGAGAGCGACTTGCTGCGCAACCCGCAGGATTCGCACCGGTTGCGCGTGTTCGATGCCGCGGTTCGCGGGCGCACCGATCAGGTGATCCTGAAATTCAGAAAGCCGGCGAGCGCCTCCGCCGCCCCTGCAGCGACGGCGCGGGCGCCCGCGGTGGCGGAGGCGTCCGGCCGCGGCTCCGGGTGCGCAGGCTTATGCCTTTGAAATCGCCGCAGCCCGTCTCGGATTCCTGACAAGGAGCCAGTTCACCGCCGCGCCGGTGAGCGTCGCGAGCAGGATGAGCGACTTGCTGAAATCCGCCCGCGTGAGCAGCAGCGCGCAGATCGCCGTTCCAACGAGCGGCAGGAGGAGTCCCCCGGGCAGGCGGTACACGGCGGCGCCGGGCTGCCGCCGGCGCAGGACCGGAACCGCGGCGCAGATGCCGCCGTAGAAGAGCACCCGCGCCACCGCCGAGAGCGTCACGTTCCAGGAGAAGCTCGCGAACTGGGAAAACCCCCAGAGCAGCAGCGCAAAGGCCAGGATCGAAAAGTGCGGCGTGCGAAAGCGCGGGTGCACCGCGGCGAGCCAGGCGGGGAAGTCTCCCCGCTCTGCGAGCGCGAAGGTGCTGCGGGGCACGGTCAGCATGTTGGCGCTGATGTAGCCGTAGACCGAGAGCAGCGCGCCCACGGAGATCAGAGCCGCGCCGGCGGGTCCCATGGCGACGCGGGCGGCGTCGGCGAGCGGACGGACACTGTGAGCGGCATCCGGGACCAGGTCGATGACGATGAGCTGCAGCAGCGCGTAGAGCGCGAGGAGGATCGCGAGCGCGGTGAACAGCGCGAACGCGACATCCCGCTGCGGGTTGCGCGCCTCGCCCATCGGATTCAGCGCGGCCTCATAACCGCCATAGGCGAAGAGCAGCAACAGCATCGCCTTCAGCCAGCCGTCGAGACGCGCTTCCACCGGTCTCGCCGCAACCTGCGGATGGCCCACGAGATAGATCGTGCCGGCGACGCAGACCACAGCCAGCGCCAGGAGCTTCGCGACCACCGTGACGTTGCTGACTCGCGCACCGGCGCCGACGCCCCGGTAATTGACCGCCGCCAGAGTGCAGAGGAAAACCGTAATCACCGCAAGCCGCGGGAGCGGCTCGGCCGCCGCCGGCCAGAATTCCCCGAGGTAAATGACCAGGAGGTTCACGGCGGCAGCGCACGCGGTGAGCCGGCTCAAGAGCGTCAGCCAGCCTACCTGAACCCCCACGAAACGCCCGAACGTGTGCCTCAGATAGAGGTAAGTGCCGCCGGTCTCGTCGAACTGCGAGGCAACTTCCGCGTAGCAGGCAATGATTACGCCCATGCCGGCGCCCGCGATCAGCACCGCCCACACACTCCACTCACCCACCAGTGCCGCGACCGCCGAAGGCAATCCGAAGATACCGCTGCCGAGGATGCTGTTGACCGCGAGTGCTACCATGCTCCAGCGGCCGATGGCGCGGACCAGTTGCGGCGGCGAGCTCAGCGGCGTCCCGGACGTCATCGGATCCTTGTAGCATAAAGCCAGGGCGGCGAAGCCGCCCCCGTGAAGGCCGAGGAGTCCTGGTGCGCTACTCCTACGCAACCCACCTCGAGTGCAGTGTCGGCCACGATCGCTACGACATCCGAGAGCTCCAGGGTCTGTCGGCGGCCGGAAAGCCGCTCCTCGCGGGCTACGACCTCGAGGCTCTCCGGCGCGAGGTGCGCCGCGAGGAGATCGCGCGACGCCCACCGAACTTATGGCGCTGGCACGAGCTGCTGCCGCTCGAGGATCCCGCGTGGATCGTGAGTCTCGGCGAAGTGGAGACGCCCCTCATCGCGCTGTCGCACAGCCCGCGCCCCGCCGGCTTCCGGCCCCCGATGGTCAAGGACGAAGCGCGCCTGCCGACCGGCTCGTTCAAGGCCCGCGGCCTCGCCGTGGCGGTCTCGATGGCGAAGGCACGCGGCGCACGGCGGCTCGCCATCCCCACCAACGGCAACGCCGGGGCGGCCCTGGCGGCGTACGCCGCGCGCGCCGGCCTCGAGGCGTTCTGTTTCTGCCCGGACGACACCCCTGAAATCAACCTGAGCGAGATCGCGCTCCAGGGCGCGGCGGTCTGGCGCGTCAACGGCCTGATCAACGATTGCGCCCGGCTGGTCGAGTCGGGTAAGGCGAAGTTCGGCTGGTTCGACATGTCGACGCTCAAGGAGCCGTACCGCATCGAAGGCAAGAAGACCATGGGACTCGAGCTCGCGGCGCAGACCGACTGGCAGCTCCCCGATGTGGTCTTCTACCCGACGGGCGGCGGCACGGGCCTCATCGGCATGTGGAAGGCATGGGCTGAGCTCACCGCTCTCGGGTGGATCTCTCCGCCGCTGCCGCGCCTGGTAGCGGTCCAGGCGACGGGCTGCGCGCCGATCGTGCGCGCGTTCGACAGCGGCGCGAGCGCCGCGACGGCGTGGGAGAACGCCCACACGATCGCCGCCGGCATCCGGGTGCCCGCGGCGCTCGGGGATTTCCTGATCCTCGAGGCGCTGCGCGAGAGCGGCGGGTTTGCGCTCGCGGTGTCGGATTCCGCCATCGAGGCGGCGCGGCAGCAGGTGGGATTGCGGGACGGTCTGCTGCTGAGCCCCGAGGGAGCGGCGACCTACGCGGCCTATCTCGAAGCCGCCGCCGGCGGGCGGCTCCGCGCGAGCGACCGGGTGGTGCTGTTCAATTGCGCGAGCGGACTCAAGTATCCGATGCCGGCGGTCACCGCCCGCATGGACGTGCGCGCGCCGTTCGCGGCAGGCATCAGCTTGCCCTCGCCGGGCTCTTGAGCTGATCTCCCACCGGCAGACGGCGGATGCGCTGACCCGTTGCGGCGAAAATGGCGTTGGCGAGCGCCGGCGCGACCGAGGGTATCCCCATCTCGCCGGCCCCGGACGGCGGGAATCCCGAGGGCAGGAGATGCACCTCGACGTCGGGCGCCGCCCCCATGCGCAGCAGCCGATAGTCGGGAAAGTTCGACTGCTCGATGCGGCCGTCCTTCACGGTGATCTCGAGCTCGAGCGCGGTCGAGAGTCCGTCGAGGGTCGCTCCCATCATCTGGGCTTCGAGCCCGAGCGGGTTGACGATCTCGCCGACGTCCGCCGCGCACACGCACCTCACGACCTCGAGCGCGCCCGCTTGCGACACGGCGACTTCGAGCGCGTGGGCGACATATCCACCGTGGGTGAAATGACTCGCCAGGCCGATCCCGCGGCCCGCCGGGAGCTTGCGTCCGTAGCCGATCGCGCCCGCCGCGCTGTTGAGCACGCCGCCGAGGCGCCCGGTGTGCAGGGTCGGTCCGCCGTGGTCGCGATACGGGAGCTCCCGCGGCGCACCGAGCAGATCGAGTCGCAGCGTCAACGGATCGGTGCCCGCAGCGAGCGCCACCTCGTCGAGGAAGCTCTCCACCGCAAATGCGCAGAACGTCGGCAGCGGCGCACGCCACCAGCCCCGCGGAATGCTGAAGTCCACCGGCACGAACTCCGCGAGGTAGCTCGCCACACAGCCGGCGGGAAAGCCGTCGGGGTCGACGCAGCCGACCCAGTCCGCTGCGTCCTCCATGCCGGCGGCACGGTACTTGCGCGGTGTCGCGGCCACGCGATGCGCCCAGCTGGTGAGGCGACCCTGGGCATCGAGGGACGCCCGGAGCTGATGCAGACCGAACGGCCGGTAGAAATCGTTCTGCAGGTCGTCCTCGCGCGTCCACATGACTTTCACCGGCGTCCCGGCCGCCTGCGCCACCAGCACCGCTTCCGCCACGAAGTCGTTCTGCAGCCGGCGGCCGAAGCCTCCGCCGACCCGCGGCAGCCGGATCTCGATGTCGGTGCGGGCAACGCCGGTCATCGCGTGGATCATCTGCGATGCGCCGCCGGGGCTCTGGAGCGAGGCGATGAGCAGCGCGCTCTTCGGCTTGAGATCGATGAGCGCATTCGGCGGCTCCATCGTCGCATGCGCGAGGAGCGGCATGACGTACACCGCCTCCACCACGCGGGCGGCAGCGTTCCGGGCCTCGTCCGGGTTGCCATCGCGGCGCGCGATCTTTGCGCTCGCCGCGAGCGCTGCAGTGGCGCGGCGCTCGAGCGCGGCCGAGGAGTCCGCAGCTCCCGACGGGCGCGTCCACGTGATGCGCAGCGCCTCACGGCCCTTACGGGCGGACCAGAAGTCATCCGCCAGGACCGCAACGCCGGCTGCGAGGTTTCGGTCCAATGGCGCACCGGGCCGCGGCCCCGGGATCCTGACGACCTGTCTGACGCCGGGAACACGCCGCGCTTGCGCTTCGTCGACGCTCGCAACTTCACCATCGAAGTACGGACATCGCGCGATGAGCGCCGTCAGGGCCGAAGGGATCGCGGCGTCGATTCCGTAAGCGGCCACCCCGGTCACGATGTCGCGCGCATCGACGACCCGGGTCGGCTGGCCGATGATCCGATACTCACTCCTCGCTTTCAGCGGCAGATCCGCCGCCGGCAGATCGAGCTTCGCGGCGCGCGGCGCGAGCTCCGCGTAGCCGAGCGTCCGCCCGTCCGGGTGCACCACGTGCGCCTCGCGCGTCGTCAGCCGATCGGGCGGTGTCTCCCAGACGCGCGCCGCCGTCTGGATCAGGAGCCATCGGGCCCTCGCACCCGCCAGCCGCAGGTCGTGCCAGCCGTCCGGAATGTTGGTGCTGCCGCCCGCACCCTGGGGCCCGTAGAGCGAGGTGAAGCCCGGCGGATCCCTGGCGGCGACGAGGCCATAGGGCAGTTGCTCGACCGTCACGGCCGGCCAGGGAACGTCCAGTTCTTCCGCGATCAGCATGGGAAGGGATGTCTTGACGCCCTGCCCGATCTCGCAGCCGCGCGCGCCGATCACGATGCGTCCGTCCGGCTCGATGCGGATGAAGGCGCCGAGCGCCTCGCCTGCGGCTGCCGTCTCCTGACCCGCCGCCCCAGAGCGCAGCGCCAGCAGCAGCCCGCCGGCTGCGCTCAGCGACACGCCGAGAAAGGCGCGGCGCGAGAGCGCTCGGGTGTCCGGCACAGCGCTCATCGGCGCGTGCGGTTAAGCTGCGCGGCTGCGCGACGGATGGCCCGGCGGATGCGCGGGTAAGTGCCGCAGCGGCAGAGGTTGGTGAGCGTCGCGATGTCGGCATCGCTCGGCGCGGGCGTGCGCGTGATGAGATCCACGGCCGCCATGATCTGGCCCGCCTGGCAGTAGCCGCACTGAGCGACGTCCTCCTCGATCCAGGCTTGCTGGACCGGGTGCAGGCGGCCGTCGGACGCGAGCCCCTCGATGGTCGTGACGCGGCGGCCTCCCACGGCCGACATGGGCACGACGCACGAGCGCGTCGCGGCACCGTCGAGGTGGACGGTGCAGGCCCCGCAGTAACCGATCCCGCAGCCGAACTTGGTTCCGGTGAGGCGCGCGTGATCGCGCAGATACCAGAGCAGCGGCATCGCAGGGTCGCCGTCGTAGCGCACGGGACGCTGGTTCAGCGTGAAGTCGATCGCCATGCTCCGCCTCTCATGGACGACGCCGCATGATGATAGGCGGCAGCGCGCGATCGAAGCGCTCAGGTCGCCGCGGGGGCTCCTCGGATCATCGCGCGGCCGGCCGCGGGGAGCCGCCGCACCCGGCTCACCACCGTGGCTTGCGCTTATCGATGAAGGCCTGCACGCCCTCGAGCGCCGCCTCCTCCAGCATGTTGCAGGCCATGGTCTCGCCGGCCGCCGCGTACGCCGCCTGGAGGCCGAGCTCGACTTGGCCGTAGAAGAGCTCCTTACCCATCGCGATGACGGCGCGCGGCTTGGCGACGATGCTCGCGAGCAGCGTCTCGATCTCGGCGTCGAGCCGCGCGGGCTCGGCCACGCGGTTTACGAGCCCCAAGGATCGCGCCTGTGCGGCATCGATGAAGTCCCCGGTGACCAGCATCTCGAACGCGGGCTTGCGCGGCACGTTGCGCAGCAGCGGCACGGACGGCGTCGAGCAGAAAAGCCCGAGGTTGATGCCACTCACCGCGAAGCGCGCGGCGCTGGAGGCGACCGCGAGGTCGCACTGGGCGACCAGCTGGCAGCCCGCCGCCGTGGCGATGCCCTGCACGCGCGCGATCACCGGCACCGGGAGGCGCACGAGGCCGAGCATCATTCGCGTGCACTGCGCAAACAGCTCCCGGTAATAGCCGAGCGAGGGCTTGGCGCGCATTTCCTTCAGGTCATGGCCGGCGCAGAACGCCTTGCCCTCGGCCGCGAGCACCACGACACGCACCGATTCGTCCGCCGCGATCGCATCGAGCTCCTCCTGCAGCGCCGCGAGCATCGCCTCGGAGAGCGCATTGAAGGACTGCGGGCGATTGAGGGTCAGAGTACGCACGCCGCGTGCGTCCTGTGCGCGCCTCACCATCGGCTCCGCGGCCGCCGCCATCGTCCGTTCCTCGGTCGCCATCGTCCGCTCCTCACCCTCCGCGAAGGAAGGGTACACCCGTGCACGGGGCCGGTCTGCATGTCATGCTGGCGCCCCGATGTCCGCCCGATGCCCGTCCGGCCGGCCCGATCGCGCCGGCATCTCGTCGCTCAGGGCGCGCGTGCTGGGCGCCGCCGCCCCCGGCGGCGTGCTCGCTCTGCTCCTGCTCGCGCGCCCACCGGAGGGCATCGCGCTCGAGCCGGGAGCGGAGGTTCTCCCCCCGCATGCGCTCTACGGAGAGCTCTTCACCCGGGTTCAGGAGGAGCAGGTGTTCGCGGACGGCAAGGACTTCTGCGATGCCACACCGAAGGGCTCACCTGCGGAGATTCTTGCCCGGTACCGCGCGGCCACGCCGCGTACGCCCGAGGAGCTCAAGCGCTTCGTGGCCACCCACTTCACGGCCCCGACAACGGTTGGCTCGGGTCCGGCTTCGACGGCTGTGCCCCCGCGTGCCGCACCGGCCGGTGCCTCGCTGATCGATCACATCGATGCGCTCTGGGGCGTGCTGACTCGCCAGCCCGCCGACATTCCGCCCTACTCGTCGCTCCTGTCGCTGCCGCGGCCCTTCGTGGTGCCGGGCGGGCGATTCCGCGAGATCTATTAC
>Ga0209808_1000573_pt1 | contig 18178 bp, 15 predicted proteins | sample GraSoiAngelo_157_FD_186171 | JGI IMG/M metagenome (GOLD analysis project Ga0209808, IMG submission 186171) | Grasslands soil microbial communities from the Angelo Coastal Reserve, California, USA - 14_1009_16_20cm (SPAdes) (version 2) | ecosystem: Environmental > Terrestrial > Soil > Grasslands ... | reverse complement strand
GCCGGCCTGGAGCGGCTCGGATTCATGCCGCCGGAGTTTGAATTTCAAGGCCAGAAGCTTTTTGCCGAAATACTGCCGCAAGAAAATTTCGTATCGGCTGGCGGTCAGGGGGTCATCGCCTTGCAAACACGCGCAGCCGATTTGGTCGCGTGCGAAATTGTATCGTCGATTGATGACAGGGAAACGCATCTTTGTTTACGAGCGGAGCGCGAATTTTTGCGATTACTGGAAGGTGATTGCGATTTGCCAGTGGGCGTGCACGCTCGATTTATGAACGGCGAAATGGAATTGCATGCACAGGTTTTTGGCGATGCACCTGCGCCGAAAATGGCGAGTGGGCGAGGGAACGATCCGGAGGAATTAGCGGGAGAGGTTTTTAGAAAGCTCGAGCATGAGCAGAAGTAAGAGCAGGAGTAACGAGGGAAAATGTTTTCTGGTCGGAGCGGGGCCGGGCGATCTCGGACTGGTGACATTGCGTGCGAAAGAGTTGCTGGAGCGCGCCGACGTTATTGTTTACGACGCGCTTGCCAATCCGGAAATGCTTGGCTGGGTGCGGGTTGACGCCGAAATCATTTTCGCCGGAAAGCGCGCTGGCGAGCAGACGCTTTCGCAGGATGAAATCAACGCGCTCCTAATCGAAAAGTCGCGTATCGGAAAGAATGTAGTCCGATTGAAGGGAGGGGATCCGTTTGTTTTCGGACGCGGGGGCGAAGAAGCTGAAGCGCTGGCCGCAGCTGGAATTGATTTCGAAATTGTCCCGGGAATCACATCTGCCATCGCGGTGCCCGCATATGCCGGAATTCCGGTAACTCATCGCGATCAGAATTCGCACGTCACTTTTTTCACCGGCCATGAGGATCCGGCGAAGAGTGAAAGCGCAATTGACTTCGATGCACTGGCGAAGCTGGGGGGCACGCAAGTGATGCTAATGGGGGTGGACCGCTTGGCGGCGATCACCCGCGAAATGCTGGTGCACGGCAGCCGAAAGAACCTGCCAGTGGCCCTCGTCCGTCTCGGCACACAGGGGCATCAAAAAACCATTGTTGGTACTCTCGAAAATATCACAGAGCGAGCGAGTGCAGCGGGCTTCGAAGCGCCAGCCGTCGCAATTTTCGGTGATGTCGTTTCCTTGCGAAAAGATTTAAACTGGTTCGAAAAACGTCCCCTTTTCGGTAAGCGAATCGTAGTCACGCGCACGCGCAAACAGGCGAGCGGGTTGAGCTCACAATTGCGTGCTCTGGGAGCGGATGTCATTCAGTTGCCAACCATCCGGATCGAGCCGCCCAGCGATCTTCGCGAATTCGCCGAGCTGGTGCAGGACGCGCATTCTTATGACTGGATCGTTTTCACCAGCCCGAACGGTGTCGATGCCTTTTTCGAGATTTTTTTCAAACTTTACGATGACGCGCGCGAGATTGGCGCGGCGAAAATTGCGGCCATCGGACCAGCCACAGCGCAACAGGTAAAAGACTTCCGTCTTCATGTCGATTTGCAGCCGGAAGAATTCGTGGCTGAAGCGGTGGTGAAGGAGTTTGAAAAAACGGGTGGGGTTGAAAATCTTAGGATTCTGATCGCTCGCGCAGAGAAGGCGCGGGACTTGCTCCCCAAACGGCTGAGCGGCATGGGTGCGATTGTGGACGAAGCGTTTGCTTATCAAACCGTTCCGGAAACGCGTGACGTGACCGGGGCGCATCGCCGTTTTTCGACCGAAGGAGCCGATCTCATCACCTTTACCAGCTCGTCGACGGTGGAAAATTTTCTCGATTTGAAGCTGCCTTGGCCAGCTGGGATGAAGGTGGCCAGTATCGGCCCGATCACGTCAGCGACGCTGCGTGAGCGCGGACTGAGCGTCGACGTGGAGGCGAAGCGGCACGACGTCGTGGGCTTAATCGAGGCGATTCGGAAATTTTACGGCGCCTGATTATGCCCGACGATTTCGCCAGCACAATGCAGGAACTTAGCGCTGCGGCAACGCTGGCGCGTGAAGAAGCGCGAAGCAGTGATTTCGCTTCGCTCCTGCGCGAATTCCGCACCGTCACTCAGAACGTGCAAAGCTTGGAATCAGCTCTAACTCGCCGAGTCGAGCAGATCGCCTCGATCATCTTGCCGGCACACGCCACCGAAGCCGCGGCCCAGTTTCAAAAAATCCAAGAAGGTCTCGAGGCTATCCGCGTGAGCGAATCGGTGAACCATCGCTTGTTCGATTCTTTGCACGAGGAGTTGCTGAAATATCGCGACAATTTTCTCTATGAATCGTTGCAAAAGCCGTTCGTTCGCGACCTGATCGGGGTATACGACGATCTCACAACTCTGGCGACCCAGCTTAAAACGGCGTCGGAGGGACGGAAATCGGAACGGTTAACGCGCTGGCAGGATAATTTGGGAAATGCGATCCATGCTTTGATGGAGGTGTTTCACCGTCTGGAAGTAACGGAGGTGGAACCGAAGGAATTTGTCGACCTCGCGGTGCATCGGGTCGTTACCTATGAAACGACGAGCCGGACCGAAGACGACGGCCGCATCGTCACGCGAGTCAAGCGCGGCTTCATTTGGCGCGGCAACGTCCTGCGACCGGAAGAGGTGATCGCCCTGCGTTGTCAATGAGCGCGGACCGAGTCTCTATTTCTCTGACTCCGCTGACGTCTCGCATGGGGCCTGACAAATCCGGCGGGGACGCGGCACGAAAGTTGCACCAAAAAGGCCGGGGTGAATCGGCCCCATTGACTTCTCCAAAAATGAACCAACGCAAAGCAGTCGGTATTGATCTAGGCACAACCTTCTCTGCCGTAGCGCATATCGACGCTTACGGTAAGCCGCAAATTATTCCGAATGCCGAAAGCGAACGGATCACCCCTTCGGTGATCTTGTTTGATGGCTCAAACGTGATCGTTGGGACGACGGCAAAGAATAATGCCGTGGCCGAGCCGGAGAAAATCGTGGACTTCGTCAAGCGCGAGATGGGCAAGCCGAAGGAGCAATTTCACCGCGAATTTGGCGGCAAAGTTTATTCGGCCGAGGAATTGAGCGCGTTGATTTTAAAGAAGCTCAAACTCGACACGGAAAAGTATCTCAGGCAACCGATCACCGACGCGGTCATCACCGTTCCGGCCTATTTCAATGACGCGGAACGAACTGCGACCATCACAGCCGGTCAGCTCGCCGGCTTCAATGTTTTGCAAATTATCAACGAGCCTACTGCCGCCGCGCTCGCCTACGGTTTGGATAAACTGAACGAGAACCAAACCGTTTTCGTCTTCGACCTTGGTGGTGGAACGTTCGACGTTACGATCATGCGCATCCAGGGCCAGCACATCAACATGATCGCGACCAATGGCGATCACCGGCTCGGCGGCAAGGATTGGGACGACACCATCGTCAATCACATGGCGGAGGAATTTGATCGCCAGCATGGAGAAAATCCGCTGCTCGATCTACAAAGCTACCAGGACTTGCACACCCGAGCGTTATCAGCCAAGATCCAGCTTTCCAGCCGCATGCAAAGCGCGGTGGTTCATCATCACAATGGCAAAAGCGTCAAGCTCGAGATCACACGTAATGAATTCGAGCGCCGCAGCCAGCATCTGGTGGAAAAGTGTAAGACCATCTGCGAAATGGTGATGCAGGAAGCGAACATGACCTGGGACGACATCGACAAAATTATGCTCGTCGGCGGCATGACGCGCATGCCGATGGTCCGCACTCTGGTTTCGCAGTTGACCAAAGCGCCGGTGATTGACGAAGTGAATCCCGACGAAGCCGTGGCGAAGGGCGCCTCGATCCAGGCGATTCTTTCCTTGCTCGAAGAAGAGAAAGTCTCGGGTGAACAAGTGCTGCCGACCGACACACGCGATCAATTTGTCGGACGCGAAGGCGGTCTGATTCAGGTCACCAACATCACCTCGCACACCCTCGGCGTTGTGCTGTGGGATGAAGTGCACCTCGAGGAATACGTTTTCCCAATGATTCGCAAAATGACGGCGATTCCGGCGCGGGCGCGCAATTCATTCGGTACTGCGATGTCCAATATGCAGCGCGCCGTTGTCCGGGTGGTGGAAGGCGAAAGTACGCTGCCGGGCGAATGTACGCCGCTCGGAATTTGTGATGTGGAACTTCCCGCATTCTTGCCGAAGGGTTCGCCGGTTGAGCTGACTTACGAATATAACGCCAATCAAGTTCTGGAAGTTTCGGTCGAGGCCAGTGGTAACCGCGCCAAGGTTTCCATCGAGCGAAACACCGGTCTGGCGCCAAACGAGGTGGCACAGGCGGCGGCGAATCTGGGATCTCTGCGGGTTGCGTGATGGTGTGAAATGCGTCGCTGTTTTTCCAACCCCCCTTCCCGACGATCCCCAAAAATGGGAAGGTTGGAGTAAGTATAATTCGACCAATCCCTACGAGCGTCTTTGTCTCGATGCCCAGCAGAATCCGACTGACGAGCTGATCGAAGAGCATTGCCGCGAGCTTTTGCGGTGGTGGCAGAAAAAACTGCCGCTAAAAAATCAGCCGAGCAATCCGGTTGCCCAGCTTTTGCGCGCCGGCCTGGACGAATCTTCGCGCTATCTGACGGAAGCGCGCATGGAATTGCTCGATCCTGAGCGGCGAAAAAAAGTTGATGCTGTTCTGGCCGCCGAAGCGGAGCAACAGGCGATCGCGGAATTTAATAAGGTTCTAGCCTTCTCCATCGCAGACGGCGGGCTCCGTCCGGAGGAAGAGAAAGCTCTCCAGCGTTTTGGCGCGGATCACGGTCTGTCGGAAGAAAAAGTCCTCCAATTTATTGAAGCGAAATTAAAGGAAACGGGAACAACTCGCGTGGTTCCCGAGCCGGAAGTGGAGACCGAAACGGTCGTGGCAGCGACAGCAAGCGACGCCAAATCGGAATTCCTACGCGTATTGCAGCTTAGCGGGTTGGACAGCGAGTCGATGACTGACGATCAACGCGACGCCTTGATCAACATCGCGGAAAACTCCGGGCTCGATCCGGGAGACGCCGAGGACATGGTGGACGAATATCTTGAAGAAATCGACCGAAAACAGATCGCCGAGATAACGAAGGGCAAGGGAAAACCTACCGCAGCGGTTGGTCCGAACGGAACGAGTGCGGTCAAGGCTGCAAAGGTCAAGGTGGTGGACGAGCCGGTCCCCGCTACCTCCGCGCGCCCGGTGCTTTCGCCCCAGCAGGAACGGAAGCGGTATCCCAACTTTAGCAATTCACTTGGCGGTCAAATGCTTCTTATTCCATCAGGGGAATTCATCATGGGCAATCCGTTTCCGAAAGCGCCTCCAAACGAAAGCCCGCATTTCCGCGTTACTATCAGTCGCTTTTACATATCGCGTTTTCCGATCACGAACGCGCATTACGAAGCCTTCGATCCCCTTCACAAAAGTAAACGCGCGCCTGCGACCGGAGATCGGCATCCCGTTGTTTATGTCAGCAGTCTGGATGCGGTGAAGTTTTGCCAATGGCTCAGCACCCGTGAACGCAGAAAATATCGGCTGCCGACGGAAGCGGAATGGGAATACGCCGCCAAAGGCACCGACGGGCGAAGATATCCCTGGGGCAACTTCGATAAGCGCGGCGATCTCGCCAATTTTGCCGACAAAAACACTTCTTTCGCCTGGAGCGATCGCCAGATCGACGATGGTTATGCCGAGAGTGCGCCGGTGGGTTCATTTCCACGCGGAGCCAGCCCGTTCGGGATCGAAGATATGGCGGGAAATGTCTGGGAATGGTGCAGCGATTTCTTTGAGCAATACAAACCAGCGCGCAAAGCCGATCCGCACGGACCCCCGAGTGGAGCCAAACGCGTTTATCGCGGCGGCAGTTGGAAATCGCGCTTCGCCAGTTTGCAGACGACCACGCGCAGCGCCAACGTCCCGAATTTCTCCTGCAACGATCTTGGTTTCCGAATCGTCTGCGAGTGCGAAAGCTAAAGGCTTCCTGCCAATAAACGAAAAACGCGGCTCACCGCCGCGTTCTCGAAATCAATATTGGCGATCTTCCGTTAGCCGTTTGGATTGAACCGAAACTTGGTCCGGCCGCGTTTGGCGTTGGCTTTGGCTTTACGCCTGCTCTTTTGATTCGGTGTCTCAAACGCGCGCAAGCGTCGCACTTCATCGAGGATGCCTTCCGCGTCCAGCTTGCTTTTCAGCCGCTTGAGCGCGCGATCCACTGGTTCGCCTTTTCGAACAATGACTTCTGGCATCAATTCACCTCGATTCCGAAAAATTCGCCCATTCCGACCGTGGGCAAAGCCAATTTACTCCGGCCGTCTACGCCGCGTCAAATGGCGTCTAGGAAGGCCTTCTAGGACACCCAGCAGGGAAATTCGACTGCGGATTACGCGGATAAAGCAGATCGAACCGCCAGCAAGGCCCGTCGCCTGCGATTCTCCGTCATCCCGAACCCAGAAGACTTTCGGGTTGAGGGACCTCCCGAGTGGACGATGATTAGGTAAAGTATCTTGTGTGGTCAATGGCCTTGGGTGAGGTCCCTCGGTCGCCGAGCCACCTCGGGATGACGGTTGGGCAGTTTGAAGATCGCGCGGGCACTTTAACCGGCGGCTCGGAGCTACATCTGCGCTCATCCGCGCAATCCGCGATCAAACCCTCGCCCGGCCCGCGTCAAAGCTAGCTCGCGGTCGCGGGCTTGGTTTGTTTGGAAGTGATTTCGCGTTGGAGGCTGGTTTTGCTCCCGCCGCGGGCGCGAGTCCACCACAGGACAATGGGCGAGGCAATGAAGATGGAGGAGTAGGTCCCGACGGCTACCCCGATGATGATAGCCAGGGAGAAATCGCGCAGGACCGCGCCGCCGAACAAGAACAGACACAGAATCGGGATCAACGTGACCGTGCTGGTAAGGATAGTCCGGCTCAACGTCTGATTGATGCTTTCGTTCATGATCTGTTCGATCGAACCTTTGCGGCCGCTGGCCAAACCTTCGCGAATCCGATCGTAAACAACGATAGTATCGTTGATGGAATAGCCGGCGATGGTGAGCACAGCCCCAACCATGGTGAGGGTAAGCTCGCGGTGCAGCAGCGAAAACATACCAACCGTGATCAAGACGTCGTGCAGCAGCGCGACAATCGCGCCCACGGCAAAGGAGAGTTCGAAGCGAAGGGTCACAAAAATCAAGATGCCGAGAATACCGAGACCGAGCGCAACAAGGGAGCTGCGCGCCAGCTCACCACCGACGAGAGCGCCGACCCGCTCCGCGCCTTCCACTTTGAACTGGGCCTGCGGGATCGCGGTCATGATTTGTTTTTCGACCGCGTCGCTGGTGTGCAAAGGCGTGCGCACGGTGATGTAATATTTCCCGCCCTGGTTCGATTCCTGGATCGCCGCATCCGCCAGATTGATTGGTTGCAACGCCGCCCGCACTTTTCCGACATCGATCGCTTGCGGTGAGCTCAGGGTAATCAAATCGCCGCCGCGGAAATCGACGCCGAAGTTCTTTTCGCCGCGAAGATAAAACGAGGTCGCACCCGCAACGACGAGCGCGAGCGAGCACATGCAGGCGAGAAAACCTTTACCCAGGAAGTTGATGTTCTGCGAGGAAATGAGATGCAGCATCGAAATCTTTTTCAAGCGGCCGGTCTCAATGAAGAATTCAAAGATGTTGCGCCCAACGATGAGGGCGGTGAAAAGCGACGCCAAAATTCCAAGCGTAAGGGAGATGGCAAAGCCCTTGACCGGGCCGCTTGCTTTCCAGAAGAGAATAACCGCGGTGATCAACGTGGTTACATTGGCATCAAAGATTGAGCTGAACGCTTTTTCGTAAGCCGCCTGGACCGCAATCTTGAGCGATTTGCCAAGCGCGAGTTCTTCACGCAAGCGCTCGTAAACCAACACACTGGCGTCGACCGCGAGACCGATCGTCAAAATAATTCCGGCAATGCCCGGCAAAGTCAGAACGAAGCGGAACATGGTCAGCGCGCCGATCAGCAACACGATGTTCACCAGCAGCGCCAGGCAGGCGATGATGCCGGCAAAGCGATAGTAAATCGCAACGCACACCAGCGTGATAGCCAAACCGACGAGGCCGGCTAGAATGCTGGCGCGAATCGAATCTGCTCCAAGCGTCGGCGATACGCTGCGTTCTTCTTCGATGCTCACCGGCGTTTGCAACGGATTCTCCAGGACACTGGCGAGACCACGCGCTTCTTTTTCGGCAAAATGACCAGTGATCACTGCGTCGCCGCCATAAATGGCATCGCGAATGACCGGCGCAGATTGGATAATGCCGTCCAGAACAATGGCGAACCGGTGGCCTTTGTATTGCTCGGTGATCTGCCCGAATTTTTTCGCGCCCTCGCTATCGAACTTCAACTGCACGGTCCAGCCTTCATTGCCGTAATAGGCATTCGATCCGCTCACCCGATCGCCGCCAAGGTCGGCTTTCTTTTTCACGAGCAAACGCTCGACGGTCGCCTTCTCGTTATCTTCGGCAGCATGTTTGTAATTCTCGATTTTGTATTCCGGCGGTACTACCTCGGTTCCTTTGTCGATCGCAGCCAGTCGTTCGCCGTTATCTGGATAAACCAGGCGGAATTCGAGCTTGGCTACTTTTGAAAGTTGTTCGCGCGCCTCCTGAATCTTCGCGGTATCGAGTCCCGGAATCTGGACCAGGATTCGGTCCTGGCCGACCGGGCTGATGATGGGTTCGCCGGCGCCGAAATAATCGACGCGCTTGCGGATAACTTCCACAGCCTGATCGAGCAAACCAGGGGTGATCGGCTTATCCTTGTCGACTTGCTGGAGCTTGATCAGAAACGAGGTGCCGCCCTTGATGTCGAGGCCCAGCGCGATCTTTTTCTCCGGCGGCCAGATCGTTGCAATACTGAATGCGATCAGTAGCGCAGCCAGCAGGGCAGCCAGGAGTCGTTTTCGGAGCCCGTAATCAGTGGCAAAATACCAGCCGAAGAGGATGAGCAACAACAGCCCGATGAAAAATGTGAACGCGGGACTCATTCCAATTGCCGACTGCTGATTGCTGATTGCTGCTTGTCGATCTTGGCGCTCATCCGCAGATCAGCTAGTCCATTACTCCAACACCCCATCACTCCGCTGCTTTCGCGACACTCGCGATGGCCGATTTTTCCATCTCGATCTTCACGTTATCGGCAACTTTTACGATCACGGTGGAATCTTTCACATTGGCAATGAGGCCGTGAATGCCGGAACCGGTAACGACGCGATCACCGGTCTTGAGCGCACTGATCAATTTTTGCTGTTCCTTTTGCCGGCGCGCCTGCGGACGAATCCCAATAAAATAGAAGATGATCAGGACGAAGATGAGCGGGACGAAAAGATTGAATCCGCCACCGGGACCGGCGGCGCTGCCGGGCGAGCCGGTCTGCGCTTGAGCTAAGAGCGTGAGTAAAATCATCAAGTAGTAGACGGGAGTCGGAGCTTAATCTTACTCGCGCCGGCTGCAATTCTTTAGTTCGAAGACGAAGCTTGCGACCGTCACCACGCAATTTTCAGGAGGAAATCGAATCACTGTAATCAATTCACGGCCCCGCCTTTGGCGCCGGGCGCAAGTTTCTATTCGGCGCACATCCATTGATGGGCGAAAAAGATGGATCGGAGATGGTCGATCACGAGGGCATAAGATCGAGTTCCCGCCCTTTATAATTGGCAATGAAGTTGAACCGGAATTCATTAAACGTTGCGTTTTCGATGGCGGCGCGCGCCTGTCGCATCAGCTCGAGATAGAAATGCAAGTTGTGCAGGGTGATTAAACGTAGCCCGAGAATTTCTTCAGCTTTGATAAGATGACGGATGTAACCGCGCGTGTAATCCTGGCAGGCCGGGCAGGCACAATCATGCTCGATTGGATTTTTGTCGCGCGCGAATTCGGCGTTCTTCAGGTTGAGCGTGCCCGTCGCCACAAACGCGGTGCCATTGCGCGCCAGCCGGGTCGGCAACACGCAATCGAACATGTCCATTCCGCGCGCGATTAGCTCGAGCAATTGCGGCGGCGTGCCCAGTCCCATCGCGTAACGCGGTTTGTTGTCCGGCAAGAATGGCGCGCTCGCTTCCACCGCGCACATCATCTCCTCTTCCGGTTCGCCCACGCTTACGCCGCCAATGGCATATCCATCAAAACCAATTTCAACGGCGGCCAGTGCACTTTGCTTGCGCAATTCCGGAAACGTTGCGCCTTGGACGATGCCGAAGAGGAGAGGAGGATTGGCTTTAGCGGTGGCCGCGCCGCCCGCATTCTTAAGGTTTGCAGGCGACACGCCTGCCTCTACCGCGCGTTTACAGCGCCGCGCCCATCGCGTCGTCAATTCCCCACTTCGGGCCGCGTAGTCATAATCACACGGCCACGGAGGACATTCATCCAGCACCATTGCTATATCGCTGCCGAGCGCGGTCTGAATTTCCATGGCAAACTCCGGCGAAATAAAAGCCGGCGTCCCATTGACGTGATTTTGGAAATGCACGCCCTCCTCTGTGATCTTGCGTAGTTTCGCCAGCGAAAAAATTTGGTAGCCGCCACTGTCAGTCAGGATCGGTCCATCCCAGTTCATAAAGCTATGCAATCCACCAAAGTGCCGAATCACATCGAGTCCGGGTCGAACGAACAAGTGATAAGTATTCCCGAGAACGATTTGCGTATTGAGTTCGCCAAGCTCTCGCGAGCTGACCGCTTTGACGCTGCCCTGGGTTCCTACCGGCATGAACGCCGGGGTCTCGATCAGGCCGTGTTCAGTTTTGAGCCGCCCCGAGCGCGCTCTTGTGCTTTTATCGGTCGCTCTTACTTCAAACATTGGCGGAACCTTGGAAATGATCGCACAGCTCGCAAGCAATCAATCGTTTCGGCTGGGGGAAGATTCGCTTTGGCGGCTTTTTTATTGGGCTCTGATTGCGCTCGTTTTTGCCGGGGCGATTTGGCAACGCTTTAGGCTCCCACTCGATCCAATTGCCGATCCCGATACCTGGGGCTATCTCTCGCCCGCTCTCCGGAAATTAACCGGTGCCGAATTTGGTCACACCAACGGCCGAAATTTCGCTTATCCCGGGTTTCTCTTCTTGCTTCTCCGCCTTTTTGCGGATTTTCGCGCGATTACCATCACTCAACATTTCCTCGGGCTTTTGGCCGGTGCAGTTTTCTTACTTACCTGGAAGCGTGCGCGCATTTTCGTGTCGAATCCGCGGATCGGCCGCGTTGCTCACGATCTGCTGGGATTGGTTGGGGCCGCGATCTTTCTCCTGCAGTGGCAGACGATTGTTTTCGAGAAAGATATCCGGCCCGAAGGCATCTGCGCGTTTGTCGTCAGCATTACTTTTTATCTGCTAATCCAATTTCTTGCCTGTTTTTTTCTGAAGCACCGGCGCACGGCCACGGTTGCATATGCGATTGCGCTTGCCTTTACCGCAATCTTTCTCGCTTCGATCAAACCGAGTTTTGGTCTGGCTTCGCTTTTGGTATTGTCGCCAATCATTGCCTTGTTTGGGCGGAGTGGTTGGTCGTGGCAAAAGGTTTGGTTTTCTCTCGGGTTCGTCTTTAGCGCCGCCGTCCTTTTGTTGCCGGAACACTTTCTCAGTCGCAATGATGAAATGAGCCGGACATTCTTGCCGACCACGCTTTTCGTAGTTCATGCCGAGATTATTCGTGACCAGTTGGCAAACGATTTGGCAAAGAATGTCAGTCTTCCATATTCCCGCGATCGGCTGGAACGCCTCTACCTTGCACTGCGGACCGAGATCGAAAAATCTCGTACGGCTCGGCAGTACGCCTACCATTCCCTCGGCTTTGACGCTGATTTTCTGATGTACGATCCCAACTCAATCGCGGTCCAAGCCCGTCGCGAATTTCGTGGTGATGTTGCAGCGCTTTGCGCGTTTTACCGGTTTTATTACGGGCGGATTTGGGAAAAACGGCCGCTCCAGGTTCTGGCAAAGGTTGCGCGGCAGATGCAAATTTTCTATCTGCCGTACTGCCGGGCCTATGACCCTAGAATAAGCCGAAAGCTGGGTGGCGAGTATCAATATAGTGTCGTTTCTCTCAGTGACCCAATCTGCCGCAAAGTCTGGCTGGGTTATCCGCCGGCTGTGGATTTCATGAAACGGACGGAAGAGCTCGCCCGGCGCGAGTTGCGCTTTCGACAGCCTCTGCTTCTTCCACTAATTCCGATAGCTGTTTTGCTGATGTCGATTAGCTATTCGACTTCGCTTGCCGTAGCTCTCATTCTTGCTGGGATCGTTGCCCTAACTTCAGGGCGCTGGCGACGGCTGCACTTCATCGCGGCCTTGGTCGTGTTCTCGTTCTCATTTAACGCAGCCTGTTGCCTTGAAGTGGCAACCATCATTTCGCTCGAGATTCGCCGTTACATGACCGTGCAAATGTATTCTACTCTGTTGGCGCAGCTTCTCGGCTTGTGGTTTATCCTCGAATTTGTCGTGCAAATGTGGGAGTGCCGAAGGCAAAGGGCGCTTCAACCAACAGGAGCGGGCGATAAACCATAATTCTTCCCCAAGGTTGGGCCGCACCTTGAAATGATTGCGCAGCTCGCAAGGAGGCAGTCGCCCCGGCCGGGAACAAATTCGGTTTGGCGGCTTTGCTATTGGACTGCAATCGCAACGCTTTAAGCCTCCACTCACTCCAATTGCCGATCCTGATACCTGGGGCTATCTCTCGCCCGCTCTGCGCAAACTGACCTGTGCCGATTTTGGCCACACCCAGGGCCGAAATTTTCTGTATCCCGGTTTTCTCTATTTGGTGTTGCGCTCTTTCGGAGATTTTCGAGCGATCGCGATCGTACAACATTTGCTTGGCGTGGCGGCGGGCGGGGTTTTATTGCTCACCTGGCGACGTCTCCCGTGCCTTTGTCCCAGACTCGTTAGTCAATCCTTCGCTTCATGATGCACTCGGGTTGGCCGGCGCCGCGATTTATCTTCTCGCCAGTGACACTATTCAGACTGAGACGCAAGTTCGCCGCGAAGGCGTCTGCGCGTTTTTGATCAGTATTAATCTCTATTTTACGATACAGTTCGTTTGCTGCGGTTTCGTAGAGCATCGGCGAACCGCTGCCGTGGTCAGCGGAATCGTAAGTGTGTTCAGTTCAATTCTGTTGGCGTCGGCCAGACCGAACTTTTGGTTCGTTGTCATCGTCGTAATGGTGCCGGTGGCGGTCTTCTTCGTGCGATGAAACTGGTGGCGCCAAAAAATCCCACTTGGCATCGCTATCGCACTGACTGCGATGCTGTGCTCTGGCCGGAGCGCATCCTGAGCCGCAAGGACAGGGCGAGCGAAACTTTCCTGCCCACAATGCTGTTTGTTATCCACGCCCATCTGATCCGCGACCAAATGGCGGAGGACCTCAAGAAGAATGCCCAACTCCCTTATCCCAGGGAGTGGCTCGAGCACGTCTATGCCGCGCTCAACCGCGAGATCGCGAAATCGCAGACCAGGTACCCCAGACATTATTGGTCGTTCGATTTTGATCCCGAGTATTTGTGGTTCGACCCAAGCTCAATCGTGGTGCAATTGAGACGGGAGTTCGGCAGCAATGTCTCTACTCTTTGCGCGTTTTATCGCTATTATTATTGGCGAACGTGGCAGCGTCGTCCTCTGCCCGCGCTCCAAAAAGTCGCGCGCCAATTGTCGATTTATTATTTCCCGGGATGTCCTGCCTACGTTCCGATGAAGATTTGGCCGCTGATGGACGTCTATGAACGAGCGGTTCCCTCCCTTGAGGTCGGAGAATATCGCGAAATCGCGCAATCATTCCCGCCATTCTCGGATTTTATTCGACGGACGAAGTCACTGGCGCAAAATGCGCCCGTTAGCGAACAGCCCCGGCTTATCCGCGTTGCACTAACGGCTCTCGCATTCAGCTATTCGTCCTCGGTCTTGCTGGCGCTGATTTTAAGCGCTGTCATCTTTTGGCGACGGACCCGCTGGCAACGGTTGAGGTGGCTGGCAGGGTTAGTTTTGTTTGGTTGCGCATACAATGCCGCCGGCTGCCTGGAGGTAGCGATTGCAAATTCGCTCGACGTTCATCGCTACATTACCGTGCAAATGTACGCGACGCTTCTGACCCAATCCCTCGCGCTCTGGCTCATCCTGGAATTCGCTCTCGATGTAAGGCAGCACCGGCGCGGGCCCGTTTGACGCACCACTTGGTTTCCGCGAGACGCGTGTGCTACCCAGACGGGGATGGGTGTGGCGCAAGTAACCACACCGTGATCGCGCATGCGATCAAGCAAAAATCTTTTACCAGCGCGCCGTAAGGATCCGTCAGCATCGACGGATTCGCGCTCGCGACCAGCACGATCAAGATCAACATCCACGACGTCGCGATGAACACGGCAGTACGTTCGGCAAATCCAATGATAAGCCACAGGCCAACCAGCATCTGCGCGACGCCGAGAATTTGCAGAGTCAATTGCGGTGTTCGCCATACCAGATTAGACGCTTGCACCAAGCCGATTTCATCCGCGCGCAGGAACAAAATCTTTGGCACAAGGCCCTCATAAAACCACACCAGCCCGAGCGCGGTTCGTGAGATGATTTTGATGGTGCGTAGATTCGTATTCACAAAATCAATTCTTCGCTGGCCGAAGAGACGACGCCGGAGCTGTTAATGGCGTGCGGCCAACCCATCCAGACATTCACCCCGGGCGAGTAATTCGCTCCGATGCAACGCGCATCCTGCCACCATCGTCCGGTCGAGTGAATCAAATTATCAGTCGCGATTTGGATCTTCACAGGAACTTGCTGCCATGGTTCGTGCCAGATGCGAAAGAACCGGCGACGCTTCCGGAATTGCGTGAAAGCAGTGTAACGCTCGAGTAAAAACTCGTCGAGCGATCCCGGCGTGCAGATCTCGAGATTATTTGCCTCGAAGGTGGCGCAAAAATGGAACGAGCCCGCGTCCGCTTCAACTTTCCCTCGCTGATCCTCATCCTCGTGGTCATATTCGATCCTTCCAAATCGATACGGCAGTCTGAAACTCCATGGTCCCAGCCAGGCCGCCATTCGGCTGGAAAGCCATTCGCGCATGAAATAAATTGCAGGTTCGCCGTTGTGCCGGACGTAGGTGCGAACATTCAGAAAATGATGGGTGGCGATCGGTCTCAAAAGCAACTCGCCGATTCTGCCGCCAAATCGTGGCCGCATTCCACGCATCGTGAATGCAACGAGGCTGACAAAGGCGCGTCCTTGGTAGAAATCGAGATGGTACGGAATGCAGCGCTGCAGTTCCTGCGGATCGGATTCGTAATGAATGAAAATGGCGTTGTCCCAATTCGCGTAAAAGAGCGGTTCACCACGCCGCGACAACAAACGCTTTCTCGCGGTCTCGCGCCCATCGAAAACCGCGAAGTTCGCGCTCATACATTTCTCCCAAATGCGGCCGCGAAATAGACGATCGCCATTGCGCCGTAACCGAGAAACAGGGCCCAATGGATAAAAGTCCGCAGGAAATTCCCACGCCAATGATTGGCGCTATAGTGCAGCCACTGCATGATGGAGCGAACGAACCAGAACAATCCGATCGCTACCGCGAGCCAAATCGCCAGCGGACTGCTGGCGCGAGCGATTTCATGCGCGAACCGCCAGGTCAGCGCAGCGAAGATCGACAATGTGAAGGAAATAAAAACGACATGAATGCGGAAGACTTCGCGAATAAGGAGGGGCGCGCGATCGAGATCGGGTTTCCATTTCATGATGCGAATCAGAAACAGGTTCAAAATTGCGATGGTCAGTTGCGCGAGGGCGGCAGCTCGCAACAGAAGATCAAGCGAGATGTGTTTTAGGAGTAGCGAATTCATTTAGGTTGTTCAATTAGCTGTCGCGCCGTCATCCCGAACCGCGAAGACGGTGAGGGACCTCTCCCAAGGTGATTGATCACGCGATAACGCGACTCCGGTTGTGAGGTCCTTCGCTTCGCTCAGGATGACAAACGCGTTCATTGGCTTGGAAAAATGTTCGTTAGCGCCTGGCGCAAAGTTGGAAATTCGAAACTGAAATCCTTTTCGATGAACCGCTTCGGAACGCAACGTTGACTAACGAGAGCTAGATCTGCTTCTGTTCCCATCAACCACGAGCCGATGCGGGCGGCGAATTCCGGAACAGGCGGGCTCCCTGGCCGATGCAGCGTCCGACGTAATTCGCGCATGAACTCGGCGTTGGGGACTGGGTTCGGCGAGGTGGCATTGAAAACACCGGTGAGTTCCTGATTCTCGATACTCGCCAAAACCATGCGCGACAGATCGGCAATGTGAATCCAGCTGAGGTATTGCCGGCCATTGCCGACTTGCCCGCCAAGAAACCAACGGGTCAATCTGCCTAAGAGTCCGAGAAAACCGCCGTTGGGACCAAGCACGACACCAAGCCGCAACAAGACTTTGCGGGTAGCGGGTGCTTCAACGGACTCGAAGGCGGCTTCCCATTTTTCGCAAACCTTGGTCACGAAATCGTCGCCGGGCGGTGTGTTCTCGTCACAAATGCGTTCGCCTTTGTCGCCGTAAATCCCGACGCCCGCGATCTGCACAAAGGCCTTCGGCGGTTGCGCGCACCGCGCGATTGCCTGCCCTAGCACACGCACCGAATCGACGCGGGAATCGATGATTTCACGCCGATGCTCGGGCGTGTGCCGGCAGTTGATACTGCGCCCAGTCAAATTCACTACCGCGAAGGCGCCGTTAACAAATTCAAGCCAATCATCCAGGGTTTTGCCGTCCCAATGCACATTGCGAACAGCGCCGCGATAGTCCGATTCTGCCCGAGTGAGCACGATAACTTCGTAATTTTTCGAGAGAAGAAAGGGTGAAAGCGATTGTCCGATGAATCCGCTGCCGCCTGCCAAAACGATACCTGGCTTCATATTGCCGCCTTTCCGTAAACGAACACCAGAAATGCGAAGATGATGGTGAGCGCGTGATAACCGAGCTGGTAAAACCAGTTCGTGAGAAATGGACGCGGATCAAAGATGGCGAATTGCACGAATAATCGTGCGCCCCAGAAAATCGCGATGAAAACGCAGAGCGATCGCGCCACTGGTTCGCGCGTGGCCATCGCGTCGCCGTGCAGGAAGGTAAGGGTGGAAAACGCGATGATGACCATCACGATGAATGCGCCGTAAACCCAGAAAAGTTTGCGCAGGAAAGGAGGGAGCCCGGTGAGATTTGTCCGCCAATGCAAAACACGTGGGGTCAACGCGCTGGCAATCAGGATTAACAGCTGAAGTGCCGCGGCGAATTGAAGAAGCAATTTCATAGGGCGCCGATCGCTTTCATGAACGGCAGAATGACGTTGCGAACGAACGGCGGATGGAAAAGCCAGAATGCCGGAGCTGCTGTAATTACAATCGTGAAGATCTGACCACGGATTTGCGGCAGCGCGCGTTCAGTGAGAATCCCGATGCCCTGCAAGAGAAAATACGCCGTAGGTAAGCTGTAACCGCCTGCGGCGGGCAATGAGATCACAAGTTCGTGGATTAAGCCTGAGACAAGAAACGCAGCGAGCGTTGCGATCCTTATTCCTTGCCAGCGCGCGAGAGGACGAAATACGAAATCGAGCGCGAGCCGGTTGAAAGCACCATTCCAGCGACGGCCCCAAAATTCGCGCACTGACTTGGAACGCAGCGGCGCTTCCATGATTGGCTCGGCATCTAGGCCGGCGGCCCGCCATCCGATTGCCAAAAGATGAAACAGTCCGAAATGCAAAGTCAGAATGATGCCAATCATTCCGATCCAGCCGGTGAGGAGCGGTTGATCCGCGAAACGCGCGACCCCGAACAATAGAACGACGCCAAGAAGCGTCTTCTCTCCCGCAGAAGGAAGGGGGAGCGCGGGAATTTTGCCCGCTCTGTCCGACACATTGCCGGACAATTCCTCGGCTGCACCTGAGACCAGCGCTTGTTCTCGAGTCTTGTGCACCTGACACGCGGGCCGGCGTAGAAATTTTTCCGCGTCCATCCCCGGCCAGAGAAAGAAATAAACGAGAGCGCGACCAAAGGGGACATGCACGATCTGTCTTCGTGCGCTCCAGAAGGTGAGCCATTTGCAACCCAAGAAAATTGCGCCGGTCATCAACCACATGAATTGCCAGGGCACGACATGATTCCGCGCCAAAAGCGCGAGGGGCGGGAAAACAATCAGCGCAATCCAGCCCCGCCAGAATTCAACGAGCGGCGGTCTCTCAACCGCCGTTTTTGTAAGTCGG
>Ga0209808_1000572_pt1 | contig 18183 bp, 13 predicted proteins | sample GraSoiAngelo_157_FD_186171 | JGI IMG/M metagenome (GOLD analysis project Ga0209808, IMG submission 186171) | Grasslands soil microbial communities from the Angelo Coastal Reserve, California, USA - 14_1009_16_20cm (SPAdes) (version 2) | ecosystem: Environmental > Terrestrial > Soil > Grasslands ... | reverse complement strand
GTGGTGGGTCACCATCTCGAGCTGGCAGTCGGCCAGGCTCCGCCCGCACTTCGGGCACTGGAAGCGACCAGCCTGGCGCCGGAGGATATCAAGAACGTCCACAATTTTTTCGTACCCCGGAGCAGGCGAAGTAAACCAGCAAAGCTGATAGCCGCGCCCCGGTGTAAGCGACCAATGGCTGAGCCTCAGTTGATGCTAGACCGATCGTTTGCCGGTGCGCGTGCCGCCAGCGATACTCGCGCCGCATGCGCCTTCCGGTCTTTGTGGGCGCCGGAGCGATGACCACCGGAATGTTGTTGCTGGGGGGTCTCCTGGCAACCGAGTTGAATCCTATGCCGGTCGTCAATGTCGACGCCATGGAGATCGACGGCGCGTCGGTCCTCTCGGCCCCACTGCCGCAGGTGTCACCGCGGCCGCAGCTGGCCGTCAGGGTCAGCCGTCCCCTGGACTCCGGTGATTGGCACCTGGCGGTAGACGGCCATCCGGTCGCCCTCGCGGCGAGCGCGCGCGGCGCCGAGCTGCGCGTGAAGATTCCAGGTCCCCTGCCGTTGGGCAGCCGCCACACGATGCAGCTGACCGCCGGCGCAATGCAGATTCGCGTCGCGTTCCAGGTGGTGCCACCGCTCAGCGCCGCGATATCGATGCACCTCTATCGTTTGCGGGTCGACGCTCCGGTCAGCGTGGCGGCAACCATCCGCTTCTCCCGGGCGGTCGCCGACCGGGCGCAGGCGCAGGCGCACCTGACGGTTACGGGGAAGCCGACCTTTACCTGGCGCGACGCACAGACGGTCGACGTCGTCTCGACGGGCTTCGGTCTGTCCGACCATGCCGTGGTGATGATCGACTCCGGCGTCGATGCCGCGGACGGAACGCGCAGCCGTAAGTTTCAGAGCGCCGGCCTCTCGATCCCCTCGACGCTGACCCAGGTGGTGCCCGGTCGCATGGTCCAGATGTACTACGTCAACACGGACGACGGCCGCGCCTCGCTGTTTGCGCACCTGGGCCAGATCGACGTGCTCAGCCCCGCCTGGTATGACGCGAACGCCAACGGCAGCATCACAGGTTATGCGCGGCGGGACGTCATCGACGCCGCCCATGCGAACAAGGTTGGCATCATTCCACTGGTCGTCAATAAAGATGTTGATCCGGGCGTGGGTCATGCCATTCTGGCCGACCCGAATCATCGCGCCGCCCTGTGCGCCAACCTCGTCAACGAGGCTAAGGCCTATGGCTACGCCGGGTTCCAGCTCGACTTCGAGCAGATCCTGTGGACCGATCGGGACCTGCTCACCGAGCAGGTTCGGGATTGCGCCGCCAGCTTCCACACCGCGGGTCTGAACCTCTCGATCGCGGTCATCCCTCGGCTACCTGGCGACGACAGCGCAACCGGGTCGCTCCTGAACTACTTCCGTCAATGGTCCGGCGCTTACGATTTCGCCGCGCTGGCGAAGGCCGCGGACTTTCTCTCCTTTATGACCTATGACGAACACAATGGCGTGACGGTGCCCGGCGCCGTCTCCGGCACCCCATGGATGCGGCGGGCACTGGACTTTTCGATGCAGGGCGTCCCGCCCGACAAGGCGACGATCGGCTTACCGACCTACTACCACGACTGGACCGGCGTTGGGCGTTTGACCTCGAGCTCGTATGCGGACGCGATGATCCTGGCGCAACAGCACGGTGTCACCCCGGCCTATGACGCGACGGAAGAGGAGATGCATTTTGGTTACGACGCCTATGGCGCTCACCACGAGCTCTGGATCCAGAGCACCGACACGCTGCGGCGAAAGCTGCCCTTGATGTACGAGTACGGCCTCAAGGGCATCAGTGTTTGGCGGCTGGGGTTCGAAGACCCGTCGTTCTGGAGCTTGATTCCACCGCGGCGTTAGGTGCGGTGTGCTCGGGCTGGCCGAGTGGGGGAAGGAGAAGGTCGTACAACTGCTGCTGGCGCTGGCGGGCGCGCTCGTAGACCGCGTGAAGGCTGGCCCGCGGCCGGTGGTTTCGACCGCGCGCCGGTGCTGACGACCACAGTCGAGGCAGCCGGCCCAGCGCCTCGAGCGCAAGGAGCGCGGCGCCCCGACTCGAAGCCTCGGTTTGCGGGGACGTCATCACCGGCAGCTTGAGCGCGTCGGCCAGCATCTGCCTCCAGGCGGCGGAGTGAATCAGCTGGCCGCCGGTCGCGATCACGGCGCGCGGGCGGGGAACGACGTGCTCGATGGCGGTGGCCACGGCGACGAGCTGATACGTGATCGCCTCCATCGATGCGCGCACCATCTGCGCCGGCTGGCTGCCGAGCGACAGTCCCGCGATCACCGCCCGGGCGTCGCCGCGCCAGTTGGGACTTCGCTCCCCCGCCCAGAACGGGAGCACGGTGAGGCCGTGGCTGTCCGGCGCGATGGCGGCAGCCTCCCGCTCCAGTTGTTTCTTGTGCTTGAGACCGAGTCCGGCAGTGAACCAGCGGATCACGTTGCCGCCCTCGCTTAGCGCACCGCCCAGGACGAATCGCTTTTTGTCGAGGCGATAGACGAAGGCGCCCCAGGGGACCGTCAGGTGGTTTCGGTCGAGGATCACGCGTAAGGCGCTCGAGGTGCCAATGGTGGCGCAGAGCCAACGGGGGTCGACGCAGCCGGCACCCACGTTCGCGAGCGCGCCGTCGCCCAGCGGGAGGAACCACGGGATGTCGCGCAGCTGCGGCCAGCGTTTGGCGAAGGTTGGGCGCAGGGAAGTGATTGGCTGGTCGCGATCCGTCAGCGGTGAGAGGTGCTCGGCGCCGATACCCGCAATCTCGAGTGCCTGCGCGTCCCACTGACAACGATGGATGTCGAACAACCCGGTGCCGGACGCGATCGAGACGCTCACCCGATAATCGCCCAGCAACCGGTGATAGAGATACTCCGCGAGTGAGATCCAGCGAGCCGTGCGAGCCACCGCCGGCCGGCGGGTCGCCTGCAGCCAGCGAAGCTTTGCCGGCCAGAAGCTCGCATGGAAGAAGCAGCCAGTGCGGCTGTGGTAGGCGCGCTCGTCGAATTGAGTGCGCAGGTTTCGCGTTTCGGATGCGCTGCGCGTGTCGGCCCAGGTGAGCAGCTCGGTGGTCGGTCGCTCGTTTCGGTCGACACCCATCAGGCTGTGCCAGTAGCAGGCGGCGGCGGCGCCGATGATGTCGACCCTCTCTTTGCGGGCTGCCTTCAGCGCGGCGTCGATGCTTGATGCGATGAGCCGCACCAGCTCATCGGGATCCGAGGAGACCTCTCCCGGATAGGTGGTCCGGACCTTGTAGGGGAGATCGCAAAGCGTGGGTGCCACCATCTGTCCATGGGTGTCATAGACGACGGCGCGGACGGACGATGTCCCCAGGTCCAGCGCCAGCACGCCTTCATTGGATTTCGTTTTGCGCATGACTGATTTTCCGCGAATCCTCTGATAAACTGTGCCAGCCTAAAGCCGTACCGCTGGGGCGTGGCCAAGCTGGTAAGGCGCCTGACTCTGGATCAGGTAATCCTAGGTTCGAATCCTAGCGCCCCAGCCATCGCCTTCAGCCAGGGTTGCCTGGTCTGGGGGCGTGCAGGATAGACTTCGGGCGTGCCGGAAGACCGCCGGCTCGTCAGCATCCTCTTCGCCGATCTAGTCGGCTTTACCGCGCTCGGCTCCCAAACCGACCCGGAGGTTCTGCGCGAGCAGATGGCTCGCTATTTTGAGCGGATGAAGGCCGTCGCCGAGTTGCATGGCGGGACGGTTGAGAAGTTCATCGGCGACGCGGTGATGGTCGCCTTCGGCGTTCCTCGCGCGCACGACGACGACGCCGAGCGATCAGTGAGGTGCGGGCTGGCGATGCAGGAATCTATGGCGGTACTCAACCTTGAGCTGCGAACCGATTTCTCCCTGCGGGTTGGCATTAATAGCGGAGAGACCGCTGTTAAGTCGGGCGACGATGGCCACTTCATCGTCGGCGACCCCGTTAACGTTGCTGCCCGCCTGCAGCAGGGAGCCGAGCCCGGTGAGGTGCTGGTCGGATACCTAACTGAGCACTTGACTCGAAGGGCCATTGTCTATCAGCCGCATGGGCGACTTCCAGTCAAGGGCAAGGTGGAACCGATCCTGGCATTCCGAGCAGTCCGGCCGAGGAGCGCGATTCCGCGTCAGTCCCGAGGCGTCGGTGACTTGCGGGCACCGCTGGTCGGGCGCGAGCGCGAACTCCGGTTGCTGCTCGACGTCTTTGGACGGGTCGCGGAGGACAGACAGACGCATCTGTTCACCATGGTGGGCAATGCCGGGATCGGCAAGTCGCGTCTCGTCGAGGAAGCCCTTGCTCGGATGGCCACAGAGTTCCGCCCCCGGATTCTGCAAGGTCACTGCCTTCCCTACGGCGAGGGGATTACATATTGGCCCGTTATTGAGATCCTTCGCGAGGACGCCGGCATCACGATGGAAGATGACCGCGAGACCGCGATCCGAAAGCTAGACAATCGCTTGGCCTCCATCGGCCAGGTATCGGAGGATCAGAGTGTGCTCGCTCGGCGGCTGATTGTCGTCCTTGGTCTGGAGCCAGCCGATACTGCTATCCCCGAAGTACCGGCAGCAGAGGTAGTCACCGAATTGGCCTGGTCGCTTCGCCGTTACATCGAAGCGGTCGCCAGCCAGAATGCCGTCGTTCTCGTCATCGATGACCTTCAGTGGGCAGAGCCCGCGATCGTCGAACTGATCAGACAGGTGACGCGCCGCGCCAGGTTAGCGCCGGTGCTCTGGATTTGCATGGCTCGGCCGGAGTTCCTGGAGCAGCACCCGAACTGGGGCGCCGGCTTGGTTAACGCCTCACTGATAACGCTCAACCCGCTCACTCGGCCCGAGACATCCACCCTAGTTTCGGGACTGCTTGATATCGAGGACATCCCCAGCGTTTTGCACGGCAGCATCCTCGAACGCTCTGAGGGCAACCCGCTCTTTTGCGAAGAGTTTCTCCGGATGCTAATCGAAGAGAGCCGCATCGTCCGGGTTGATGACCGCTGGCAGGCGGCAACGGGTGCGGTCGAGGTCCGTGTTCCTGAGACGATCCAGGCGCTCCTTATCTCCCGCCTCGATACGCTCCTAGCGGCAGAGAGACGCGTGCTGGAAGCGGCCAGTATTGTCGGCGAACGCTTCCTGCCGGAACAGATCAGAGCAATATGCATCGACATCGATGTCGACAGTGCTCTAGACGAACTTCTGGCGAAGGGCCTCGTCGTCGAAGACACGACTGGTGGCGACGTGGTCGGTTTGCGGCTGAAGCACTTGCTGCTGCGGGATGTCGTCTACGGCGGTCTCGCGAAGAGAAGTCGTGCGGACCTGCACGACCGATTCGCCATCTATCTTGAGAGTGCAACGAGCGATCGGGGGGCCGAGTACGCGGAGATCATCGCCTATCACGCGGCCCTCGCTTTCAGCCTCACGCGCGAGATGCGGCTGAGCGGGAATGTGTTGTCGCGGCGAGCCCGAGGGGCCCTGCGCTGGGATCTCTTCCTCGGGGAGCGGGCATTCGCACGCGGCGATCGACGGCTGCTGGCAGACTTCATCTCCAACGCAAGGAGTGCACTCGAGGCGGACCCAGGCGACCGGTTCGATACCGACCGCGTACGTTTGAGGCTCCTGGAGGTTGAACAGTTCGGCGCTGCCGGGCGCTACGACGAGGCCGCCGCAACGGCTGCCGAGGTCGTCCGCGAGGCGGAGGGGCTGGAGCGCCGGGACCTAGCCGCTGCCGCCCACCTCGCCACCGCCAAGATCGAGCTGGAGCGAAACCCCAGCAGTGTCCTCTTCCAGCACCATGCCGCCGAGGCTGGCCAGCTGTTTCGACTGACTGGCGATAGAGCGGGTGAGATCGAAGCGGAATGGCTGACCGTTCTGTGGCGGCTAGGGAGCGGGGAAGGCCAGGCCGCGCTCCATGCCGCGATTCGGTTGGCGGAGCGGGCGGTTGAACTGAACGATAAATCGCGGGCGGCCGCGCGGTTCGCGACAACCGCGACCTTTGCTGCGCAGGCTGGCCTACCTCAGAAGGCCAGCGAATGCGTCCAGAGGGCCTCCACCCTAGCCAGCGAGGCCGGCGCCCGACTCGGCCGCCGCCTCGTCCTGGCGCAGGCAATGCTGGATACCCTGATGGGGGACCCCGAACGGGCAGTTGACCGCCTTCGACAAGCTGTCGTGGCGGCAGATGAAGACGGTTCGAGCACGCTCTCCCTCAAACGTTTACTGGCCATCGAGCTGATTCGGCTCCGAAGGTATCCAGAGGCTGAGGCCATTCTCGAGGATGCGTTGAGACGAAGCCAGGATAGTGGCGAGCTATGGAATCGTAGTGAACTGTTTGCACGGAGTGCTGTGACCGCTGTGGCGCAAGGAAAACTCGATACGGCCGAAGATTATGCGCAGCAGGCGCTGCAGACAGTCACGCCCGGCGACCGGGGTGGTGTCGTCGAGTCAAACTGGGCCCTCGGCGAGCTACGGGCTGCCCAGGGTCGCGACCGTGAAGCGGAGACCGCCTATCGCCAGGCGTTCGCCGAAATAGCCCGAGGCCCTTACTGGGTGATGGTCCAGGATGCCGAGTTGAGCTTTGCTCGATTCCTCGTCGAGCGCGGGCGCGGCTCGGAAGCGCTCCCAATGCTCAATAGGATGCAAGCGTGGCTGGATGCCGCAGGTTACGCGATCGGTCGGGAGCAGATCGCGCAGTTGCGTGCCCGGATAGGGTGACGGCGCTCCGTGATCTTGCATACGAGATCGCTCCCTCCAGACCAGACGGTCTAAAGGCGCTGAAACGTCACCGCCGACACTGGCTATGAAAGTTGCCAAACCTGACCAATTGACCCAGCCAATCGCCTCCGCGATTGCCGCCTCGAAGCACGTCAAGGATCGATTTTGCAATCTGGCCAGCCTCGTCCCTATCCATTCTGGCTGGACCTTGTCAAGGAACCGCGCTCTTGCATGGTCGGGAGACTCCGTGTCTGCGCGACTGCACCTAGCCAGTACGCGCTGGGCTTGGGCGTCCGAGCGAATGTCACTCTGTCCACCGAAACTAGGCCAAACCGCGGTCGGTACCCGAGCGACCACTCGAAGTTGTCGAGCAAGGTCCAGTGGAGGTAACTGCGCACATCGATGCCATCCTCGAGGCATGCGAGTACTTCGCGCAGCGCATTGCCAATGTAGCGGACGCGCTTGGCATCGTCATCCGTGGCGATCCCGTTTTCGGTAACGAGGATCGGTGTGCCGCCCGTAGTCTGCCAAGCCCTGCGGATCGTCCTCCCCAGCGCGGCGGGGTAGTTTTCCTGGCCAAGTTGCGTACTGTTGTCCGTCTCTTGAGGAAGGCCCTTACCCCATTCGACATGCGGGCCGCGCGGGCCCTCCGGTCCGAATCGGTTGCGCGTGTAGGTCTGAACTCCAACGAAGTCGTCGTGCCGCGCCAGCTCGAAGAACCGGTCGCTGATTCTCGAGTTGAGTTCAACCTGGCGGTCGCCCGGCTGGGCGCCGTCCTCGTATTGAAGGTCGGGCAGTGCTAGGGTCACCCCGACCGGGAGGTTTGCCCGTGAGCGGATCGCCGCCGCTCCCAGATGATGGGCCTCCAGCGCGTGGTCGACCACCCGCCACATTGCTGCGACATCGCCCTTACGTCCCGGTGGGTTGACGCCGAGGATGTAGCCGCCTTCGCCCAAGCCCTCCGGTTCGTTGATGGTGCAGGCATAGGCAATCAGGTCGCCCAGGGCCGCCGTGGCGCGATCGCAATAGCGTTCGAAGAAGCGGGGAAATTGATCGAGGAGGAATCCACCGCGTTTCTGCAACCAGCGAGGAAGTGTGTAGTGATGGAACGTCACCAGCGGCGCGATCCGGTGCTCCCGGCAGGCGGCCAGAACAGCGCGGTAATGGTCGAGCGCCGCGTTCGAGAACTCGTTCTCCTCCGGCTCGATCCGGGCCCACTCGAGGCTGAAGCGGAATGCATTGAAGCCGAGCCCGGCCATCAGCGCGACGTCCTCTCGATACCGGTGGTAGAAGTCGCATGCGTCGCCCGATGGCTCCACGCACGGCGTTCCAGGGCTGTGCTCCCATTCCCACCAGTCGCTGTTGGTATTGCCGCCTTCGACCTGGTGCGCCGAGGTTGCGGTGCCGAAGAGGAAACCTTCAGGAAATCCTTTCATCAGCTGCTCTACATTAGGGACCTGCCAAGTCTTCCCCGGCCAGAATATCCGCGCCCAACCCTGCGGCGGGATGCGTGGATCAACCTCAACGGTGAGTGGGAGTTCGCTTTTGATCGCCCGAACTTCGACCGATCGATCATCGTGCCGTTCGCCTACCAATCGGAGCTTTCCGGCATCGGCGAGCGGACGCTGCATGACACCGTCTGGTACCGGCGCCGCTTTGGCGCGCCCGTCGCCGAGCGGGTCATCCTTCATTTCGGCGCCGTCGACTACGAGTCGAAAGTGTGGGTCAATGGCCGCGAGGTGGCCCGCCACGAAGGCGGTCACACGCCGTTCAGCGCGGACATCACGGCGGTGCTGCGTCCCGGCGACAACGAGCTTGTGGTGCGGGCCCACGACCCGGCAACCGACCTCACAATTCCGCGAGGCAAGCAGTTCTGGCAAGAGAAAGCCGAAGGCATCTTTTATACGCCAACCACCGGCATCTGGCAGACGGCCTGGCTGGAGCCGCTTCCGCATCAGCATGTGGCGTCGTTGCGGCTCTGGCCGCGGTTGGAAGATGGGGCGCTCGAGTTCGAGATCGCGACATCTCAGCCCGGTGCTCTCGTTGAACTTTACGTCCGCCTCGATGAACGACAGGTCGGTCGTTGGCGAGGCGCGGCCGGCCGCGACCGCCTTGTTCTCACCGAGGCGAGCCCATGGAGCCCCGAGACACCGACCCTCTACGACTTGACCGTCCAGCTCATCGACGATGCCGGCCGCGAAATCGACCAGCTCACCAGCTATTTTGGGCTGCGGACCGTCGCGACGGTTCACGGGCGGTTCCTTCTAAACGGCGAGCCATACATCCAGCGCCTGGTCCTCGATCAGGGGTATTTTCCCGGCGGCTGGTACACCGCCGGCTCGGATTCCGACCTGCGCCGGGACATCGAGCTTGCGAAGTCGCTTGGGTTCAACGGCGCCCGTAAGCACCAGAAAGTCGAAGATCCCCGCTGGCTGTACTGGGCCGATCGCCTTGGATTTCTGGTCTGGGCCGAAATGCCCAACTTCCATTCGCACACTCCCAAAGCTGAGCAACGGTTGCTCGACGAGTTCACGGCCGCCATCGAGCGCGACCGGGACCACCCATGCGTGGTGGCGTGGGTCCCGATGAACGAAACGTTCGGTTTTCAGCGGCCAGTGCGGGAGGATGTCCTGGCGAGCCTGCTGGTGAGGCTCTACCGCCGCGCGCATGAGCTCGACGGGACACGGCCGGTGGTTTCGAACGACGGATGGGAGCACGCGCTGACCGACCTGTGCACACTGCACGACTACGGTCCGGCTGCGGAGCTGCGCCGCCGTTATCGCAGCCTGTCGGCTGCCCTCGAGCCAGCCGGCCGACCGCACACTCCGTATCTCCGCGGGTTTGCCCACCGCGGCGAGCCAGTCCTTGTGACGGAGTTCGGCGGGGTCTCCCTGGCCGCTGAGAGCGGCGGTTACGCCGAGGCGCGCGACGCACCGGAACTGGTCCGATTGTTTCGCGAGGACGTGGATGCGTTGACCGCGGCCGGGCCGGTCGAGGGATTCTGTTATACGCAACTGACCGACGTCGAACACGAGCGCAACGGCTTGCTCACCTTCGACCGCCAACTCAAGGTCGATCCCGCAATCCTGCGGCCGATTACGCAGAATCCGAAGCAGCGCTAATAGTTCCTAATCTCATCGCGGCAAAACCTGTCACTAATTGACAGGGCCGGGGCGCCGTCCTAGACTCGCGGCTATGGGGTCGGAGCCGGGGACCCCATGCGATGCTTTGGCTGCGCCTGGGTGTTCCCGGCAAAGGGAGGAGGCACGATGGGAAGGCTAATCAGAATTCTGGCCCTTGTTTCCGCCGGCGTCTTGGGATTGTCCGCCTGCGGGACGTCGACATCATCGGGAAAGATTGGCGGCACCGTTCACATTCTGGGAACCTGGACCGGCACCGAAAAAGACTCGTTCGATGCCGTGATGAAGCCGTTCACGGATCAGACCGGCGTCAAGATCTCGTTCGAGGCCACTCGTGACCTCGATGCCATCCTCCAGACCAAGATTGCTGCCGGCAACCCGCCCGACGTCACCGGAGCCCCCGGCGTCGGCACGCTCATCAAGCTGGCCAGGGCGGGCAAGCTCGTCGCGCTCGACGACAAGCTCGACGTGAGTCAGCTCAACGCAAACTACGGGGCGGACTGGATCAACCTGGGGAAGATCGACAACAAGCTGTATACGCTCTACGCTTGGGCGGCGCTCAAGGGATTGATCTGGTACGACCCCAAGGCCTTCCAGGCGAAGGGCTACCAGGTGCCCAAGACCTGGGACGAGCTGATGACCCTCCAGAACAAGATCAAGTCCGACGGTGGCAAGCCGTGGTGTGTGGCCCTGGAGAGCAAGGCGGCCTCCGGCTGGCCGGGAAGCGACTGGCACAAGGAGATTGTCCTGAGCCAGTCCGGAACAACGGTCTATGACAACTGGTGGCAGGGCAAGCAGAAGTGGACCTCGCCGGAGATCAAGCAGGCCTGGACGACCTGGGGTCAGATCCTGGGTTCGGCTGACAGCAACGTCTACGGCGGCAAGCAATACATGGTCTCGACAACATTTGGCGACGGCGGCCAGGGACTCTTCACCAGCCCGCCCAAGTGCTACATGTTCAATCAGGGTTCGTTCATCACCAGCTTCTTCGACGCTTACACGCCCAAGCCCACCGCCGGGACGGACTACGCGGTATTTCCGTTGCCCGACGTGAACACGGCGAACGCGGGCGCTCACGTGGTTGCTGGTGATGCCTTCGTCATCACGAAGGACACACCACAGGCCCGGGCGCTGCTGAAGTACCTGGCCACGGCCGAGGCGCAGGACATCTGGGTCAAGCGCGGCGGCGGCAAGATCGCCATCAACAAGCAGGTCAGCCTGAGCGACTATCCCGATGCGATCTCGAAATCCCTGGCCCAGGTCGTGGTCGACACCAAGATCGCGCGCTACGACGCGGGCGACCTGATGCCGAGCGATATGCAAGCGGCGTACTGGGCGGCCGTGCTGAAGTTCGTGACTGATCAGTCAAAGCTCGACGCCATCCTGGCCGAGCTGGATAAAACGCAAGCGACCGCCTACGCGTCGCCGTGACCGGAGCGGGCTGGATAGCATAACGACCGCATGGACGCCATGACGCCGTTGACAGTCACGCTGCCGATGCTGGACGTGGACTGGGAAACGCTCGTGTCGGTCAACCTGCCGACGCTGCTGTTCGTGATCGTCGGGGTACCCCTCGCGCTGGTGGGCTACATCGTGGGACTCGACGTGCTGGTCCGGCGGCTTCCGAAGCGCAGCCAGCCGTCCGTTCGCCCCTGGGTGTGGGTCGCGCCGGCCATCTTCTTCGTCGGGCTGATCCTCGTCTATCCCATGGTCGGGACCGTCGTGCGAAGTTTCTTCGACCGCCGTGGGGACGCGTTCGTGGGACTCGGCAACTTCGTCAGGCTCCTCACCGACCATGGCGTCCTGATCGTTTTAAGGAACAACCTTTTATGGCTGCTCCTCTATCCCGGCTTGGTGCTCCTCTTCGGGCTCCTCCTCGCCGTCCTCTCCGACCGGGTGAAATTCGAAAAGCCGGTCAAATCGCTGATCTTCATGCCGATGGCCATCTCCTTCGTGGCGATGGCCATCATCTGGCAGTTCGTCTACTACTACAAGGATCCGTCCGAGCCCCAGACGGGCATCCTCAACGCCGTCGTCGTCAACATCTTCCATGGCCTGCCGATCACGTGGATTCAGGACACCCGATTCAATAACTTCGCCCTCATCTTTATCGGGGTCTGGGGGGCGACGGGATTTGCCATGGTCATTCTCTCGGCCGCGCTCAAGGGCATCCCGGCGGAACTGCTCGAAGCCGCCCGGGTGGACGGCGCCAATGAACGGACGATTTTTCGCCGGATCATCCTGCCGCTGATGATGCCGACCATCGTGGTGGTTGGCACCACCATGGTGATTTTCGCGCTCAAGGCCTTTGACGTGGTCTACGTGATGACCGCGGGCAACTACAACACCGACATCCTGGCCCGGCGCATGTATGCGGAGCTATACAGCGCCGGAAACTATGCCAACGCGAGTGCCCTGGCCGTGATCCTGCTGCTCGCGGTGGTCCCCGTGTTGATTTTTAACCTGCGCCAGTTCAGAGCCGTCGAGGCCAGGCGATGAGCGTCGCCACCGCGGCACCGCCAGCCACCCCTCCAGCCCGGTCCAAGGCCGCGAGGACCCGATGGTCCCAGCGGCTGTCGGCGAATGTCTCGAGTGCCGGCCTGAACGTGGCCGTGCTGGCGTTGACCCTGGCCTGGATCGTGCCGACCCTCGGGCTCCTGATCAACTCCTTCCGGCCCGGGGGAGCGTTCAACACCAGCGGCTGGTGGACGGCCCTGGCGCCGCCCTTCAACTTCACGCTGGACAGCTACCGCGCCGTCCTGGGTGCGAGTGATCTGGCTCCCAGCTTTTTCAACAGCTTTATGATCACGATCCCCGCCACGATCATCCCCACGGCAGTGGCGGCGTTCGCCGCCTACGCGTTTTCCTGGATGCGATTCTGGGGCCGTGACTGGATCTTCCTGGCGCTGGTTGGATTGCTCGCCGTGCCGTTGCAGGTGACCTTCATCCCGCTCCTGACCCTGGCAGTCCACATGGGGCTCACCTCCGGAAACAATTTCTTCGGCCTCAACGCCGGATTCCTCGCAGTCTGGATAGCCCATACGGGCTACGGCCTGCCCTTCGCGATTTATCTGCTGGCCAATTTCTTTCGGGTCCTGCCGCAGGACCTTTTCGAATCGGCGGAGATCGATGGCGCCGGCCCCGTAACGGTCTTCTTCCGCCTGGTCCTGCCCCTTTCGGTGCCGGCGATCGCGTCACTGGTCATCTTCCAATTTCTCTGGGTGTGGAATGACCTGCTGGTGGCGCTGATCTATGTTGGCGGCACCCCCGAAGTCGCCCCCCTGACAGTCACACTTACTAACCTTGTCGGCGGCCTGGGGCAGCACATCGAGTACCTGACGGCGGCGGCGTTCGTCTCGATGGTTGTTCCGCTGATCGTGTTCTTTGCGCTGCAGCGGTATTTCGTGCGGGGCATTCTGGCCGGATCGGTCAAGGGCTAATCAGCCGCGCCGCGCACGGGCGGCGCCTCAGCTCAGCGGCGCGTCAGGACTGTGGCCAGCAGGGTCATGACTAGCAGTAACGGTAGGGCCATGAAGGCCAGGACCAGCAACAGGAAAAAATCCTGGGGAGCGGAGCTGGTCCCGGGATCGGCCGCTGCGGCCGCCTGCGGCGTCGGGGCGATCGCGATCGCCTGAGCTGACCCCTCCGTGAATGGGTCGCCTGCAAAGGGCAGGGTGCCGATGTTGTCCGCGCCGGCCGGCTGTGCGACCGGCGCCACGGTGGCGGGTTTGTTGGCCGCTGCGGGCGCAGCCGTGGACGCAGACACTGGAGGCGGCGGAGGCGCGGCGGTTGGCGGTGGGGTTGCAATGGGAGTCGGGGTCGGCGGCGGCGGCCGGGTTGGCGTCGGGGCGGGCGTCGGCGTTGGCGTCGGCGATGGCTTGGGTGGCGGACGCTTCGCCACCGCCACGTCGGAGGTCGTTGCAGCCCAGGCGCCGCCGGCCCCGATCACTCCGGTGATCCAGGCACAGGCTCCGACGACAAGCAACGCCGCCGCGAGCGCACGCGCACGCTGGCGCAGGTGCATGCCTTCCCCTTTGCCTCCTGCCGGGAAATCCTCCTTTTCAAAGGATACCGGCCGTCGCAGAAAAAGAACAGAGGGTGAAGTCCACGACCCGGCGGTGACCTGGTCCTACGATTAGGGTCATGACTGCCCCTGAGCGAGTCGCGGTGGTGACGGGTGCCAGCTCGGGCATCGGTGAGGCAACGGCGCGAGGCCTGGCCGGTGCCGGATTTCGCGTTGTGCTGGGTGCCCGTCGCCAGGATCGGCTGATGGCGGTCGCACGCACAGTCGGCGGCACGGGCCTGGCCCTGGACGTCCGGGACTTCAGCAGCATTCAGGCCTTCGCCGGTGCCATTGAGTCTCAATACGGGCAGATCGAGGTGCTCGTTAACAACGCCGGGCTGGCCGCGGGGCTACAGCCGCTGGCCGAGGGCAACGATGACGATTGGGTCCAAATGATGGAGACGAACGTCATCGGCCTGTTACGGGTGACGAAGGCTCTCCTACCCCTGCTTCGGCGCGCGCCCCAGGCCCACATCGTGAACCTCGGCTCGGTGGCTGGGTTCGAGGTCTACCCCGGCGGCGTCGGGTACACGGCGAGTAAGCATGCCGTCCGCGCCATCAGCAAGACGCTGCGGTTGGAGCTTATGGGCGAGCCGATTCGGGTGACCGAGATCGCACCCGGGATGGTCGAAACGGAATTCAGCCTTGTCCGGTTCAAAGGCGACCGCGAGCGCGCCGCAGCGGTCTACCGGGGTATGCAGCCATTGACCGGCGCCGATGTAGCCGATTGCATCGTCTGGGCCATTACCCGAGCGCCACACGTCAACATCGACGAGATGGTGATACGGCCGATCGCCCAGGCCACCACGCGAGACGTCGCCCGCAAGCCGTAGCCGGCCCGATGGCCTTATACACAGACCTTCCACATTTGCACACGGCAGGTTTTTTCCCTGAGTGACGAGGGACGCCATCTCCTGATAGCCGCCAGCAGGGGTCCGGATTCAGACAAACTCAGGAATTGACCCCGTCGCGAGTCGGCTGATATTATAGTCGCGGTATCAATTAAGTCATCAAGGTACCAGGGAGGTAAGTTCATGGCAGTCGTACACGAGCACGACGACGGCGACGGCTCAAGCGCGGCGGTAGTCGCGATCTTCCTGATCGCCTTGATCGTGATCTTGGCGATCCTCTTCTACGGTTTCGCGGTCGCGCACTGGTTTGGCGTTGGCGTCAACGTGACGCAGGTCGCCCCCTCGACATCGGCGGGAGCCTCGCTCCCAGCATCGGCGTCAGCGTCCGCCTCAACATCGCCATAACCGAAAAAGTCAGGAACAAAAAAGACCGGCGCGATGCCGGTCTTTTTTTGTGGAGGCCGATCCTGCCTGGTCGGGCGACGAACAATTCCGAGTCAATAGCCAGTCGCGCTAGGCTCTAGGCATGCCCAGTGGCTGCAGCCTCGTGATCCTGGCTGGCGGCCGCAGCCGGCGCATGGGTCGCGACAAGGCTGGATTGCCAGCGGGCGATCGGACGCTGATCGAGCATCTCGCTCACCGGCTGAGGCCGGTGGTCGACGAGACGATCGTCGCGGGTGGCTCCGCCAGCCTGGAGCTCGCCGGCGTGCGGCGGATCGAGGATCGTCAGCCGGGGATGGGCCCCCTTGCCGGTATGCATGCCGGCTTCCTTGCCGCCAGGCACTCGCTGGTCTGGGTGGTGGCCTGTGACCTGCCCGATGTCGAGCCGGCGCTGGGAGCGCTGATGCGAAACGTGGCCCAGGATTGTGAGGCCGTCGTGCCCCTGCTCGACGATGAGCCCGAGGGCGTATGCGCCCTCTACCGCCGCGCGTTGGCGCCGCGGATCGAGACGATGCTGGGCAACGGCCAGCGGAGCGTCAGAAGCTTGCTGGCGCGCTGCACCGTCCGTTACTTGACCGCCCCTGAGCTGCGCGCGGTCGATCCGGGACTCCGGTCCTTTCGCAACATCAACACGCCGGCCGACTACGAGGCCTGGCTCAACACCCGGTCGAGCTGACGATCCAGCTCAGCGGGGTCGGTAGTGGGAGCCTGGCAGGCGAAGCCTTCACAGAGATAGGCGGTCGCCCCCGGGCCGATGGCCGGTCGGTCCGCCAATAAGGGCACCGAGCGCGCGCTCCCATTGGCCGTCCCCACCGCAACCAGGAGATTCGGGAAGAATCGCGAGCGCACAACATCGAGAAACCGCCGCGTCCCCGGCTCCGTCGGCGCGCCGATGACCGCGAGCTCGACGGGCCGGCCCAGATGAAAATCGAGTGCCGCGAGCAGGCGGCCGAACGCGAGCGGCGCCTTAGCCGCCGTCGGCGCCAGCCGCTCCAGGGTGCCGTGCGCCTTTTCTACCCAGGAGTCCTGGCCCAGCAACGTGCCGGCCCGCAGCAGAACGTCTACCGCCATCGAGGTGCCCGAGGGGGTGGCGTTGTCGGTGACGTCCTGGGGTCGAACCACCAGCCGCTCGTGGTCGGCGGCGGTATCGAAAAACGCCGCTCGCCCCTCGTCCCAGAACGCGATCAGCATTTCATCCAGCAGGCCGCGCACCTCGTCCAGCCACCGGATATCAAAGGTCGCCGTGTAGAGGCTCAGGAGGCCATCGGCCACCGCGACCTGGTCCTCGAGATATCCTGCCACGGTCGCGCGCCCATCCTTATAGCTCCGGCGCATCCGGGCTCGATCCCGCAGCCGGGAGAGCAGGAAGCGCGCGTTCGCTTCCGCCACCGATAGGAGGTCCGGGCGATCGAACACCCTCCCGGCGTCGGCGAAGGCTCGCAACATCAAGCCATTCCAGCTGGCGATCACCTTCTCGTCGCGTCGCGGCCGGACGCGTTGGTCCCGAGACGCCATTAGCCGATGGCGGGCTCCCTCCATCACGGAGGTCGCATCCCCCGTGACCGGATGGAGGATGCTCCGGCCCTCAAAATTGCCGTTCTCGGTCACGTCGAAAGCGGTCGCGACCGCGCCGGCTTCGTCGCCATTCAGGGCGGCTTTCAGCTCCTGAGGTGTCCAGAGATAGAATCGGCCTTCCGCGCCCTCGCTGTCGGCATCGAGGCTGGAAAAGAAGCCACCTTCGGACGACGTCATTTCTCGGAGCACGAAGGCCAGCGTCTCCTCGGCCACCCGCCGAAACGACGGCTCGCGGGTCAATTGCCAGGCGTCCAGGTATGCCCGAGCGAGCAGGGCGTTGTCGTACAACATCTTTTCGAAGTGCGGAACCAGCCAGCGCTGATCCACGCTGTACCGGTGGAATCCGCCGGCCAGCTGGTCGTACAGTCCGCCGTCAGCCATCGCACGCAGCGTCTGTATCGCCATCTCCTGCGCCCTCGCCGCGCCGGTGCGGACGCTGGTGCGCAGTAAGAATTCGACGAGCATAGGCTGCGGAAATTTTGGCGCACCTCCGAAGCCGCCGTGGTTCGGGTCATGTTCCCGCTGCAGTCGGGCGTAGGCCTCATCAAGCAGTGCCGGCGTGAGCGTCCCGGCGGCGAGCGGGACGACAGGTCGCTCCAGAAAGTCGCGGACCTGCGCCGCCGTGGCCTCCACCTCGGCTGGCCGCTGCGAGAAGGCCTCGGCCACGGCGCTCAGCACACGCCGGAACGATGGCATGCCGAATCGATCGATCGATGGAAAGTACGTGCCGGCGAAGAACGGTGTGCCGTCGGGGAGGAGGAACACGGTCATCGGCCATCCACCGGAGCCAGTTAGACCCTGCACGGCTCGCATGTAGACCTGGTCGAGGTCCGGCCGCTCCTCGCGGTCCACCTTGATTGACACGAAGTCGCGGTTCATCAGCGTGGCGACCTCCCGGTCCTCGAAGGACTCGTGTGCCATCACGTGGCACCAATGGCAGGCGCTGTAGCCGATGCTCAGCAGGATCGGTTTGTTCTCATTGCGCGCTTTGGCCAGCGCTTCCGGTCCCCATGGATACCAGTCCACCGGATTATCCGCATGCTCCAGCAGGTACGGACTGGTCTCCTGGGCCAGGCGATTGCCCATCGCATCACTCTACTGGCCGTCCTCCAAATGGACGCGGCAATGGGCCAGATGGGCTAGCGAGCCGAAACGGAAGGTCCCTAGCATGCAAGCCATGTCCGCGGACATCGGTCTAGCCAGGGGCCAGGCGTTTTCCGTCGCCACGGTGCTGGTCCTCGGCTGTGGGCTGGCCCTCTACCAGATGACGTCGCTGATGCTGGGGACTGCCGGCAGCCGCCAGCTCAACCTTTCGCTCAGCATTCCAACCGTCGGGGCCCGCGACCTTGCCGTGCCGCTGGCAACGAGCGCTGGCGTGATCGGCAGCCTGGTCATACCGGTG